>JGI12048J13642_10697140_pt1 | contig 35449 bp, 38 predicted proteins | sample ElkSlonscriptome_16_FD_13642 | JGI IMG/M metagenome (IMG submission 13642)
TTGACTAAATTCTTACCTTAAGTTTTCAATAATTAAGAGGACTTAAACTCTCCGAACTCTGCCGCCATCTCTGCGGCTCTCTGCGTTAAGCTAGGCCTGTACATAGTTTCTTTTTTAACGCAGAGGCGGGGAGGTCTCGTAGAGTGCGCTGAGCTAAAGCAGAAATTTGATTTCCTTCTATTTGAGCGGCAAAACTCTAATTTGTAGACTGATGTATTATTTCAAAATAATTCCTCGCTCCCCGAACTCTGCGGCTTCTCTGCGGCTCTGCGTGAACCCGAACCGCGTTAAGCTCTTCTCAGTCTCTTTGAAGTCGCACCGCCAATTCCAAAAACTCCTCACATCCCATTTGCTCGGGCCTAAGCGAAAGTGTTTCACTAAGTTCTGCTTTCAGGTCGTCGTTCAGAAAAGCCGACAGACTATTCCGCATCGTTTTTCTCCTTTGGTTGAAAGCTGCCTTAACGACACTTTTGAAAAAAGAAAAGGGAACAGGCAGCTCGTTTCTATCGTTGCGTACCAATCTGATTACGCCGCTTTTTACCTTTGGGGGCGGATCGAAGGCGTTTTCATCTACCGTGAAAAGGTATTCCGAGTCGTAGTATGCTTTGATGAGAACACTCAGGATTCCGTATACCTTACTTCCCGGCCCTGACACCGCACGCTCGGCAACCTCCTTTTGAAACATGCCCACCATTTCGGGCATGAGCTTGGGATTTTCCACCACTCGAAATAGAATCTGCGAGGAGATGTTGTACGGAAAGTTTCCCGCAAGGATGAATGGCTTACCGTTGAAAACCTCGTTTAAATTCATTTTCAGAAAATCGCCTTCGATGATGTTTTCACCAAACTCAGGGTGGCGCTCGTGAAGGTGCTCGACAGACTCGGTATCGATTTCAATCAACTTCAGTTCAGTCTCCGGCCTCGTCATGAGCGCTCGGGTAAGGATTCCCGTACCGGGACCAATTTCCAGAATGCGTTTCACGCCTGCCACGTCCTTGATTGAGTCGGCGATGCGCTGCGCGATGGCCGGCTCGGTTAAAAAGTGCTGACCGAGATGTTTTTTGGCTCTAACTTTTTTCATGGTGCACCACATTCAGTAAGGTGCGAAAGGCAACGAACTTTCCGCCAAAGTGCTTTTCGTGTTCAGCTTGGAGTCGTGGAGCGTGCTCTTCCATGTAGCGCTCATAGTCCTCCCGTGACTTGGCGAGGTATTGGACGCTGTAAGACTTTCCTCCTTGTTCTTCTGCAAGTATGCGTGAGAGTTTGCCATCGAAGAAGAGCCCCGTAGCCAATACGTCAGGTATATGAACTTCTTTCATCCACTTGAGCCATTCGTCATGAGATAGGTGATCGATGTTTACCGTTACGTTGTATAAAATCATGTTGCAATGTCTTTAATCTTGATTGATTGGGCGAAGGTTTTGTATTTTTGTTTGTCATGGACGTTAATCCCGTAATTCTTGCGATTCCCGTTTTCTTCATCCTTATCGGAATGGAGGTAGCCTATGGATACTTTAAAGATCGAAAGATTTATCGTCTCAATGACGCAGTTACAAATATAAGCTGCGGAATCGTAGAGCAGTTGACCGGAGTCTTCGCCAAGGTATTTACCGTGGCAGCTTATGCATTTATCTACCAGAATTTTCGCGTTTTCACTCTGGAAGACCATTGGTATTGGATCCTCATTGCATTTATCGGGGTTGATTTTTTCTACTATTGGGCCCACCGCATGAGTCACGAGGTCAATCTGTTTTGGCTCGGTCATGTCGTGCATCACCAAAGTGAGGATTACAACTTATCGGTGGCTTTGCGCCAAAGCACTTTCCAGAAAATGTTCACTTTCTACTTCTACTTTCCTTTAGCTTTTCTCGGCTTTAAAACGGAGTGGTTCCTGCTGATGGGAGCATTCAATTTGCTTTACCAATTTTGGATTCATACCGAAGTCATCGGTCGAATGCCGCGCTGGTACGAATACATTTTCAATACGCCTTCACACCATCGGGTTCACCACGGAAGAAATCCAAAGTACATCGATCGAAATCACGCGGGTACATTGATGATTTGGGATCGGATGTTTGGCACCTTTCAGCGCGAAGAAGAAACGCCTACTTACGGAATCACCACGCCGACAAATTCGTGGAACCCCGTAACGGCTAACGTTCAGCCATTCGTGCGATTATGGCGCGAACTAAAAGCAATTCCAGGCTTTGTCAATAAGGTTCGATTTACCTTTGCGCCTCCGGGATGGTATCCCAAAGAGATGGGCGGATTTCAAAAACCTAAGGAAGTCGACAACCGCACTTATAGCAAGTACGAGATTGAGATCTCTCCGAGTTTGAATTATTACCTCTTTGCCCAGTACTTGACGACTCTCGGCTTTACGGCTCTTTTTCTTTTCAATATCACCGAGTTTTCTCTATTCCATCAGCTGGCTATTGCCGCTGTAATCATTTATTCAGTAGCTTCTTTGGGCACTTTGTTTGACGATCGACCCTACGGGATTAAAATGGAAGGTCTACGTTTTTTTATTACCATCGGGATCGCTCTGTTCCTTTACTTTCAGGGAATGCTACCGCTTTGGATTCCGATTATTTTAGGAGTTTTCTCGAGTATTTCTGCAGTAGTCGTTTTTCGTTTGAACTTTCACAACATTGAGAGAGTAAAGTGAATCGAGATACACTCTTTTCCCTTGTCTACTTTTTGGCCTTGGCGGTGCATATTTTTGCCGGAGAGCAGGATCAAGAAGTACTAGCGAAGGCTACTAAGCCGGCAATCTTGGGGTTATTGATCGTTTACTTTGCATTTGACTTAGTAAAAAATAAGCAGCGAAATTCGTTCGGCTATTTGATTTTGGTCGCACTCATTTTTTCGCTTGGAGGCGATTTGTTTTTGATCTTCCAGGGTGAAGCATCGCTATACTTCATACTCGGACTCGGAAGCTTCCTGATCGCTCATATCCTTTACATAGCTGCGTTTACCAAGACTTATCTGGTCAATCACGAGATCAAATTCTTGAAAAAATACGGCTGGGCCATGCTTTTGGTCGTAGCGTATGGTTGGTTTTTCTTCAATGCCATCAAAGATTTTCTCGGAACGATGATAGGTCCGGTAATGATCTATACCATGGTCATTACTCTCATGCTGCTCATCGCATTGAATCGATTCAGAAAAGTAAGCACTGCCTCCTTTCTCTGGATTTCGAGTGGTGCACTCTTCTTTGTAGCTTCCGATAGCCTATTGGCTTGGAATAAGTTTGTGCGTGAATTACAGCATCCTGATTTGCTTATCATGCTGACTTACGGACTGGCTCAATACGGAATAGTGAGAGGTGCCGTGATCCAACTTCGGGATGTATCGGATAAATCTATCTGAACTAAGTCTCAGCCGATAGGCTAAGGTTTTGCATGCCCTTACCTTCGCGCGGTGAAAAAGCAACTTGGTTTAATGCTCGTTCTGGCGGGGATCAACTTTACCCACATCATGGATTTTATGATCATGATGCCCTTGGGGCCTCAGTTCAAACGAATCTTTGGCATAGGGCCCGAGATGTGGAGTGCCGTGATTTCGTCCTATACCTTTGCGGCGGCTATTTCGGGAGTTGCAGCGATCTTCTTGCTCGATTTTTTCGATCGTCGTAAGGCGCTCATCTTTCTCTATTCGGGGTTCATTATCAGCACTTTTTTGGTAGGCTTTGCCAATAGTATCGAAATGCTCTTGGCAGCCAGAGCCTTGACGGGCCTTTTCGGTGGAATTATCGGTGCCTTGGTCTTAGCCATTGTAGGAGATGTAGTAGAAAACAAAGACCGCGGAAAGGCTATCGGAATTGTGATGACTGGATTTTCAGCAGCGGCCTCACTAGGTGTGCCGCTCGGATTATTTTTAGGGACGAAGTTCGGCTGGGAAGTGGCCTTCTTCATGATTGCCGGATTTGCGTCGATACTATTGGGCTTTGCCATCAAGCTGGTACCATCCATCGATTCCCATCGAAAGAAAAAAGGCACCCGAATGAAGAATTCGTTTATCGCCTTGAAGTACGTGGTACGGGATAAAAATCAGCTTTTGGCCTTTGCCTTCACCTTACTAATCGTATTCGGTCAGTTCAGTATCATCCCTTTCATCTCACCTTACATGGTAGCGAATGTAGGCTTTGAAGAAATTCAGCTAACCTACATCTATTTGGTGGGCGGTTCGCTCACGGTGTTTACATCACCTTTTTTCGGGAAGATTGCCGATCGTTACGGTCGATTAAAAACCTTTCTTGGTCTCATGCTGGTATCACTAATCCCAATCTACGCCATCACCAATATGTCGCCGAATCCCGTTTGGTACGTCTTGATCTTTTCCAGCATGTTCTTCGTTTTTGCTGCGGGGCGTATGGTGCCTGCTTCGGCAATGGTCATTGGAACGGCTCATCCCAATTACCGCGGGACTTTCATGAGCCTGCGTTCATCGCTATTGAGCTTAGGGCAGGGAATAGCGGCTTTTTGTGCGGGATTGATCATGGTCGAGAATCCCGACGGGACTTTCGAAAACTTTAACGTGGTGGGCTACATCGGGATAGCAACCAGTATTCTCTCCTTTTTTATTCTGAGAAAAATAAAGGATCAGTATTAGGGAACCTTTTCAGGTATGATGCGCGGAGTCTCTGAGTTAGGTTCATCACCTCTTATCGCTCTGAATCGTTTTCGAGCTTCTACTACGTAGAGGCTACCCGGAAAATCGACCATCAATTGCTTGTAAAGCTCTGCGGCTTTGGATGGCTGCTCTAGCTTCTCCTCGTATAGTTCTGCACTCCGATAAAGCGCATTATCGGCGCTGATGTCAAAATAATGCTCAGCCAGAACTTGTTGATAAAATGCGATGGCTGAATCGTAATCATATTGGCTTTCGGCCATTCTTCCTTTCAACATCAATATCTCATCTTTCAAGGAATGACCGGGGTATTCCGTAATTATCGAATCTAAGGTGGTTGCCGCTCCTACATAATTGCGTTGAATGGCTTGAAGGTCCGCTCGTGCAAACATGAGCATGGGTTCCAAAATAGTGTCGAGATTCAGATTGTCGGATATCAAAAGCGATAATTCCATCGCGTCATTGCTGATCAATTTTGAGGTACTACCTTTCAGAATATCGAGTTGAGCTTGGGCCCATTCAAAATCGCCGCTGTAATAACTGATTCGCGCGTTAAGAAACTTGGCTTTCGATCCAAGTATGTCGTTTTTGAAGTCTTTATCTACTTGAGAGGCGAGGAGAGAAGCGTCCCAGATATAATCTTTGGCAATCAGAATTTCTGCCAGGTCAAGCTTTATCTCAGCCAACATGCTTGGCGAAGAAACATTAGTTTCCAAAGCTTCGTTTAGCGTGATGTTTGCAGCCTGTAAATCTCCCAGATAGTAGGCTTCCAGTAAAGCTTTTTGGCGCATTAATCCGAGGGTTTCTATATTGACTCCAAGTTCACTCAAGGTTTTTTCGTAATCCGAACCCAATTCTTTCAAGGCAATAGTGTCGGGAGGAAATTCGGTACTCAGTTTTTGAAATCTTGATTTAAGCACTCCCGTTCTGGCGTAGTTGTAGTAAGGGTTGCTCTTTCCTTTATCGGCAATGTATTGGTAGCATTTTTCCGCTACACCGTACTCTTCATTATTCGTACAAAGCCCCGCCAGCTGCAAAAGCCGCTGTCCGTCTTCGCCCAGGCGCTTATCCAATGCCTTTAGTTGAATGTAGGCTGAGTTAAATTCTTTGTCCTGAAGAAAAAGCCAAATAAGCATTTCTGCATAAATGACCGATTCGGGATTTTTTTGAACGCGACGGAGCAATTCGGTTCGCAACATATCCACGCCTTCGTCGTCTTCCTCAAAATTAATGCTCCGATTCAGTGCGTTTTGGATGGTTTGTTCGTAAGCTTCATTGTACAAAAGGAGATCGAGGTATTCAGAAATCATTCGCTCCTGATCACCCATTGTACCATAGAGTCCGGCTATTTCATAGCTAAAGGGATACCTCCCTTCCAGAAGCTTCTTTCCTTCCCGGTAGGTTTCTAATGCCAATTCAAGTTTATCCAATCGGATGAATTCGTTTGCAGTTCGAATAACGATGCCTTGACTTTTGGGCAATTCATCAATGGCCTCGCGATACGCTTTTTCGGCTTCGCCATCTTCACCTTGAGCTTCGTAAACTTCACCCAGGTCAATGTAAAGGGTATTAGAATTACTACGTTTACCGTGTTTTTTAATAAGCTTTTCCGCCTCTTTGAACTCTCCCAACTCTTTATATGATAAGAGCAGGCCTTTATAGAAATCAGAGGTTGGTTTTTGATCGTAAAGCTTCTCGTAGTATAAGCGTGCCTTTTCGTAGTCGCCGGAATCCAAATAGTAGGATGCCAGCTGTTCATCTCCCGTTTGTGCGAAGGCAAACGCAGAAAGTGCAAAAAGGGATATGGTTACGAGTAGTTTTATGATTCTTTTTCTTTTAGTACCTGGATAAGACTATCAATACGCGGTTCGAGTTCTTCTCGTCTCTTCTTGGTAAAATCACTGCTTATTTTGAGCTCCTCTAGGGAACTTGAAACAGCCTTTACGGCTTGTCGTTCTTCCGTCAGCATTTCTTCAACGAAAACTGAGTCCAAAAGATTGTTCTGCAAGTCATGTCTTAAATCGGCAAGCTGGTTTTTTGCGAAGCTTAATTCTTCGGCGGCGCGCTGATACTTGTCCTTAAATCCTTTCGCGGGTTTTTTCAAGGAACGGTAGTCGGACATTAACATGGCAACGTCTTTCGGCATGGTGTCCTCGCGGTTGGTATACGCTTGTTGAACAAAGGAAAGGTTATCGGTGAACTCTTGACCCAGCGTTGCAAAATCAGTGGTGTCAATCCTGCGATGCATAAGGTCCAAGGTGTCGAGCTGAACCAATAAAGAGTCAATGGTGGCAATCTCATGGTCATATGTAGTTCGATCACACCCGGTCAAGCTCACTATCAAAATTACTACAATCGCTAGTCCTCTTTTCATTTCTTGTTTTCAATTTTAGAAAATCGTGTGTAAGGCTGTAACGCCGTGGGAATGGCTATACCATCATTTTTCTGGTTGTTTTCTAACAGTGCAGCCATAATTCGAGGCAAGGCCATAGCCGAGCCGTTCAAAGTATGTACCAACTCGGTCTTCTTTTCCTCCGTTCTGTAGCGACACTTTAATCGATTACTCTGATAAGCTTCAAAATTTGACACGGAACTAACTTCCAACCACCGCTTCTGTGCCGCGCTATAAACCTCAAAATCATAAGTAATAGCAGAGGTGAATCCCAAATCACCTCCACATAACCTAAGGATACGATACGGTAATTCCAATTTTGAAAGTATTTTCTTGACATGTTCTACCATTTCGTCCAACAACTTATAGCTGTCTTCGGGTCGTGAAATCTGAACGATTTCCACTTTTTCGAATTGGTGTAGTCGATTTAATCCTCTAACGTCTTTTCCGTATGATCCCGCTTCCCGGCGAAAACAAGGAGAATAACCACAATGCTTGATAGGAAGATCGTCGGGGTTCAAGATTACGTCACGGTAAACGTTTGTAATCGGCACCTCAGCCGTTGGAATGAGGTAAAGATCATCTTCGGTCACATGGTACATCTGTCCCTCCTTATCGGGAAGCTGACCCGTTCCGATTCCTGAATCCTCATTCACCATAAAAGGCGGTATCAATTCCGTATATCCGGAATGGTCAGCCTCATCCAAAAAGAAGTTGATCAATGCACGTTGCAGCTTGGCACCTTTTCCCGTGTAAAGCGGAAAACCGGCTCCCGTTATTTTCACTCCGAGCTGAAAATCGATGAGTTTGTACTCATCCGCCAAATCCCAATGCGGCTTGGCCTCGGTTCCCAAGTCGGGAATTTCACCCTCGCTATAAACCTCCAGATTGTCTGCTTCGCTTTTACCGGCAGGTACCAACTCATTCGGCACATTCGGTATTTGGTAGAGGACGGCGTTCAATGCGTTTTCGAGTTCGGCATACTCCTGCTTCATCTCTTGCGATTTTGACTTGATCTCAGCTACTTTAGCTTTCGCCAATTCGGCCTCGTCACGCTTGCCTTCTTTCATTAGCCCTCCTATTTCTTTTGAGGCCTTATTCATTTCAGCGGAAAGCGCATCTGAATCAGCTTGTTTCTCTCTTTTTTTTTGGTCGAGTTCAAGTGCTTCAGCCACGAGGTCTTTCAGGCGATCGTCGCCTCTTTTCTCGAGTCTGCTTAAGATATCTTCAGTGTTTTCTCTGAGGATGTTTGTCTGCAACATTTGATTGAAAATTGATCGTCGAAATTAGCAATTAATGGGCTGATTTGCCTTTTTGAATCAGGCATAAAAAAAGGGGTGAAACCACCCCTTCGTTAATACGATAGTCGAAAGACTAGTTTTGTTCGTTTGCCGGAACAATCGAAACAAACGACTTGTCTCCTTTTCTCTTGCGGAATTCTACCGTTCCATCAGAGAGTGCGAAAAGGGTGTGATCTTTACCCATTCCAACGTTTACTCCGGGGTGGTGCTTAGTGCCACGCTGACGCACGATGATGTTTCCTGCGATAGCTTGTTGTCCGCCAAAAATTTTAACTCCGAGTCGTTTACTTTCCGACTCGCGTCCGTTTTTCGAACTTCCGACTCCTTTCTTATGTGCCATGGTGTCTTAGTTTTTATCGTCAGTTTGAGTTGATTTGTCTTCTTTTGCTTTAGGAGCTTCTTTTTTCGCTTCAGCTTTAGGAGCAGCTTTTTTCTTAGGTGCTGCCTCCTTTTTTGAAGCCGCTTCTTTTTTCGGGGCCGCTTCTTTTTTGGGTTCTGCTTTAGCTTTGGGCTCTTCTTTCTTCTCGACAGCTTTTTTAGCTCCGCTCAAAGAAATTCCATCGATCGCGATTTTAGTCAACAATTGACGGTGACCGTTTCGGGTTTGATAACCTTTACGTCTCTTCTTTTTGAAGACAATTACTTTGTCTCCCTTCACGTGCTCAACTACCTTTGCAGATACTGATGCACCTGATACAGCCGGGGCGCCAACACTAACTTTGCCGTTGTCGTCAACGAGCAATACCTCGTCAAAAGTCACCTTGTCTCCTGTTTTACCAGGAAGACGGTTGACATAGACTTGTTGGTCTTTTGCAACTTTCATTTGCTGCCCCGCGATGTTTACGATTGCGTACATAACGTATTTTAAATGGGGTTAGATTTATTCTAAAAGGGCGGCAAATATACGCAGAAATACTTGGTATGCAAAGATACTAACCGCGATTGATTAAAAAGATTCCTCCCAGCATGGTAACCGCACAAATCACTTGACCTGCCACAAGAACTTCCCCATCCAGAAAACCCCATACTATTGCGATCAGGGGAACGATATAAGTGACCGATGAAGCAAATAATGCGGATGTTTCTTTCACCATTTTATTAAATACGATTAGGGCCAAGGCCGTACCAAGGATAGCTAATATCGAAATAGCCCCAATGCCGATCCAGGCGCCATCTGCCGAATTAGTTCTTGAGATGAAATCGGTAGAGAGCAGTATCGCAAGGCCTGCAGGGCTTACTAAAACTAAGGCTAATCCTGTTATTGATACAGCAGACTCTTTTTGAAGGTACTGCTTAATTATATTTAAACTGATGGCATAGCAAATGGTAGCTCCAACCACCAAAAGTGCGTACCAAATATTGATGTCGCTTCCATCAATTTTTCCCGATGCCAAGATTAATCCTACAGCGCTGCCAAGCCCTACCAAAACTCCGATTGCTTGGAGCATCTTTATTCTGATTCCAAAAAAGGCCAAACCAATGAGCATACTGAAAACGGGCACCAGAGCATTCAGCATACCAGCCAATGCGCTCGGAATTTCTGTTTGTGCAATAGCAAAAAGAAAAGCGGGAATGCCATTTCCGAAAACCCCCACAGCCAAGAGGTATTTGAAATTGCCATTTTTTAACGTTTTAAATCGATTGAAAACAAGTGGCAGCATAAACATGGCCGCAAAGAGTATGCGCATTGCTCCAACTTGAAGGGAGGTATATAGCTCTTGCCCGTCAGCAGTGAAAAGACCGCGCTTTATCAAAATGAATGAGCTTCCCCAAATCGAGGCGGTTAAGAATAGCATACCCCAATGTTTCCATTCTGCGGGCGAATTTTGCACCTGGTGGCGCTGTTTAGTCTTGTTGCTCAACGATTAATTGTCTATTTTTGCCACTCAATTTTGGAAATAAATCTGCCTTAAAGATGAAACTTAACAACATCATACGAACTCTGTTCATGTCTACTGTGATTCTGTTGGGAGCCTGCTCTGAAACAGATCAACAAAGTAATGCAGTTGAAACTTCTGATGTAGATGTCACATTTACTGAGGAAAATGGACCTGCGGAAAAATACCTTGCGAACATTGCCATCGAAGGAATGGCTTGTGAAATGATGTGTGGCAATAAAATAGCGGGAGAGCTGAATGGTCTGAAAGGCGTGAAGAATACAAATATCGAATTCAAAGGTGAAGGTGAACTAAATTTTGCGCTGGTAGAATTTGATGCCAATACCGTTAGCGAACAGGAGATGATTAAAACTGTGGAGGCTATTGCCAACGGTCACTACAAGGTGAATTCTGTTGAGGTAAAACATATAGTAGCGGATAATCAAGCGGTAGAAGAGGAGGAGGAAAAAGTGAGCTCATACAATCCGGAGTTGCGCTACCAAATGCCCAACATTTTTTCAGTTTTTACAAGACTGTTTTAATTGTCGGGAAATAATTTTTTAAACAACCCCTCGCTCTGAGGGGTTTTTTGATCGGACAATCTCCGACATGCAAAGAATACTTTATAGACTTTCAGTCATTTCATTAGTTTGTACCATGCTCGTTATGCTTGCGGGTAGTATCGTTCGAATGACCGGGTCAGGCATGGGCTGCCCTGATTGGCCGAAATGCTTTGGATATATGATTCCGCCAACAGACGTTGAAACGCTGACTTGGTCTCCTAATCGCTCCTTTAATGAAGGGAACATAATTATCGTGGATGAAGTGCTGTTAGTGGCAAATGCTGACTTCACGGCGGGTGAGGAGTTCAATGAATCACGATGGAAACCGTATACAAAGCACGACTACGCCATTTTTAACCCATTTCATACTTGGGTGGAATTTATTAATCGCTTGATCGGGGCATTTACAGGTCTGCCCGTATTGGCGTTGGCTCTTCTGTCGCTTACTATGATTCGGAAGGATTGGATCGTACCGCTTGCTTCATTTGCGGGACTATTCTTGCTTGGCTTTGAAGCGTGGCTTGGTAAAATCGTGGTAGATGGAAACCTCGTCCCGCATCAGATAACCTACCACATGTTCGGAGCCTTGGGGTTGGTAGCAATTTTCGTTTTTTTAGTGGTTCGATTGAAGTCAGTTGATTTTGTATTTAAAATGAAAAGAAACAACACCACCGTGTTGATTGGTTCGATCGGATTGGTTCTTTTACTCGTTCAAATCTTCCTAGGAACGAATGTTCGTGAAGAGGTTGACGCGATTGGGAAGAGCAGTTTAATTGCGGATGATCAATGGCTAGAAAGGCTATCGGTTATTTTTAAATTTCATCGAACCTTCTCATTAGTTGTAATAGGCTTGCTTGGATGGTTTGCCATTCGGCTCATTCAAGACCATGCGATCTCTGCCGGGCCTCGAATGCTCATAGTTCTCTTGGTCGGTGAGGTATTGGTTGGCATGGGCTTGGCCTATTTAGAATTACCGGCCGCTCTTCAGCCGATTCACCTGATGTTTGCCGTTTTTGATTTTGCCTTGGCATTTTTTCTTCTGCTTTACTACCGCAGACAAACGACTCGATTAATTTCGGTTGCCTAATCAGTCCATGCCAATTCTTCCACGAATCTGTCTAAATCTCCTTTAATGTATTCTAAAACCGGATTGATGGAGTCAGGATTTGGGCGTGCGTTGAAATAGAGCGAGCCTCTTAAAAAATGGCTGGTGCTATCGGTTAGGTAGATTTGAACAGGAGAAGCAACTGCACCGCCCAAATCGTAAACCAAACCATAAACGGATCGCGAGGTGTCAGTCACGGGTTTTTCCATTATGCGGTTGGCTTTTACTTGGTGCTCGTAAGTGAGCATCCTGGATTCCTCGATCAGTTCACGTAAATTTCCGTCTACCGATTTATAGGTGAAGTAAACTTTTGCATCAAAAACCGGATAGCTCAAATTAAACCAGCAAATGGGATCATCAGGAGAAGAGGTGTATTCTACTCTACCATATTTGGATAAAGGGAATTGGAAAGGACAGTATTCGGGTTTTTTTATTCGGTATTCTGATTCGGGCAAATCTATTCTAAAGTAACCTATTGGTTTAGGTATCGGAGGATCTTCCGAACATGCGGACAACAGAATTGTGAGAAGAAAGATCAGCCGAATTTTCAAAATTTTTCAGTTTTTTGCTCCTCAGACTCTACTACGGTGAGTTTAACACGTTTTACCCTTCTTTTGTCGGCAGCTTCTACTGTCAGTGTATAATTTTCAAATTTGATTTTTTCGTTTTTCAAAGGGATTTTTCCGGCTTGTTCTAAGATAAACCCCGCCAAGGTGTCTGACTCTCCTTTCGCTTCTTCCCAATTTTCACCGTCAATGTCCAATATTTTGTAAAGGTCAACCAAAGGTGTCTTTCCCTCAAAAACGTAATTATGATCATCTAATTTTGAGTAGAAAATCTTTTCGTCGTCAAACTCATCGGTAATATCACCTACGATTTCCTCAAGAATATCTTCCAGAGTCACAATACCGGACGTACCACCGTATTCATCTACAACAGTAGCCATATGCACTTTTTTTTCCTGAAATTCCTTCATCAAATCGTCTAGCTTCTTATTCTCCGGCACGAAATAAGGTGGGCGAACGAGAGGAAGCCATTGCAGGTTTTCGGCATCGGCATGAGGCAGTAAATCCTTTAAGTATAAAACTCCTTTGACTTGATCTAATGATTCTTCATAAATAGGCACTCGGGAAAATCCCTGCTGTAAAAGTTCGGCTAAAAGCTCCGGAAAAGTGGTTCGTTGTTCGAAAGCAACGACTTCTGTTCGCGGCGTCATGATTTGCTTCACGTCGGTTCCGCCAAAGCGCACGATGCCTCGAAGAATTTTTTCTTCATCAGGTGTTGTCTCTTCATCTTTGGTGAGTTCCAGAGCGTGTTCTAGTTCATCAACCGAATAATCGGTTCCTCGCTTTTTCACTCTTTTGTTAATCACATTCGTGCTGGTGATCAAAATCGTGCTCAGAGGATAAAATACTTTCCCTAAAAACTCCAGCGGAAGTGACATGAATTTACAAAGAGGGAGTGCATTTGCCGTTGCATAAACTTTGGGAATGACCTCTCCAAAAAGAAGGAGCAAGAAAGTAATACCGCCTACCTGAATAGCAATAGCTACCCATGCTGCATAATCGCCAAAGTTGAAGGACTCTGAAACTATAAAGGTCGAGACAATGACAATACCAATATTGACAAAGTTGTTTGTGATAAGAATCGTGGCAAGCAATCGTTGAGGATGATCTAAGAGTGCTAAGATCCTGTCGGAGGCATTGGATTTGGATGCTTCGAGTTCATTTCGCTCATTGGGGCCTAAGGAGAAAAAAGCAACTTCTGAGCCGGAGATCAAAGCTGAGCAGATAATGAGTAAAACTGTCACGGCCACAGCCACCCAGACCTGGGGGGAAATGGGATTAAAAAGTGCCAGAATTATACTAAGAGGCTCTATATCGGGAGGTTCCAATAAACTGAATTTTTCAGCAACAAGTTAATTAAAAAGGCAAGTCATCCGAAGCATCGTCAGACGGGCTATCCGAAGACTGATTTTGCTGACTTGATGGGGCAGTCTGAGATGAAGGTTGAGAATCGTTAGGATCAGGTCTGCCACCGATAAGTTGAAGTCGTTCTCCAACTATTTCCGTTGCATAGCGATCATTCCCTTCAGGATCTTTCCACGATCGTGTCTGCAATTTTCCTTCGATATAAACTTGTCGACCTTTGGATAGATATTTCTCTGCGATATCAGCGAGCTGGCGCCAAACGGTCACGCTGTGCCATTCGGTGTTTTCTACGCGCTGTCCCTCTCGATTGGTGTAAGACTCTGAGGTAGCAATTCGGAGGCGGGCCAATTTAGCTCCGCTTTCGAGTGTTCGAACTTCGGGATCTATTCCCAAATTTCCTAAAATGATAACTTTATTTACGCCTGCCATAATTCTAAATGAATGTACAAATATAAAGGAATTGATGTGCCTCAGACCAATCCTGTATCTTCCAAATATCGGTGGATTAAACGGGGAACGGCATATTTATCAATCTCATCTTTTGCGATCAAACGGTAATTGCCTCTGGCTTCAAGTGTGCCGGAAACTTCTATTCGCCAAAAGCGAGCTTCAATTCTTTGATGGCTGAGCAAATGCGTGTATGACCTCTCAGGCGCTAAGCCCACGGAAGTGATCTTTGATTTCGGAAAAGTTTCATTTACATAAGAACCGATATTCTCACTTACGGCATCCGGTTGGCCTTCGAGGGATGCAAAATCGTAGAGTCCTTCCCAAATATCTTTTCCCTCACGTTTTCTCAATAGTATCTCATTTCCTTTCTCAATTACCGCATAATCTATCCTTCGAAGTTTTGGTTTGCTTTTTTTCAGTTTTACCGGTCTCGATGAGATAAGATCTTTTTGGAATGCCAAACAATTTGATTGAAGCGGGCACTCCTGACAGAGCGGTTTGTGAGGTGTGCAAACCATGGCTCCTAACTCCATAATAGCCTGATTGTGTAGATCGGGCCTGTCCGATGAAATGATTTGATCTGCCAATTTTTGAAAGACCTTTTTGCCTTCTGTTGTATTTATTGGCACATCCACATTAAAAATTCTTGCCAGAACGCGGTATACATTTCCATCGACAACGGCTTTTTTCTCTTTAAACGCGAAACTGGCTATAGCTGCGGCAGTGTAGGGCCCTACACCTTTTAGCTTTATAATAGTGTCATACCTTGAAGGAAATATTCCGTTCAGTTCGTTTTCAATAAATTTTGCTGTGGCATGAAGGTTTCTCGCTCGAGAATAATAACCCAGCCCTTGCCAATTTTTCAAAATTTCGTCGGTATCTGCTGCCGCTAGGAATCCTATGGAAGGATATTCGGCAATAAACTTATGGTAGTATTCCAGGCCTTGTTCAACGCGGGTTTGCTGCAATATGATTTCAGACAGCCAAATCTTATACGGATCGGTAGTGTCTCGCCACGGCAAGTCTCGTTTTTCGTTCAAATACCACAAAATCAGCTTCTCATCAATATCCATCGGGTGATTACTTAGGACTCATAGGGTTAAAAAACGAATTTAGCGAAAACACCTTTCGTACAACGCTTTAATCAGGTATCTTTGCGCCGAAATCAGAAATAATAATCACACGTTTAAGTAAATAACACATGACTAAAGCAGACGTTGTTGCAGAAATTGCAGAACAAACAGGTCTTGAAAAGGTGGCCGTACAGACTACTGTAGAAGCCTTTATGAACTCAGTAAAAAAATCATTGACAGATGGTGAGAATGTCTACCTGAGAGGTTTCGGAAGTTTTATTGTTAAAGAACGCGCCGAGAAAATCGGTCGAAATATTTCAGCGGAGGAGCCAATCGTTATTCCGGCTCACAATATTCCGGCTTTTAAGCCTTCTAAATCATTTGTAGAAAAAGTAAAGAAGAACGTTAAAGTTAAATAAGGAACGTTATGACGAGACACCGTATTATTCAATTAGCATTAATATGCGGTGCTCTTCTTCTTGCAATAGGGTTGATCTTTGCGCCGCGCTTGCCGAAAGAAAAGCGAATCGCCGAGACCAACCCTATTTCTTTTGAGATAAACCAAGCCGTAGACATGGTCCGGAACGGTGAAAACCCCATGGAAGGAATCATGAAATTGAGGGCCATTCTCGAAGAAGATTCTACTCAAGTAGATGTACATTGGCATCTTGCACAATTTTCTGTAACTTCGCGCCAAATTTCGAATGCAGAAGTGCGATTTGAAAAAGTAATTCAGTACGATACCGAAGTCAAATATCCGACAGCTTATTTTTGGCTCGCACAGACGAAGGTACAATTGGGCAAAGAGGCGGAAGCCATCCCATTGCTGGAAACTTATCTCAATTACGAACAAGATACTGTAGTGATAGGAGGAGTGGAAAGAATGCTGAATCAGTTAAAAGAAGAAAATAACTTTAAATAAACTTTTATGCCAAGCGGTAAAAAACGCAAACGCCATAAGATGGCTACGCACAAGCGCAAGAAGCGTCTCCGAAAAAATCGCCACAAGAAGAAATAATTCTTATTGATGATTTAGCGCGGGCTTATTGCCCGTTTTTCGGCAATTAATTTTTGGAACTCGTGAATCTTGAGCTAGTAGTAAATGCCAAGGGAAACGAAGTTGATATTGCCTTTCTAAAAGACAATGTTCTTACTGAACTACACAAAGAGAAAGGAAACCAAGATTTTGCGGTAGGCGATATCTACCTTGGAAAGGTACATCGTGTGATACCCAGTCTCAACGCGGCATTTGTCGATGTTGGATATGAAAAAGATGCATTTTTGCATTATTTGGATCTTGGGCCTCAATTTAAGTCGCTTCATAAATTAGTGAAGCGTACACTTTCTCAGAAGTCCGTACCCGCATCTCTTCAGGATTTTCCTTTGGAAGCGGACATCGATAAGAACGGTAAGATCAACGACGTCGTTTCCGGCAGTCAGAATATTTTAGTACAGGTTGCTAAGGAGCCTATCTCTTCAAAAGGCCCCAGGCTTACCTCTGAAATCACCCTCGCAGGACGGTTTGTCGTTCTTGTGCCCTTCGGTGATAAAATATCCCTTTCCCAACGTATCAGAAACAAAGAGGAACGCACCCGTTTGCGTCGTTTGCTTCAGAGCATCAAACCGAAAAATTTCGGGGTGATTGTGAGAACTGTTGCTGAGAACAAAAAAGTAGCAGAACTCGACGCAGACTTGAAGGACCTTTATGCCCGCTGGGAAAAGATTCATGAAAACCTGAAGAATGCCAAGCCACCTAAACGAATTTTGGGTGAGTTAAACAGAACTTCCACCGTGTTGCGCGATTTGCTAAGCGCAAATTTTTCCAAAATACACATCAATGATGCGGAACTGGGCGAAGAGGTAAAGGAGTACTTAAGAAAGATAGCTCCTAAACAAGAAAAGATTGTGAAAATCCACGATGGTGTTGACGTATTTGAAAAATCAGGAGTTAATCGTCAGATTAAATCTGCCTTTGGTCGACAAGTAAATCTGAAGAGCGGGGCTTACCTGATCATCGAGCATACCGAAGCCATGCACGTTATTGACGTAAATAGTGGGAGTAGAAAAGCCGGTGAAAAAGGCCAAGCTCAAAATGCTTTGGAGACCAACTTAGAGTGCGCCGAGGAAATTGCCCGTGTGCTTCGCTTGCGCGATATGGGTGGGATCATAGCTATCGACTTTATCGATATGCCCGATAGGGCGCATCAAAAGCAACTTTTTGAAAAGCTGAAAAGCTGCCTCAAGGACGATAAAGCAAAACACAATGTACTTCCGCCCAGCAGATTCGGGGTGGTAGAGGTTACGCGTCAAAGGGTAAGAGAGGTTACCGATATTTCTACAGAAGAAAATTGTCCGTGCTGTAGCGGTTCGGGAAAGGTACAGGCCTCAGTTCTAATTACCGATCAGATTGAAAACAACTTGCGCTATCTGGCCGAGGAGCTTAAAATGAAGAAAGTTGTTTTAAAGGTGCATCCTTTCCTTTCTGCATTTCTTACAAAAGGCTTGGTCTCTATGCGTCGCAGATGGGGTATGAAGTACAAACTCAGCATTAAAGTTGTTCCCGATTCGGATTACCCGTTTCTGCAGTACAAGTTTTTTGATACGAAAGGAGAGGCGGTAGACGGCTAAAACTCGTCATCGACCAAGTGATCTTCAATGTCTGTTTTTCGGTCTCCTGAAAAGCCAATGATGTCTTTGTAAGCTGCATAGTAAATGCAGTAAGTCAGCGGGAAAGTGATTAATAATCCGACGATCAGGCTTATTAATCCCAAAAGGTTTAGAAAGACTATTAGGATCAATAGAACAAAGAAGTAAAGCCATTGCTTGTTGACAATCTTAACGCTTGATTTGATGGATTCCCAAAAATCCATTCCTGCAAAAATGATGAGGGGAAACATTAAGCTTATGCCGACTCCAAACCAAACGCCCGGAAGAAATAGTAGTATGAATCCGATAACCATCAAGATTCCCGAAATAAAATTGGCCAAGAACAACTGCACGATGTAATCAAATCCTTTCAGAAAATCGCTGAACTCTACCTTACCCTCATGATCCAGCTTATGCGCTCCCAAATAGTATCCTGCGGTAAATACAGGTGTTAAGAGGTAACTTACTATTCCGCTGATATACTCGTTAGGAATAAGATCCACCAAGAAGGAGATCACAGCGATGAGTAAAGTATAGAGAATAAAAAGTCCGGGTTCCATTCTGAAAATCGTCCATCCGTCAGAGAAATACTTTTCTAGTTTAAAAGAGTACCCGTTTTGAATTACTCGCTCTATTCGACTTTTGTCATCTTGAATATGCATGGATGAATTTTTCCGTAAATTAAATGATTCCCCTCGACTTCAACTCCAAATATTTATTGATCACTTCCATGGATAGCTTTTCAGGAGTACAGGATATTGTCTGAATGCCTTGTTTTCTCAATCTATCCACGATTTCTGAACGTTCGTTCGCCTTTTTTGCTGCTAACGTAACTCGGTAGACTTCTTCAACAGACTCTTTAGGCTTTTCTGCCATTTCCATGAGTTCAGAATCTTTAAACAACACCATAACCAGCAGGTGCGAACGACTGATTTTTTTAAGCAGCGGCAAGGCGCGATCGGCCGTGTGCTTACTTTCAAAATTGGCAAACAACAAGATCAGACTTCTGTTTCGCGCCAAGCGATTTACCGATTTAAGCAGCAACTCGAAGTCGGGTTCCAAGGTTCTTTCCTTTTCGTAGTAGAGTGAGTCAAGAATCTTTCTGATCTGGCCCACCCTGTTTTCAGCGCGCAAGGCGGTTCCGATTTTATCCGAAAAAGTGATCAATCCTACATTGTCATACTTCTTCAATGCTACGTTTGATATGGCCAGAGTGGCGTTGATGGCATAATCAAGATACGTGATATGCCGAAAGGCCATTTTCATAGCCCGACCCTTGCTGATGACGCAATAGAGATTTTGGCTACGCTCGTCTTGGTAATGATTTACCATCAACTCACGGGTTTTTCCTGTTGCTTTCCAATTGATGCTTCGATAATCATCGCCTTCAGTAAAGGGTGAAATCTGCTCAAACTCGTAACTCTGACCGATACGTTTGTATCGTTTATGTCCCACCGGTGATGCCATTCGGCTGAAAGCCAAAAGCTCTGTCTCGTGCATTTGTTTTATGCTGGGATAGACTGCTATGGATTCTTCCGGAGCTAAGGAAAATCTTCTCCTGACAAAATGAAGGGGTCCTTCTAACAGTACATTTAGCCTTCCGAAATGGTAGATGCCACGGTCGATAGGTCGCATCATATAGAGGGCTGAATTGATTCCCGGCTCAAAAGTCTTCTCTATTTTAAATCTGCGCTCTTGCACTTGTTCAGGAAGTTCATCAAGGATGGTCGCTCTGAGTGGCATTGGACTTTTAAATTGAAAGTTGAGTTTTACCTCTGTTTCATCTGCCAAGCCTAGAACCTGTGGTAATTCTCTGTTTCCGCTTAAACCAATATTTCTACTAAAAAGAATGATAGCATCTGCGGCGCTGAGCACGATTAGAATGGCTACCACAACCTGACCTAGTCTGAAAAGCATCGGAAAAGTAAACCCGAATGCACATAGAAAGACAGCCGTTGCTCCCGTGGTAAAAAAAAGCGGTGTCAACCAGAATTTTTGAGTTGGGGTTTTTTTCATTTGGGCACTTCCACTTTTCGAATCAGGCTTTCAATCACTTCTTTGAGCGCTACTCCTTCTATTTCGCGCTCATAACTAAGAATCAGGCGATGGTTCAATACAGGAAAAACGGACATTTTAATATCATCGGGAGTCACGAATCCGCGGCCGTTCATAAGTGCCAGAGCTTTAGATGCTTTTAAGATTCCCAATGAGGCTCTGGGTGAAGCACCCAAATAGAGGTCGCTGTTATTTCGGGTACGATCCACAATTTGAGCGATGTATTTTATCAGGTCATCTTTGATAAAAACCTGCTCTACTACTTTTCTGAATTTTAAGAGATCTGCTCCGCCGAGAACGGGGCTTATCTGGTCTTCGCGATTACCATAGAAGTCAGAACGAAAGCGCTGAAGCATGATTTCTTCTTCCTCTACAGACGGATACGTGGCTACTAGTTTGAAGATGAATCGATCGAGTTGTGCCTCAGGTAATTTATAGGTTCCCTCCTGTTCTACAGGGTTTTGGGTAGCCACTACAAAAAAGGGAGCTTCCAATGTATAAGTTTGACCGTCCACACTGACTTGCTTTTCTTCCATTACCTCCATTAATGCCGCTTGCGTCTTTGCGGGCGCTCGGTTGATCTCATCAATAAGGATCACATTGCTGAAAATAGGTCCCTTTTTGTAATGGAACTCGGACCGCTTCATGTCAAACACAGTAGTTCCGATTATATCGGTGGGCATCAGGTCGGGCGTAAATTGGATACGCGTGAAATCTACGGAGATACATTTTGCTAAGAGTCTTGAAACCAGTGTTTTTGCAATTCCCGGCACGCCCTCAAGGAGTACGTGGCCATCTGTCAGCAAAGCCGCAATCATGAAGTCTATAACTTCACGCTGACCCACAATGACCTTTTCTATCTCTCTTCGAATATTATCTACGGCCAAACCCGCCTCGTAGGCTTCGGCACTCAATTGGTTTTCGAGCGCAGAAGCATTAGTGGTAGTCTGATCTGCAGATACTTCCCCCTCCTTTTTGTCTTTCTTTATTTCTTGGCTCTCTTGATTTTCGTTTTCTAAGGACATCGTAGGTAAAATTCTGTTATTTCGCGATCAATTTTAAGCAGTTCGTTGTCACTCAGCGTGCTGTTGAATCTGGATCGCTCTAATTGCTTGAAAAATTGCTCAAGATACTTTTTATCGAGTTTTAATTTTTTAGAAGCTAATTCGTAAAATTCACCATTCAGCTTTTGAGCATTCAGCCCATACTTGTTTCGCAAATGCGATTGCAAGGTCTTCACCTGGCTTTGTACAATATCGCGGTGTCTGCCTTCTTTACGAAACAATTGGTAAATCATGTCGAGATAGGCAGCCGTTTGATTTTCGGGCAAAATTCTCACGGGAATGGCGCGCTGCTTGCGGCGCATGCTGTTGATGACATACAGCAGGGCCAAAATAATAGTAAGATACCACGCCCACTTCAGCGATGGATGGGCCAGAATAAATTTTAATGGACTTTCACCAATTTGAGGACCACTCGGCTGATCGTATGGTCCCGGTTCCAGATAATAGTAGGTTTCTCCTTCGGCTTTTGCCAAAACGTTGTTTACATAGTTGAAGACGCTGTCCTTGCGAAAGTGATAATTTGTGAAAACTAAAGGGGTCGTGTGAATAAGAAGTGCGCCATTGCCCTGCACCTCTGTGATAAGATTGCAGTATCGTTGGCCATCCAGTTCAAAAAAACCGCTTTGCTCAAAACAGGTTTGCGCTTCAATATAAACCCAATCGTGCGTCCGTGGCTCATTGTATACTTCGTAGGATAGGGTAAAAGTGCCTTCTTCGCCATACATCTGAATTACTTCAGATTCCTTTGAATCGGCTAAGGTTTCATCTTCATCTATCTCACAATCGGTTAAAAGACGTAGTGTTTTACCCGTCTCCATCGTGCTGATCAGTAGCTTATTACCATTCTTCACAAATCGTTTTAATAGTTCAGCCTCGGTGGAGTCCATCCAAGCATAGCCTGCGATAAACACCATGGTATTTCCTGAGCTTTCCAGATAGGAGGTATCGGCAAAGAGTCCGTTTAGTACTTCGAAATTTTTTCCTGATTCCTCGAGTACTCCTTTGAATAAGCTAAGATCGTATGGTTGGTCACCATCATCTTTGTAAGTTTCGCTCCAAGCATAACGCTCATTACTTTGAAGGAGGTAGAACAAAAGTGCTAACAGCAAGATGGAAAAGACCCCGGCCCCAATGGCAATTTTTCGGTTTCTATCCATCTTTTATTGATTCAATGAACTGTATAAAGCCGGGTTCTGCTCGCTCAAAATCGCTTTGTTTTACATCAGCATCTCCATACCAAATGAATTCATGCAACAGGGTCAACTTGAAAAAATCAGAAGCTTTTTCTTCCCACGACAACTCTCTGGTATACTCCCGATTGGTTTTATCGGGCGCAGCCTTTAAGCGGCCTTGCTTATCAAGATGTTTGATGATTATTTGGTAGAGCAGTCTTACCGCTTCTCTGAAATTCTTCTCTTCCTTTGCCAATTTATAAGCAGCCCAGAGCTCTTCCATCGGCGAGAGGGCGGTAGGCCCCGCATCTACAGCTTCTGATTCGCGAACGGCACCCGGCTGATCATCGATTTGTTTATTCCGACGCATAATGAGTCGAACAATCACAAAAATGAGCAAGGCGATCAAAATAGCTACGGCCAAATACCTCAAAATGAGTGTCCAGCCTATCGCATCAACAGGTTGAAGGTCGAGATTGAGATCGGGCATTTCAGGGGCTTCTTCCTGATATTCCATACCGTCTTTATCATCCAGCCAAACCTCACGGTCCAAGGGAGCTTGCAAGAAGTAGAGATGTCCCATCAGGTATTTTAGTTGCTCCATCATTCTCTTTCCATCCCGTAGGCTCTGCGCTTTGCACCAATGGCCTCTACGCGTTTGGCCAATCCGGTCGCATTTTTTGCTTCCAGTGCCGAATGATATTCTAATAATTGAGAAAAAAACAAGAGTGGGAGCACCAATGCCAAGCCAAAATGGTCAATCACGATCAGACTCATTCGTGCAACTTTTTCCTTTATTTCATAGTCGGCATCAATGTTCCACTGCAAAATGTCCAAATAAAACCAGGTAAAGGGCGAGGACAGTAGAACCTGAATCAACATGGATATTAGAGCGATGAAAAGAAAGCTGACGAAGACGTGTCTCTTCGTTCCGTTAAGAAGAGACAACATGGTGCTGAATGCGCTTGGTAGCGATTGCTGTTGGTAAAGGGAAACGATCAACCAAAATGTGAGAAAAGGAATGGCAATGATTCCCAACGCAGCTACAAGCACTTGATCAGCCAAAAGGGTCAACTCGAAAATGGAGACGAGAACCAATACCTTAATAAAGTCGGACCAATTGAATTTGATCGAAAATTCGGGATAAACCCGACGAAACAAAAAGTAGCTGATGGCCAGCATGCCTGCAATAAAAAAGGTATTGGTGAAGAAGTTCATGGGAAAAACTGAATAGTCGTGAAACTGGTAAAAGCTGAATGGGTTGAACTCTTCAAAGTCTATTCTATCCAAACCATCAGAACCGTGAAGTGCGTAGAACAGAAGGGCATAGCAAATGGCCAAGGCAGCAGCCAATCCTGCAATTTGGAAAAAAACGTTGCGGTAGACGATAAAAGTAGTGGTGAAAATGTCTCGGGTTTTTCGCAAACTTAAAAGGTTCGGTTTTTCATGAATATTTGGAACGAGCTCTTCTTGATCAAAGGTCTGTTTTGGTCTTCCGCGAAAGCGAAGTGAAGGGTACCACCAAAAGTAGGCGCCTACAAAAGCAAAACAAGAAAAGATGAAACCCGCTCTGATCAGATCGGGCATTTCTGTAAGGCGCGTAAAAAATCCTTCGATAAAACCGGCTAAAATGAAGAAGGGCACCAGTCCAATCATAATTTTAATGGCTCTTCGCGCTCCGATGATGAAGGATTGTCTCCGCGGAAGCGTACCCGGAAAAACCAAGCCTCGCCCCATAGTAAGGCCTGCTGCTCCGGCAATTACGATGGAAGATATCTCCAGAGCGCCGTGCATCCAAATGGTCAAAAAGCTCTCCTGTAGCAAGCCACGCTCTATGAAAAAGTACTGAAACGTTCCGACCATAATTCCATTGTAGAGCATGATGACCAGCGTACCGACTCCAAAAACGGCTCCCAAAACAAAGGTTCTAAAAGCTACCAAAATATTGTTTACGGTGATGGCGAAGAACATGTTGAACTCCGTCTCTGATTTATATACTCCCATCGGATCTCCGTCGGCGATATTTTGTTCGGTCATCTCTACGTAGTCTGAACCGAGAATAACTTGCGCAAAATCAGGATCGTTCACCGCTGAGAGGATTCCTATAGCCATGGAGGCTAAGAAGAAAAGTAGAGAAATGTTGAGCTCATTTTTTGCCTCGTAGAGGGCCAATGGAAGATCGTGAACCCAAAATCGAAAAAACTTTCCCGACTTCCCGCCTCGTCTGCGATGCAGCTTTAGGTAAATGCTCTGGGCCAACCCGTTTAGGTATACTCGGATGCTACGTTTTGGATAATGCGTTCGAGAATAAGAAAGATCTTCGGTAATCTGAGAGAATAGATCACTGAACTCTTCGGGGTTAACATTCGAATTGGTTTTTGAAGCCTTTTCAAATTGTGCCCAGTTATTCTGATTTTGTTCTACAAATCGTTTCTCACGCATCCGTTCGAGTCAAGCATTCGAAGGTATTTAAAATCCGCTTTTCGAAAAAAGAAATTCTCCGTTTGTCGGAAGTTCCGGGATTTGAATCAAATTCTCTACTTTCGACCTGATGAGGAAAATCAATATCGCCACGGCGCAGAATATAGTAATCGACTTTAGGCTCGCTACCATCGGTCAGCGATTTTTGGCTTTTGCGCTGGACCTGATCATTGTTCTTGCGGCATACACCCTTCTCTCTATTTTTCTGGCGCTTATTGATGAGAGCTTGTTGCTGGTTAGTGGCTTGATTTTGATGCTCTACACATTGGTTATGGAATCGTTCTTTTCCGGTCAAACTTTAGGAAAAATGGCCATGAAGATTCGAGTGGTTACCTTAGAAGGCAAGGAGCCTGACCCCTTGGATTTTGTGATACGCTGGTCTTTTCGAATCATAGACATCTGGTTTAGTGTTGGTGCACTTGCGGTTGTTTCAATCAGTACTTCGTCCCGGGCGCAGCGACTTGGCGGATTGCTGAGCAACACTATTGTAATCAATCAAGGTGCTGAAGACGGAGTATCGCTCCAAGATATCTTGCGGATTGAGGATCGATCGCAGTACACACCTCGCTATTTTGATGTAATTCGTTTCAGCGAAGATGAGATGCTCACCATTAAGGCCGTTTTGGACCGCTTTGCCAAGTATCATAACGAGGCTCATTTTGCCTTGTTGGCAAGAACGGCCAGCCGTTGTGGGCAGGTGCTCGAGCTGGAGGAGGTTCCCGATAAGAAGGAAGAATTCTTGCGAACTTTGATAAAAGACTATATCGTAATTACGCGTAGCTGATGGGCATGAGAAAGTATCCGCCGCAGGAGACGATCGATCGCATCAAAGCATGGTGCGACCTTCAAGAGCGAGCCCATTCTGATGCCCGAAAAAAGTTAACGAGCTGGGGAGTTTATGGAGACGAAGCGGAGAACATTCTCGCCGAACTGATTAGTTCCAATTATCTGAATGAAGAACGTTTTGCACGCGCTTTTGCCCGAGGTAAGTCGCGCATAAAGGCGTGGGGCTGGAAAAAAATAGAGGTGGCCTTGAAGGCAAAAGGGGTAGCAGACTTTAGCCTCAGAGCGGCCAGAGAAGAAATCGATCCCGACGAGTATTTTGATGGCTTGGTGGGGCTGGCTGAGAAAAAGGACCGTCTGCTCAAAGAGTCTGACCCTTTTTTGCGGAAGCAGAAACTACTACGTTTTTTGCTGAGCAAAGGCTATTCTTATGACGAAACAAAAAAAGCTTTAGAAGAAGTGCTAAAGTAGTCTGCTCACCCCGGCATTTCTATTAATTTTGCGCCATGATTACAGCAGACAATATTGCAGAGCTGGCCGGGCGCCTGGAAGCGCTAAGGGGGTATCTTTGACATTCCCGGCAAGCAAATAGAAATAGAAGAAGAAGAAAAGCACACGCTTGATCCCAATTTCTGGGATGATTCCCAAAAGGCAGAGCAGATTTTGAAGAAAATCCGAAACAAAAAAATTTGGACGGATGCTTATGCCGATGTAGAAACAAAGATTGAGGATCTGCGAGTACTCTTCGATTTTTACAAAGAAGGAGAAGCAGAAGAATCTGATGTGACCGAGCAATTTCAGGTTGCATCAGAAGCCTTGGATGATCTGGAATTTAAAAACATGCTCTCTGCCGAGGAAGACAGCATGGACGCCGTGATGCAAATTACCGCAGGTGCGGGTGGAACTGAAAGTTGCGACTGGGCCTCGATGCTTATGCGCATGTACATCATGTGGGGCGAAAAGGGAGGCATGAAAGTCAAGGAGCTGGATATTCAAGAAGGTGACGTGGCGGGAATAAAATCCGTGACCCTGGAATTTTCGGGCGAATTTGCCTTTGGTTATCTCAAAGGTGAGAACGGCGTGCATCGATTGGTGCGCATCAGTCCTTTCGATTCTAACGCCAAGCGTCATACCTCCTTTGTATCGGTTTATGTTTATCCACTGGTAGACGATACCATCGAAATTCATGTCAATCCGGCCGACATCACCTGGGACACCTTCCGATCTGGTGGGGCAGGAGGCCAAAACGTGAACAAGGTAGAGACCGGTGTTCGGTTGAAGCACAAACCCACGGGTATTGTCATTGACAACACCGAAACCCGTTCACAGCTTGGGAATAAGGAGAAAGCGATGCAACTTTTAAAGTCGCAGCTTTACGAAATGGAAATTGCCAAAAAGATGGAAGCGCGAGATGAGATTGAGGCGGGCAAGAAGAAAATTGAGTGGGGATCGCAGATCAGAAACTATGTTATGCAGCCCTATCAATTGGTAAAAGACGTGCGCACCGGATACGAAACTTCCAATGTCGATGACGTGTTGAACGGAGATATCGATGATTTTTTGAAAGCGTACTTAATGGAACACGGAAAAGCATAATTATGTCAGATAAATACACGATATACCACAATCCAAGATGCCGTAAGAGCCGCGAAGCCTTGAACTTGCTCGTAGAAGAAGGGGTGGACCACGAGGTGGTAAAGTATTTAGAGCAGCCACCTACAGCAAAAGATCTCAAATTGCTATTGGCAAAACTTGACCTGAAGGTGGGGGACGTTATTCGCAAAGAAGAAAGGCTCTACAAGGAAAAATACAAGGGTCTCGACTTTAACGATGATGAATGGATGGTTGTCCTGACGGAAAATCCGAAACTGCTTCAGCGGCCTATCGTGGTGAAAGGCAGTAAAGCGGTTATTGGACGACCCTTGGAGAATGTAAAAAACCTATTGAACTAGATTATGGAATACCGAATAGAAAAAGATACGATGGGCGAGGTAAAGGTGCCCGCCGACAAATACTGGGGCGCCCAAACCGAACGCTCGCGAAACAATTTCAAGATTGGTCCTGAGGCCAGTATGCCTTTGGAAGTGATTTACGGCTTCGCTTATTTGAAAAAGGCAGCAGCCATAACCAATCAAAAGGCAGGAGTTTTAGCCGAAGAAAAAATGAAGCTCATAGCGTCCGTTTGCGATGAGATTTTGGAAGGTAAGCACGATGATCAGTTTCCCTTGGTAATTTGGCAAACCGGTTCGGGAACGCAGAGCAATATGAACTGCAATGAAGTGATTGCCAACCGCGCCCATGTACTTGATGGAGGTAAACTCGGAGAGGGTGAGCGAAAAATTCATCCGAACGATGACGTGAATAAATCGCAATCGAGCAATGATACTTACCCCACGGGCATGCACATTGCCTCTTATAAAGTAATTGTCGAGAAAACCATTCCCGGGGTCGAAAAACTACGCGAAATCCTCAAGTCCAAGTCAGATGAGTTCATGAATGTGGTGAAGATCGGTCGAACGCACTTGATGGATGCCACACCACTTACGCTCGGTCAGGAATTCAGCGGCTACGTGTCACAACTTGATCACGGAATTCGGGCTTTGAAAAACACGCTCGATCACCTGAGCGAACTGGCCTTGGGAGGCACAGCCGTAGGGACGGGTATCAACACGCCGCCCGGATATGCCGAGAACGTAGCGCGAGAAATCGCCGAGTTGACCGGTCTGCCTTTTCGATCAGCCGAGAATAAATTTGAAGCCCTGGCTGCCCACGACGCCATGGTGGAAACGCACGGTGCGCTTAAGCAACTGGCCATATCTTTGAATAAGATTGCTAATGACATCCGCTTATTGGCTTCCGGACCACGCAGCGGTATTGGTGAAATTATCATTCCCGCCAACGAGCCGGGCTCTTCCATCATGCCGGGAAAAGTAAACCCCACACAATGCGAAGCACTGACCATGGTTTGCGCGCAAGTTTTTGGAAATGACTCCGCCATTGGTTTTGGTGGTGCCCAGGGACATTACGAACTGAACGTTTTTAAGCCGGTGATGGCGGCTAACTTGATTCAATCGGCCAACCTGATTGGTGATGCCTGCGTTTCGTTTACCGAGAATTGCGCCATTGGCATTGAGCCGAACCACGAAGTGATCAAGCGCCACTTAAACAACTCACTCATGCTCGTAACCGCATTGAACACGCATATCGGCTACGACAAGGCAGCCAAAATCGCTAAGGAAGCCCATCAGAACGGTACGACTTTAAAAGAAGAAGCCGTGAAGTTGGAATACCTCACGGCCGAAGAGTTTGACAAGTGGGTCGACCCACTTAAGATGACGGGGTTGTCTTAGGCGAAATTCGCATTCCGCCCTGTTTTTAAGTCATTTACCATTTGCTTGATTCGCTGTTCTTCTTCCTTCGGGCAGAGGAGGAGCACATCTTCGGTGTCTACCAGAATATAGTCTTCTAAGCCTTGCACGACCACCAATTTGTTTTCGGGCACGTTGATCATATTGTCGCTGCTATTGTAAAGAACCACGTTTTTCCCGATCACGGCATTGTGCTCTTTGTCTTTTTTGACGTGGGTAAAAAGTGAACCCCAGGTTCCCAAATCGCTCCAGCCAAAATCACTCAAGACTACATTTACATTTTTTGCTTTCTCCATGATACCGTAGTCGAGCGAAACACTTTCGCAAACGGAATAGATTTCCGCAATTTTTTCTTCTTCCTTCTCTGAATTCAGTTCTTCAGACGCTTCTTCAAAAAGCTCTGTGACCTCGGGCAGATGCTGCCTGAAAGCTTGGGTGATGCTCTTCAATGTCCAGATGAAAATACCCGAATTCCAATAGAAGTCACCGCTTTTTATAAACTCTCGGGCCAAGTCCAAATTTGGTTTTTCCGTAAAGGTTTTCACCTTGCGCACATTTTTGTCTACCGCATTTTCTGCATCAGTAAATTGGATATAGCCATATCCGGTGTCTGGTCGCGAGGGTTTTATTCCCAAGGTTACCAAATTACCCGTAGTCTGTGCCTGCTCAATGGCAGTTTCAATGGTTGAGACAAAAGCTTGCTCTTTTAAAACAAGATGGTCAGAAGGTGCGACGATTATTCGCGCATTTTCATTCTTAGCCCTTATTTTTTCATTGGCGTAAGCCACGCAAGGAGCCGTGTTTCTTCTGGAGGGTTCACAAAGAATTTGATCGTCAGCTATTCCATCGAGCTGCTCTTTTACCAGTTCTCTGTATTGGTCGTTTGTAACAATATAGATGTTCTCTTTTGGACAAATGTTAAGAAACCGTTCGAAGGTTTGCTGAATCAGGGTATTTCCGGTGCCCAGAATATCGTGAAACTGCTTGGGGTAAGAGGTACGGCTCATCGGCCAAAATCGGCTACCTATTCCTCCTGCCATTATCACGCAAAAATTGTCGTTGTTTGCCATGCTTATGCTGTAATTATCAGTTCAATTTAATTGCTGCCATCTATCAAGATTGCTCCTTTTTAAGTTCCGAATTTCGGCTTACGCGAAAGTAAGCCATAATTTGAAAAGATATCTGAAACACTTGTTACGAAATGGTAACCACGCGACTTACCTTAGCGCGAGTGGAGATGAGGTATTGTTTGCCGTCAGTTAATCGGTTACACAGTATCCTTGTCCTCCGCAATAAGATATACCGGTAAAGCTCACCCTTAAATTCAAATTGATCGTTGGGAGAGAGATTGCCCAGAAATTCACCTTCTTCGCCGTCATATTCGGCAAGGGCACGACTAAGAATGGGGCAGGAGCAGCTCGAAGCTTTCGGTCGCGAAATATGTTTATGAAGCGATTTGGTCAATTCCGGCGGAAAAATGTTTTGATCAACAAACAGCTTTAACATGTTTGTATATATCTCTTTCCATTCTTTGCCGTGCGGTGCTACTTTGTTTCCGTGTTTAAGGTAGCATCCGAGATGCGCAAACTCGTGAATGGTGGTGATAAGAAAGGAGTATGGATGAAGGTCACCGTTTACCGAAATCCGCGCCGCTTTGCCGTTTACCTTCGGCCTGAAATCGCCCAGTTTTGTTTGTCTCGGTTTGGAAACGACGAAAACAACGTTGAGTTCCACGATCCATTTGGCAATAACCTTTGCCGTGCCGTTGGGCAAACGAGGCTTAAGTTTCTTCTCAAAATGTAAAACGGCTTCGGCGGGGGCCATAATTTCAAAGCAGAAGGGTATTGTCCGTGTGTATGACTTCACTGGTCCATTTGGGACAAGTATCACATTTCTTCTTTTTGTTTGCGGTGCACGAGGAGGCCAAAGCGCTGAAGGCGATAGCCACTGATGCAATGAAGAGTCTCTTTTTCATGTAATTTCAAAATTAGGAAAATAATAAGGGATTGAACCATAATGGTAGGTCTCTCTGCGTTATTAACGAGTACTTCTAAAAATTAATTCTGTCGGTTGGCTTTCGGTTTATTTTGAGGGCTTACCTTTATCCGAACGATTTGAATTTAATATTTCACATAGGGAGGTATTCTACCTTGATTTGGCGCAGCTTTTCGCGTCCTGAAAAGTTTTCTATTTACCGAAAGCAATTCGTTCAGGAAGTGGATAGCATCGGCTTGAGTTCCATCGGAATTGTAGCGCTAATGTCCGTTTTTATGGGGGCAGTTATCGCATTGCAGACTGCTTCGAATATGGATAGCCCCTTACTTCCTGCCTATACGGTAGGCTTCACCGCCAGGCAATCCATACTACTTGAGTTTTCTCCTACCATTATTGCTTTAATCCTTGCCGGAAAAGTGGGAAGTAACATTGCATCAGAAATAGGCACCATGCGCGTGACCGAACAGATCGATGCGCTTGATATTATGGGTGTCAATTCCGCGGCCTACCTCATTCTGCCTAAGATTGTGGCGGGACTTTTCATCTTTCCTTTTCTCATCATTATATCCATGTTTTTGGGAATATTCGGAGGGTGGTTTATCTGTATTTCCACAGGCGTAGTCTCCTCTAATGATTACATCTACGGTATCCAGTATGATTTTATTCCTTTCCACGTTGCTTATGCATTAATTAAGACGGTAGTATTTGCCTTCATTATCACCACCATAGCCTCTTATCACGGATACTATGCAAAGGGCAGTGCTTTAGAAGTAGGCCGCAGTAGTACTAACGCCGTAGTATCGAGTAGTATTCTGATCCTGATATTCAATTATATTATCACTCAACTTTTGCTCATTTGATTGAAATCAAAAATATATCAAAGTCATTCGGCGACACCGAGGTACTGACCGATATCAACTTTTCCTTTTATCAGGGAAAAGTAAATATGATTATCGGGCAGAGCGGAAGCGGGAAGTCTGTACTGACAAAATGTATCGTAGGCTTACACGAACCTGATCAAGGGGAAGTGCTTTACGATGGGCAGGATTTCCTAAAGCTTTCTTTAGACGAAAAAAAGGATATCAGAAGAAATATCGGGATGTTGTTTCAAGCCAGTGCGCTTTTTGATAGCATGACAGTTGAAGAGAATGTAGGCTTCCCCTTGAGGATGTTTACAGACATGAAAACGGCGGAGGTGAAGAAGCGCGTGGACGAGTGTTTGGATCGCGTGAACTTAGTCGGAAAAAATCACCTCTATCCTTCTGAGACGAGCGGAGGAATGCAGAAGCGTATTGCCATCGCACGAGCTATTTCCATGAAACCGGCTTATCTCTTTTGCGACGAGCCAAACTCAGGGCTGGATCCTGAAACATCTATCGTTATAGATAATCTGATTCAAGAGATCACTTACGAAATGGACATCACGACCATCGTGATTACGCATGACATGAATTCGGTGATTGAAATAGGCGACCATATCATGTTTCTGTACAATGGAAATAAATGGTGGTCGGGAGATAAGCAGGACATTTTAAGTTCGAAAAACCAAGAGCTGAATGACTTTGTCTATGCATCGAAGTTCATGAAAACATTAAAGGAAAAATTGGCTCCATAGCTTTTAGCTAAGAGCTGGAAAAAGAAAAACCCCGCTGCATTTGCAGCGGGGTTTTTTAGTATTTGACTAATGATAATCGATTACTCGATAGTCATCTTTCTAGTTACTCGGTCATTCTCAGTAACGATACTATAAGTGTACGTTCCTGAAGAAAGTCCTTGAGAGTTGAAGTCAATAATTCTTGCATCAAGCGCAGGAACATTTCCTAAGTCTTCGCTGTGTACCAGTTTTCCGCTGATGTCGAATACTTGGAAAGTAACAGGACTGGCATTATCCAGTTGGAATTGAATCATCGTGTTGTCTACTACCGGGTTGGGGTAGTTTTGAGTCAACTTAATTCCATGTTCTACGGTGATAAAGTCAGTGCTAACCTCAGAAGCATCCTGAGTTCTGAAACGGATTAACGGAGCTAAATCACCCAATGAGTACCAGCCTTGAGGTCCGGGTGAAGGCTCAGCAAAATCATAAAGCGTTCCTGCTAATGACTCTTGAAGATTGGATTGCGCGTGGATAACCGCAGGTGAACCAATGGCAGGAACCTGAACTTCCGCTTGGAAGATTTTATCCGGTTCAATCAAAACCGTAGAAGGCAATTCAATTGAAATCCAGATGGTATTTCCTCCTGATGATAATTCATCTTCCTCGATTATGTATTCAATGTCCTCTTCATCGAAAAGCAAATTCATTTCATTGTCAGGACCCTCAGCCGTGAAAACCGAACCGGTTCTAACGTTCACATACATAATTTCACCCGGAGTGGTCGGCGCGGTTGCACTACCTGAAAGCACAAATTCTACGTGCGTAATAACGGCATCATCGGCAACATCAGGCTCGGTAAATACGAATCGATTCCCCCAGATAACATCATCTCCTAAATCAGGGTAGAAATTGGTAAAGGCATTTCGATCGTTCTGCATAAAGGCAAAACCACCGTTGTCCATGTCATTGCTGATGCGTGTACTTCTGACATCTCCAACGTTGTCATCCGGTCTTTCGTCGGTAGCATCTGCAAAGATTTCGTAAGAGAAGGTATACGTGCCTGTTTCAGGCATTTCAGACCACCAGTCGGGATTAACATCAGAAATACGCAAGGTATCCGTGTCGCCTGAGGCCAAATTGATTTGGTCTGAAACAAAGGTATCAATTGAGTCTCCGTCTAAGAAAGCCGTTACTTGAAGCGTTACGTTGGTTTGTTCTAGTGCACCAATGTTGGTAGCGGGCGCTGCGAATGTGAACGGACGCGTAATGTATTCAGGCTGATTCCAGTATTCAAAATCTCTCACGTAATCTACATCGGCATAAGTTTCTCCCACAGTGTTAGGATCAATATCGAAGAAATCATTGAAGTAAGTATCGCCGATGGCAATATCATTATCGGGAATACCTACGAACTGTACATCGTCAAACATGCAGTAGTAGTGCGTGGCACCTCCCACCAAGGCGGGGTCCCAAAGAAAGCGTACGCGGCATTGGGTCAAATCATCTGCCGAGGCGAGGATATCACTCACATCAATTCCGTAATTGTTAGAGGTAGTGATGTTTCCTTCTCCTCCGTTTAAGGCGAAAAGGTCATAAGGAATCCACGATTCTCCGTTATCAACTGAAAATTGCACCGAGATAGCGTAGTCGCTACAGCACATGCGCCATTGCTGCCAGAAGGAAAGCAATGCATTATCAACTCCCGTTAAGTCAATGGGAGGAGATACGAGGATCGCGTCTACTACGTTTTCCGTAAGATTGTCTGCACCCTGATCAGCAGGATCAGTAGTAACAGAATTGAATCTATCCGCATCCAACATCATAAAACCGTTATCTGCAGTAGCAGAAGGAATGGTTGCGATGTTGTTGTTGAAGTTTGGAATGACGTCTCCATATGCATCTGTGGTAGTAAGTGGAGCTAGCGGGTCATAACCGTCAGGTGCTCCGAGCGGGTAAGATACGAACCAATATTCTCCGTTTTCACCATCGGTAGTCCATGCTCCGTTGTCATCATCTCCGGCGAAGCCATTAGAAAAAGTTTCTGACCAATATACTTCCGGCTCAGCGCCTCCTTTGGGTGCACCAAAGATTCCTTTGGTTTCTGCTTCTTGCATCAATACATCCTTACTCTGGGCGTTCACCTCAGGATGTTTATCTGCGTTGGTCTGCGCGATAGCAGAAAAACCAAATGCTGCTAAAGCTGATGCTAAGTAAAATTTTAATCTCATAAGATTTGGTGTTAGTTAAACTTTTAAAGTTAGGATGTTAAAAGTAGACAAAATTTGCGCACGAATGTACGATACTGCTATTATCTGAATGAAGTTTTTTTCACGTTTTGCATTCCAATCTTCGGGGTATATAGATGAAAAAAGAGGATGACAAATGCCATCCTCTTTTTTTGATAAAAGCGTATTCAGCTTATTTGGTAATAACCATTTTACGAACAATTCGTTGGTTACCAACTTTAAGACCATATTGGTAAACGCCGGCTGCCAACTTCAAGTTGTTCAGAACGATATCTTCCTGAACCCCTGCAGGACGATCTCCCAAATCTTTTTGGTAGATTATTTTTCCTGTGTTGTCAGTAACGTTGAAAGTTACATTTTCAGCTGATTCCAATAGCTCCCAAGAAATTCTGGTAGAACCATTAGCAACCGGATTCGGGAAGTTTTGCTCCATTCGGAAATTCAAGCTTCCACGGTCATTTGTGTTAACTGAAGTGCTGAATCCTGCACGTACATTCGGTGTGTTTGCACCAATAGTCCACCAACCTTGTGGTCCTCCTGAAACGTCGAGGAAATCATAAAATACCCCTGCACCTGCTTCCTGACTGTTTGATACCGGAATAGTAGCGATAGGGCTACCAACCTCAGGAACTTCAAACTCAGCTTGATAAACAACACCGGGCTCTAATGTTACAGTTTCATCCTCAGGGAAGAAAATGGTGATGTAATTCACCTCTCCGTC
>JGI12048J13642_10482439_pt1 | contig 35435 bp, 35 predicted proteins | sample ElkSlonscriptome_16_FD_13642 | JGI IMG/M metagenome (IMG submission 13642)
GGCCTTTGTGACAGGCGGATGGTTTACGATACGCCTGCGCCGAGAAGGCTCCTTGCTGACAGCCGATGCCTATTCCGGGCGCGTGGACCCAGCCGCAGCGACGCCGCTGGCAAGCGTGATGGCGACGGACGATGCTTACACAAGTTCATCCCAAGTCAACATCGGCGGGGGCTGCCGCTTCGATACGGACGAGGTAATCATTCGACAGCCCTAGCTGAATGATGCTAGCCAAGTTCTAGTGCCAGTGCTGTGCGCGGCGATACGGGCAGTCGTCCTGCCGCTTTTCGTGTCTTGTCCGCGTCCTGCTTGGCAACACCTGGACGCCTCTGATCAAGGCGGCGATACACACCGCCGCCAGCTAAACCCGACCTGCCGATGTGCCGAGCTTGCCGCATGCGTTTGCGGTTTCATCGTCGCCGAATACAACTCCACCCTCGCCTAGATGGTCAACGTTTTCAGCCCTCTGCGTGATGTAACTGATCCAACCCAGCTATCCTTGCTCCTTAGCATGCAAAAAGGCTTACGGAATATCTGCACAATTGCTTGCTGCGCGGCTTCCAGCACCGCCGATCAGGGATTAGGATGGACAGAGGTTGGGGTCTTTGCCCAGTAGTGAGAATGCCGTCGCGGCTGCTTTGCCGGATAGTCGATTGCTGATGCAGAGACCATGCTTCGGAACCCCAATTGTAAAATTCTGAAAACGCAGGGTTCAGGCTCGCGCTGTCGCTCAAACGTTGCAATAACCTACTGTTTCAGAGGATGAAGTTGATGCGTACAACGTCTCGCGAAGTGCTTAGTGACGGCTATCTTGCAACGGTTTTCGGCTAAGAGTTCGGGCAGAGTCATGCAAAACTGTATAGCAGTCTTTACACTTCTGACTCTTGCCGTTCGCTTGGTAAGGCCTGGTCTTTCTAACAATTTGTTATATATAAATAAAAATTAATATGGCGCGCAGCTTGCTTGAAGTTCCGGAAATTTAAAAGGTGGCTCGGCGCCACGTTGCTGAGGGCATTGCGATCCAAAATTGCATCGCAAAGTGTACGCAGTCCACGCTTCGGAAAAGGGGTCTGTCGGTGACGGCATTGAATCTTAAGTGTCGGCAGATAAGATGGGCACGGTCGCCGCGACCTCGCTTGACGCTTTAACAAGACATGCTCTCGGCTTTAAGGCCTAATGACTCGCAATATGGTACCGGAGTTCCGCATGACGACTAAAAGTACAGCTTTTCGCCAGCAATGGCCCCACTTTCATACCGGGAAGGGGGCGCCGGTCTCCAAGGTCCTTCCGTCGCGGCCCTTGACGCTGGCCGTGGCTGTGGCCGCAGCTTGCTCATCCGGGGTGGTTCACGGTGTCGCCATGACCCAATCAGACGTAGGCGCCGAGAGTACCTTTACGACCGGTCTGCATTTTCCCGCAGGTAATCAGCCTCCCCTAGGAACCGTCGATTATGAGACGGGCGCATTCCGCATGCGCACCGAAAGACTCGGTGGCGATCAAGACTTCTCCGGGCAGTCCCTCACCGTAGAGGGTGCCGGAGGTAGTCTTGCCATAACAAACGCCGCGGGCGCTGAAGTGACGGTTGATGATCTCCAAATCCAAGACGGCGGTGTGGTCGAAGCGTTTTTCTTTGACACGGTAAGTCTTGACGGCGTGATTACCGTCTCCGGAACGGCCACGTTCGACGCGCGCCGCGGCGACGTAGGATTCAGCCGCAATCTGGAAATCGTTGGCGATATCGGAGGCACCGGCGGTGTTTCGGTTGTATCACCAGGAACCGACGGCGGTGTCGTAACCTTCGCCGGCACGAACACTTTTGATGGCGACACATCGGTGGGCGATGGTGCGGTCTTGCGAATGGGCGCGGCAAATGCGATGCCGCAGGACGCAAGCGACGGTGATCTCATCGTGGACAGCGGAGGTGTCTTCGAGACCAACGGCAACGCCACTATTATCCAAGGGCTATCCGGCGCCGGCACAGTCCAAAACGCCAACGCTGCCGCGGCCACGCTAACGATTCAAGGCGACTCCGGCGCAACAAACAACAGCTTTACCGGCACCATCCAAGACGGTACTGGCGGCGGCGCACTCTCCATCGCCAAGACCGAGTCCACCAGCCAGACGGTTGCCGACCTCGACATCACTGGCTCCGTCGCTGTCACTGGCGGCACGCTGTCGGTCGACACCATCACCAATGCCGGCGACGTCTCTGTCACCACCGGCGGTGATCTCGACGCAGGCGCGACCACCGCGACCACTGCCACCTTGAGTGGCGGAACGGCGGATCTCGCTAGCCTCACCACCTCCGGCGCAGGTACGAATCTAACTGTAACGGGCGGCACGAACACCGTAACCGCTGCGGTCGATACCAGCGGCGGTGATGCCTCAATCACCGGCGGCAGCCTCACGGCGGGCAGCCTGAGTAGTGGTGCCGTCGATGTGGGCTCCGCCGGCACACTCAACACCACCGGCGCGTCTACCACCGGCGCCATTACCAGCTCGGGCAACGTCGATGCGAGCGGCGCCATAACCGCCTCTGGCCAGGTGGCGATCAACGACGGCACCGCCACCTTCGCGGGCGGTCTTGACACCTCTAGCAACGCCTTCACGCAAACCGGCGGCACAAGCACCGTGACTGGTCTTACCACCGGTACGGCCGATGCCAACCTGAGCGGCGGTACCGCTAACGTTGACGGCTTCACAGGTACAGACCTGAACGTCAGCGGAGGCACCACCAATCTGTCCGGCACAGGTTCTTTTGCGGTTGCAAACGTGACCGGTGGAACGCTGAATGTGCAGAGCGACAACGCCCTAGACGGCAGCGGCGACACGAACGTGTCGGGTACGGGCCAAGTTAGCATTGACGGCAGCGGTTTGGACGTCGACGAGGTCTTCAACCTGTTCAGCACGTCCGGTGGTGTGCAACTGGTCAATGTTGCGAACGCAAACACCATTTCGGGCGCTATAGCGCTGACCGATACCGACAACGCAGGCCCAGATGACACCTACACCATTTCATCGGCATCCGGCACGCTGAGTTTAACCGGGGGTATCGCCTCAAGCCTGACAAGCGGGGGTCGCATCCTCAATCTGACCGGTGACGGCGACGGTGACGTCAGCGCGTTGACCTTCGACAGCGCGACCGGTAACACCCTCAACAAGACTGGCGCCGGAACCTGGACGGTCGCAGACGCGGCGATCGACGCCGGCACTATCGCGTCGCAGGCGGGCGTATTGGCCCTCACCGGTCCAACGGACCTCAGCGGTGACATGGTCTACGACGTGATGATGGACGCCGGAATCGACGTCACGGGCGTCACAGGACCGACTGCTGGTGCACTGAACGTCACTTCTGGCCAGACGCTGCAAGGCGGCGGCTTGGTGACAGGCGACGTGGTCGCAGCCTCCAGTTCCACGATCTCCGTCGGCGATGACGCGACCGCGGGTCAGGACCTGGGCATAAGCGCTAATCTGCTCGACTTTGCTGGCAGCCTTGCCCTGAATGTTGGCGGTTCCAGCATCGATTCGCTGATCGTCGGCGGCGACTTCAGCCTCGTTGATGCAACACTCGATATCACCGGGTCACTGTCAGCCGCGATGTACAGCATCGTTGACTACGTCGGCACCTTCGTTGGTGGGACCTTTAGCACCATCGTGTCCGGTTATAGCTTCGACTACGGCAGCGGTACCGCAGACAGCATCAAGCTGGTCCGCGACACACCCATCCCGGCGCCGACACCTGCGCCTCTGGCACTTGTCGGGCTGGGTCTGTTCATGCTGGCCCGTCATGCCCGCCGCAGCAGACGATGAGGTCAACTGGACCCGCCCGTTCTGCAACCCCGCCTCAAGCGGGGCCGCGGGGTCTTTTATGATTGGCAGTCCAACGCCGCTGCGGTGTAGGAGCGGCGCCCCGCCGCGACCTCCCGCTCGCCCTGTAACACCCGCCTCCGTCCGATAGCTTCGCTCAATCAACGCTTGACTCCGCGTAATCTCCACGATAGGTTGCCTGCAACGCTACGAACAACGCTCCGCTGCAACCGGCGAACAGTTCGGGCTCGCCTGATCAATTAGGCTTTCGATGCAACGGCGGCACGGTTTCTGGAACTCAACGATCTGGCTCCCCGTGCATCGCTTCAGAAATCCCGCGACCGTTTTCTTGTCGCGCCGGGCCTGGCGCTGTAGGAGCCCGCTTGCGGGCGACCACGCCGCGCTGGCGGCAGCGAGCATCGCCCGCAAGCGGGCTCCTAGGACGGGACGCTTGCCAGCAGTAGCAATGGTCTCGGAAACTTGGCAGTCTTGCACTTGGGCGTGCGCGCAACAGCGACTCACGCTCGCAAACAATAGGATTGAACAAGTGCGCCTCGCGATCGACAAGGTCCCAGCCAACTTGCGGAAGTAAATCAAGTCACGCAAAGGCTATCTACTGAAATAGATCGAGCACTTGGGTCTCAAGGTTTATTCGTTGGCATAGCCTATGGCGAGGTTTCAACCTCTAAGCCGTTGCAGTCTCATCCTGGCCGCAAGGGAACAGGCTCCGGCTCTCTTCCGGCGGAGAAGCGCGCTGCCCGCCAGTGTGCGGTCGCATGTGTTCGGCAGCTTTTCATGGAGCGTCATAACCTGGCACCATTGCAGGTCGAGGCGTTTGCGTACATCCCGTACTTCGCCATCCAGGGAGACGAGCCGCTCCTCGCCGAGCTGGCGAGCTTCCCCGACATCCTGGTTGTCATGCGGCATGACGCCAACGAGGGCTCTCTGTCATCCATATTCTGCCGGTCATCGGCGCCGATGCGGCCAAGGCTTGTCCCCTAGGCGCGTGCAAGGCGGTCACATCGCCGGCATTGCCGCCGGGAAAGGCGCCGAGATCGGCGTGGCTCCAGATCTGCCGGCAGTATCTCAATCAACCTCCTCATCGACGTTGACAACGACAAGAACGGAAGCATTGATGCAATCGTTGCCTACGTTTCCCGCATCACCCGCGGACGGGAATACGCACTGAAGCTTACTGCGACCCGAGGCATCGCCGCCGTCAACATTTGCAACGAAACGCCCGCGATGACGCTGCATGCACCGCGAGAGCGTCCTCTCGGCTGACACCGCCGCCGACCTCAGGTTCAGTTGGGTGGATGATGGTGGCAACGGGGCACTGCGGAAGTTGGGCAACAACGTCCGCATGGCAGCTGGGCGACACTGGAGGCATGGCGAACCGCTAGAGCCTCACCGACGAGAACGGCAGCGGGAAGGCGTGCACATTCTATGCAGCACAGGTGAACCGAAGATCGAGCGTCGATAAATCTGAACGGGAACTCCGCTGGTCGCAAGCGAGTCAGGGCATGCCCATGTTTCAGGTGATCCGTGCACGAAATGGCCGCGTTGAGGGGGTGCGCTACTCAGGGTCGAGGTCTATGACGGAGGCCTAGTTGCTTCCACGGCGATGCTACTGGCAAGCGCGACGCGGACTTGATCATTATCCGGACCGTGCGCTGGCGAGCCCTGACTACGCAGTCGGTCGCGCCCGTTGGTCGCAGTTATGATCAAGGCCCGCGCCGCCGACGGGCGGTGCATACAAGGGCTTCTCCCAGTTCAGCATCGGCGGGGGCTACCGTTTCGATACGGATACGGTTATACTTTACGCTAAGTTTTTGGCCCCTAGCTTGCTCGACCCATCTAAAGAAAAGCTCAGCGCATCGGCCGTCAATCCGCTCTTTTTGCGCCTATCGGCAGCTCATCAAAGTGACGTGCATCGATTGTAGCGGCGCATCGACTTAGCCAAGACCGGTCGTCTCGCTTCCGCGGCATTTTGGCGCATTCTTGCTTATCGGAGCCGACCGTAGATCAATTCGACTAACGCCATTGCGGAGCGATGGAGGTCCTCGCGATTTCAGTCGCGCATCAGAGGCTCAATCCGCTGGAGCCGACCCTCTCGCAGCGAGTGGCCGAAGCAATGGTCAAGGCTCTGTTTTCTTCTCGCTCCCCGCGTGGGGCAAGCCTATGTGTTCCTGTTGATTTCTTTGCTTCCTTCCTTTCGGCTGCATCTTGGATAAGAATTTATGAATTGGGCGCAGGCATTAAGCCGATTCTTCCCTTCGCGCGGGGCAAAACTCGGCGCAGAAGTACGTCCGGACAGATCATTGCCAGCGATGCCGCATGGTTACGATGCATTGCTTGGTAACGTCGCATTGCATAAGGTACTGCAAGAAAAGGATTTTCAATCAGCGCTGGACGTCGGCTCCGGGGCAGGTAAACATGCGCAATTGATGGAATCTCGCGGCAAAAGCGTCACCCGCTTTGATTTCGGAAAATCCAGGGCTTACGTCCGCGACGAGAGCACCGTCCGCGGTGACTTTTTGACCTACGATTTCGGCGATAACCGCTGGGACTTGGTTTGGGCCTGTCACGTCTTGGAGCACTCTATTTATCCGCACGCATTTCTGCAAAAACTCCGAAAGGTTTGCTCTGAGGGCGGTTTTGTTGCGGTTACGGTTCCGCCGGCGAAACCGGAGTTCGTTGGCGGCCACGTATCCTTGTGGACACCGGCGCTGCTCGCTTACCGCATGGTTCTTGCCGGGTTTGACTGCTCTCACGCGACCTTGCTGAGGTATGGTTACAACATCTCCATTATCGTCGATAACCTGGCAGCCGATGTCGACCTGGCCGACTTGGCTTGGGATTTTAATGATATCGAGAGAATTCAGCGCTTCCTGCCGCCGGACTGCCTCCCAGGTGTCAACGGTGAGCATGTAGGTCTGAGCTTCGTTGGGGCTCGATCATACTTCTGTTGAGCTAGGGTCAATGTCTCGCCTCGTCATGCGTGTAGGCCCGTTGAACCACACCGGCCCTTGCAACCAACCCTGTCCGGTGGGATAGCCCAATAGCCTAATGAATCTGGTTCTGCACATTGGGAGCCCCAGAACTGGAAGCACCGCTATCCAGCGGACTCTAGCGGCCAACCAGCCCGCATTGCGCCAAGCCGGGTGGGTGTATTCGCTAATCGATCGGAGTCGAGACGGCGCTCTGTGGGATAGGCATGTCGGCTTTCGGATCGCGATGAGCTGTAATGTGTACGAACCGCGGGAGGCAACGCTAGCCGGGCGTTTCGGCATGCAAAGCACCGATGACCTTGCGGCATTTCGGCGGCGATACGAACAGGTGCTCTTGCGCAGAGCAGACGATAGACCGCATGCTCCTGTCTGATGAAAGCTTGTTCCTCTTCAGCGTGCGCCGAGGGCTGGTAGAGAATATTGCGGAATTCGCCCAAGATTCCTTCGACAGCATTTCCGTCATTGTCTATCTGCGTGATCACCGAAGCTTCCTGCGGTCGCTCTATTCACAACGGGTCAAGGCCGGCAGTGGGTCTACTTTCGAGGCGTTTCTCGGTGAAATGCTTGAGCATCCATTGTACTTTTCGCGGTTGAAGCACTGGCAAGATTTGCTCGGTAACGACAGCGTACAGGTTGTTCCGTACCAAAGGGAGCTATTGTGCGAGCGAGACGTCGTCAAAGATTTTCTGGGCCGACTGAGCTTGCCTGCGTTGGAAAATCCTTGGGGCGAAATGAACTCCTCCCTCAGCGATGCGGGATGCGAGATTCTTCGGCGAATCAATGAGCGATACGCTCAAGCGGGCGAGGACCGACCGCACTTTTTTAGGCGTCTTGGTGAGGCCTATTTCTCTGGGAACCGGCCCGATCTAGGTGCCGTGCTATATAAGCGGTATGGTGCGGGGTTCGATGAGGATCTAAATCTGCTAGTGACGGGCTTAGGGCTAAGCTCCTCGTGCGCCGACGCCTTGAAATTGGAGCCGCCACCAGGGAACTCATTGGAACGCAAAACGGCGGGCCGCGTAGATGGGGTGCGCGCATTGGATACGCAGAAAATTGCTGATGTATTGATAGAGGCTTACGCCGATAGCGGAGCTAAGCGAAACGAGATGAGCTGGGCGGAAATCCTTAGGCTAGTCAGCAGAGAACTTCGTCGTCGGATGCGCCACGCTTAAAGCCTGCAGAACATGGCGAACTATTTGGCTTTTAGCCTCAGTGTGCGTCGAAGAGGTTGGTACAGATGCGAAATGAACATAAAGAGCGGCATGCGGGCGGAGATCTACCGGTGGTTGTGTATTCGCCCGACTCTGCGATATCCTCACCGGATAAGGCGGTTCGGGAAATGTATGCCGATCTGCGCGCGAGCACCGGGCTTGCGTGGAGGCTAACAATTCGAGATATCAGCGCGCAGTATCGCCAAAGCTACTTGGGCCTGCTGTGGGCGTTCATCTTGCCATTGACCAATACCCTTGTCTGGGTTTTTCTTAGCAGTTCGGGAATAGTTGCCGTTTCGAAGACCACAGTCCCGTATCCGGTCTTCGTTTTTGTGGGGACGATTTTGTGGAGCGTGCTAGTTGACGCGGTCAACGCCCCTCTTCAACAGAGCAACTCCGCGAAGCAGATGTTGGCGAAACTGAACTTCCCGAGGGAGGCGATCATCCTATCGGGCATCTACACCACATTGTTTAACGCGGGAATACGGATCGTGCTTTTGTTGGCAATTTTGCCGCTCTTGGGAGTGCCGTGGAGTGCGACATTGCTCCTGTTTCCACTCGCGCTGTTCTCAATCGTGTTGACCGGCACGGCGATTGGACTGACCTTAACGCCGCTTGGTCTCCTATACACCGATGTTACAAAAGGGTTACCGTTGTTGATGCAAGCACTGATGTATTCGGCTCCAGTCGTCTTTCCTGTGCCAGAGGAAGGATGGGGTCGAATAGTGCTAACTCTTAATCCCCTTGCGCCACTGATAGTGACGGGGCGTGATTGGTTGACCGGGAGCACGGGTGAATATCTCCTAGGCTTTGTTGTTGTGACCGCCTTCTTTGGCTTACTGCTTTTCGCCGCCTGGGCCGTTTTTCGGCTGGCCATGCCAATCCTTATCGAGCGGATGAGCTCCTAATGCCATGAGCGAGGACATCCTTGTCAGCGTTGAGGGCGTCTCTAAGAAGTTCTGTCGAAGTCTGAAGCGCTCGCTCATCTATGGGTTGAATGACCTGGGTCAGGAAATTCTCGGTAGGCGTCTAGGTGGAGACGGAGTGCTGAGAAAGGATGAATTCTGGGCACTGCGAGACGTCTCTTTCACGCTCAGGCGGGGAGAGTGTCTTGGGCTGATTGGCCGAAACGGGGCCGGAAAGTCGACGATCCTGCGCATGCTGAACGGCCTCATCAAGCCCGATGCAGGCCGCATCGAGATGCGCGGCAGAGTCGGCGCGCTGATTGCGCTTGGTTCCGGGTTCAACCCTGTGCTCACGGGGCGTGAGAACATCTTCGTCAATGCCGCAGTGCTCGGATTCAGCAGGGCGGAAACTGAGAAGCGCTTCGAGGAGATCGTTAGCTTTGCTGAGATCGGTGAATTTATTGACATGCCGGTTCGTAGTTACAGTTCTGGGATGTCGGTGAGATTGGGCTTTGCAATTGCGAGCGCACTGGAACCCGATATCCTGTTGCTAGACGAAGTGCTTGCGGTCGGGGATGTGGGTTTCCGTATCAAATCTTATAACCGAATTTTTGAGTTAGCGGAACGCACTGCGGTGATCTTTGTAACGCACATGATGCCGCAGGTGGAACGCCTGAGCACGTCGGTGGCGTATCTTCAAGATGGCACCATAGACTATTTGGGGGCGCCAAACGAGGGAATCGATCGATACAATCGGGCGTTCGATTTTGCGCAGCCCGAGTGGCATATGGTAGAAGCGGTGTCGGTGTCTGGGATCAGAATCAATGGTCAAGACAATCCAGCGGATGTCTACTTGAGAGAGGGCGAGGGGCTCAGTGTCAGTTTCGTTGGGGAGTTTCCGTCGAATGTGCGTCGGCTTGAGATCGCTCTAACCGTGGGTACTGCTGGACAAGACGTCATCGCGCGCCTAAACAGCCGTTTCTACGGGCAGTCCTTCCAGAACAGCGGAGAGCCGGAGCGGTTTTGTATTGAAGTCCAAGATCCGCGACTTGGTAGCGACACAACATACCTCTCGCTTGCAGTTAACGACGCCGATACCAGCAGGCAAGTCTTCCGCGCGCCCCAGGTCTGTAGGGTGACGACTAGAAACCCGGTGTATCTTGCGGCACCAATGGTCTTGCGAGGGACGATTTCTAAAGGTCCAGTCTGATCAGGAAGCATGTGTCTCGCATCAGCTTCTTAAGATCGTCACATTTGGTCGCGCCTTAATGGTCGTAACTCAAGGGGGAACCTGACGTGATGGCAGGAACCTATCTAGCCAGGGTGCAGCAGCATTTTCCAGGACATGGATGGACGCGCAGTTGCGCGAGCGGTGGGACGTGCGTCTGTAGACCCAATTACCGAGCATGCCGCTCACCACAAAGCCAGGCGAAGAACTCCGGTAGCCATGACAATGTGCAAACATAATGTGTATGACGAAGACAGTGCGAGCTCGTACGCTACGCTACCTGTATATTTTGACGCGGCGGTGAAGGTTGCAAGTTGGGAGCTTTGCTAAGGTGCTCCTGCGATTTTGGAGTCCTTATCTGACGTATTGTGTGCTGTGCCGGCGAGAAACTGCAGTGAATAGGGCTGCTGGTTCGAAGAAGCGATCGGGCTCATGGCTGCCGATAGACTTCCGAGGGGCTTGCCAGCGCGTTGTGATCCGAAGCAATGGAGTCATTCGCAGTGTAGATGCGCCTTTGCGCAAAGTGTCCCAGCGGAACTTGAAGGCTTTGGCCTTGGTCGGCCGCCTCTCGCGGATTTAGAGGCACCCGAGGTTGGGGCAGCATATCTGCACCGGCACTGACGACCGGCTTGGTGATGTCTGCGGGGAGCAACCGGCCGGAGAATCAACGCTTTATCGATTGACGGCACCAGCAGACGTTCTGGTGACACAGTCGTTCGAACCGCTTAAAGACTTGGTCAGCAACGTCCAACGGATTCGGTCGTTGAAATCTAGAATAAGGTTGACCCGCAGGCCTGCCGCCGTTGGAATAGCCAGCGGCTACGCGCCGGTTTCTGTTCGGCCGATCGGCCGCGATGCGCAGTGCGGTGCACCGGCGGCATCGAATGCTGAGTAAAGTAATATGCTTCGTTTCTTTGCCAGCGCAGCCAGACCGAGAGCGAAGCGACCCGACTACGCTGAACTCAACGCAGCGCTAATCTTGCCAGATGACCCGCGGAGATTGGGTGTGTTTCAAACTCGACGGCCAACTTCGCGAAAAAGGCATCGCGAAGGAACTGTTATTCGTACAGCGCAAGGACTCAGACGCGTACTTTTCGGGATGGTAAGAGACGTGCTAGCAGGTGCTGGTCGTCGGCAGGCCCCAAAGTGTGATTCGAGGCGCGCGGTCGCCCTGCGCGAACTCGGGAGCTTTGAAGATATTCTGCTGTTCCCGGGCGGGCTAGCCTATGTCACCGTGCCGAAAGCCGCAAACACGTCGGTTAAGTATTTTTTGGCAAATGCACTCGTGCAATGGTCTACGGAGGAACTTGCGACATTGCAGGCGGACAGGCAGGCGATTCATCGGCTACTACGCAAGCGCTATCGAATCACCAGGGCTCAATTGGCCGAGCGAAAGCGCAACTCACAGGTAGCGTCGTTCTCCGTGGTGCGTGACCCGCAAACGCGATTTTTTTCTTTCTATGCCGACAAAATTGCTTCCCGTGGTTGGGGAGAGCCGGTCTATGAGCGCTTAATGGAGGCATACGGCATTGCCCAGGGAGACGATTTTGAGAAGGTGCTCCGAGTCGTGATTAATTGTTCGGATCGGGATTCGGAAATCCATTTTCGAAGTCAACGGGCGTTGCTGTATGAAGGAGGCGAGTGTTTAGTGGACGACGTTTTCCGTATGGAACGGATTGCCGATCTGTGGGGTTTTCTCGTTGAGTTTCTCCGTGTGCAGGGCGTTGATGCGCGGCCTCCAACACAGAAGGCTAATGTCAGTGGTTCCGGAAATTGCAAAGTTACGGAAAAACAGTGTGAACTGCTGCGTGCCCGCTATCGAGCAGACTATGAGACGTTTGGATATTGAGTTTGCTTCACTGGAATCGCGCTATTGTCGACGACGTGCTGATCGGCGTCGATCGCTTAGCGAAGTTCGGAGATTCCGCCGAGGCCGGCGACGATGCGGACCATCTGATCGAGCGATGGCGGCGTCTTGCGTTGAGTGACCAGATAGACCGCCTGCCATTCGGCTGTCTCGAAGACGACATCGCAAGGCATCTCGGGACACACTCCCGCCCGAGCATGGTGATCATGAGTACCCGCCATGCGATGATCATGTACAACGCGAGTGCCGGTTGCAGGCCTTCGAGCGTCTGTGGTAGCAACTCTTCGAGACGACAGCCGCTTTTGAGGCTTCTGAGAACGCAGGCGTCGCAACAGCCCCACCCGCGCGCTCATCAGCTTGGGCTCGCCCAATGCGTTCGTCCAGTCCAACGCCCGGCAGACCCGTCGCGCAATCTCGGGTCGGTTCGCCGGCCTGGCGAGCCGGATCTGCTCGCGGATAACCGCGATATCGGCGATGCTCAATGGCCGACCGCACAGCTTCTCGGGTAGTTGTCCTTCCACTCGACCTTGCCCCCTTCGGTTTACGATGGGGCAATTGCAACAGCTCAGCCTTCCTGTGTTCAGTCTCGCGTCAAAGCACGATTCTCGGAGCACGGAAATGTCGTTAACGATGTGGTCATCGAAGCGCAGCTCGGCACTCCTGCGCTGCATGCGTGAAACCTTACACTATTGCTCAGCTTATTACAGAAGAGTCCTCAACAAAAAGCTGATATGAGACGGGTATACTTTCCCCATCATGATTTCCATAGATTATATGTTAGACTAATGACATGCTCTAAGCTAAGTCGTTTTTTTTGATGGTCTATATCGACAGCGCAGCTTCGACTTTAACTGAACTACTTGCTTGTAACCGTTTTTGATCAGCCGATACATGACCAAACAAATTCTTGTCCACGTTGGGCTTCCCAAAACCGGCACCACCTACCTGCAACGCTGTGTTTTTCCAAAACTACCCAATGTGTTTACTGTAGGGCGTAGTACTCCAAATCATAATGTCGTATTCGACGAACTTGAACATCGAATCCGAGTGCAGAACATAGCGCAATTTGATTTTGAATTAGAGCAGAGGCGCCTTGCGAAAGAGATCGATGACGCTAACGAATCGACAATTTTGTGGTCTCGTGAGGGATTCTTTGGAACAGCAATGGCTAACCTCCGAGACTTTACGCTCCAGCTAGAGGTCATCAATCGACTATTGCCAAGTGCAAAGGTATTCATCGTTCTAAGACGCCAAAGCGACTGGCTGGAGTCGCTCTACCGTCAATCGTTGATGGTCGGAGCTTCTTGGAGTATTGATGAGTTCTTAAACTACAAATCTGGTCAATTTCGTGGCTGCGACGAGGGATTAATGCTCGGTTTGGACGTTCGCGGGCTTGACTGGTCTGGTTTCATACAGCGCTATATTGACACATGCGGCGTGAACCGCGTTCTTGTGCTTCCGTACGAGATGTTGCGCTCTGATCCTCTGCGCTTCCTGAACAGTCTCGCCTCTTTCGCAGATATCCCCTTGTTTCGTGTCTCCCCTGCTAACGTCGAGCAAAATACTAGTCTTAATGTACGAAGTGCTTCGTTATTGAGAAACGTAAATCGCCTTTATCGGCGGCGTCCTCCCAAGCGCTTGGTGGATTTCTTAAAACGATATGGGCGAAATTTGGGTGGCAGCCCGTTTGTCACGGCAGCGCAAGAGAAGCAAATCAACGACCTTCACCGTGAATCGAATACAAAGCTATCAACAAAAATTAATATAGATCTTTCTGAATATCGATATTATTAGACTAGGGCAATTGCATTAATGCCGACTAATTTTCATGGTAGCTGATGCAAGGTGTTTCCTGGGCAGGTTGGGCGGTTCGACAAGCAGCTGAGCCAAGTAGTTTTCGTCCCACCCCCGCAGGCAGGCGCTTGTATTGGATACCGAGTTTAGTGTCGTCGTTCTTCAGTCGATTCAAGCCGATGTGCCGCAATACGGCGAGGTTCTCGCGGGCGGGGTCGTCACGCACGCGCGACTTGTCTTCGCGGAGAGCCATGTCCAGGCTCCAGTACAGGCTGTTTTCAATTTCCCCGTGCGCACTAACGGCGCGGGTAACGGTGGCCGCGTCGGAGCCTTCTGGCAGCTTAGTTGTCTTGCGGACGTAACGTGCTTGCGATCCGGGAGAGAGTTCGCCTTAGGCGCCGTTCAAGTTTCATCGCGGGCTTTGCAATTGCGCTTGAGTTTAGGTCGGAAAGCGCCTGCAATCCGGCGGAAAGTAGCTGCAAGTCTTCTAGCTGCGGGGCGGTGCGTGACGCGCATTGTACTGAGTGCGTGGCGAGGCAGGACAGTCTTTGGGCGAGTTCGGGTGGTCCCTTCAGGTCCTCGGGCGCGGTTGGCGCAAAGTAGTAGAAGTCTTGCTGCAGGAAGTAGTCGAGAACTTGTCTGGCGCGTTGGCGACGGCCCTCTGCCTCTATGGGCGTGGCGTGAAGCCAGTTGCTGACCGTGCTCTTGTCGTCGGCGCAACGCCACTCGTAGAAGACATCGAAATCGGACAGCATAGAACGGCCAAGCGTTGTTGTCGGAATGCCTTGAAGTGCGGCTTCGAATGCCCCCGCCGAGTTGACCGCGGCGACGCGGTGACATAAAGCAAATGCATCGTGTATGTTGAGGTCGGAAGTCCAGACGCCCTTGCTGGGATGGATCAGGCGTTGATAGCCCTCTGCTGGGATCTCCGACATTGGATGATGCTTGCCAATTACGAAGAGGGGGAGTTCATCGGGTAACGCATCCAGGAAAGAGCGAAATGCGTGCTGATTGTCTGAAAAGAATGGATTGTGCCTGGTATTTTGTACGTCCCGGTCGACTTGCCCTAAGAAAAGGATGACCTCGGCGTTTTCGGGGACCTTAAGCTTGCACCGCAGTTCGGGAAGGTTCTTTTGCTCCGGCTGAGACCACCAGGTGGAAGGGGCGTTTGCTTGAGCGCGTTCGTAAGCGCATACGGCGCTTGGTTCGAAGTGCGACCAGTCACCCTTGACAAAATGATTGCGAGCGCTTTTGTATATTGCTGAATCGCAGAGAGACCCTTCCGGGTCAAGCGACACGAGATTGGGGTAAGGCGTTCGTTCAAGCGCCAAGGTCCGGATACCATGCTTTTTTGCTATCAGGTCGAGTACGAATGGCGCAGAGCGTACTTTGTTCCAAAGCAAGATTAGAGTGGGTCTTAGTACAGCAATTTGGAATTCGAAACCGACAGCGAGCGCACGTAACACTTCGGGAGTGTACCACCCTGCTTCGCGGGAGCCCCACGCTCGGGCGTTATCAAGGGCAGATTGAAGGTCGTCTTCGGTGAGTAGGTCGCGCGCGCCCAGTTTCTGTAGGAGTAGCCCGTACTGGCGAGCGCTTGGGATGACCATCGGATGTGAGGATGGTAATGTTTGGTCAGCGGTAATGCAAAGCTTGAGGTAATTACTGGAGAGGTGAGCATAAAGTGCTTCAAAAAAGGTCTGGTCTTCCGGGCGAAATGTTTCCGTGCAAAAAAGAATAGAACTTGGGATCTGTTGCGTCATCATTGCGCCATGTTTCTGTTCGTGACGACAAGGGGTCGCGCGAATCTGTGCCCAACCGGTATGCTAGCATAGTGTCGAGCCGAGGGACTTGAAGTGTAGCTTGCTGTGGTCCCATGCCGTGCGCCCAATAGGCTGTTGATTGACCCGCGCTGAAGCAGATTTCCGCTCCGCCGCTGTAGCTTCCTGAGCTTGGTCCTCGGCTCAGGTCTCTCGGTCGAGGCTGTCTGGGGATGTTCGGATCAAACCCGAAAGATGCGCAGGTTTTTGCTGGACCGCTTGACCAATAACGATCCCTGGCAGGGGATAAAGCTTTTGCAACAAGGGCATGTCGACGTTGAAGTTACTATTGCTGAATCATCACGCGGGGCGAACCGGGGCGCCGCTGGTGTTGCTGGCGTTTTGCGAATGGCTGCGCGTGCATCGGCCGACTTGGGAGGTACATGTGCTGTCAATGCGGCCGGGGCCGCTCGTGGCCGAGTTCGCGGCGTGTGCGTCGCAGGTGGTGGTCGCTCCAGAGCGGGAGGCGGGGCGGCGGAGTAGGCTGCATCTACTATCACGCCTCGGCCATATCAGGCTGTCGCGGGAGGGTTTTTCTCTTCGGACAGCCGAGGGCTCGGTGGGGTCGTTGGCGTCTGAAGGATACGACGTCATCTATGCGAACACCGCGCTTTGCGTAGAGACAGCGGTAGCAGTCAAGCTGGCCTCTTGTAATTCGCCGCTGGTCGTTGCGCATATCCACGAGCTAGCAACGATGATCGGTATCCACGCGCCAAACCTTGGCCAGTCCTTGACGAGAGTGGATCAGCTTATTGTCGCATCCGGGTTGGTCAAGCGCGAGCTGGCCGAGCTGTTTGCCCTCGATGAAGCCTTGGTGAAAGTGGTTTACGAATCCTCCGATCGGGTGGGCGTCGGCAGGCTTGATGCGGGATTGCGGCATAATCAGATCGTTGTCGGCGCGGTAGGCTACGTTCATTGGCGGAAAGGACATGATCTCTTCTTGCAAACTGCGCGCTACCTGCGGTTGTACCGCCCGGACGTGCGTGCGCGATTCCTTTGGCTGGGAAAGCTTGACGATAAGCATCGAGCAGTGGTGGACGCGGATATCGAAAAGGCCGGTCTGAGCGACGTTGTGAATTTCGTGGATGAGGTCGACGATCCGTCGGACTTCTATGAACAGTTGGATGTGTTGTTGCTGCCCTCTCGGGAAGATCCGTTTCCGCTGGTGGCGATCGAGGCAGGTAGTCGCGGCATTCCGGTCCTTTGCTTCTCCGGCGCAACGGGCACGGCGGAAGTGCTGCGAGGCGGTGGCGGAGTCATAGTCCCGTACCTGGATGTGCGCGCGTTAGCAGAGGCTGTGGGTGCCTATTGGGATGACCCGGATGCGCTTTGTCGCGATGCAGCGAAGGCGAAGGAGGTGTTTTCAGCCTTCACGCCAGAGAATCAGTGCCCCAAGCTCGCTCAGGTGGTTGAAGAAGCAGTGTCTCGTCGCGGCAGGCGGGGCGTCAAGCGCTTGTAACGAATTCGCTTGAGGTTGGTACTCGGGAAGCTAGCGGGCAACAGACACTCTTCCCAGGGTGGGGGCGCGGGAAGATTAATCGGTTTAGGATGCATGTTATGACAAGTGTTCGAGGTATCAAGGCCGAGCTAAAGCGCGCGGCGCGATTCTTGGGTTGGAAGAGGCCGATTGCCTCGGGAGACCCGCTGCAGATTGCCAATGCTGTAGGCGCCTCATCGGCAAACACATCGTCGGCGGCAAAGACCTCGCAGATTTCATTGGCCCTGCGCTACAGGGAGCTGGCGGAACGGCGACAACCCTTGCCGGCTTTGAACGACGTGCAGTTCAGAGCCTTCAGTCAGAATGGAGAGGACGGCATCCTGCTCTACATTTTCGCGCTGGTTGGCACCAAGAATAAGCGCGCGGTCGAGATTTGCGCTGGCGATGGTATCAGCTGTAATTCAGCCAACCTCATTCTCAATCATGGCTGGCACGCGTTGCTGGTTGACGGCGACGAGGCGCTCGTGAATCGTGGCAGAGCTTTTTATCGCCGGCATCGTGACACCTTCAGTTTCCCGCCGGTGCAAGTCTCTGCGTGGATTGATCGTGAGTCCGTGAACGATGTCATTGCACGGCATGGGTTCGCTGGCGAAGTCGACTTGCTGTCGATCGATCTGGACGGAGTGGACTATTGGATTTGGGATGCAATTGACGTCATCTCCCCGCGGGTCGTGGTTGTGGAAACGCAGTGCATATGGGGGCATGAACGGTCGGTAACGGTGCCCTACCGGGCTGACTTCAGATCGCCGCTGGTGGATGGATTTGGTATTTACTCCGGGGCTTCTCTGCCTGCGTTTGTTAAGCTTGGGCGACTGCGGAATTATCGGCTCGTGGGTACCGAAGCCTTAGGCTTTAATGCGTTTTTTGTGCGCAACGACGTCGGTGTCGGTTTGCTGCCGGAAGTAAGCGCTGAGGCCTGCCTAGACCGACCCTTTGTGCACTGGGCAAGTCAGCGGTTCCTACCCTTGGTCCAAGACAAGGAATGGGTTGAAGTGTGAGGGGAATGCGCAGCTAGCGGTGGCTGGATAGTCGAACAGTGCGCGTCATGTAATAGGCGGGTGGGCGTTGTGTAAAATCGACAATTGTCGCGGATGTGGGTGCTATGGCAGATAAGATGTTGTATTTGCACGCGGGCATGGACAAGGCTGGCTCTACGTCGATCCAGGTCAGCATGGCGCGCTACGACGACGGCGTGACTCGGTACTGCCATCTGAATAACGGCCCAACGCATGCGGCTGCGTTGTTGACAGTGTTCTCGGATGACCCCTACGCGGTTTTTCATCATCGCGTCTGCCAGCGCACCGAGGCCGATGTCGATGCGCTGAAGGAGGCCTGGACGCATGAGATCGACCGAGAACTTGCGTTGGATCACATAAACCTAGTGATCAGTTCAGAGACTTTGAGCCATGGGGACAAGTTCAACGAGACCGAGTTGAGGCGGTTACACGAGCATGCTGCTTCGCACGGGCGCCGGGTGGGTATGATCGTCTATGTCCGCGACCCCGTTGGGTACCTTGGGTCGTCGCTTGGCCAGCTTGTAAATGTTGGGCTGGCGTCGTGTGCGGGAGATCGTGGTGAACTGCGTTTGCCCCACTTGGGCTATCGCCAACGTTTCGAGAAACATTTGGCCGTGTTTGGACGCGACGCTATTGCCTTTGTGCGCTTCGATCGGGCAGGCTTCCCAGGAGGGTGCCTCGTCGCCGACTTCGCCGGGCGCGTTGGCGCGGATATCGGGCGCGTAACCGTGAAGCAGGAGAATGATGGGCTACCTCTTGCGGCCTTGGCACTGTTGTATTTCTGGAACCGTCCTGATTCTTGGCGGGCGGGGTCTGAATCCGGACTTCGCGCCAGGCGCAAACTGGTTGCCCTACTCCGGGATGCGTTCAGCGCAGGGCCGTTTGGGGGTGGCAAGTTTCGTTTTGCCGACGAGTTCCTGAAGCCCCGAGTGGACTGGACCGACGTTGCTTGGATGGAAAGCGTCGCCGGGTTTTCTCTGGAGCCGTCGCCCCAGCGGGATGACGGCCGAGCCCTGTCGATTTCATGTATTGACGATTTGCGGGATGTGCGGGATCAATCTCTAACGGCCTTGCGACAACTGTTGGACGAGCGGCGAGTCCGGTACAACAAGGCAGACTCCGCGAATGCTCTGCTGGATCGGCTCTATGACCGGGTCCGCTTCGAGGTTGGTGTTCAGGGACTGGTGCCGCGGCGGATGCAGTCTTTGCTCCGGCGTTTCCGGGCCGTGATTGGTTAGCGATCGACGTTGATCTTCTCAGTCCATACCAGTTTCAACGAGGGTTGCCGTCAGTGGCTGTAATTAGGGTGTGCTCCACTGTGAGGTTAGTTGCCTTAAAGTGGTGGTTGTCTGATCAGCCTAGAGATGGGCACGGTTTGGTTCGGATTTCCGGGTGTGTCATCTCGACGACTCCAGGCCCCGGGGTTGAGTCATGACACGCTTAGTTGCCTTGTATCTGCCTCAGTTCCACCCGGTGCCGGAGAACGATGCCTGGTGGGAACCCGGTTTCACGGAGTGGACAAACGTCGCAAAAGCGAAGCCGCTGTTTTGGGGCCATAAACAACCGAACCTACCGGCGGATCTAGGTTTCTATGATCTCAGGGTACCAGAGGTACGGCAGGTGCAGGCGGACATGGCGCGCGCGCACGGCATTGAGGCATTCTGCTACTGGCACTACTGGTTCGGTGATGGCAAGCGGCTGCTGGAGCGCCCCATCAGCGAAGTCCTGGCCAGCGGGCAGCCGGACTTCCCATTCTGCCTGGCATGGGCGAACCAGAGTTGGACCGGGATCTGGCACGGCGAACCGCACCGGGTGCTGGCGGAGCAGACTTACCCCGGTCCGGAGGATGATGCGCGGCACTTCTATGCGGTGCTGCCGGCCCTGCGGGACAAGCGGTATTTTCGCGTCGATGGCAAGGCGCTGTTTTTGGTCTACGCGCCTAGGGAGGTGCCGGACCTGCCGCGGTTCACTGATCAATGGCGCGAGTTGGCCCACAAGGAGGGTGTCGGCGAGTTACACCTGATGGGTGTTTTCAGCTACAGCAGGCCGGTGGAATTGCGGGGGCTGGATTCGGCTACTTTCAACCCGCCCCTTGGTCGGACCTTAGATGCACCTTTGGGGCGCTGGCTGAAAAGGTTTCCGCATCGTCGGCGTCCGAGGATGGCGCGGTATACGGATTTTGTCGCCACCATGGGCTTTGAGCGAGCATGGCCGGCGACGCACTATCCAACGGTGTTGTCCAACTGGGACAACACCCCGCGCAGCGGGATGAATGGCTATGTGCTGCGCGGTTCAACTCCAGAACGTTTCGCGGCCCATTTGCGGGACGCTTGTCGGATAGTTCAGGACCGCGATCCGCAACACCGTATCGTGTTTATCAAGTCCTGGAACGAGTGGGCCGAGGGCAATCACCTGGAGCCGAATCGAGATTGGGGTATGGCCTACCTGGAAGCCGTTCGCGCGGTCGTCGGTGGGTCCGAGGTATAATCAGATGCTCCAGTCGCCAGCTTGGGCTTAACGGGAACGAACATGGACTCTATGTCAAAACATGCGCAATCTGCGGATACAGTGCTGGTGGCTGCACGCGACGCCTTGGGCTGTGAGATCCAAGGCCTGGAGACGATGCGGTCTGATCTCGGGGGCTCGTTTGTGGACGCGGTGAAGCTGCTGCTGGGGATCTCTGGGCGGGTGATCCTGACCGGTATGGGAAAGAGCGGGCACGTGGGCTGCAAGATCGCCGCGACCTTGGCCTCGACCGGAACACCGTCGTTTTTCGTGCATCCGGGTGAGGCTAGCCACGGCGACCTGGGGATGATTGCCAAGGACGATGCCGTGATTGCGATTTCCAATTCCGGTGAGAGCGCCGAGTTGTCGGATATCATTGCCTACACGCGTCGCTTTCAGATTCCGCTGATCGCAATCACCGGTGGGCGGGGCAGTACCCTGAGTCGCAACAGCGACGTGGCGTTATTGCTGCCCGTCGCCCCTGAGGCCTGTCCGCTGGGTTTGGCTCCCACGACATCCACAACCGCGACTTTGGCCTTGGGCGATGCCCTTGCTGTTGCCCTGCTCAAGCAGCGCGGATTCTCCGCGGAGGATTTCCGACAGTTCCATCCTGGTGGCAAGCTCGGCCAGCGCCTCTTGCTAGTCTCCGAGTTGATGCATACAGGGGACGAGATACCCTTGTGTCCGCTGCCGACACTCATGAGTGACGCGCTTGTGGTGATGACCAGTCAACGCTTCGGCTGTGTCGGTGTGATCGATGAAATGGGTCGACTGGCAGGCTTGGTGACCGATGGCGACTTGCGCCGGCACATGGGACCGGACTTACTCAACCAGCCCGTCTCGGCTGTGATGACATCGAATCCGATCACTGTACCTCCGGACCTCCTCGCCGCCAGCGCGTTGGAGGCGATGAACCGGCGCACCGTAACGGCCCTATTTGTTGTCGAGGCAGATCATCCGGTGGGCATACTGCATGTTCACGATTTGCTGCGGGCCGGCGTGATTTGACGCTTCGCACGGGATGCAACACATGCAAAGCCACGCTGTACAGAACATACTGTTCGACCTCGATGGAACCTTGATCGACTCGTCGCCCGGCATCTTGGCCGCCTATGCCGAAGCCCTGCGCAGAGAGCGCATCGAACCCCTTGTTCCGCTGGCACCGAAGCTGATCGGGCCCCCGATGAGAACAACGGTCGCGCAACTCGTCGGGTCAGACGATGATGCCATTATTGATCGCGTTGCTTTGGCCTTCAAACATGCCTACGATACAGAAGGTTATCGCGCCACCCGAGCCTACCCAGGCGTTGGTTTGTCATTGCGTTCGCTGGTTGACAATGGCTGTCGCCTCTACATCCTGACGAACAAGCGCGAAGCGCCGACGTTGAGTATTGTCGCGATGTTTGGTTGGTCTAGACTTTTTGCTGGCGTATTTGCGCTCGATTCACTCTCGCCGGCCGCGCCAGATAAAGCGGCGCTGGTGAAGTTCGTTTTGCAGAAACATGAGTTAAGCCCGGAAGTGACCGCCTTGGTGGGGGACACACCGGCCGATGCCGTGGCGGCATCGGTAAACGGTTTGAGATTCGTCGGGGTGAGCTGGGGGTACGGTTCCTTCTCGGAACCGCGTTTCGCTGGATTACCGGTCCTGCGCGACCCTGCAAACCTTCTGCTCTGCGCACGAACTGATGCCTGAACGTGACGAATTTGAGGCAGAGTTTGAGCTGCCGCACGGCAACGCGTCTAATTTCTTCTTCCAGCCGAGCGGTTGCGCGGTTGCTCGCTGGGATGGCGAGGTTGGAAGCTCGTATCAACAGTGCCAGACGCAGAGCCAAAGAACTCCGTTCACTGAGTCATATTGGAAGCTCCAACGTGGAGCCATCATGTTATGTTGAGCATTAATAAGAAGGGGCCTGCTTCAGGCCCGCCAAGTTTCCTGTGTATAGGTGCGCAAAAAGCATCTAGAAATTGATGCTCCAAGCGATTGGCTCAGGGGTATTTACAAGGGAAAAATCAATCCTTCGACGAAGAAAGTGATTCCTAAAGATATCGCTACGTATCTCGCTCATTTGCATTATGATCATATTCAGCACCTAAGCGATCATTTCGGCGGACACGCCAACGATTGGTTCAACGATGCTAAAGAGCTTGTCCATAATCCTTAGTTCCTGGTTTGGGGAAAATATGCCTCATCGGGGTGACTGTGAAAGGGCTCATTCGGCGCCCCGTCATCTGGCTCGATTTGGGTTGCGAGGTGTCCCGGTAAGGAGGGCAAGGCGTTAAGGACGACCGCAAGGTGGATGAACTGCGATAAGCCACCAGGGCAAATTGTTTCACAGTCTCGGGGTGTGAAAAGCCCCAGGCCGAGACGCTTGGGCGTCTCGAAGATGCTCTCGCGGAGATGCCTGATAGGCATGATCCACACAAACCGACAGGCCGATCCTGATTTGAGACTGGCGGGCAGGCGCCTTTGTCCGACCACCGCGGAAGGTACGGCTAGGGTGCTGCCGCAGGCGAAGCTGATGCTATGAGAACCGTGTTGCTTGCGGCGGATAACCGCTTTTGGCTCGCCGACCGCGGCAGTCGCGTGCGCGTGGACGCACTGGTAAGCTACCTCTTCGACCACCCAGAGTTCGATGTTGCGTTGTTTGATGTCAGCACAAGCAGCCAGCACGAACGTGACCTGTTGCGCGCGCGCCATCCAGAATTAGCGGTTTTTCACCGGCGGCCGCGGATCGATGGACGGCCCCAGTCGTACATGGGCAGAGCGTTCCGAAAGCTAAGGGGCTTGTTGTCATCCGCCAAAAAGCGTCTGGTCAGAGGCCTAGCCTCAATGTCTCGGTCAGAGCAACCTGCCCTGTCCGCTGCTGGACCCCGCATCTGCGACTTTACCGACCGGCAGGTCGCTGCTCAGTTCGCGCACATCGTGGCGACCCTTAAGCCCGACGTTATCATCATCGAGTTTCTTCGCTTAGCATATTTGACGGAGGCTTTGGCCGCGAATGAACGTGAGCGCGTGAAGTTGTGCCTAGACACCCACGACGTCATGCACGAACGCTGTCAGGCATTCGCGGCGCAAGGTGTGCGGCATTGGGTCTCGATTACCCGGCAAGAAGAAGTGCGGATTCTCCGGCAGTTCGATGTGGTGATGGCTATTCAGCCAAAGGATCGCAGCACATTTGAGTCCCTTGACGCCGCTTTGCACGTGATCACCGTCCCGCACCCATTTCAGGTTTCGTCCGCCAGAGGCGCTTCTAGGACGAGTACGAGCACTAATGTTTCAGTCCATTTCCTCTTCGTCGGTTCCTCCGCATTGCCAAACCGGGTTGGTATAACCGAATTTATCCGGCAATGCTGGCCCCATTTGTCAGAGCGTCATTCTGACCGCATCCGGTTGGATGTTGTCGGCGGGGTGTGTGAGTCGTTGTCCGATCTCGACTTGGGGCACAACGTGCACCTACATGGTTTTGTGGAAGACGTTGATTCATTCTACGCTTCCGCGGATATCGTCGTGAACCCGGTGCTATTTGGCGGGGGCCTTAAGATCAAGAGCGTACAGGCGCTGTGCCACGGGTTGCCATTGGTCACGACCTCAGCCGGCGCGGCCGGCATGGAATCCGGTCTTGGTGATGCCTTTTTAGTCTATGATAGCTATCCGGAGATGACTGCTCGGCTCAGTGCTTTGATCGATGATCCGGTAGAGCGAAAGCGTCTCGGTCAGGCAGCGGTAGATTTTGCAAATTTGCACTTTGCGCCTGATGTGGCCTACCGCTCGCTCGTAACCGAACTCCAGCACTAGTAGGTCTATGGGTAACATGATGGAAAATCACGAGGGCGAACCGTCTTTACGCGTGGTAGTACATGCAGGAGCCGACAAGTCAGGTTCTACAAGTATTCAAGGATTCTTCTTCGATAACCGCTCGGACCTGTGCATGAAAGGGATACTGTATCCTGAGACGGGTTTGCGGCGCGAGATATTTCACCACAAAGACCTTTCGACTTGCGTGTTCGATGAACCGCCAACTCCCGATTTGATCGAAGAGCCTCATATTCCGCTACTGCCAAGGCCGGATTTTTCTTATCACGAATATGCACGCCAGTTGCGGGACGAGTGTAGATCGCACAAGGTGCATACTGTGCTGATCTCCAGTGAGGCGTTGTTTCATCCGATCTACAATGAGATACGACTGTCCAGATTCAGGGCGCTATTGCCATCCTCCGAAGTCGAGATTGTTGTGATTCTGCGCAATACCAGCGATTGGGTGCAGTCAAGATGGGCGCACCAGGTTCGGCATAGGAAAGGGTTCCGCTTTAGCCCAAAGGAATTCACCGATCTCCTGCGTGACAGTGGACAACTGGATTTCGACGCCCGGCTCGCGCTTCTCGCAAAGGTATTTGGTACCGAACGGTTGCGCGTCGTCTTTTACGATGACGTAAGAACGAATCTAATTCAGGAGTTTTGTAGCGTTGCGCGTATCCAGATCAATCCGCTCCTCTACCGCAGAGCTGCGGTGAAGAATGTTTCCCCGTCATGGCGGACGATCTCTTGCCTGTTCCGAGCCAATCAGCGGGCGTTGCTCCAATCTCGGCGGCGTCAGTTGTGTTGGCAGATGACGCGACTGTATAGGCTGCTACCGATGAATCGGCGTGGAACCACGCCTTTCCCGCCGTGTGTCGTCGCGATGCTAGAGGAGCATTGGCAGGCCTGCCGTGCTACTATCATTGCGCGGTATGGTGTCACGGTGAGGCAAGCGTAGTCCGTGGACTCTGGACTACCATCTGCCATGGGTTGAAAGCTGCGCCCGCTTCTGGAACTTTTCCAGTTGGTCGACGTTTTGGTGTTGTTAGCAAGCGCCGGCCGAACAATACGTCAAGGTATTGGAATGAGTGCTTCTGATTATTTTCAGCACGCCAGCGTCCCTCTGACGAGCAGCGTTCGAGTGGTGCGAACCGCGTTAGCTCGGAGAAGGCTGCTGCGCAAAGAGCGGGGTGTGCTTCAACGGTACGCTGGCGCATTTTCTGGTGAGACAGTTATTTGCGTTGGAAACGGTCCTTCTTTGCGAGAGGACGACGTTGCGATCATCGGTCAGTATCCCTTCGTTGCGACGAACCGCGCCTATCAACTGTTTGATGAAAACTGTTTCGCCTTTGGTGGGCGAGGCGTCCTGATTGTTAACGACGACAATCGCTGTCTAGAGATGCTGCCCGGGCTGTCCGACAAGATCAAGAATGTCGTCTTCAGTACATACACAGGTGAGACCTTTTTTGAGGTCTCGGCCCTGCGACGCGAGGCGTGGGCCTTCGCGCCCGCCAAATGGAGATTACGACGGCGGCGCGCGGCTTTGGTGCTTGGTGCAGATGGTAGGCAATGCTTCTCTCCGCAATTTGATCGAGTGTATTTTCCCGGTTGGTCTGTAATCTTCTCGGCAATACAGTTCGCTTACTACTTGGGCGCTGCAAGGATCGTATTGATCGGATGCGACATGGAGTACTCCGGGAAGAAGCAGTATTCTGATCTAATAAAGGAGGAGCGGTTTGGAATAGGGCATATTGGGGAGTTTGACTATGCCGTACATGGCCGGCCTCACATGTTGGCTTGCCGGCAGGCTCTGGTGGCGCGTGGAGTGGAACTGGTCAACGCTACACCAGGAGGTGCCATCGACGAAGTACCGCGAGTTCGGTTAAGCCTGCTGGCGGAGTCCTGCCGCTAATGAAATTGGCAACCTTGTATCGGTTGGGCGGCAGGATGGTTCCGCAGTCTCGGGCGGTGATCTCTGGCGTGATGCGGCCGTCTTTTCCGTTTTTTTTGGCAAGCGCAGTTTGTTCTTATTCTTTTGGTTCGGGGGAGCATTAAGTGTTATGGCTTATTCTCTGCGTAAACGCATTTTGATAACCGGCGGGGCGGGTTTCTTAGGCAGCCACCTGTGCGAGCGTTTGCTTGCCGACGGCAATGACGTGTTGTGCTTGGACAACTTCTTTACCGGCACCAAAGAGAATGTGGCCCATCTACTCGAGAACCCATACTTTGAACTGATGCGCCACGACGTGACCTTCCCGCTCTACGTGGAGGTCGACGAGATCTACAACCTGGCCTGTCCGGCCTCACCGATCCACTATCAGTTCGATCCGGTGCAGACCACCAAGACCAGCGTGCACGGTGCCATTAACATGCTGGGTCTCGCCAAGCGGGTCAAGGCAAAGATCTTTCAGGCATCCACCAGCGAGGTCTACGGCGATCCGGCAGTGCATCCGCAGCCGGAGCACTACTGGGGCCATGTGAATCCGATCGGCCCGCGTTCCTGCTACGACGAGGGCAAGCGCTGCGCTGAAACGCTGTTTTTCGACTACCGGCGCCAGCACGAACTGCGTATCAAGGTAGCTCGTATCTTCAACACCTACGGACCGCGTATGCACCCCAACGACGGGCGCGTGGTGTCTAATTTCATCGTGCAGGCCTTGCGCAACGAGCCAATTACGCTGTATGGCGACGGCTCTCAGACGCGCTCGTTTTGCTATGTGGATGATCTGATCGAAGGCTTCGTGCGGCTGATGGACAGCGCTGATGAGCTCACCGGGCCGGTGAACATGGGCAATCCGGGGGAGTTCACCATGATCGAACTGGCTGAGGCGGTGCGCGATCTGACCGGCTCGCGTTCGGAGTTAGTGCATGAACCGCTGCCGCAAGATGATCCGCGACAGCGCCAGCCCGACATCGGCCTTGCTCGCCGCGAGTTGGGTTGGGAACCGAAGATCCCTCTGCGGGAGGGGCTGAAGCCGACCATCGGCTACTTCGATCGCTTGCTAAAGGCTGGGGCATGAACGTCCTAGTCACTGGCGGCGCGGGCTATATCGGCAGTCATGCCTGCAAGGCCTTGGCGCAAGCTGGCCATACCCCCGTTAGTTACGACAACCTGGTCTATGGCCACCGCTGGGCCGTGCGATGGGGGCCGCTGGAGGAGGGTGACATTAGCGACCGCGCTCGCCTGAACGCCGTTATCGACCAGTATCATCCGGCGGCCGTCATGCACTTTGCGGCCTACGCTTACGTCGGCGAGTCGGTGCAAGACCCAGGTAAGTACTATCGCAACAACGTCGCCGGCACGCTGACGCTGCTTGAGGCTATGCGCGACCATGGTGTCGATCAGCTTATCTTTTCCAGCACCTGCGCGACCTATGGCATTCCGGAGCAGACACCAATCACCGAAGACCACCCGCAGCGCCCCATCAACCCTTACGGCGCCTCCAAGTTGATGATCGAGCGCATGTTGCAAGACTTCGAAGCAGCCCACGGACTGCGCTCCGTTGTATTGCGCTACTTTAATGCCGCCGGCGCAGACCCTGACGGCGAACTCGGCGAGGACCACGACCCAGAGACCCATCTCATTCCGCTGGTGCTGGATGCCGCCGCCGGCAAGCGTTCGGCGATCACGGTCTATGGAGACGATTACGACACGCCCGATGGTACCTGCATCCGCGACTACATTCATGTGACCGACTTGGCGGACGCCCATGTGCGTGCCTTGAACGCATTGGGGCAGGGCGCTGAGGGCGCGGCTTACAACCTGGGCAACGGTCAGGGGTTCTCGGTCCGCGAAGTGATCACTGAGGCGGAGCGTGTGACGGGACGGCCGATTCCCGTACAGGTCGGCCCGCGGCGCGCCGGTGACCCTAGTCGGTTGGTGGGGCATGCGAACCAGGCCAGAGCAATGCTTCAATGGAGCCCTAGGCACGCCGATCTTCAGCACATCATCGCCACTGCCTGGGAGTGGCACAGCCGTCAGGCGCCAGCCAGTTGTCACTCGGAAGGGGGCCGATGATGAGGGCCTTGGTGTTTTCGATCGACGATGCCTATGTGATGCCCTTTAAGGTCCTTTGGCATTCATTGATGACGACAGCCAGTGTGCCAGACCAAATACCGATCTTCATCCTCCACGAGGCAACCCTTTCGCCAGCGTCTATCACGGATTTGACAGACTTCTTCCGCAAGTATGAGCGCTCAGCCGACTTCTTGGATGCATCAGCCTATGTCCCGGACAACCTACCCCTAGCTGACGGCGATCACGTCAGCAAGGCGACCTTTTATCGTTTGTTCATCGCTTCGATCTTGCCAAGCAGGGTATCGTCCGTGGTTTATCTAGACTCGGATGCAGTGGTGATTCGCAGCGTCCGTGAGCTCTTTGAGGTCGAGCTGGATCTGCCCGTTGCAGCCTGCAATCATTTTCGAGCGGTAGACGAGTTCCGTTTGTGCGGTCCTCTGGGTGGCAGTTACTTTCAGGGCGGTGTGCTGGTAATCGATCTGGACGCCTGGCGAGAGCAGATATTGGAAGAGTCGTTCAAAGAAATCATGGCTGCGGAGCGAGAACGAATTCGTTGGTGGGACCAAGACGTGCTCAATATTGCCTTCTCTGGCAAGTGGCAGCGCATTCCGGTTTGGTACAACGTCAGTCGGGATGCATTGCAGGCGATGCCTGTAGATTGTGCGCTTGAAAACGCGCGCTTTCTTCATTTTGACGGTAGCAGGAAGCCGTGGAGAACCGTGAACCAGCATCCCCTCGACTATATCTGGTATGACGCTTATTGCGAGGCATTTGGCAGTGACTTCGATAAACGGCGTTTAGGCACTGGTAAAGCGAAGGTAACGAAGCCACTGTGGCGTAGGAGCTTGGCTTTGTTAAGGTCTCGGGCAAGGTGTGTATTTCTGGGCAGGCCTTAGTCAATCTCCACTGGGCTTTTTTACTGCTGTCGTCAGGTTGTCAGCCACGCTGTAGGTCGTCTCCAAAATACCCTCAACACTCAGGCACTGTTGATCATGCCACAGTTTTCGATAATCATGTGCAACTATAACTATGGGAGTTATATTGCGCAGTCCATCCAATCGGTCTTGGATCAAAGCTTGCCGGACTTCGAGTTGATTATTGTCGACGACGGCTCGGCTGATGATTCCCATGAAGTGATCAGGTCTTTCGATGACTCGCGGATCAAGACCATCTTCAAGGAAAACGGTGGGCAAGCGTCGGCATTCAACGAGGGTTTTGCTATAGCCCAAGGGAGTTGGTTGGCCCTGATCGACAGCGACGACTGGTGGCTTCCGACTAAGTTGGAAAGGGTCTCTCAGTACGCTGAATTGATTGGGGATGGCTATGCCATGGTGCAGCATTTTCTCGATGAATGGTGTGACGGCGCTACACGGCCATACCGATATGTGCGCCCAATCGGCAATGTGTGGCAAGATATGCTAACGACGAAGGGGCTTGATTATTTTGTGCCGACTAGTGGCTTGACCTTCCCTCTAGCGATTGCTGAAAAGGTCTTTCCTATCCCGCTTAGCTTCTGGTATTCGGCTGATGCGTTCCTAATGCGCACTGTCGTCGCCTATGGCAAGCTCTTTACAATTCCTGAAGCGCTCGGCTATCGGCGTGTCCATGATAAGTCTTTTACAAGCACGGTGCTGCGAGAGAAGGGCCGGCTTAGGTCATTACTGATTCCGGAACTCAACAAGTTTTATGCCGGTAAAGGACTGCCGCTGAAGTTCGAATTGGGCCTGCCAAAAAGCGCAGACCAGACAAGATTAGCGGGATTGGGGCGCCGCTTATTGAAAAAAATAGGAATGAATCGGCTCTAGTCTCCCTGTGATATTACCCATACTGTGACCGAGTTGCTCCATGAAACCTGCCGAACTAGGGCTGTGCGCCCCACTCCAAGAGATTTCAGATATCTTTCTGATTCTGGACTACATTCCACCGCTTGCAACGCCTCGCACGTTGGTTCAAATCGGCGCATCAGAGGGAAACCTAGCAAGACGATTTGCCGCGTTCGGCTGGGAAGCATACGGGTTCGACGCTAACCCTCGATACGCAGAGCAACTCAAGCAAGCCGGCAATGAGCCACGGCTGCACCTTTTTAATCAGGCGATCACGCCCGAGCGGACGGAGAAGGTGACGTTCTTTGTCAGCGATGAGCACTCTGGGATCGGATCTCTGAAGCAATTCCACGAGACGCATCGCCCCATTCACATACCCGCTGTCACCCTGTCCGATTTCTATACGCGACACGAGGTCAATGCCATCGACTTTTTCATGATCGATGCCGAGCAGATGGATCTGGTTATCATGCAAAGCCATGACTGGAGCATCCCGATTGGCGCGCTTCTTATGGAGTGCGGTGTTACTAACGCGCAGACAATACACGACACTATCATGGAGCGAAACCCAAGCTATGACCACGTAGTGTACGTGCACAAAAAGCCCGAAGCCCGCTACGGCGTACAGGGCGTTTGCGTCGGGAAGCTCCGTATTGAGGACTTCGTAAAGCTCCCACGAAAGCAAGGCTATTTCGGGAACATCTTGTTCCACCGTCATCTTCCAGAGTACCGAGGACTGGATGCGCTGCGACCGAACTTCAGGCGACTGACCCGGAAAGCGCGCGCGAGACTTGCACGTTGGTTCGCAGCGTGAGTGCGTGCGGTGCACTGGAGTCCGTGTATGCAGATTGGCCTAGGCGCTGGTAGATTAATCGTGCAGAGCGGAGAAGCCCAGCACCTGAGAGGGTGTCGAAACGGGGTTCAGCGTCGGATGTGCGTTATTCGCCTCACCTGGCGCTTGAGCCACCTTCTCGCCCTGCCTATGACGAAATGACTTCGGCTTGGCACCCACTTGAATAGTCGATGGTTTAAGAATGGCTGGTGGTCGTACATATATTTTTCGAAGAGCGAAATGGTGTCTTTCGGACCCACTTGAAGACTTGGGTCACCCCAAGAGTGGAGTTCCACGAGAAACGGATAGTGCCGATGAGAGAGAGTCTCGACAGAACCGAGTATCACTCGGTGCTCCGCACCCTCTACGTCGAGCTTGATCAGCCCGCCACGCGCGTCGTCCGGAGCGTATTGGGCGATGATTTGGTCGAGGGTCTTGGCGCTCACTGACACCCCCCTAGATTTGGCGTTTGGTGAGCGCGCAAGCCGTTCAGGCGGTAGATTTAGAGCGCCGCTGACAGCAGAGTCCGTCACGTAAAATGTGATTTGGCCATCGCTGTCGCTTAACGCATAGTGCAATGGGATTAAGGTGTTGGTGCTCGACTTGCTCCACTCGGTGCAGAGTTCGCGGAGTCGTTTGTAGCGTACTGGGTCAGCCTCAATGGCAATGATGGTGCCGCCCGTTAGGATTCTATTTGCATGGTAGGTATATTGGCCGAGTGAGGCGCCGGCGTCGATGAAGAGATCAACATCGCTCAGGAGGGAGGCCAGGGCTTTGATTTCTGCTTGTTCGTGGGCGTTTTCCCCAAAGTATGCGGATTCAAGCGCCGTGTAAACTTCTTCCGGTTTCATGGTGGATTTGATGGTGTTGGCAGCGGGTTGCAAGGAGATCGTGATTGTATGAAACCGGCCCCTAGGGTGAGGTGCGGTGTTTCAAGGTTTTAGGGTGGTGCAGGACGGCTGGTGCTGTAGTTGTGAGCCTGCGTGATGCGCAACTGCGCGCCGAAAAGGCATAGAGGCAGGAGTTCGACAGGAACCATGGCACCAGATCGTGCGCGCAGATCAGCATGTCGGGTTCGCCGCAGGCCGCGCTGGAGCAGCAGTCAAGCGTCTGCAGGTTTTGACCTACAACACACCGGCACGGTTCGTCAACTCCGCAAATTACAACTTTACGGACCCCAAGTGGACCGCAGCACTGAAGCGCATACTTCAGTACGAGCGAATACGCGATGTCATACCCGCACGTTGGCTGCATGCAGCTGAGCGTCAACTCAAGCGATACACGGTGATTGAGCGACCGAATCTTAAAAGAGAGACGCGCGAGTGGTTGCTCTCGCAGATCGATGCTGATGCAGCGTCGCCAACCGCTGCAATTGGCAGCCGAGCCGAGTTGAGTTAGCGGGCCTTTGCTGTTGGTCGCAACACGGCAACAAGGTTGCTCCGCCAAGGCAGTTGCATGCGCGGCTTCACCTATCAAATTAAGGGTTGAAACTCGATAGCGGAACATCGGAGAACCTGAAGCGCATGTAGTCCGTCAGGAGATCGCGGGTCTCAGCCAGCGGCGTGAAAGTGAACTCCGAATAGCGGCTCTGGAATAGGGCGCGGGAGACGAGACGGTCTTCCGCGAAAAATGGCTTCACGAAGTCGAGGTTTGAGCCGCCGCTGCCGGTGCCGCCGCTCAGGTTGGCCCGTGCTTGGGCCTCGACTCGCACGCGGGTCCGCTTGGGGATGAATTTAGAGATCGGTTTCGCGAGGCGGGTGAAGGCGGGTTCGGCGATCAGCGTATCAATGACGCTCTTGACGTCGTTGAGTGCCGTCCGCTGGGCTGTCTTCGGAATCGGACCGTCATACTGGTGCATCTCGCCTTTGCCGACGACGCTTTTAAAGAACTCGAAGAATTCAGACCAGGGCATTTCCTCGTTGCTGCAGACGTTGATGGGGCCGGGGTGGAAGCCGTCGGCCAGTGCATGCTTGAGGAAGTGCGAGAGGTCACGCACGTACAAGGGTTGTATGCGGCCAGCAAGGGAGTGATAGAGCACGTCTCCAGCCATGAACGCAGATATCAAACCATCGGTCCAAGGGCGGCAATAGGGGCCGTAGACGACGGTTGGGCGCGGCATCATAATGCGGTCCGCTATTCCTGCTTCCTTGAGCAGCAGTGCGTCGAACTGCGCCTTGCTGGTGGCATAGGTGTCGCTGGCTGGTGGCTTGGGCGCGCCGCTCTCGGCGAAGTATCGCCCTTGGGCGAAGGGCTCGTACACGGAAAGCGTGCTGATGTGGATTAGACGCGTCTCCGGTGACGCCTTCAGCGCGTCGATCAACGCGTGGGACAGGATGTTGATCTGTTGTGCCTGCGTCATTCCCTCCCTAGCCTTGAACGGGTGCGCAAAGTTGACGATGCGGTCGAACTGTCCGCCCAAGCCGCCAGCCTTGAGATCCTGGTATCCCCTCAATAGCACGGGCACGTCGTGGCGTGAGATGTTGGCAAGATTGCTCGCCGACGTGGCAATGACGGTAATGTCGTGCTCACTTTGCTCCAAGAGCATACGAGTGAAGTCGTAGCCGATGAAACCGGTTGCGCCAAGAATCCCAATGCGCATCAAAAGCCTCCCTTGATCGGCTGTGCAATCGAATACGCACGGTCACTGATCGCTGCCAGCAGCAGAGCCTCGTCGGGACCGACGCCTATGTTGTCTCCCGACATTAGAAATTGTCCATACCAGTCATCGAACAGTTGCGCAAACCCAGGGTCGTCATGGGACGACAGGCCCGTCGGGAAGAGCTCGTAGTCCGGGCCGTCGACTTCCCGCACGGAGATGCGATTGCTGCGAATGCCGATAGTGAGCTCGGCCTTTTCGGCTTCGATACGGATTTCGCAGGCGAGATTACGGTTGCGACTCAGCAGTAGCCTGATCTCTACGCCGTCATTATTCGTCAGCCGCAATTCGCAATTGGCTTCCACCGCGGGCTTGAATCCGTCCATCCACGCGCTGTTGCATTGCATCTCCCCGAATAGCTGCAACAGCAGGTCTAGGGTGTGCGGCCCAGTATCCATCAGAACACCGCCACCGTTGAGCTCGTGTGAGAATGAGCCGAGCGAGACGGCCTGCCACGAAAATACGCCGCCTTCTGATGCGCTCACTTGGCGTATGCTGCCGAAGCGACCGCTTTGGAGCAGTTCGCGCAGGAGCCCATAGCCGGGTAGGGTGCGCCGGATCATTGGCACAAAGACCGCTGTCCCGTGCTCCCTCGCGTCGTTGCGTATCGTCATGCACTCGTCCGCCGTCAGCCCCATGGGCTTCTCGATAATGATCGTTGCAGCAAGTGGCGCGTACTGCCGGAAATAGCTCAAGTGAAACTTGGGCGGCGTCGCTATGACGACAATATCGACGGTGTTCGCTGGCGTCTCGCTGATTACTTGGATCTGGCCATCGCCCTTGAAATCCGTCTCCAATTGGCTGCGCCGGGATGGGCTTGGGTCCATAATGGTGATGTGCGAGCAACCGACCAGACGGCGGAGCCTCGGCAGGTGGTGCTCGACGCCGATGGCGCCGCCGCCGATGATCAAGGCGGTTTCTGCGTTCATGTCGACTGGCTTCCAGTTGTGTAAATTCATCTAATTTGTCTACTTGCCCAGTTAGCGACGATTCGCGCCTTCTCCTGGAGCGGTTCCCGGGAGCGTGCCAAGAGCACGGTACGCTGGATAAAGCTCAACCCAGGTTGGTTGATGCCGTAGTCTAAGCAGGTGAGGCATTGGGTTACGTCGATGGGAGCGGCGCCGTGCTTGCGGGCGATCTTGTTGTAGAAAGCGTACTGTTGATCACGGTGACGGCGTTGGTAGCGTTTATCGCGAAGTTTGTCCGAATCGTTCTGGCCATGCACCCGATACTTGCCGAGGCAGGAGCGGCACGTCGAGATTTGCCCGTGGAAGATTGCCTGTCTGGTGAGTCGCATGTCGCTCCAGACGGTATCTAATTCATCCGGCATGATCGGCAGCACCTGTTCCAGGTAGCTTCGTCGAAACGCCAGGCCGCTCGTCTGCGCAAAGAGGTGCATGAGGTTGTGCGTACGGTTGATGTATTGCTTCGGGTCGACGTGCTTTAACAGCGGCCGTCGAAAACCAGTGCGCCGATTCAAGCCGTCGATCTCCGCGAAACGATGCTGCACCATTATGGTGTCGCCTTGGCGTTCGAACACCTTTACGACGCGCTCGACCTTCTTTGGGAGAAATGCATCGTCACTGTCCAGCAGGCAGATGACGTCGCCCGTGCTTGCGGCAAAGGCCTGGTTGATGGCATTGGCTTGATT
>JGI12048J13642_10366740_pt1 | contig 35340 bp, 17 predicted proteins | sample ElkSlonscriptome_16_FD_13642 | JGI IMG/M metagenome (IMG submission 13642)
CGATCTTTGGCCCACGCTTACTAGCAACGATTGGCGGGATGAAGTCGGTGGGGCATTGCAGTTATTCGACCGTCGAAACCTGGATGGAAGACGTTCTTGGGGTTCCCGTCTCACGCGGCTATCTGGCGAAGCTTTGCACCGGGACGATCTCCGAATCGCTGAAGGAAAGTTACGCCGAGTTGACCGCAGCGATTCCTACGAAATACACACGTCGGCGATAACGATGAAGCACGCTTCTGGTGAGTCGCCAGCACGGTTTCCAAAAATCGCACGCGAAACCGCCTGCCGATCGAGTACGAGTACGAGTACAAGTACCGCCGACGGCTGAGTACGAGTAGGATTAAGATGATGAGTAACCGTTCAAGGCCGAAGGCCGTGAACGGTTACGATAAATCTTCCCGTCGAAGACACGCACATGCGGATCGGACATGCCGATATCCTTGATCAATGGATTTCCGCCCGACAGATCCCCAGCGGATCCCAATCCAAGCGTGATGCCAATCCAAGCTATAAAACGGAACCCGTTGTTTAATACCTTCATTCTATTAGTCCTCAAGCCGAATGACCCCTGTTTGTTCCAAACGCACCGGCCCCTGCAAGCCAGATGGCACCAGGATGTGTGTCCCTTTCTTTTCAAAGAAGGGATAAGACGAGAAGGTCGAGCGTTTTCCGGGCGGAAGCGGCTCGTTGTTTGTGAACCAATCGGGCATGGTTCTGATGCCCCGGCCATATCCATCCGTTCTTTCAAATTGCGCGTCACCGACCAGCCGGTTGGTCCAGGTGTTCGTTACTTTCACAATCAGTTCATTCGCGCCGTCCTTCAACTGCCCGGTCACATCCAGTTTGAAGGGAGGCTTCCAAAGCACCCCCAGGTTCTGACCGTTTAAGATCACTTCCGCTGCGACGTCCACCTGTTCAAGATTTAGGAACGTTTGGTCTCCTTTCGCGATCCAGTCCTTGCTGACCTCAAACGATTTCCGATAACTTGCTGTGCCGGAGAAGTGTTTGATGTCGTCGCGCGGATGATCCTTCAAGTCGGAGAGTTGGTCAAACTGGAGCACGTTTGGCTGCTGAACGCCCACTCCATCAAACTCGACCATCCAACTTCCCTTCACGGATAGTGGCTTTGCGAGAGCCGGGAAGTTGACGGTCGTCTTCTTGCCAGATGAGAACTTGATCTCCACAGGTCCCGCTGCTTCGCTCGACAACTGGATGATGCCCGTTTCTGGATTGACGATCGCCATGGCGCCAGCCGGTTTGAGGGAGGTGATTGCATGGAAGTCTCCCACCGGTTTGCGGAACACCACGAACACCGACCCCAGAGGATCGAGTTGAATGGGCAGCTCGGTTCGCCCATTCTTCTGCGTGAACTGCGCGACCGTTTCCATCTTACCGGTGTCAGGATGCCACAACTCGGGCACTCGACCGGTGATTCGGAACGAAGCCTCGATTGTGGACGCTTCCTCCTTGGTGCTGTGAATGAAGTAGAAGTCGGTGTCACCAGCAACACGGTGAACAAAGGACGCCGAAGGATCGCCCTTGACCACGTAGTCCGGTTCGATGTCCGCGACCTCGAACGCCTTCTGCCAGTTCGAAGGTTGCTTTAGGTTTTTGCCGTGTTTTTTCCAAATGCGTTCGGCGAGCTTCTTGAACTCACCGCTTTGGTCCCGTCGTTCGATGTAGCCGATCGGTGCGTTGGGTTTCTTGACAACCACCGTCGCTCCATGGTCGGCCAACTCGCCGATCCGCTTGAGCATCGCCAGGCTCATCTGGTCGGAGTCTTTGAAGTAGACCGCTTGGTAGATCGTGCCCTCCGGCAGGACCAACTTTCCATCGACCACCTTGACTCGATTGATCAGGACATCCGCATTACAGTAATCGTAGTTGTTGGTGTTAGGCAAGTTTCGCAGGATCGAACGGCGATACAGAGCGTGCGGCGAGCCTTCGCCGACGTAAATTAATAGATCATTCGCGGGGACACCCTGACGCAACATCCATGAACCTCGCTGCAGGTACTTCATCCACGCCTTCCCCGCATTCAACCACCAGGTCTGCGTGCCATCGACATGAGACCCCCACTCGTGCATCGACATACCGGGCACCACCTTGGTGTTCGGCTGGTGCGCGTAGCGGTGGAACATGAATTCGTTGATCCCCTTGGTCCAGGCAAAGTCACCTTTGCGTTTTAACATGTAAGGATGTACGCCCCAATTCGGGTGCATCGATTCGGTGAAGGCTTCAGCAGAGATGATTGGCTTACCGTAAATGTGTGCCGCGGAGATGGGACTTGGGAAATGGGTCGCGGGCCGTTCGTCCACCCAGAACTCGCCCATCGGAATGTCGGCATACTTGCCTGCGTCCAGGCCGTTGATCGGTCCGTTTCCATAATTCTCGATGTAGGAAACCATGCCATGTTGGTTACAGAGCTCGGTGAACCGTTTGTAGTAATTCTCAGCCATCAGATCGCAGGTGAAGGAACGTAAATCTCGCAAAACAGCTGAACTGGTTTGTCGGTCTTCGATCATCCGTCCCGCAAAGAGCGGCATGAACGGCATGAGGTTGTATCCGTATGCTTTCAGGAACATGTCCGCGTAGTCTTCCGTCCAGTTCTGACCGCCAACTTCATAGCTGTCGATTTCTGAAAATCGAAAAGACTTTCCCGTCAATTCGCCTGCCTGATTCGCAATTTTCCCGACGTAATTTGCGAAGTGCTTGTCGAGCGCGGAGGCTTTCAGCTTGTCACACTCGAGCCCCTTGCCTTTTTCCGTGGCCGGACTGTTCATCGCGCCCGTTGAGGTATAGCCGAAGCGGTAGATGCGCCAGACCCCATCGGGAAGTTTTGCCTTCAGAAAGCCGTCTTTGCTCATTGAAGAGGAAAGATCAATGACCTGGTTCATCTTGGTGACGGGGGTCTCCTTGTCACGGAGAAGATCGCGATGGAGGCCAGAATCACCGGTCGATTTAATCGAAATCTGACCTGTCCACTGAGGCATGCGTGGAGTTGAAGAAAGCTCTAGATGCATCACCTCGGTATCGGTCTTGAATTGCACCCGGAAGTGACGCGCCTTGATGTTCTGCAAGTTCTGCTCGATCGCCCAGACCCGCTTTCCCGTTCGAATCACTCTTAACTCGGTCGCCTTTTCGAAGCTTTTCCCGTCATTCGAAACGAACAGCTCCGCCGAGGCATTACGTGTCAGTGTCTCTCCGTAGATGAAGCGAGCAGTCATCGGCTCGTCGTAGGAAAACTGAATCCATCGATCCCGCTCGGGCTTCGTCGAATCCAGAATAACCGTCGTATCGATTTTCCCATCCCGCAGCAGCCCGATATCCTCTTTGTTAGAAGAAGACAGATGAGAACGGTTTTCCATTTCCGCCTTTTCCTCGGCCGTTGCCGGAACCGCAATCACCCCGATATCGCGATAGAAATCAAGCATGACCCGGGGCTGCTTCAGTGGCATGCTGACGCTTCCACCGTCGACAACGGTTTCGCTGAAAACCACCTGTTTCATTGATTCCGGCGGCGTTACCCACGGTCCACCGCTTGAGGTCCAGCCATCACAATTGTGCACGCCGATTGCCAGACCCAGATGATCGGCCTTCTTGATGCCCTGCTGGAGGATCGCGTGAAACTCGGGAGAGTCGAACTCGACTTTTCCTTTCGGACTGATGCCGATACTGAAGATCAGCGCACCGCCAATCCCGACATCCGCCAGCGATTGAAGGTCTTTCTCAAGACCCTGTTCAGAGAGGTTCTGATTCATCACGTGCATCCACGTCCGCGGCTTCGCGTTGTCGGGCGGATTGAGGAACAGTTCATGGCTAAGCTCCGCCTTGGCCGATTGGGGCATCGCCACCACGACCATCATCACCATCAATCCTACATTTCGAATCGGCATTCCCAACTCCCACCAAAATTGTTTTCTCGCCATCCAGCTTGTCGTGTTCAGAACACGGCGTCCGAAGCCAATGGTCAACTAACAGTTTATTGAGAAATTTTTTCAGCGTCTCAGCCATATGGCTGATCCGGCAGAAGGAATGTTTTTCTAACTTAAAGGGAGTGCATTTCCCCCTTTTCTCTATTTAGGAGTTTCTCATGACCCGTTTCAAGAGACGTCAGGCATTCACGTTGGTCGAGTTGCTTGTCGTCATCGCCATCATTGGAGTCTTGGTTGGATTACTGCTGCCAGCCGTTCAAGCCGCTCGTGAGGCTGCTCGCCGGATGAGCTGTAGTAACAATTTCAAGCAAATTGGTTTGGCGATTCACAATTACCATTCAGCGTACAATCAACTGCCCGTACACGGTGGCGGTACGACGAGGAAAGGTGGCTGGGCTGGCCAAGCTCGCGCCGGATCGGCAAATCATGTGCCCAAGTGTTATAACATTCTGGAAAACAGCATGCTTGTCGGACTGGTTCCATTCGTTGAGGGCCAGGCGTTGTGGGAGCAATTTAGTAATCCATTTCGGCCTGCAGGCGAAACCATTAGTTTTCCTCCGATGGGTCCGACACCACGACGTTGGCTCGAAGAGCACGAAGCCTTTCGCTACGACCCGTGGCTGACCGAGTCACCATTCCTCCGTTGCCCAAGCGATCCAGGGGTCGGTTTGCCGGCACAAGGTCGCACGAACTACGTTCCTTGCATGGGTGACTCATGTCGTCAATTGAACGGACCGGTCAGTGACCAAGGCGAGACGGATGAAAACTTGGCCGTCATTAGTCGTGCAGCCAATCGTGGAATGTTCGTAAGCCGTACAAAAATGAGATTCCGCGACGTTCTTGACGGCTTGTCCAACACGATCGCGATGGGCGAAATTGCGACGGATTTGGGTGACCGAGATACACGGACCCACGGTGCCAAGAAGACGAGCGGTAGTATTTATGGGGCTGGCTGGAACCAATTGTGTCGTGACCAGATTGATTCAGAGCGACCAACGTTCTGGGATCCTGACACCTTTACTGAAGCGGATCCTGCAGGCGGTGGAACGTCAGGGGAACATCGTCGTGGTTTCAAGTGGGCCCACAGCCGCGGCATTTGGGGTAACATGAATACCATTCAAGGTCCCAACGGCATTCTTTGCATGGGGAGCAATACATTCAACGACGCCATGCTGCCGCCAAGTAGCCGTCACCAGGGCGGGGTTCACGTTTTGCTCGGTGATGGTTCCGTCCGGTTCGTCACGGATTCGATTGACGCAGGCGATCAGCAGAGTGCCCAAGTCGGCGATCTGAGCAACATGTTGCCACCCGGTACAGGCAGTCCGTTTGGCTTGTGGGGTGCACTTGGGACCAGAGCAAGCAAGGAAACAATCGACAAAGATTTCTAGTGCTTTGTCAGCCTTTCATTTTAGGGTTTTGGATCTTGTTAAAGCACTAGTGCAGCGTTTGCCGGAGGTGTTCGCTGGTGAAGCACTTGGTTCGACGTGCTGCTCGTCGTTTGAGCAGTACGTTTTTTGTTCTACCAACTATTTATCGGAGGAGTTATGAAACGGTCATTGGCCTTATCGTTGGTATGTTTCAGTTTGTTCGCTATGGGTGGCTGTGGTGATAGCAGCGAGCTTGAAACGACGGCGAGCGATAATGAATTGACGCAGTGGGTGAGTGAAAACCCCGCCCCTCCTGAAATTCCTTTGTCCGCGGGGAACGAGGAAGAAGAGTAGACCGCGGCTCGGTCGATTTCATCTTGTCACTCACTACCAGGACTTTTCTTTTCAAAACCGGTTAAAGCAACCCGTGCCGGTTTTTATTCGATGGATCAAACTTTCATGAAAACGAACAGTACCATTTTGTTTGGCATTTTGTGCCTTTTATGCTTCCCCGTCAGTAATTCTCACAGTGAGGATCTGGAAGCATCCTTTAAATCACCGCCTTCGCGGGCTTGTCCGCGTACGTGGATGCATGCGATGAGCGGCAACATGAGCAAGGCGGGCATGACCAAGGATTTGGAGGCCATTGCGGCGGCTGGTCAGGGAGGCATCCTGCTGTTCAATATCGCCAACGGAATTCCCTATGGTGACGTTCCCTACGCATCGCAGGAGCACCATCGCATTATCACTCATGCGGCGGCTCAGTGCGAACGGCTGAACCTTAGCTTCGGCTTTCACAACTGCGATGGTTGGACTTCGAGTGGCGGTCCGTGGATCATGCCCGAGCAAAGCATGAAGATGGTGGTTTGGAGCGAAACGGTTGTCGACGGGGGTGCCGTTGACCTCAAATTGCCACAGCCGACGACCCATGAAGACTTCTACAAAGAGATTGCGGTTTTAGCCTATCCCTCGCTTCCATCAGAGATCATCGATGCTGCGTCTACGCCGACGGTGACCGCGTCGGACGAAAGTTTTGATGTTGACTTGGTGACCGATGGATCCACTTCTAATTCCGCGAGGTTGAGCCCAGACGGTAAAAAAGATGCTTGGATCATGTTTGACTACGGAAAGGAACACGAAATCAGTTCCTACTATCTTGCCTATTCGAGAAACAATGACCAATTTTCGTTACAAACATCCAACGACGGTGAAAACTTTACGGAGGCGAGACAGGGTCGAGTCAATCACCGGATCGGGAAGCAGAAATTGATCTCGAGAGATGAGTTTGATCCGATCAAGGCACGCTATTTTCGTTTTTCCTTCGAGACACCAGTCGAACTTCGCGACGTCAAACTAACCCAAAGACGGCCTTTCAAGAACTACATTGGGTACAGCGGTCTTGGGGCACCGGGTTCTTATGTCGACATCATCCGTCCGCAAGATCCGAAATCGATCATTGCGAAAGACTCCATCATTAATCTTACCGACTCGCTCGATAGCGACGGAAAGTTGTCATCCAAACTTCCCGAGGGCAAATGGACCATTCTTCGATTTGGATATACGTCGACCGGCGCACGAAACTGGCCGGCGTCTAAATGGGGAAGAGGCTTAGAGTGCGACAAGTTCAGTCGCCCCGCTCTGAAGGTCCATTTCGACTCCTTTTGTAAGAAGGTGATTGATAACGTCGAAAACATGGCCCCCAACGCATTGCAATACATTGAGATCGATAGCTATGAGATGGGCGGGCAAAACTGGACCGAAGGCTTTGCTGAACGCTTTGAACAAATGAAAGGCTACGACATTCGAACCTACTTGCCGGTATTGGCGGGACGTTATGTCGAAAGTCCCGAAGCGACCGCCGGCATCGCATTCGATCTCAATGAGGTGTGCTGCCACCTCATGAACCAAAACTATTTCCGCTACTTCACCGAACTGTGCCATGAAAAAGGACTGAAAAGCTACGTCGAACCCTATGGCACCGGACCGCTAAGCACGTTGGATGCGTCCGAATACATCGATTTGCCCATGACCGAGTTTTGGATGAATCGCCCGGTGCAAAAGCGGCTGACCGGAACCATCCACGGAGCGCACATTTATGGCAACAAAATCATTTCCGCCGAAGCCTTCACGGCAACGCGTGATTTGAATTGGAAAGTTCATCCTGCCCTAGCTAAGACCTGGGGTGACATGTCGTGGGTGGCTGGCGTCAACGAGTTTATGTATCACCGATTCGTGCATCAGGCCAACACACACGTCGAGCCTGGCTTGACGATGGGCTATTGGGGCTCGAACTTTGACCGCACGCAAACTTGGTGGATGAATGCTGGCAAACAATGGTTTGGTTACCACGCACGTGGAAGCTATTTATTGCGTCATGGATATCACGCCGCCGACGTCTTAGTCTTCGTCGGGGACGTGCCACATAAGGACGGGTTGAAGCGAGAAAAGATCGCCTACCCTCTGCCGCTCGGTATCAATTACGATTGTACCAATGCCAAGGCGTTACATGACCGATTGGCCATTGAGAACCGGACGCTTGTCCTCCCAGACGGCAATCCATACAGCCATCTCATTCTTCAAGACAGTCGACTGATCACTTTGCCAACGCTGCGCCGACTAAGGGAGTTTGTGGACGCCGGTGTCCCGGTGATTGGTAAGAAGCCAATTCGGCTGGCGGGCTATAAGATTTCCGAACAAGAGCAGCAAGAATTTGAAGAGTTGTGTGAGCATATTTGGAGCCAACCCAACTGTAAAACGGACTTCGATTTCAGCACGTTGCAGCCTGACTTCAGTGTGGTCGGAGTCGACAAGGGTTTTATTCATCGCAAAAATTGCGAAGCCGACATCTTCTTTTTCTACAACGAGAAAGAGGAACCGGTCAGCTATGAATGCAGGTTCCGAATAGCCAATAAGGTCCCCGAACTTTGGGATGCCACGACCGGAGAAATTACCAAGCTGGCTCGATTCAAAAGCGAAGGTGCAACGACTCGCGTATGGATCGACCTTGATAGCCTAGAATCTGCGTTCATCGTTTTTAGAGAATCCGCAGAAGAAGTTCCTTCCATCGTCCAAACGGACACGGAAGCCGATTTGACTTTGCTAGCCGATGGTGATGTCAGCGTTCAGACGCAAAGCGAAAAAGCGTCGACCATCACTTGGAGCGATGGAAAGATTTCAAAGATTCCAGCCACGAAGTTACCGGAAATCATCGACCTAAGCTCAGATTGGACGGTTCATTTTCCAGCCCAGCAAGGTGCTGCCTCCAAGATGGCGTTTGCCCGGTTGATCGACTGGACGGAGCATGAAGATGATCGCCTGAAATATTTCTCCGGCACGGCGACCTACACCAGAACCTTCAAACTCGACGAGTTTCAAAGCGAAGGGCTGCGATACATTTTGGATCTGGGGTCCGTGGACGTTGTCGCGGATGTCATCGTCAACGGCAAAGAGGCTGGCGTGCTTTGGATGGCACCCTTTGAAATTGACCTCACCGAACATCTTGAACGTGGTGAAAACACGCTTGAAATTCGGATTACCAACCAATGGGCGAACCGTTTAATCGGAGACGAGAACTTCCCGCGGCATGATGGCTACCGAAAAGAGGGCTACGTTCCGGATCCCAACAGTGAGATGCCCGATTGGTACGTGAACAACGAACCGATGCCAGCGGGTCCACGGGAAACATTTTGCGGCCATGGGTTCTACACGAAGGGCGACGCATTGGAACCATCGGGATTAAAAGGCCCGGTGACGATTCGATACGAACGAGTTGTCAAGCTCTCGAACAACTAGGAATTAGACATCCATTTCAAAGGACATCCCGGAACGCTGAAAAAAGTGGGCGACAAAGCGTGACGCTAGGGCTAAACGAATTCATGTTTCATCGATTCGCCCATCAGGCCAACACGCATGTGATGCCCGGTATGACCCTGAGCCAGTGGGGTTCACATATCGACCGGACCCAAACCTGGTGGGACACCGCAGGCAAGTCGTGGGTTTAAGTATCTGCAGCGTGGGCAATACCTGCTGCAACAGGGGATTCCTGTTCGCGATCTGCTTGTTTTTGTAGGCGATGGTGCTCCCGCGAATCCAGTATCCCGTCGCAACTTGAGCAATCTGCCGGAAAACATTTCGATAGCTGTAACCCGCATGTATTGATCACTCGTGTTTCGGTCAAAGACGGAAAATTGCGGCTGCCCAATGGCGTGCAGTCCAGTGCCCTTGGCTTGCGAAACACCGCAAACATGACACTGTCCAAGCTAAAAAAACTCGATCAGCTTTCCAGGGGTGGCGCGGTCATTATCGGAACCAAGCCGAAACACTTGGCAGGGTACGGCAACGCCAAACATGATTTTGCTACCTTCAAGACGCTTGCCGAGAACGTTTGGAAGCGACCGACGACCTATCAAAAATGACTCCTCCGAAGAATCTGTGGGTAAACCGCTGCATTCGCAATCCAGGATGGTAGGTTTTTGAAGGCATTGCAGGGCAAAAAGAACGTATTGAGGTGGGTAGATATCTGACGTTCAAAACGGACGTCGTTTGCGTCAAGCCGTCCGCATGAGTGCGGGTGACCCGGTAGGTGCCGTAGAATCCGCGAAAGGATATCCTACCGTCTTTGGAAGTCGTGGCGGGGACGTACCGAAGTGAAAATTGTGACGGACCAGTTCCACCGAAACCTCAGCATCGGCAAGCGGCGTGTTGCCGCTAGAGAGCGAGAGTGTCAAGTCGCCTTTGCGGTGTTTGTCAATGTTTGGAAGCACCACGTCCCGAACAAAAGGGTCTTCGCTTTCAAAGAACGCCTTCACATATTTGTTTTCGCCCCCTGCATCAGGATCCTCGGTATGGACGCCTCCCAGCAAGTTGGCCAACAGTAACCCTGCGACAATTAGTACCAATTCAACTCGCCAAATGTTTGTAGATCCCATAGGTAAAGGGATACTATTCCAACGCACAATTGTGAAGCAATTCGATCTGATTTAGTAAAGCAAGCGATGCATTGCTCTGGCCAAGCCATTCAAATCCGGATCAACGGATTCGGCTTTGCAAACTTAATCGATATGTCGGCACAAGGGTCCAAATCAATGGATGTCGCAGGGGCATGTTGCGCAACACTTCGAAGGTGGTCGGATCCGCTTCCAACTTTTCCCATATCTTGATGTACTTCGGCTCATCGAGTTGTAGCCCGCCCAGCAGGAGACAGGGGTGACGCACCGGCCACTGGTCCCAGAATTGAATGTCACAGCCGTAAGGCCACTTCGATTTGTCCTTGATGTACGGTGCGATGAACTTCATGCCCAACGGCATGCCACGTCCGTCAGGCAATTGATAGGTCCACAGATTGGACTCTGGCGTCGAGGCGATTTGAGCCAATCCGGCCATCGCATCGATCACGAACAACGAATAGCCGTACGGTTTGGTACGAGAGAGCTCTTTGGGAAACCCGCCCTCGCGGTTCATCATTTCAGCCAGATAAACCGTTTTAAATTGGTTACGAATCCACGTGAGCACTTCTTCATCGCCGACCAAATCAGCGAACGCCGCCGCTTGAAGTGACCAGCAAACACCGTGATTGTTAGGATGGACTTTTTCAGTCAATCCATATTCGTGCGAATTGATCCAAGTTAAGTATTTCCGAAACCAGTCTTTCACGGCATCGAGATCATCAGCCGCAAAGGCATCGGACTTGCCCAATACTTTCGTACCACGTGCTACTTCACAGAGATGGATTGTATCGATGACTCCGATACTGCGTCCGCTATGTCGGCCATTGATCGCTTGCCCGTACAATAAGCTTGGGTTCATGCGAGTGTCTTCGTCGACGAACCACGCTTTTAGATGTCGGACAGCGGCGATGACGTATCGGTCCTCGTTGGTAATTAAATATGCCGAAGCCAAAGTGCCGACGATGTCACTCAGCCGCACCATCGATTGGCGATGAGCGACGAAGTTGTCTGGGTTGGTTTCACCATCGCGGCGAACGTACGGTCCATCGCGTTTTTCTGGATCGGGCCACCAATAGTCGCCTTCGGAATAGAAGTCGTGCGGCGTGCCTGCACTTCGCTCGCAAACAGCCGCCGTGACGGTTTCAGGTTCGGCGTCGAGATAGTGATTAGCTTTCGCCAGGATGCGACCGCGTTCGACTTCGACCAGATCAAACGCCTCCACGGTGTTGGACTTGGCAAGCAAGGAAAAGCAAACAACGGTGACCGTCAGCCATGTGACGGTAAGTCGAGTGAGACGGGTTGGTGTTCGATACATCGAGGAGCAGCTTAATAGGGGTAGGATGGTGTAGGGATGCTTAAAAGCGGGGTTCGTCAGCAATCTGTACCGAGACCTGTCCCCGGACTCGCGTCCCGGGCTAATCCCTATCGTCGCTATTGCGACTTATTCAGGAACAAAAACAACACAACCGATTTGCACCCAAGAACTCTGATTTTGAGCAGGCCAGGATGGAGCCGTATCTTTAAAAGATCGCCTAACGCAACTTCTATTTTGCTTTAAATCTTTTTCCCGCTCCTCATCCATATGGCCGATTTGATTGGGAATTTTCCCGATTAAAGTAACGTTGGCGTTTGCTTTAACTGCAAGCCCTTTTAACGGCACATGAAACAACCGAGTTCGGTTTGAGGACATGATGAGTGATCGATCAGGTGGGCGAGCAAGGCTCGGCAGTAGGTCAATGGTGGAAGAATTACGCAATCGATTCGGTGGTCGATCTCGAGGGACCTCACGATCAAACCGCGCGAAACTTAAGTCGCTTCGTCACAGGGGCTTGCGTTTGGAAACACTCGAAAAACGGCAACTGCTAGCCGCAGACATCGTGATTGCTCCGGTCGATGCGGATTTGATTAGCGTCAATGGATCGTATCTCAATTACGATGACGACGGCCAGAATTGGTACAATGGATCTGGGTTGACGGACGCCAGCATGGTCGAAACGGGGGATCCCGTTCCCGCAACTTGGCCCGAGCATGAATCCGGACACAATGCTGGGCGAATTGAGCGAATTCGCGACGCGGCGGAATTCAATACGTTGATCGTTGATCTCGGTGGATCATTCAACGTCAACGGCATGACGCTTTGGAACAGCACCGAGGTGCATGACGGGACGCTGCAAACCGACCGTGGATTTGAGAACACACGGTTGTCGTATTCGACCGATGGCGGGATCACGTTTTTTGGAGATGACCTGCTCACTTGGACCGAGCGTAACGCGGCGGCTGATCTAGAGGGCACGTTCGCACCAGAGGTTCAGTCGCTTCCGTTGATGGTCAGTAACGTGACGCATGTGCGGATGGAGGTCGATAATTTCTCGCCCGATGGAAGCGACAACATCGTCATGGCTTCGGAACTTCGGTTCATCGGCGAGCAGCAGTATCCTGGATCCGCAGGGGAAATCTTAGCGGACTATCAATTTTCCAATCACACTGCCAGCGACCCAGACCTTGTCTCTCGCGATTCGGCAACGGGCTCTACCGCCAGCGACATCACCTCGCCGCAACCCCTCAGTAGTACCGGCATCGGTCAGCCGGCTCGCGGACTTCGCCTGGGACCTGCGTGGAACAGTACCAGTCGGGCCAATTCAGGCAGCAATTCCAACGACTACATCGAATTTTCGATCACGCCCGATTCGGGGCAGTCGCTGGACTTGGATTATCTAAGCTTTCAATTGTACCGCAGTGAGTCCGATTCAAAGAACAGCTTCGCCGTCTATTACGACCAAGGAGGTTCGGGAAGCGACAACTTCAACTCGCTGCTTCACGGGGGACAGATCAACTCAGTCAATACGTGGGAATCGATTGACGTTGCACTGCGAGGTCGACCCGACCTGACGAATTTGAGCAATGAAGTCAAATTTCGAATCTTTTTCTGGGGCGCAGATGGTGTTGACGACCTCTATGTAGACAACGTCCGTGTGCATGAAGTGGGCACGAATGTTGTTGGGTCGACGTATGCGCACTATGGTACGTCGGGTCACTTGATTCAGCCGCTTGATGAATTGGGGAATCGACTGCCTGACTTTTCTGCCGCTGGGTACAAGTATGGCGAAGAGCCGATTCCGAATGTTGACGCCCTGTTTGATTCCAGTCGGATCGTCACGGTGTCACCTGGAGCTGGCGACGATACTTCACGCATCCAAAATGCCATTGATCAAGTCAGCGCTTTCTCGCTGAGGCCTGACGGGTTCCGTGGCTTGGTTCAGTTGACTGCCGGCGAGTTTCAAACCGACGACTAGGTCAGTATCTTGGCCAGTGGTGTAGTGCTTCGCGGCGTCGGAGATGGCAGCAATTCCGCTAGCAGCTCAATCCTTCGAGGCACGGGCACCGACGAACGATCGCTGGTCCTGGTTGGCGGCACCAGCAGCCCATCGCACGTCGCGGCAAGTCGCCAGGAGATCGTCGATAAGTACGTTCCGGTCGGTGCGACTAGCTTCACGGTGGCCGACGCCGGAGATTTTTCCGTCGGGATGGAAATCCGAATCATTCGTCCATCACCGCAGAATTGGATCACCGACATTGAAATGGACCAAATTCCGCCAAAGACGAATGGCACGACGGGTTTAGTGCAGTGGCAAGCAGGTAGGTACGACATTGAGTTTGAACGGATCATCACTCGTATCGAGGGCGATCGCATCTTCTTCAACGCGCCCATCGTGAACTCGTTGGAGCAGCAGTATGGAGGCGGGCAGGTTTACCGGCTTAACGATCCACGCATCACAAATGTTGGGATCGAACAGATCCGTGGAACGTCGGACTTCGCATCAAACACGGATGAAAATCATGCGCGCAACTTCATTCAGCTTCGCGCGGTCAAAGACGCCTGGGTTCGCAATATCACTGGCGAGCATTTCGTTTACGCGACTGTCTTTGCCGATCCCAGGTCGAAAGCTGTGACGGTCCAAGACGCCCGTAGCTTGGATCCCAAATCGCAAATCACCGGAGGGAGACGTTACGCCTTCAACATTGAAGGTCAGTTTATCCTGATGAGGGACCTCTATTCTGAAGAAGGACGCCACGATTTTGTCAACAATGGAAGCAGCTTCAACCACGGCCCCAACGTGTTTTTGAATGGCGTTGCGGAGCGAACGCATCAGAACATCGGTCCTCACCAACGATGGGCTACCGGAACCTTGTACGACACGATCACATCAAATCGTGATATTGAAGCGAGAGATGGTGGAAACGCGGGTAGTGGCCACGGTTGGCGTGGGGCCAATATGGCGTTTTGGAATGTGACTGCGCCGGGCTTGCACATGCAGAACCCGATCACCGCCCAGAACTGGTTCATCGGTGCCACAGGTACGGATCGTGGCGTTACCAGCAACACTCGCGACTCAGCCAATATGGACTCGCGGAATCAACCGATCGACTTTGGGGACCCCGACAATCCAACCAGTAGCCTTTACATCGCTCAACGAAATGACGCGGATCTGAATCCCGATATCCAAAGGTTCGAGTACCTCGTTGGCGACTACGATCGGGGGGAAGATGATACACTCAATGTCGACAGCGTCATCAATCCACGAAGAGCCGACCTGACCAGCGTCGGTGGTTCGTACCTAGATTTTGACAGCGACAGTGACAACTGGTTCAATGGATCGGGATTGGATAACGCTAGTTTGGTAACGACCGGGTCGCCGGTTCCCGACGTGTGGCCGGAGCATCAATCCGGTCACAGTTCCAATCGAATCGCCCGAATACGCGATGCGCAGCCCGTCAATGAGTTGACGTTTGATCTTGGCGGTTCTTACGACGTCAAAGGGATGGTTTTGTGGAATAGCACCGAAGATGGCCATACCGATCGAGGCTTTGAAAATACGGTCTTGTCCTACTCGACCGACGGTGGAACAACATTCTTTGGTAATGATACGCTAAGTTGGACTGAGCGGAATGCGGCGGGCGACCTCGATGGGCTGTTCGGACCGGAGGTCCAAGAGCTTCCCAACGGCGTCGAGAGCGTGACGCACATTCGAATGCAGGTGGATAACTTCGACGGTGGCGGCACCATCGTCATGGCGTCAGAAATCCGTTTCATTGGCGACCCAATCCCAGCGGATCTTACCAATGCGAATAGCCAGTGGGTTTCCACGGTCGAAGCCCATTCTGATTTGAAAGTCTTAAAGTCCATGGACGGTGTCGATCAAGATGGTATTACGCCAATTTCAGTCGTTGCCAATTTGACTAGCGATGAGGTCGTCGAGTCCGCATTGGTTTCGATTGGAATTCGGGATGTGGACAATGCCGAGACCGGCCAATTGTGGATTGAGTCGGCATCGAATCGCCGTTCGTTTGCTTCGCTTGGGATGTTAGCTTCAACCACTTTTGGTCGGACGCAGGTGGCTACCTTCGAAATAACGGGCGAAGATCTTGATGCGTTCCAAGACGGCCGTCTGGATTTAGCGGTCAGTGACGCCGTAGTGGACTGGGTCAACGTCCAGATCAATGTCGGCCGGCAGCAGTCGGCATTTGTCCAGCAGACCGTTGCAGATGGCACGGTGATCCATGCCGAAAACTTTGATGCCGGTGGCCAGGGGATCGCCTATGCCGATAGCACACGCGGTAATTTAAGCAGCGGCAATGACGCCCGTCGCGATGAAGACGTGGATCTTCAAGCGGGCAGTATCTTCGTCAACCGTATCACCGATGGTGAGTGGTTGGAGTACACGCTCGATGTGACACCAGGTGTTTACGATGTGGATGTCCGCGCCTGGTCAACCAATGACAACATCAAAGGGGTGCGTTTACTGGTCGCGGAAAATGGCTCCAGCCAATCCTTCACCGAACTCGGTGCGATTGACATTCCCAACACGAACAACGATAGGCTGTTGCACACAATTCACGGCGTTGACCTAACGGCGTGGGGCGGTGAGGATCGAGTGCTGCGTGTCGAGTTCTATGGCGGAGATTTCGATTTCGATACCATGGAGTTCTCTGAAGTTGCTGCCAACGTCGTCGGACGCGGGGTGGCCTACCGTGGTGCCACCGCGGCTTTTGGAGAGGAAACGATCGACCCGACCAAGTCGGCTTTGCGGGATCCTGGTGCCTCGGCATCAACAGCGAACTACACCAATTACACGGAGGGGCTCAACCGAATCGTTGTCGACATCGAAAATCTGACAGCGACAGAGCTAGCGGAGTCGGATTTCGAATTTCGCGTTGGCAATAGTGAAGACGTTGGCAACAACCTCGAGTGGACGTCGATGTCACCTTCGGCCATCAATGTGACACCGCTGTCGGGTACGACCAAACGTGTCACGATCGATTGGCCCGACCAAGCGATTGTGAATCAATGGTTGGAAGTGACGGTCAAAGCGAACGCAAACACCAAACTTGCCCAAGACGACATGTTCTATTTCGGCAATCAGGTTGGTGATGTCGATGGATCGACGTCGACATCAACCAACCGAGTGACGGTCAATGCATTTGACGTGCTTGATGTCAGGTTTAACCAGAGTCCCAGCAACAACAGTGTTGGGATCGGTCATGTCTATGACGTCGATCGCAGCGGCTCGGTCAACGCCTTCGATGTACTCGATGTAAGATTCAACCAGATGCCAGCGGGGGGACTTATGATGATCACACTGCCAACGGCAGCACCGCCAGCAGCTAGCAGCGTATTGTTACAGAATCCTGATAATGCGATGGACGTTAACGGCGATGGCCAGATCACGGCGCTGGACGCCTTGATCGGGATCAATTTCCTTGGGCAAACTGCGGCATTGGGTGGGTTGATGGGATCGGGCGAGCGTGCACCGTCGTCAGAGCACTTTTACGACGTCAATGGTGACGGCATGGTCACGGCGCTCGATAGCCTGATGGTCATCAATATGCTGGAAAGCTCAACGAGTCAGCAAGCGGAACCGATTTCGATTCCCTTGTTGAGTCTGGAGTCCGATCGTGAAGATGAATTGGGTTGGGCCTCCGATCGCCCCCTGCAAGACGCCAGTATTCTTGATCTAGCACTACGTGATTGGGATGAAGAATAATGACGTTGCCGCGTCTCCGTGTCGGCGGATTATTTAGATCGAACAAAAGATAACTCGTTCAGAAAAAATAATGCGGCTATCAGCCATATGGCTGATACCGGCGGGGGGGCGACAGCTAAGTTAGGAGCAGTTTAAACCGCTCCATCCCGTTTGACGCGTTTCAGAAAGCCGTTGGAGAGTTGGCGATGTGTTCGATCTACGTTGTTATATCAACCAACACATTAGCCATCTTCTCGAAAGCGGCAGCTTGGTAAACGAGTCTTTGGGGTGGAGACCTCCTCACTTTTTTTCGAAGGAAAAACAGAGCTTATGAAGAACACACACACATTATGTCTAGCAGCTATCGCTCTGGCCTGTTTCGGCCTCAGCGGAACGGCCTCAGCGGCGACGCTTGTTTCACCTACTGGGGTATCGCTTTATGGGGGGGCGGGGAGCCTTAACGGTGGGTCTACCTTTGTTGAGGTACCTGGTGGCCACGAAATTGCAAACGTCTACGACCTGACTGGTCTTCAAGGGCCCCTGGACGCAAGCACGTTGCACGATCCATACACTTCTGGAACCGGCGGGCGTATTCGAAATGCCAATGCTGGCGGTGGCGCTCACCAGGCATCGGTTATTTTCGATCTGGGTGGTCCATTGACCGTTAACGGATTGGCCCTCTGGAACGGCAACGAGGATGACAACCGTTCCGGAAAGACGCTTGACGAACGAGACAAAACCGGTCGAGGTATTGCTAGCGCCGATTTTCTGGTCTCGGTAGATGGTGGAACTACGTTCAACGCTTGGGGAAGCTCGAACTTTGCTCGAGAGGTATTCGACTTCGGAGGTCAAGCAGGAACAACAGTAGATCAGTCTTATGTTGCCGTTGGTGACGTGACTGCCCAGACTGCAGCTTTCCCAACTGTCCTAGGCGTGACTCACATTCGCGCTGATTTGACCAATCATGGTGGTGGCAACATCATTAACTTCAACGAGATTGGTTTCAACACTGCGGCTGCAATTCCCGAGCCAGGAACCTTCGGTTTGGCATTGGTCGGATTGGCTGGTATGGCTGCTCGTCGTCGACGTCGCACATAGGTCATAGCGTTCGACTCTCGCAATTTGATCAATCGCCCGCTGTATCCAGCCGGCGATTTTTTTGCAAGCACGTTTTCTGCACGTACCATCGACGGTGCCCGACCACGTGCTGGTTCCCAAATCTAACTTTTACGTCGATGACGACGATCCCCGCGCGCCCGCCAGTTGGAATGCCCTGATCAGTATCGATCGATTCGGGTATCTGAACATTGATACGCTCAATGGATCGAGAAATGCTCCTGCACTTCATAATACAAACGGTGATGGCGGACGCTTTCGAGTCGTCCGGACCAATACTTCCGAGCACCGCATTTACACCAAATTGAATGCTGGCAATTACACAATTGATTTCACTCAAGCGGTAACATCGGAAGGATTCAGGTTTCGCTATGACGTTCGCCGTGGCCAAAAACCTAGCGACCACACGGTTTTCCGATTTAAGGAGATTGGCACCGACTATGCACCAACGTCCGGCAATTTGGCAGATTCGCTCGCTGAGTTTCGCAGTGCGTCATCGAATACCTATTTCCGTGACGCCGGTGGCGATTTATGGATGAAGGTCTTTGAAAGAGCTTTTACTATCGAGGTCCGTCGCACCGACGATCCGCTGCCATGGGGTGATCCCGAGATCGACGGTTTGTTTTTAGTGGCTGCCGATATTGAGGGTGACCCTGATATTTCGGCTCTGACCGAAGGCATGGTGATCAACCTGACCGCGCTGGAGATACCCAACGTAAGCGTTCGGGCCGGCGTTAACTCAGGAACGGGCAGTGTCAGCTTCGACCTTTCAGGGCCTTCGCCTCATACGCGCACCGAATCAGTGCTTCCCTACGCTCTATTCGGAGACGTCGATGGGGATTTCGACTCCGAACCGATCTTGCCGGGCCAGTACACGCTGGTGGTGACGCCCTACGCTGAGAGTGGGGCATCTGGCACCGCCGGTGATGCCGTGACGATCAACTTTACCGTCATCCAGCCGGTTCAGTTCCCGTTTGATGGACTGACCGAGAGTCAGACGGTGCAAGATGGTACGTTCATCCGCGCCGAAGAATTTGATTTGGGCGGATCCGGAGTTGCCTACTTTGACACGACGCCCGGCAATCAAGGTACAGGCAACGAGGCGCGTCGTGATGAAGACGTTGATCTAACGACCGGAAGTATCTTTGCAAACCGCACTGTCGATGGCGAGTGGTTGGAGTTCACTCGCGATGTGGTTGCCGGCGTATATGACATCGATCTCAGAGCTTGGTCAAATAGTGATACCCGAAAGGGGATCCGCCTTCTGATTGCCGAGAATGCACTGAGTGAATCATTCACCGAACTTGGCGTCATTGACGTTCCGAACACCAACAACGAAAGGCTCGAGCACACGATTGAAGGTGTCAATCTAAACTCATGGGCAGGTGAGGACTGGGTATTCCGAATCGAATTCTTTTCCATCGCCGATACTGTCGTGGCCCCTGTCAGTGCCGTGCTGGAAAATCCTGAAGGCCTCGATCCAGAACCCTATCTAGAATTCGGCACCCCCAATGTCGGAGACCATTGGTTCAATCGATCCGGTCTTTCCGATGCATCCACCGTCGAAACCGGGGAACCCGCTCCGGCCAACCTCGCGGATTGGCCGACACACGAAGCCGGGCACCGTTTGAATCGAATCTCACGGATACGAAATGCCAGGGAAGTCAACACGCTGATTATCGATCTGGATGGCACCCATGAGACCAACGGGATGGTGTTGTGGAATAGTACTGAGTCTGGTCAGACTGACCGAGGCTTTGATCGAACGGTATTGTCCTATTCTACCGATGGCGGTCAGACCTATAGCAGTGAAAGTGATGTGCTTGAGTGGACACAGCGAAATGGTTCCCCAGCAGAACTTGGACCCGAGGTGCAGCTACTGCCGAGTGCGGTCAACGGTGTGACCCATATACGTATGGAGGTCGACAATTTCTCTACAGCCGGAGCCGACAACATCGTTATGGCAGCGGAATTTCGATTCCTAAGCGAGGATGAGGATGCAAGCATCCCTGGATCTAACTTGGATTTAAATCTTGATTATGTCCGGTTTAGTGATTCAACGACACTGGATTACGGTGATGCCCCCGCGGCCTATGCCACTTTGTCGGCCGAAGGTGGCCCGCGACACTTTATTGCTGGTCCCCCACTCGGCGCGGCGATCGATACGGAAGCCGACGGAATTGAATCGGCTGCGGCCGACGGAGACGGGAGTGATGATGACGGAGTCGTCTTTGGCGAAATCAATATCAACGCGAATGTCGCAGCGATCAACATCGAACTTGTCGGTGCCAGTGAAGGGTTTGTTGATGCATGGATTGACTTTGATCGGAACGGTCAATGGGAACCGTCCGAAAAGATTCTGGATTCGAGCTTGATTGAACAAGCTTCTCAAACATTCAACTACACTTTGCCAAGCGGGCTGGTCACCGGCGACACGTTTGCTCGCGTGCGTCTTAGCAGCGCGGGCGGACTGGATCCAACGGGTCTGGCAGCCGACGGCGAAGTGGAGGACTATCGCGTCACGATTGTCAATGCTCCGCTGGCCGAGGACATCGTGATTGCTCCCGTACACTCGGTGCTGGAAAGTGCGGGTGACTCCTATTTGGAATATGGTACCGATGGCAATCGTTGGTACGACGGGTCCGGCCTATTGGATGCATCGATTGTTGATACCGGTGATCCGGTACCCATGACTTGGCCGGAGCACGTTACCGGAAGTAGTTCCACAAGTGTCTCGCGCATCCGCAGCGCTCCCGAATTCAACACCCTGACGGTTGATCTCGGTGGGACATTTGATGTCAGCGCGATGGTGTCTGAGATCAGATTCATTGGCAACCCAACTCCTTTCACAGTGTCTGTTGCATCCGTCGTTGGTCGCCATATCGTCTACAACGACTCGGCATTCGACGGAGGCTCCGCTGCACTCGATGCTTCGGATGACCAAGCGATCGCCACGGACAAAACTCCGCTACTGGCTAACCAAATCGCTTCGGAGGCCAACGTCGTTAGTCACCCGTTGGGAGTCACCACGGTCTTTGTCGATATCGCCGACCTCCGTGAGCTGACGGTTGATGACATCACGGTCAAGCTTGGAAACTCGCAAAATTCAGAGACCTGGAGCACGCTCACGACCGATGTGCAATTAAGCACTCGGCGTGGACAGGGCGACCAGGGTTCTGATCGCGTCACGATTGCGATGCCACCGTCAACCGGTGTCGGGGAATGGATGCAAATTGTGGTTGCCGCAACTCCTGCAAACGGTTTGCCCGGTGACGACGTTTTCTATGTTGGAAGTGCCCCGGGGATGGCCGTCAACAGCGGAAATGACTTTACCGTCAACGGGTCCGATTTCGCGGGTGCGCGTGATCATACGACCAACTTCCTGAACCCCGCTGGGATTGAAAACTCATACGACTTCAATCGTGACGGACAAGTCAATGGAACCGATTTGGCAATCGCTCGAGACGGGTTTACCAATTTCATGACCAAATTGGTGACGCTCAATTTGACGGTCCCCGCCGCACAAATGGATGAGAACGGGGACGGCAAACTGACTGCCTTGGACGCCCTGACGATCATCAACTGGCTGAATCGATCGACACAAAATCATGTTCCCCAAGAGATACAATCGTCTTGCGATGGTGGTATCGACGGTGTTGCCTCGGATGTTCTCGATAAATCAACGATCGATAAGATCATGTCTGAAAAGGACTTCGAACCCCTTCGTGGAGAAACTAGTAAAATGCTGTCTTAGTCCCGGTAGGGACGACAGGCACTAGCCTGGCACAGTGGGGATCAATCGCTTCGCTCGGGCCACCGGCTAATCGCTTAAATCCCTATCGGGATAAAGGTTGCGCAAACGCAATCTAGTCACAACCCCGAAGTTTCAATAGCCCAAGCCAAGCCTAAATCACAACTCTGGAAAAATTCCCAAATCTCATGAAAATTTATCGAACCGCCGGTATCCTATGTATGTTGCTGATTGGATCGGCGACCTTTGGCTCCGCGAACGCTGCCCCGCTTGACCCCGATACCTTTCGGTCGGCGACCGTCAAAACCAAGGTTCATACCTGGTGGCATTGGATCAGCGGCAATGTGACCAAGGAAGGAATCGTCAAAGACCTGGACTCAATGAAGCGGCAAGGAGTTTCGCAGGCGACCATCCTGAATGTCGGTGGATTTGTTAGCGCTCGCTTAGATGTTCCAAACATCAAGTTTGGCACGCCCCAGTGGTATGACATGTTCCGATTCTCGCTAGAGCAGGCGAAACAGCGCGGCATCACGATTGGAGTTCATAACTGCGATGGATGGAGCACCAGTGGCGGGCCGTGGATCACGCCGGATGACTCGATGAAAGAGTTCGTGTGGAGCAAGACGAACGTGCGGGGCGGGCAAAGCGTCAAGGTCGATCTGCAACAACCGCCAACTGTCCTGGACTATTACCGCGACGTTGCCGTCCTGGCATATCCAAACCGTCACCAGCGGAACTCGTACGTCGAGTCGACACCAGCGGTAATGATCGGCAAGACGCCGGTTGCGACGAAGTGGTCCGATGGAAATCCATTGACGAAAGTTTGTCTCGACACAGGTTCCTCCGCCACCATCGCCTTTGAAACGCCGTTCCAAGCCGACCATCTATTCATCATGCCTCACCTCGTATTCTCATGGGACCGGGTTCACGAAATTCCCATGAAGTTTTCGTTGAGTTCGTCGACCGACGGAAAGCGATTCAGCGAATTGAAGACCTTTACCACCGAGGGCGTCAACATCCCGCACCGCCTGGAGTTTCCGAAAACGCGTGCGAAGTTTTTCAAACTGACATCGATCGAGAACAAAGAGCGTTGTGAAATCGCGGAGTTCGAATTGCTTCTCGGTGATGAATCGCCAAGCCATCAGACCGGCATCCATGGACTGTTGCAGAAAACTGCGGCCGTCAAGAACAGCAACGACGACTTGTATGCCCCGTCGCCAGCGAGCGATCAGGCGACGATCGGCACCGACGAGATTCTTGATATCGCCGATTCGATGGATGAGAATGGAAGATTGAACTGGTCCGCCCCGGAGGGCGAATGGACGGTTTTGAGATTTGGATACACGACCAATGGCTTCAAGAACAAGCCGGCCACGCCCGAGGGTGAGGGATTAGAGGTCGACAAGATGGACCCGGCGGCGGTCAAGGTTCACTTTGACGGGTTCTCGGCAAAGTTAGTCGACAAAGCGGGCGATTTGACCGGCAGCACCTTCAAGTTTTTGTTGATCGACAGTTGGGAGTGTCGCTTTCAAAACTGGACGGGTGCCTTTCCCGAAGAGTTCCAAAATCGCCGTGGCTATGATTTGCGACGCTGGATTCCAGTGCTGTGCGGCGAGGTGGTGCAAAGCAAGGAACTATCGGATGGGTTCTTGCATGACTTTCGCAAAACGATCGCTGATTTGATTGACGAGAATTACTACAAAGCTTTCGCGGATCTCTGTCACGCAGATAATCTTGAATTGCATGCCGAAGCGATTTACGGTGGCGGTGCCTATCCGCCGCTCGATATTCTGCGGGCGAACAAACGTGCGGATTTGCCGATGCTGGAGTTCTGGGCCCGCCATGACAATGAAACGAAACTACAGGGGTTTCAACCGTTATCCAAACCTCGGCAGTATCTGCCGGCCGCCTCTTCGTTGATCTATGACAAACCGGTCATTGGATCGGAAGCCTACACCAGCCGAGCCTATTACTCCGAATCGCCGCCGAGTCTGAAACGACACGGCGACGACGCATTTTGCTCCGGGGTGAATCAGATGATCTTGCACAGCTATGTGCATCAGCCTTTTGACAAGCAACCGGGAGTCACGCTTGGACAATTCGGAGCGCATTTCAACCGCAATAATCCGTGGTGGAACGTTTCTTCGGACTGGATGACCTATCAAGCCCGTGCCCAGTACCTGCTGCAACAGGGTGAGCCCGTCGTGGATTGCATTTTCTATATGGGTGATCGATTACCACAAGATCGTCAGCATCGCTTTCTGAAAGACCTTCCATTTGGAATCCGCGCAAGTCCGTGCAATTTTGATGTGCTTTCAAGTCGGGCCGAGGTTTATGATGGAAAATTGTCACTCGGCGGACGCCAGAAATTTGCATTGCTGATTTTGCCAGAGAACGACGCCATCGAATTGGCGACTCTTGCAAAGATCGAATCGCTCGTTCGAGACGGCTTGGTGGTCTATGGATCAAGACCCAAGCGGTTGTTGGGTGCCGTAGAGTTCCTTCAAAACCAAGAAGAATTCGAAGACCGAGTCGCCACCTTGTGGGGTGAAGGTGAATCGGAGAACGGCGATCGCAAAGTCGGAAAAGGCCGCGTTATTTGGGGAAGCAATCTTCGCGATGTGGTTACGAAGGATCTTGAATTGCAGCCCGATTTTGGCACCATCCAGGCTACTCCCAACGAAGTCAAATACATTCACAAACAGACGTCCGAAGAAGACATCTACTTTGTGTTCAACCAAACGGATGAAGTCATCCATACCGAATTGTTGTTCCGCGTCACGGACGCGAAACCCGAGATTTGGCAGGCGGTCACGGGCGAGGTCAAAGACCAACCGATCTACACTAGCGATGACCATCACACGCGGATTCCTTTCACGTTTGGACCGTCCGAATCGTATTTTGTAGTCTTCCCTGACTCAGGCGAGACGCGTCATATTACTGAAGTGGTCAAAGGCGATCAGACGTTGTTCCCTCGTGATGGCAAGATTGATATTCCGCTGCCTTTGGCTAGGTACGCCGACGGCGACATCCAATTCAAATCTGATTCGAGTGGTTCGTATGAATTTGTGCTGGATGACGGCACTTCGATCGAACGTTCGTTGCCGGAACCGACCATCATTGATCTCAGTCAAGCAAAGATTGAATTGGCGTTTGAACCGATCTATCAAGCGACGATCGATCCGATCACCCTCGAATCACTCATATCCATCACAGAGAACGAGAATCCCGCGATCCAGCATTTCGCGGGGACATTGAAATATCGGATTTCATTTCGTATTCCAGAAGCACAATTGAGCCGTGCCCAATCGGTCGTTCTGAATATGGGTGAGTTTGATGCAGCCGGTACCGTCACCCTCAACGGAAAACCGCAGGGTAAAATCTGGACACACGCGATGCAAATTCCGATCGACGAGGTTGTCCAAATCGAGAATATTCTCGAGATAAGATTGGCCACGACTTGTCGAAACCGGTTGCTTGGCGATCTGAAGGAATTCGGTGAAATCAAAACGGTTTGGACCACCGCCCCGACGGTCGAAAGGAAGATGCTCGATGCATCGATGCCTCTGAAGCCATCTGGACTGATGGGGCCGCTGACCGTGACGATTTATTGAGGAACTGTTTGAAAACAACTCGATATTTCACCCTCCCAAGCAGCGCGAGGATCGGACGCGCGGTCGGCCCATAGGCATCAAGATCAGGCCAGTGGATTTCAGTTCGTTCATATTCGTGTTTGATTAGTGTTCCCAACACCTCGTAAACTGGAACACTAATCTTCGCTTATCTCACACTAATCATGATGAAATTGCTTAACTTGATGCCTGTGCGATCGTTGAAACGCCCGACTCTTCACCAGGAAGAATGAAGCGAAAAATTCATTTCCAAACACTCCCTAAATCATTATCGACTCAATTAACAAACTTCAAATGAATCAACAACTCTGGAACATACCTCTCTGCGTCGCGGCGTGCATGCTCGTTGCGGGTTCCGTCGATGCGGACACCGGCTATGACCACGATCAATGGGTGGATCGAAACAAGAATGGGATGATGGATCCGTACGAGGATCCATCGTTACCGGTCGATCAACGGATCGACGATCTCATCGGGCGGATGACGCTTGACGAAAAAACCTGCCAGATGGGAACGATCTATGGCTACAAGCGAATTCTGAAAAAGACCCATCCGACGAAAGAATGGCAAAATCGAGTTTGGAAGGATGGCGTTGCCAATATCGACGAACATGCCAACGGCGTGAAAGGCGAGAAGGAGATGACGGGGCATGTTGAGCACGTTGAGTTGCTTAACGAAATTCGCCGCTGGTTTATTGAAGAGACTCGACTCGGAATACCGGTCGATTTTACCAACGAAGGAATTCGTAGTGTTTGTCATTCCAATGCCAGCAACTTTCCTAGCCAATTGGGAATCGGTGCGACGTTTGATCGAGATTTGGTTCACCGCATTGGTAAGATAACCGGAAAGGAAGGCAAGTCGCTTGGTTATTCGAACCTGTATCCATTCGAAAAGGTTTTCACCGAAGCCAAGCCTTGGGGAACGATGAGTTCCTACAACACCTACGATGGTGATGCGGTGACTGGGAGTTCGGAATTCTTGACTGATCTGCTCCGCAAAACTTACGGTTTCAGGGGCTATGTGGTATCCGATAGTGGTGCGGTCGAGCGTCTTCACAAGCAGCACGGTGTTGCCGAGAATTTTGACGAAGCCATCGTGCAGGCCGTCAACGCTGGCATGAACGTGCGTACGAATTTCCGTGATATGGAACACATTGTTCTGCCGCTGCGGAAGTTGGTGAAGGAGGGGCGCATCACTGAAGAAACCATCAATTCTCATGTTGCTGACGTGCTAAGAGTTAAGTTTGAACTTGGGCTATTCGATGAGGCTTTCGTAGACGAAGACGCAGTGACTTCCATCGTGCACACGCCCGAGAATAAAGCCGCGACATTGGAAGCCGCTCGCAAGTCGATGGTCCTGTTGAAGAACGATGGTATCCTACCGCTACAGGCGAGCAAAATTAAAACGGTGTTCGTCACCGGTCCGGGCGCGGATGATGTTGATCCGATGATCAGCCGTTATGGACCTGGCGAGTCGGATGTCATCACGCCGCTCGCTGGGATCAAAGCTCTGTTGGGTGACGAGGTGGAAGTGCTTCATGCCCGAGGGGCCGACTACAAAGACGCACGCTTTCCTGGCTCCGATATCTTGCCCGAACCGCCCAGCAAAAGTGAACAGGCTGGGTTAGACGAGGCTGTGGAATTGGCGAAATATGCCGACGTGATCATTGCAATCGTGGGGGATGATCACAGCACCGTCGGCGAATCACGTTCACGTACTTCGCTGGACCTGCCGGGGCATCAGCGATTGTTGGTCCAAGAAATGGTCAAGACCGGCAAGCCAGTCGTCGTGGTGTTGATGGCCGGACGGGCAGTTTCGATCAACTGCATACATCAAAATGTTCCTGCGGTCCTCTGTTGCTGGCACGGTGGGGAAAAGGTTGGACAGGCTGTCGCGGAAACGCTATTCGGCACAAACAATCCTGGTGGAAAACACCGATCACGTTCCCGCAAACCGTCGGGCAGATTCCACTGGCCATCCCTCATCGCAATGGGGCTTGGGGTGCGCAAAACAAGACTCCAAACGAAAACCGTTACATTCACGCTCAACCCAAAACGTGACTTGAAAATGCTCAGTCGCAGTAATCAGTGGGTTGTCGAAGGCGGTGAATTTATTGTCAGAGTCGGAACGTCATCGAGCGAAAAGGGCATCAAGCAAGCAGGTAGTTTTACACTTGTAGAGCTTTAGCCACCTACCTCTAAATTTGAAGTGGCTGTGGTAGCGGAAGTCGTCAACGGCTTTCATTAGAGTAAGTGAGCCGTCCGAAACTCTTGACGCGTTACGCGACGACACCGAAGAACGCCATATGAATGAATAACCAGAATCGAACAACAGAGAGCATAGAAACTCGATGAAACGAAACATTACAACCACGGCACTGTCGCTGCTTTTTGCCATCGCGGCAGTCCTTGCCAACACTGCCCATGCGGAAAACTCGATACGACTGACCGACAACTGGGAGTTCTTGCGAAGCGATATCGGCGGCGTCTGGGAATCGTTGCGTACCAATTTTGAAAACGCAGGAAAGCCGGAGAACACTCCAGTTTGGGAACCTGTCACCATTCCACACTGCTTCAATGCGTCCGACGCGGTTGATCCGGATTTCGCCTATTATCAGGGCGCAGGTTGGTATCGCACCTTTTTGGAAATCGAGAATCCGCAGGAAGGTGGACGCACGCTGCTACACTTTGAAGGGGCGGGGCAAAAGACGGATGTTTACGTCGGCATGACACTCGCCGGTCAGCACGTAGGAGGTTACGACGAGTGGACAGTTGATATTACCGATGCGATCGAGATTCATCGGAAGAACAAACCACTGATGGAGAAATACAAGGGGAAAATCCCGATCGTGGTTCGTTGTGACAATACCCGAGATCTGGAAATGATGCCGTCGGATTTATCTGACTTCAATGTATATGGCGGACTCTACCGCTACGTTACCTTAAAGTACGTTCCCGCGGTTTCTTTGGGTTTGCGGAACATTCACACCACAGTCGACGCCGGCGGTACCGACGGAGTCGTCACGGTTGCGGCGGATCTCTACAGCCCGGCTGAAACGCTCGAGGCCGAAGCGGAAGTTGAGTTGCGTGCACCCAATGGAAGCGTGGTTGCTTCAAAAACGATGAAGGTAAACGCGCCCGGTGATCGAATTGAGCTCTGCCAGTTCAAAGTAACCCGGCCTGCGCTTTGGTCGCCGGATAAACCGAATCTTTACACCTGTATCGTTCGGCTGAAGTCGAAAGCCGGTGTTTCCCAGGAGCAGGATCAGATTGGATTCCGCCATGGTGAATTTGTAAAACATGGTCCGTTCAAACTCAATGGAGAGCGTTTGTTATTGCGGGGGACGCATCGGCATGAGGATCACGCGGGTGTGGCGGCGGCGATGACCGAAGAGATGATTCGCACTGAGATGAAGTTGATGAAAGAGATGGGCGTTAACTTTATTCGCCTAGGCCATTATCAGCAGTCGCCGATTGTTCTGGACGCCTGTAACCAACTCGGCATCTTGGTGTGGGAAGAGATTCCGTGGTGCCGCGGTGGGGTCGGTGGCGAGCTTTATAAAGAGCAAGGCCGCCGGATGCTTAAGAATATGATTACCCAGCATTACAACCATCCGTCCGTCATCATCTGGGGACTGGGAAACGAAAATGATTGGCCAGGCGATACGCAGGAATATGACGCAGAGGAGGTTCGGGCCTACATGAAAGAGCTGAATGACTTAGCGCATCAGCTGGATCCGGATCGCAAGACAGCCATCCGCCGCAATGAGGCTTGCAAGGATATCGTCGACGTCTATTCCCCTTCGATTTGGGCGGGATGGTATCGCGGAAAATTTACCGACTACAAAGAGGTGACCAGAAAAGCGGTGGAGGAGGTCGAGTCGTTTCTGCATGTCGAATGGGGTGCCAGTAATCATGCGCGTCGTCACTCAGAAGATCCTGACTCGAATCTGGAGTCCGTTGGCAGTGGAAATGCCGACGAACGCGATGGCGATGCGTCACTTTACGGAGGTCCGCCGCGCGTGTCGAAAGATGGCGACTGGTCAGAAACCTATGCCTGCAACCTAGTTGATTGGCACCTAAAAGAGCAAGAAACGATGCCGTATCTGACTGGGACCGCGTACTGGCCCTTCAAAGATTTCTCCACACCGATTCGTCCCGACAATCCAATTCCTTATGTAAACCAGAAAGGGGTGGTTGAACGAGACTTTACCAAGAAGGAGGGATTTTACGTTTTTCAGTCCTACTGGACCGAAAAACCGATGATCCATATTTATGGTCACAATTGGCCGACACGCTGGGGCAAGGTCGGTGAAGCCAAGTTGGTGAAAGTCTATTCTAACTGCGACGAAGTTGAACTGTTCCTCAATGGTCAAAGCCTGGGCAGGAAAACACGCAACAGTCAAAACTTCCCTGCGGCCGGTCTACGCTGGCGAGTGAATTTCGCGGAGGGCCAAAACAACGTGGCAGCCGTTGGATACAAAAATGGAAAACAGTTCAAAGATGTGGTGACCTGGGGTTATGAAACGCGTCAGTGGGGCAAGCCAGCTGCGATGATACTCACAACCTTCAAAGATCAAGACGGATCGGACTGGGTGGAAGTTCTGCTCAGCGATAAAAACGGAGTTCCCTGCTTGGATTCGACGGTCTTTATTCGTTTCTCGTTGGTGGGTGATGGACACCTGCTGGACAACCTTGGAACATCCGATGGTGCTCGCAAGGTGCAGGTCTACAACGGCCGCGCACGGATCAGGGTGGATGCCAACGGTGGGAGCAATGTTGTGGCTGTCTCATCAGATGGACTGAAGACAAAGTTCATTACGCTTCCATAGAACTTCGTTCGAGTGAAGGAAGTGCCAATTGTCGCATATTCTTGATACACGAATCATCCATGCGAACCGCTCTGCCGACTGATTCGACCGGGTTCAGACTGCTACGAATGGACCGATCGGTGGAAGTCTTCACGAACAGTGTTGCCTCCGCCGTATCCGAAGCAACCGCCCGCGTCCGTTTCTCTCTTTTTGCTACAATTCATTCATTCAAGCTTCGAATGAAATTTGAAGCTGCCAACGTCGAATGGCACGGTATAGTTTGAGCACATCCGCTATGAGTGGAGTGAGGTGTAGTAAATCGCTCTCCATTTACCTGAATTGCAACTAAATAGGACACTTCTCGCTAATCGCCACCACGATTGGGTTCGGTCTGGACACAAAAAAACCTGATTGCTTTTATTTGGTTTTCTGACGACACAAAAAAAGGAACCAGGCATGGATGCTAAAAAACACCCGCCAAAACTATACGAGAATCGTGTCATCCGCGAAAGGCAGCTTGCCCAAAATGTGGGAAACTCGGACGACGTAAACGGATTCGAGTTCGTCGTGTTCGTTCGATAGCATTTCAGCAGGAACTCTGGAGAGAAGTCCACTATGGCGAGTACGCGGCCAAGTGCGGTTGCTGCAAGACCTTCCGCACGACTCCCGATGATATCGAATCCAAGGCCAGGTACGACAACAAGGTGCGGCAGGCAGTCATTGATCGCATTTTGGTCGACAAGCTCAACACGACCACCGTTGCCCAATCGCTGGAGCGAGACTTCCTGCTCAGGTTGTCCACCGGATTTCTCTATGACTGTTTGGAATACGCGGTTCGGAAATTTGACGGCGCGGCGTTTCGGGCCAAGGTTCTGAGCGAATTTTCCGGCACGCTTTGTGTCGATGAAATCCATCTTGGGCACCGAGTCGTCTTGCTCGCCAGCGATCCGGTCTCGGACCATCCGGTTGCCTGTGCGTTGGTTTCTAAGAACGATAGGGCAAACATGCTGCGGTTCTTGCGAAACCTGAAAAACCACGGGTTTTCGCCCGAAACCGTGATTTCGGATCGCTCGCCGCTGTACCCCAAAACGATTGCCCAGGTCTGGCCCGATGCCAACCATCAGCTTTGCGTTTTCCATGTGATCTCCGAAGTGAACGGCCAAGCAAACGCAATCGCGCTCGGGTCAAGAAGCTCAAGGAACAACGCGAGCAAGCCGATCGCCTGTTCCGACGACGGCAGCTGATTGTGACCAAGAAGTCGAACTTCAAGGGAACCGACCGCTCGACATTGGATGAACTGCTCCGTCTCTCACCCAAGCTTGGCGTGCTTCGTTCTTTCGTGGACGACTTGCATGAACTCTTTGCCGTGCGGCGCAGCAAAGCTCAAGCCTGGAAAATTTGGAGACGGATCAGACGCAACCCATCCTATCTTGGCAACGAGCACTTGGCCAAAGCACTTGAAGTACTCAACAAAGAGAACATGGTCAAACTGCTGAGCTACCTGGACTGCCCTGTTTCGGTGCGCAGTAAGGTTCGTAGCAACAATCACGTTGAGCGTTGCAATCGAGTGCTCCGCTACTTGGAAAAGGTTCGTTACAAATGGCGACGCAGAAGAACGATCGTCCGACACATCCTGCTTCAGTTTGAAAACTGGATGAAACGCAAGGAAAACAGGACCGAAATGGCAGCGTAGTCGATCAGCCAAGGTGGCGATTAGCGAGAAGTGTCAAAAAGGGGCGGCCCCATTCTGCGGAGCCCCGAGAGAGTATTCGCTCACGGCTGAACAATCGGCAATCGCACGAACCAAACAAGTCGCGCAAATCATAATTCAACCCAGTAATAATTCTGAAGAGACTTTTTTGGTGGGGTAGTGAACTGATGGCCTGCCAGCTTCTCTCGTCGTACCAGTAAACGCACAAGAAATGGGAGGGGTCACGAGTTTTGTTGAATTCGCGTAAAAGCGAAAGTCTTGAAGAGTTCCGCTACGGTTTGTCCGAGACTTGAGCTGACATCGACGACTAGCGCATGTGCGGTAGGCGGCGGCCTTGACTTTTCGCTAGCGTCAATTGCTCGTTCAGTTCGTCGACCGAGAGGGCAACGATCGGTATGGTGATTAACGACTGCGGGTCGATCTCGCTACTGGCTCGGCGTTTTGCCAGTTGTTCGACCTCTTCTTCGAGTGCATCGAGCCAAGCGGGAACGTCAAGTCCCACACCACTGGGGTGCCTCGTCAGCAACTCAGCCTCTGCTTCAAGCAGCTGAAACGCTTTCGATGCCTTTGAATTTGGCTTCGCAATCGTCTTCGATTTCGATTCAGCAGGGACGGGGCTGATTTCTGCATCTCGCATCGCAGGTCCGACGAGAGCCCGCATTCGGTCGATCGTCATCGGCTGAACAAAACGTTCTAGAATTCGGTCGGCGACGGTAGGCATTCGCATCGCATAATCTTTTTGCATTTTGCGGACCTTCTCGACATACAAGTCCGCTTCGGCACCAATCCTATCACTCAAACTTCGCCGCCACATCGTTGCGGCAGCTTCAAATCCGCTTCGTACTAGGACCTCGTGTGCCCACATCACCGGCTTCAAATTCCAAGCGATTCGCTCATAACGGACTCGAAGACGCAAAAAGTCCAAAAACATGTAGACTAAATCGCCGCGATCACTTTGAGTGGTCGTGCTGTTGTAATCTTGGTATTCGCTATGATGATCGATCAGGGCTTCATACACCAGCGTGATCCAACGCTGAGCAACGTTGATATCAAGTTGTCCAATCTCCAGATCCTCGTACAGCCGAGTTTGTGAAAATTGGTCATCACCCTCCTGCAATACTCTCTCCAACCAAGGAGCGACCCCTTGGTGCAGTATGGCTCGGACGTTGCCAAGCTGCAAAAACACTTGTGTAAAGATCGGGTCACCATACTTCTTGATGAACGCAACCAACTCCGTCCATTTTTTCGGAGCGGAAACGGTTTCCAGGGGCGAAAGACGCAGCGTTTGGCTGTGAGCTAACCAACTGCCAAGCATCGTCTCGGTGACTCGTTCGAGTAGCGGGATTAGCACTTCAGCAAACGATTTTTCGTCCAGCAATCCACTGGTCGATTCATCGACGCTCTTGCGAGTCGATTCGACGATCGAGGCGACGAGAGAGCGAAACCCGACTTGGAACAGACCGTCGAATTCGGTAACGGCTCCGATACCGATCGGATTGTTTTGTTCCATCAACCGCGCCGTTTCAATCAATCGGCACGCTTCGGCAACCAAGCCACGGCGGGGAAGCCAAAGAAGCAAATGCCGCAACACGCGTTGCCGCAATCGCGCGACGTAGATTTTGACGGGATCGCCGCCTCGCGATAACGGAATATAGAGCAAACTTTTGTCGCTCAACGCATCCAAGAATGGCGGAAATTGTTGTCGCACCTTTTCGGTGTCACCCGAGATCAAGGCGGCAAACATCTTCACAGCCTGGACGTCATCCTCGGCCATCTCTTCGTTTGCATCGATTAAATCCCAAGTGCTGGTCGGAAGCGCCAACAACGATCCACAAATCAATCGTCGCGAATCCGACATTTCAACAGTCGTGCCAATGATTCGCTCCATTAACGAATCACGCAGCACACGGTGACGATCGTAGCTGCGCATCGAATCCTTGTCGCTGCCAGCCGGTGATACCTTGTAGCGGCGGACAGCATCAAGCAGTTCCAATAGCCCAATACGGTTCTCGCGGGCACGCAGAGCCCAACTTTCCAGAGCGTGCAATCGACCCTCTAAGTCATCTGCGGATTCGTCCATCCCGGCGATATCCGCAGCAACCGCCCACATCCGCGAAAGCGATTGCAGAAAACTCAAATGATCGACGAGACGTTTCGACTCGGTTTCCAACTCATCGTGGCTGGAGTCATCCCCGAACTCGAAGACCGCACCTTCATGACCATCGTCGGTCGTATCGCGGTAGCTCATGTCCTCGTAGGCAGCGTCGAACAGACCACCATCCTCATCGTCGTCGCCATTTTCATCGGCGAGCGTCAATTCACGATCCCAGTCACGGTTCTTTTTGGACTTAGGGGTTTGATCCAAATTAAAATCAGGAGCCGACCAAAACTCTTCCGCATTGGCTTCCAGATAATCAAAGAACTTGCGGACAAGCGGCCAGATCTTTTGAGTGTCCCTGCCGACGGTTTGCTGCATCGCCGGTTGCGTGTAGGCTTCCTCGTCGCTTCCCTCGAGCGTGGCGCGAAGCCGAAGCAGCCATCGTTCGGCAAGCCTCGGCAGGGAACTGCCGCCCGAGCGAAGTCCAATTTCATTCGCGTTGCCGAGCCAATGAACGAGCAATGCCATCGCCGGGGTGAAGTCGTTACGGTCTAATAGTGCAGAAATCACCAACGCGTACGCTCGCGGCGAATCGAACAAATCGGCGTGCGGTGCCCAAAACGCGACATCGCCTGCTGCGGCACCTCCCTCGTGCCACAACCGCAACGCTCGGGCGACTAACTTCGCAGAATCGTACGATTCGAGTGGATCGACTGCATCGATCGAATCGATGGTGTGAGCCGCGAATTGACGCCACCACTCGGCAATTTCGCGGTATTGGTCTTCCATTTGCTTGTAAGCGGCCTCATCGTCACGGGCTGCCGCTTCGCTCCAGGCCTTGGCCATGTAACCGAACAACTGTTCGACCAAGTAGAGCAAATCGTCGACCCGACCATCATGTACCGAACAATCGGGACTCGGGTAGAGACTGAAATTGCCACCGAAGCCAAGA
>JGI12048J13642_10380139_pt1 | contig 35240 bp, 27 predicted proteins | sample ElkSlonscriptome_16_FD_13642 | JGI IMG/M metagenome (IMG submission 13642)
TAAAGCTGCGTAGTTCGATGTAAGCAGAAGAGGCTTTCTGGAATTCCTATGCAAGTTTCCTTGGCGGTTCGCGCACGCGACAAAGAGCTGAGTCATGTAAACGATCTACAGCATGAAGAGATTCACCCGTAATCGATTGAGCAAGTCGTTGTCAGATACGGCTGCAACGTCCTACTCACTAGACGTTGATGCGTTACGCTATCGCTAATGCATTTCGCAGAAGATTGAGGCCACTTACCCGGAGATATTTTATGCAAAGCAACGAGATAGATTGTTCTACAGCCTGTGTCGATGGCTGTGTTCTTGGAGAGCAATGTCCTAACTTAGAGTATAAGGCTCAAGCTTCCGACTTTATCGAGGGCACTTCTCTAGACGATATGTTGGCGATCGCAGAAGCAGCAGCTCGAAAGAAGATAACAGAGCCTCCGAAGTGGGTTTTTCCTGAAGACGGAATTTCGAAGGATAGCTAGCTTCTGCTCCTTGCTGCGACAAGCGGCATCTGACCTAGCGGCGACGGACGAGTAATAGTTGAGTTCATTGCGTAACGACAATTAATAGTACCGAAAGCAAAAGCTCTCACTGATGCACAACAATGGGTGTTCCGATCGATGCCCAATTGAAGAGCCACTGGGCATGGTCAACGGCGACGTTTGTGCACCCGTGACTCATTGGTGTCCCAAAGTTACTATGCCAGTAGGTGCCGTGGATGGCGTAGCCTCGGTGATAGTACATTGCGTAGGGCACATCTGGAACGTCATAGTCTTCGCCTCGCATTCGGGTTGTTTGGTGCATAGATTGAACTGCGAAAACACCAGGCAGGGTAGGAGTTTGCGATCGCCCAGTGGAGACGATAACGGCGTAGACAGAGTCGTTTCCCTCCCACGCAATCAGACGCTGTCGCGAGATGTCAATCTCGATCCATTTGCGTGATGTTTGCCGCAACCACGCCATCTCTTCTGAAATACGCGCTTCTTGAGCCAAAACTATAGAATTTTGAGGAAGTACGTTGGGCAGAGCTGTCCATATACTCGCTGTCAGCAATCCTGTTAAAGCCCAAGCTGAAGCTTTGACGATGCGACATCTCTTCATGGGGTCTTCCTCCAAATTCTCAAATAAATTTCAAGCCGATTTTTTTCCTCTCACGTGTAGTTCTGCATCCTGTAGGTTAATTCAAGTGAGTTAGAAAACTTTGATCGCTCGATGTAAAGTTCTAAAGCGCTCGCGAGGAAAAATTAACAGCGGCCCTGTTGTTCGTAGTCTTTCACAACAGATAGAAAAATCAGACAGGGTTTTGACAACCACCGCCTGATTCTGCTCTAACACAAATTTGCAAGGGTTGTCAGAATTAGGGTTCTGTTCGGAGGGTTTGAGGACTGAGAAACACCATCATTTGCTCCAGACCTCGCTGAATTCGACGAGTGACAGTCATAGGACTCACTCCCATGCGCTCAGCTACCTCTTTGCGTGACAAGTCGCTGAAAAATACGTATTCAATCGCATCTCTTGTTTTATCTTCAAGCTGATTCAGTGCCCGCTGTAGAAGTTGTCGGTCTTCCTCAAGGCGCTGCAGCATTTGATAGTGCAGGTCAGGCAGCGTATCGCCCAGAGTGGTAGGGGAGTCGATTTGCTGACACACCGTTGCATCTAAACTTAGAGGAGAACGATTCCGGACAGCCATTTTCACCTCGCGCCATTCGTTTAAAGAAACGTTTAGAGCTTCAGCAATTTCCTGATCGCTGGGCTGACGTCCTAGAGCCTTTACAAGACTAATCTGGGCTTTTTGACCTTCTTTTTGAAGATCTTGCCACCGTCGGGGAACTCTGACAGCACTACCGCGATCGCGCAGAAAATGAAGCATCTCACCCCGGATGTAAGGTACGGCGAAGGAGCTAAAAGCGCAACCTTGGGTTGGATCAAAGCGCTCGATGGCTCGAATCAGCCCGAGATACCCAATCTGCTCCAAGTCTTCGTAGGGTTCGGCACATTGATGACTCACTCGATGTGCAATCTTGCGAACCAAACCAGCATTGAGCCGTACAAGCTTATTCCGCAGAGAGAGAGAAGGGTTCTGCTTATAAGCCAATAGCATTTCCATACTGCGAGAGCGAAGGGAAGATTGTAATGCCATCATCTGAAAAACACCTTGCGTCAGAAGTTATGTTTATTCTCTGAATTTCTTACTTGGCATACCATCGTTGATCTACGGGAATGGGTCTCCCCCCCCAGAGAAGGTTCAGCAGAAACACTTACCATCCCGTTAAACTGAGAGAAGAGTAACGACCTTCCTCTTGAGATGTGTAAAATTCTATTCAGGTCTTCCAAGGCGTAAGAAGAGAGATGAAGGTTTTCTCAGCCCTTAAGTAGAACGGATAGATAGAAATGAGAAAATTTTGATCCTAAAGTTTATCTGAACACCAAAAAAAATTGTTAAGTTGCTGTCAGCAAAGGAGAGACCTCAATGCTTGAAACCTTGGACTTGAAGAGAGATGTAGACACCTTGACGCAGCGCCTGGGCAAAGCCCAGGACTATCTTTGACGTTCCTGCTTTGACGGCAAAAATCCGAGATTTGGAACAGATGGCGGCACAACCTGAGTTTTGGGATGATCAAACCCATGCTCAACAAACGCTTCAAGAACTCAACGACCTGAAAGCCCATCTAGAGCAGTTACAGACGTGGCAAACGAGTTTGGAAGATGCTCGTGCCGTGATTGAGCTGCTTGCAGAAGAGGCGGACGAAGCTTTGCTGCAAGAGGCGAAGTCAAGTCTGAGCCATTTGAGTCGTGATCTCGAACAGTGGGAGATTCAGCAACTCTTGTCAGAGGAATACGATGCTAGTGGAGCTGTTCTCAGTATCAATGCTGGAGCTGGTGGAACGGACGCCCAAGACTGGGCAGAGATGCTATTGAGAATGTACACCCGATGGGGCGAGTCTCACGGGTACAAGGTTGTGCTGGCGGAGTTGTCAGAAGGCGATGAGGCAGGTATTAAGTCTGCGACCCTAGAGATTGAAGGGCGCTATGGTTACGGGTATCTGAAAGCCGAAAAAGGAACCCATCGACTCGTGCGAATTTCTCCGTTCAATGCCAACGGCAAACGGCAAACTAGCTTTGCTGGTGTTGAGGTCATGCCCATTCTGAACCACAACGTGGATCTAGATATTCCTGAGAAGGATTTGGAAGTCACAACGTCTCGTTCTGGCGGTAAAGGTGGACAAAACGTTAACAAGGTCGAAACGGCTGTTCGTGTTGTGCACATCCCAACGGGGCTTGCAGTGCGCTGTACCCAAGAGCGATCGCAACTGCAAAACAAGGAAAAAGCGCTGACTTTGTTGAAGGCAAAACTGTTGGTGATTGCCCAAGAGCAACGAGCACAAGAAATTGCTGATATTCGCGGCGATATGGTAGAAGCTGCTTGGGGAACTCAGATTCGTAATTATGTGTTTCACCCGTATCAGATGGTGAAAGACTTGAGAACGGGCACGGAAACTAACGCAGTTGACGATGTGATGAATGGTGAACTCGATCCGTTTATTCAATCGTATCTGAGGCAAGATCAACAGGTTGTGGACGACAAACAAACGGTTTGACACGGCGTGAATCAACGTTCTTCATCTCTTTAACCTGCTGATGCGATCGCGCGTTCAGTCTTATGGAATGATGTGCGACGGGTTTCGATGCGAAGTGATTTCTCAAACATACGGTTTCAGCATTGAGATGGAACTGACGTTATGATCACATTGGTCGCTAGACCCTGAGTACAATAGTGCTTAAGCGCGATCGCACTCAATCAATACAGGAATTAGAGTAATTCTTGCTTCAGACGTGAACGATAGAATTTAATCTCAACAAAATTAATGGTTCAACCTTCTGAGTCAATTTCCCAAGAAACTTCTGAGTTGTCTGACAATCAGGCCAAAGAGATTTCTGGAGACACTTCTCCTGATAAGCCTGTCGAATCCAACATAGAAGAGAGTCAAGGTTCGTCTGACTCTCTATCTATAGAGTCTGCTGCTCAGCCGTCGGAGCCACCTCCTAGCTATGTCAAGTTGGCGATGCGAAACATGGTCAAGAAAGGTAGCAAGTCCTTGTTTCACTTTGCCTTGACCACCACAGGTCTCATCGCGCTGTTTGTCGGATTGGCTTATCTGACCCGATGAGATAGAGGGAGCCTGCTTTAGCGAAGGTAAGGCTCAAAAAGACTGCAAATAACGGGCTTGATGTTGCCACGACCTGACATCTGAAAGCGATGGGCATTGATCTTTGTTGCGAAGCTCAGCGACGTGTAATTTCACAAGCTGTTGATGGAGGCGTGGTAGGGGAGTGCGAACCAGATGTGCTGGGGAAATGATGCCCGCATGTAACAGCAGTCCGCAATGTTGACAGCCTACGGTTGGAATTCGGGACAAGTCAGCAAGAGCCACCCACTTTTTCAGATACTGGAGATGAACTTTGAGCTGGGCTGCCAGATCGTTTTGATTTTCAGAGGTTTGCGTCCGAGCGAGCAATTGTTGAGTCGTTTCAATCTGGCATTCGTGGAGACGCTGGCAATTGTCATCGCTCATGCCAGGAAGGTCAGCAACAGACCAGCTGCGAGAAGCGATCGCACTGCTATTCGTTGAGGTTCGTGGATTTTGACGAAAGGGAATATCGGAGCTTGAAGCGAACGGTTTAGGCATGAAAATAACCTTACTATTTAGGTAGGTAGAAACGAACAAAAGAACAGAAGCGGCACTAAGTTCGAAGATAACTGAATCAAAGGGCTATCGTTAGGTGAGGAAAGCACGTTATACTGGGTTCACACTAACGGGATGTAGCGCAGCTTGGTAGCGCGCCTGCTTTGGGAGCAGGATGTCGCAGGTTCAAATCCTGTCATCCCGATTTGTCAAAACTTTCATGTTGCGTCGAGCCGACCTCGCTTTTGAGTCGGTATTTCTCGTTGCGTGCAAAACCAGTGAGTCGAACTTCGAACGTTTGCAAAATAGAACTTCCTGCTGATACAGCAGGAGCAAAAGACTCAGCGTAGGTAAGCAACGATGAAAAATGGCGATCGCTTGTAGCTCAGCTCATGCTCACTTCTTAAAACGGAGAGGGTGGGATTCGAACCCACGGTGCCTCTCGGCACACTCGATTTCAAGTCGAGCGCATTCGACCACTCTGCCACCTCTCCAGGCAAATTTGTCCCAAGGGTTACTATTCTAACCGATTTTGGGGTCTAACTTGATTTGAAAATGCGCCCAACTTAGATTGACTCTTGCCAGGAAGGTTCGTTCTGTCTGCTACAAAGATGCTTCAGCGATACTGTTCAGCTCAGCTTGGTAGACGAGCTGGTTGCGCAAGCTGATACTCCACTCACGGGCATTTAGCACATCTGGAATGTAAAAACTGCTTGAGCAAACAGTCTGTGCATCTTAGAGTGTGGCAATCTTGTTTTATCTCGAGTTTCCTATACGGTGAGCAATAGTGTTATGTCTGTGTATGAGTTTCGGCCTGGTTTAGAAGGCATTCCTGCTAAGCAATCTGGTGTTAGCTATGTTGACGGACAGCGCGGCATTCTGGAATACCGTGGTATCCGTATTGAAGATCTGGCAACAGGAAGCAGCTTTCTAGAAACGGCTTTTTTATTGATTTGGGGACATTTGCCGACTCGGGATGAGCTGAGTGCCTTTGAGCATGAGATTCGATATCACCGACGGCTCAAGTATCGTATCCGTGACATGATGAAGTGCTTTCCTGAGAGTGGTCATCCGATGGATGCGCTTCAGGCTTGTGCGGCAGCTCTAGGTCTCTTTTATTCGCGGCGTGCCTTAGATGACCCTGCCTACATTCGGGCTGCTGTGGTGCGATTAATCGCGAAAATTCCAACCATGGTTGCTGCATTTCAAATGATGCGCAAGGGAAATGACCCGATTCAGCCGCGAGATGACCTAGACTACTCAGCTAACTTTCTCTATATGCTGAACGAGCGAGAACCCGATCCCCTCGCGGCACATATTTTCGACGTGTGTTTGACATTGCACGCCGAGCACACCATCAATGCTTCGACTTTTTCAGCCATGGTGACGGCCTCGACTCTCACCGATCCATATGCTGTGATTGCGTCAGCGGTAGGAACCCTGGCAGGTCCCCTTCATGGAGGAGCGAATGAGGAAGTATTGTTGATGCTAGAAGAAATCGGCTCAGTCAAAAACGTTCGTCCTTTTGTCGAAGATTGCCTACAGCGTAAGAGTCGGATTATGGGCTTTGGGCATCGAGTCTACAAGGTCAAAGACCCTAGAGCGATTATTCTTCAGGATATGGCTGAAAAACTTTTCGATAAGTTTGGAGGCGATCGCCACTACGAAATTGCGATTGAATTAGAGAGAATCGTTGAAGAAAATCTAGGCGGCAAGGGTATTTATCCGAACGTAGACTTCTACTCTGGGTTGGTCTATAGCAAGTTGGGGATTCCCTCAGACCTCTTTACTCCCGTATTTGCGATCGCTCGCGTAGCAGGTTGGCTGGCGCACTGGAAAGAACAGTTGGCAGAGAATCGGATTTTTCGTCCGACTCAGATCTATACAGGACTCCACGATGTTCCTTACGTGTCAATTGAGGAGCGATCGCTCAGCATTGAACAAAAAGAACTGGCGAACTCTCAGCTACCTTAAAAAACATCTACTCTCGCCCTATGAGGGGTTACGCCCCCTTGTGTTCTTTTGCAGAAATTGCCATCATTTACTCAGTGACGATTTTCAGGAACTCCAGCCCTTGGGCCGTAAGGCTTAGGGGGCTTTTATTTTATGGGTGTATTTCCGAATAAAGCTCATCGTTTTGGAATTCGCCATATTAACCACCATTTGGTCAAAAAAAAAGGGAGCTTGTTGCTCCCTTTTGTAGATTCAAGAGTTTCCAGAAACGCAGAATGACAAATAAAGACGTCTAACCTGATAAATCAAGCTATAAATGCGAATCGGATGCTCTAGTAGGCAAGGCCCATACTGCGCGTGGTCTCAGCTCCGAGATAAACCCGAACACTGAGAAAGTCAGTCGGACATGCTGTTTCACATCGCTTGCAACCGATACAATCTTCGGTGCGAGGCGATGATGCAATTTGGCCTGCTTTACAGCCATCCCAAGGAACCATCTCTAGAACATCTAGAGGGCAAGCTCGGACGCACTGGGTGCATCCAATGCATGTGTCATAGATTTTGACGGAATGAGACATTGAATAGAGACTCCTATCCAAACGTTTTTGTGATCAAGAAGTCAAAAATCGCTTGCAAACTGCCTTCGATAGTTGACGTTGGTGAAAAGAGAGAAAATACAGGTTTATATTCTCGCAAGATAGGTATCAGTCTACAGCAGCCGTTTCATGTGATTTTGCAAAACCCTGCGAAACTTCAAACAATTTAATACTCGGGGTTACGCTTTGGCGGAGACAGATAAAACTGACTTCAGTGACCTCAGCTCTATTCTGAGTAGTTTGCCTGAATGAAGCGAGGGCGATGACTGCTGAGGATGTGACTTGAACCTGCCACAAATAGATGCGATCGCAATATGAAAGCCTACTGCAACGAGTGCAGCGAAGTTGCTGCGTTAGTGGGTTGCAACCATAGTTGGAAACTTGTTCACTATCAGTTGAGTATGAGACCGATATTTTAAACGGGTGTGAATACTCTACGATTTGCTCTGGGCACACTGAAATGAGAGAAATGGAAGGGTCGTCACCGTTATGAAGAATCTAAGGCAGCAACTTTCTGAACAGCACGACAAGATTCAACAGCTTGAAGAGGATCTTAGGTCTCTTCAACAAATGCCTGAGATTACAGTTCGCAAGGAAGATAATCCGCTAGAGTTCCTTAAGCAAAAACTACAGGTATCAAAGCTGACAGAAGAACGACAGCAGCAGATGGTTCAACTTCAGTCTCAGCTTGAAGAGGCTCGCACGTTGTCTGAAATGATTCAGCATGACTTGGAACGCCATAAACGAGCTTCGCTGATGGGCTTTGATCGGCTCAAGCAAGCGGCTCAGAAAGCGAACATGCTTTTGCATGAGGCGAGAGACGCGATAGAAGAAATTGAGCGTCTCGGATCTGCCGTTAGCCCGGATTACGCTGCGATCTACGGGGACAGTCCTGTTTACTCGACTCTGGGAGATGATTACTTTTCGAAGCAGTTTCCTTGTGTTGTAGTGGGCGATCGCTCGGTTACACTCACCACTCAAGATCGTTGCGAATCACTGTCTCAATCAACATCTCAACCTGCGTCTCAATCAGCAGCTTAAACGCCTCGTAGGTTGTTACTCCGAGCTGGAGTTTGACTCTGAACGGTTTGCTGACCTCCCCTCGACCCGATCGCGACCTAGACGTTTTGCCTCAAAGAGTGCTTTTTCTGCCCGCTTGAGCACATCTAGCGCAATACGATCGCACCGATGTTGTTGTTGAGCGACACCGAAACTTGCTGTGAGCTCAAGAGAACCAGAGGGTGTTTTTAGGTTCAGGGCATGAATAGCGCGGCGTAGTCGCTCGGCAACGTCTTTGGCTTTGTCAAGTTCTGTATTTTCAAGAAAAACGACGAACTCTTCACCGCCATATCGATAAAGGGGAGTATTGCGACGAAGCTGTCGCTGTAAGCGCTGAGCAACGCGCTGCAAGACGCGATCGCCAATATCGTTGCCGTGGGTGTCGTTGACTAATTTGAAATAGTCTAGATCACAAACGACAAGGCTAAAGGGATCTCGAAACGCCCACAGCGACGGAGCGCTAAGCTGTGCAAGTTCCTGTTCAAGAGCTTGTAGATTGGGCAGTCCAGTTAGTTCATCGTGAAACTGTTCTTGAGCCGAAGGGTTTGGGGTGCTCTCCCGGCTCGTATGATTGGCACTCGTGCTCTGAATCATCGCGATGGCGATCGCTAGCTGTTCCGTTCCTTGCCCCGCAATTTGAAGTTCGTCTAGAAAGTACTTTCGCTCTCGACGGTGAGAGACGAGGGCAACTATGCCCAAAAAGTCTTCTCGAATAAAAATAGGCAGGACGAGTGCTGAACCTGCTCTGCTAGTGTTGAGCCACTGCTGAAGAGGATCAGACTCTTCCTCTGTGCTCGTCATTTCAATGTATGACGCTCCTCCTTGCATAAACAAATCGACAGTGTCTTGCCATTGGGAGTAGCTCATATCACTGCTTCCACTGGATGCAAGGCTATGGCGAGGACGTTCCCATCGCGACAGCACATTGGCCATTTGGTTGCGAAGATCAATGAGAACTGCGCGATCGCACCGAATGCTTTGCCCTATCTCTGCCAGAATTTTTTTGAGAATGACATCAGGATGAAACGAGGAGTTGAGAAGATGACTTGTCCGGCTGAGTAGCGCAGTATGTTGCTGTGCTTGCTCCGACTTTCGCTTCCAAGACAGGGCGTCTGTCGCGAGTAGAATCAGGTTGCACGATGATCTGAGAACATAGATTTCGTCTGGTGTCCAACCTGAAACGGACTCTAGATTCTGTTCGTTGGGTTGAGCATTGAGAATGGCTTGCCTGTCGTCATCCGAAGATAGGAGGAGCGTTTGAGCGGTTGGGACATTCGTTTCGCGATGTTCAATGTCTAAGACGTCGGCTTCTCCTAAACCGCGAGGCTGAGGCTCAGAATCATCAAGAGGGAAGTTGGCTGGGTAGACAGAACGTGAACTGGAGGCAGGTCGCCAAAGTTGAAAAACGAATCGAAGCTGTTGATGGGTCAAAGGTTTGGGAAGCTTTGCTAAGTTGCTCTCCGGTTCAATCTCTTCTGAAACTTCCCGTGCGATGGATGTCGGACGAATCCCATCTGAGCCTCGGGAGATTCGGGCAGAGTGTCCTTTGGCTTCGGTAACGGGCAGAATCAGATCTCCCGTATCAATCTGAATGAGCTTGGGTTCAGTTTGCTGCTCTACTAACCAGAGGGGTAATGCCTTAGGGCGAAACCGTCGAATGGCTCCTGATGATGAGCTATTGGTAAGATCAGCTACATTGGAGACCGTAGTTTCATCATGAAGGCTTTGGCGATCGCCAGCAGCCCGCCAAACTTTTGTTGTTGCGTAAGCACGACAGGCTTCCGGTGCGGTTTTGTCGAGACCGATCCAGAGAATTCCTTCCGCATTGTAGGTTCTACTGATAATCTGCAACGCCTTTCGCAGCAACACATCTATAGTGTCTGCTTCTAGAATTGCTCGCCTTAGAGCTAAAAAAGTCTCTTCCCAGTATGAATGCTCAACATTCATAGTAAAACCTGCCTTTCAATGAGTGAATTATATGGTGTCACCCCTTTTGACTCGAAGTCGGTGGCTCAACATAATGACTGCACCGACGCGATACGCAAATGGAAGAAATGATGAATAGAATAGAGCTGAACCAGCAACTACGAGTAGCCGTAGAGCTATAGGCTTAGCGAGCCTTCCAGATCTTCAAGCTGTCTTCGTGTGTGCCCCCAAATTCTTCTGACGCTGATTATCACCACAGCAGGCACGAGCTGAGTGTGCCCACATGCTTTAAGAAATCCTTCACGGTTCTTGAATCTAGGCTTGGAGTTTCATTGGGTCTGAAATGCGCAGATGGGATGACGAAGAGGAGCACCTATCCACGTATGCAAGGTTTGAGCAGAGGTCTGTACGTACCTATCCTGTGTCATGGTTTGGCGTATTGAGATGACGGGGCAGAGTGTAATAAGATGTGAGCTTGGCTATTGAAGTTCGGTTGTTTTAGGTTTTAGCGCTGGCTGCGTCTCCAAGTAGGTTTTTATGAATCGCTCCGTTCGTATCCTCATGTGTGCTCCGCATCATTATGATGTGGACTATGTTATCAATCCTTGGATGGAAGGTAACATTCACCGTTCTTCGCGCGATCGCGCAGAAGAGCAGTGGAATCGTTTGTATCAAATTTTGACCGAATATGCTCAAGTTGAGTTAGTCAAACCTCAACAGGGCTGGCCTGATATGGTGTTCACCGCTAATGCAGGGTTAGTGTTAGGAGAACAAGTTGTCTTGAGCCGATTCTTCCATCCGGAACGGCAGGGGGAAGAGCCTTATTTCAAGGAGTGGTTCGCATCTGAAGGCTACAAAGTGCATGAGCTTCCTGAGGGGTTGCCCTTTGAAGGCGCGGGAGATGCGCTACTCGATAGGGCAGGCACAATGCTATGGGCTGGATATGGATTTCGCTCCGAGTTGGATACCCATCCTTATCTTGCTGAGTGGCTTAATATCGAAGTGCTTTCTCTACGCTTGATTGATGAGCGCTTCTATCATCTTGATACGTGCTTTTGTCCTCTCACCGGGGGCTATTTACTCTACTATCCTCCTGCGTTCGATGCCTACTCCAATCGCCTGATCGAAATGCGAGTGCCAGCTGAAAAACGCATCGCAGTCAGTGAAGTAGATGCCGTCAATTTTGCCTGTAATGCGGTTAATGTCGATCGCACTATCGTGATGAACCACGTCAGTTCTGGGTTGAATCAGCGGCTTGCAGACTTGGGTTTCACTGTTATCGAAACTCCTTTGAATGAGTTTTTGAAAGCAGGAGGTGCTGCAAAATGTTTGACGTTGCGAGTCACTGAGCCTCTGCCGAGCGAACCTCAGTCCGTCGCTGCGGTTGAAAGTCGCACAATTAAACTAAAGGGACATCTGCTTGACTCTGGCATGATTAACCGTGCCCTCGATTCCGTTGTTGAAGGTGGGGGGAGCTTCCAAGTTTTGGACTTCGATTTGGGCAAGCAGCGTCAAGATGTATCTGCTGCCGAAGTCAAGATTTCTGCTCCCGATCATGAGGTCATGGAAGAAATCATGAGCCATCTGATCAATCTTGGGGCGGTTGCTGTGCCTCAAGAGAGTAGCAATGTTCTGCTGGAGTCTGCGTCCAAGGATGGTGTTGCCCCTGACGACTTTTACGTCACGACGATTTACCCCACAGAAGTTCGAATCAACGGGGAATGGGTTCGGGTGCAAGCTCAGCGAATGGATGGCGTCATTGTCGTGGGTTCTTCCTCGACGGGCTTCACTGCCGAATGTCGTCTCTTGCGCGATGTGTGTCAAGGTGATCAGATTGTTGTGGGAGTCGAAGGCATTCGCACGGTACGCAAACCTGCATCTCGCGAACCCCGCGCTGCTCAAGAATTTAGCTTTATGGGGGCAGGAGTATCTAGTGAGCGTCGGGTTGAGCTAGTAGTGGAGCAAATTGCGTGGGATCTTCGCCGTATTCGCGATCGCGGTGGCAAGGTCGTTGTTACCGCTGGACCCGTCGTTGTTCACACAGGTGGGAGCGACCATTTATCTCAATTGATTCGCGAAGGCTACATACAAGTTTTGCTAGGTGGAAATGCGATCGCCGTCCACGACATTGAGCAGTCTTTGATGGGCACATCCCTCGGCATGGACATGAAACGTGGCGTTTCTGTGAGAGGAGGGCATCGCCATCATCTGAAAGCAATCAACACCATTCGTCGCTATGGCAGCATTGCTAATGCTGTGGAGCAAGGCGTACTGCAAAGCGGAATTTGCTACGAGTGTGTGAAGCACAACGTGCCCTTTTCGCTAGCTGGATCGATTCGCGATGACGGGCCGTTGCCTGATACTCAGATGGATCTGGTCAAAGCTCAGGAAGATTATTCGCGTCTGATTCAAGATGCAGATATGATTCTGATGCTCTCGACGATGTTGCACTCCATTGGGGTTGGCAATATGACACCTGCCGGAGTCAAGATGGTTTGTGTCGATATCAACCCCGCTGTTGTGACCAAGCTGAGCGATCGCGGTTCTGTTGAATCGGTCGGTGTTGTGACAGATGTAGGTCTCTTCCTCAGTCTCATGGTGCAGCAGCTCCAGCGATTGACGAAGCCTTATCAGGTGAGCTAGCTGCTTAGCACGTTTCCATCATCTACAGAGGGGGAAGTGCTTGGCATTTCCCCTTTGTATCGCTATAGCCAATAGCCTTCGGACATTTTTGATGGGGGTGAGTTCGAATTGGCGATCGCCACATGACGAAACGTTTCAGATTCGTAAACAAATATTGTTATCCAATAAAAAATATTGTTCTAGGGAATCTTTCGCCATATCCTAATATCCCTAGAGTGCAGTGATTAATTTAGTTAGCAAACGGTTAGTAAAAGCATCATGTCACAGGATCAGCAGTCAACGGCTATCGTTACGGGTGCCTCTTCAGGCGTTGGCTTGTATGCAGCAAAGGCACTAGCAAAACGAGGATGGCACGTCGTCATGGCCTGCCGAAACCTGCCCAAAGCGAAACAGGCAGCTCAGGATGTTGGTATTGCCGACGATAGCTACACCGCTCTACATCTAGATCTTGCAAGCTTGGAGAGTGTGCAGCAGTTTGTTAAAGACTTTCGGGCAATGGGGCGATCGCTCGAATCCGTGTTGTGCAATGCAGCCGTTTATTTGCCTCTGCTCAAGGAACCGGAGTGGAGTGAGGATGGCTACGAACTCAGCGTCGCGACCAATCACTTAGGTCATTTTCTATTGTGTAATCAGCTGCTCGACGACTTGAAGAATTCGCCTGCTGCCGAAAAGCGGTTAATTATTCTTGGAACGGTAACCGCCAACCGCAAAGAACTTGGCGGCAAGATCCCAATTCCGGCTCCTCCCGACCTGGGCGACATGCAAGGATTTGAGCAGGGGTTCAAGGCTCCGATTGCAATGATCAACAACAAGCCTTTTAAGTCGGGTAAGGCTTATAAAGACAGCAAGCTTTGTAATATGCTGACGACCCGTGAGCTACATCGACGCTATCACGACTCGACAGGGATTGTTTTTAGCTCTCTCTATCCAGGGTGCGTCGCTGATACTCCGTTGTTCCGTAATCACTATCCGCTGTTCCGCACGATCTTTCCTTGGTTTCAGAAGAACATTACGGGCGGATATGTCTCTCAGGAGTTGGCAGGAGAACGGGCGGCTGCTGTGATGGCTGATCCCGAATTTCATACTTCGGGTGTCCACTGGAGCTGGGGCAATCGGCAAAAGCAGGATCGAGAAGCTTTTGTTCAAGAACTCTCTAGTGAAGGGAGTGATGATGACAAGGCCAAGCGCCTGTGGGAGCTAAGCGAAAAGTTAGTGGCGATCGCTTAGCAACGAAATGGCAGCTTTTGACATATCAAAGGCTATCGAGTGTTGTCTGAAGTCCTAAATGAAAGCCGAAGCCCCCAGCAAGTAGATTACGTTCTACGGTCGTCTACTTACCGGGGGCTGTAGTATTGTGAATTCTTGAGTCAGGTCTCGCGATTGGTGATCTGACTAGGCACTTTCCAACCAATCAAAGACTTGGTTCAGTTGATCCACCGTAATCAGACCATATTGCCATAGCGTAATGGGGAGCAAGTGCGATCGCTGTTCAATGTTGCGCATAGCGATGGCGATCGCCTCCTCTGAGACGGCCATGTCCGTGCGCAGGAATTTCACCAGCTTCGATTGTTGACTCTGCACATCTTGAAGTCGCATTTTAATTTCCGTGTATTTTCGTGATTTGAAAAAATTAAAAAAGAGAGAGAAGTATTAAGTTATGAAACACTTTCTCAGATATTGAAACTATCAAACATAGTGCCGTTTCCTCACCCTATTATGATCCCAGCTTGATATATCTTCATTTCAGGTCAGGTACGGATATCCGTCAGGCTATTATTTTGTCTTTGCTTTATTAAAAACTCTGTTACGCTAAGGGCGATCGTCCGCCGCAGCGTTTCTTTTTAGACAAGCCGTGAATGCCATTTTCTGTACTATGTGAGTTGCACAATACAGAAGATTTGCCCTGTAGAAACAGGGTGCAAGCAGAGGATGTATGTCGGCGTGTCGAGGGTTGTCTAGATGGGGCGGCTTGTTGATGCGGGTCTCAAATTGCCGAGCTTTTATCGAGCTTTTCTATGGTCATTATCTTGATGGGTGTATCAGGATCGGGGAAATCAACCATTGGTTGGCAATTGGCTCACCAGTTGGGATGTCGTTTTGAGGATGCAGACGACTGGCATTCATCTCCTAACATTGCAAAGATGCGTAGGGGAATATCGCTGACGGATCAGGATCGAGAACCCTGGTTGAATCAGCTTCAAAGTGCGATTGATGAATGGAGACAGGCAAGAGAATGTGTGGTTCTCGCTTGCTCTGCACTGAAGCGGACTTATCGACAGAAGCTGCGCTGCCAAGAGGACAACGTAGCGCTGGTCTATTTGCGAGGGACTCAGCCGCAGATTCGGCAACGCCTGAGTCAACGGCAAGGCCATTTTATGACAGAAGAATTGTTGGCGAGTCAGTTTGAATCTTTGGAAGAGCCTGAGTCTGCGATTGAGGTCAATATTGATTGCGAGCCATCAGAAATCGTGCGACAAATTGTAGAAGCGCTTAATTCTTCGCAACAGCGCGATCGCCAGCAGTCTTAGCTAGACTGCGTCATCAGACCAGCGGCTAAATGGATTCTGAACCAAGTTGGAATTGAAATAGCGGGGATCGCCAGAGACCTCGACTCCAATCCAATCGGGAAGTTCGACAGACTGTTCTGCGTCTGACAGTTCTACCTCTGCGAGCATCAAGCCCTGGTTTTCTCCGACAAATTCGTCTACTTCCCAACAGAGGTCGCCATGCTTGATGCGATAGCGAGTTTTTTCAATGAAGGGGCGATCGCACAGGGTCGAGAGTATCGCGTCAGCGTCGGCTTTTGGAATGGGATATTCAAACTCTGGGCGAGTGATTCCCTGAACGGCTCCTTTGAGGGTGAGATAGCCCTGATCTCCAACAACGCGAACGCGCACAGTCGTCAATCCGGCTGTGGAGATGTAGCCTTGACGATAGACTTTGCCCTCAGCGAGCGATCGCCACGCATCCCCTATCACTAAGAACTTGCGCTCGATTTCAACCGCCACAGCTTTTTCCCAACATTGGTTTTCATGATTCTGGAGTCGTTGCTAATTCTGGAGTTTTGCGAATTCTGGCCTTTGGACTTCCAAACCCTAGGCTCAGTTTAGCGCTTCTGCAAAAACGTCTCGACCTCAGCCGCAGTGGGTTGAGCTGCGATCGCCCCGGCTTTTGTTGTTGTCAACGCTCCGACTGCGCTGGCGTAGGTAATCATTTCCTTCGCTTGCTCAGGGCTATTGAGGGCGTTGATTCCGTGATTGCAGAGTTGGTGAATAAACCCAGCCAAAAAGCTATCTCCAGCTCCTGTGGTTTCAATCACCTCAACGTCGAAGCTTGGTACCTTGCCTTCATGACCTGACAGACAGTACGCACAGCCTTTTTCCCCCGCTGTCACCATGACTCCCTCCACGCTTTCGAGCTGAGAGGCGATCGCCCCCGGATCAGTGGTGTCAAACAGCCACGCCGCTTCTTCATCGGACAACTTCAGAAAGTCGATGCGAGGAAGCAAGGCGCGAATCACCGACGGAGCTGCTTCTGGATCGTTCCAAAACATGTGACGCCAGTTGACATCTAGCACGACTTTGACCTGATGCCGATGCGCTAAGTCCAGAGCATGATAAGTCGCTTTGGCTGTTTCTGAATAGGCCATTTCCAATGTGCCAATCACCAAGTATCCGGCAGCCTCGAACATCTGCTCAGAAAGGGATGTCTTATGCAGTTGGGTGTCTGCAAAATCTGCCGTGTCGCGATCGCCAAAGCCAACAAATTGGCGATCGCCGTCCGCCGTGCGGATGACATAGATTTTGCGAGTGGGAGCTGTGTCATGACGCTGCACCGAGGACGTATCGACTCCAATCTGATTCAGTAGGTCAACGAGATGATTTCCAGCTTCGTCTGCTCCGACACAGCCGATAAAGCCTGCGGAGGTTCCCAGATTTGCGAGAGCACAGGCAACATTCGCAGGTGCTCCACCAGGATAGGCCGTCCAAGATTTCACTTGCGCGTACGGTACTCCCGGTTCGTCGGAAATCAAGTCGTAGAGAATCTCGCCCAAGCACAAAACACGCGGAAGCGTTGCCACAACGTTTTCTCCTTAGATCAATAGGATCAAGCTCTTTCTAAACTCGCGGTTCACCATGTCTCATCACGATGAGTCGTAACACCGCAGGTGACCAATTTAGACATGAAGGCAAACAATAAGCCGTCGTCGTTACCGCAGCCGCCGCGTCCAGTACCGATGCCACCTAGTCGTAAGGATTCCCACCAAGGGATATCCCAAAACCACTTGGCGGGCAAATGTCCATCTGGAGCCCGCAAGAGTTGAAACTTGAGCTGTTTGTAAAACTTGAATCCAAAAAGGCTACGTCTAAACTGAACCCACTCGACTTGCTTGCCGAAGGTGATCGGATTGCCTTTGACAACGGGATGGTCGGGATCGTTGTCGAAGTAAACGTTGGCTTGGACACTGAACCCAAATTTTCCACGACTGTGTTCCACCCAGAGACGATCGATGGTGTGCAAATCAGTCGCAGGAAGAATGGCGATCGCCCGATAGTCTAGCCAATCTGCGGTGTGAGAATCACTTTTACCTAACTCTACTAAGATGCGTCGTGTTTCCTCGTCGGCTTCCAGCCACTGCTTATTTTTAAGCTGCTGCTCCAGCAATTTGTAATCAATTGCGCGCTCCGAGGAGAGTCCAGCAAAGGTTGGTTGTCCCATTGCGGGTTGTAGCGAATCGTGAGACGGTTCATGCTCGGCAGAAAGTTGAGCTTCATCCTCAGGCACTTCTGTTTGCGATGGAGAGACTTGAGAATTTGGAGGGGGAGGAGCGGATTCCCCATTCAGTTCAGCAGGGTCGATGTCTGAAGGACCATGAGCCTCTTGCTCAAAGCCATTTTGAGAGGCATCAGTCTCTGGTGATGTCTGTAGCGTTTCACCTTCTTGGTCTGAAGGGAGGTGAGGTGCACCCGTTTCGTTTTGGTGCTGTGATTGCCACTGATGCTCAACCATCTCCTCGATAGGCCTCACGTCGTTGGCAGTGAGGTTGAAACTTTGTCGGAGGTTGTCGAGCCGATCTCGTTGCTCAGAACTGAGAGGAAATTTCTCTTCGACAGATTGTTCAAAGGCTTGCTGATAGTCATCTAGTTTGCGAAAGCGCTCCTGAATTTCAGCCCGAATCGTTTGCACTAATTCATGTTGAATTGGCTGTACGTCATCATCGCTGAGCTGGAGCTGTTGTTGCAGTTGGTTTAATTCTGTTTGGAGATGAGAGGGAATGGGAATCTGCTGTCTGACAACATCGGCATAGGCCTGTCGGTAAGTTTGCAGCCGCTTAGAGCGATCATCCTGCGATTCTGGATCGGGTTCTGGGTTGGACGTGAATAAGTTTGCTCCCTTCATATGATGTTGAACCTCCGTTTCAATGCGTTCCACATCGGCATCAGACAATCCTAAGTGGTGTTGAAAATGCTTTAATGCGTCTTGAATCCATGAATGCTGAACGATGCCCTGATTCACCGCTTCTGAGAACGTTATACGATATTGTTCTAATTTTTGCTGCTGTACCTGTTTACTAGCGTCGAATTCTTCCTGAACCGGTTCAACATCTTCGTCTGATAGCTGGAGCCAGTTTTGCAGCTCAGCGAGGTCAGCTTGGCAAGCTTCGTCCGATAGTTGCTGGGTTTCAACGGCATGGCGGTAAACTTGCCGATAGTTCTCCAGTCGTTTTAGGTGCTGAATATAGTCAATCCCTTGATCAACAGAGGCAACATCTTTCTCTTCTAGTCCTAGGCGATCGCGCAGGTTCTCAAGCTGACTGAGATCAGTGATAGAGAGGGGTGAGGAGATGGAGTCTCCATTGCAGGGCGGTTTAGCAAATCCGTTGTGTTCTGAAGAGTGTGATGAAGGGCTATGTTGGGAGGAATTGTTTTCTCGATGTTCTAACGGATCTGAGGGATGTTCGTTGAGGGGCTTGCCATTAGGAGTGGAATCACCAGAGTCACGCGCAATCTTCTCATTCGAGTCGCCATCTGACTCGTAAGAAGAAGAGCCGTCCTGCAAAATCTCCTCATTCAAGTTGCCATTCGATTCATGTGAAGAAGTGCCATTCTGGCGATCGCGAGCTGTATCAGAGTTCATCGCCTTTTCGACTTCCAACGATTGTGGCTGGCTGCCATTGCTCGAAAAATCTGAGGATTTTGTATCATGCGGCATCAGTTGAGTGGCAATGGTTTGATATTGGAGTTGGCTGTTTTGAAAGTGTTCATAGCTGCCTAAAATAGCTTCCTGTAGCTGCTCCGCCGCTTCATCCCGCAAGTCCAACTGCTGCTGCACCTGCGAAAGTAGGATTTGGCTCAGAGGCTGCGTCTGGGAATGCTGCTGTTTACTGGAATGATCAATCTCTAACTGATCGGCTTCAGTGGGATGCTGATTGGAAAATTGAGAACTTTGCCGCGAAGAACCGTTGAGCTGAGTGCGAAGAGATTCATAACCATGACGCTGAAGCAGATGCCTAACGACATTCCCATACTCTTGATGAGATTTTGAGGCTGGACTATTGAATAGCGAGAGGGAGTCTGCTAAAGTTTCGTCTCCGATAAGGACTGGCGCGATCGCAGGGGTGGCGATCGCCATCTGCGCTTTTACATAGTCGTGCAACTCCCGTGGAGAAATGTGACCATCTTGATTGCGATCAGCGAGTCCACTGCGAGTACCCTCCATGCAAAATCGAGTGTAGGTTGATAGCGAACGTTGTTTTTGAGTTGATAAATAGCGACCGTGATTAGCGGCGGCTAAAATCAGTCGTCCCTCGCTTCCAAGGTGTTGCTCAAGATCGAGCGATCGCTCTTGTAGCGGAGGGAGTTTCCCGGAGCGGCCTCGACTGCGACTCATTCCGTGCTCTGCCACGCAGCCATCAAGCACAACAATCTGGTGCTGAGCTGCACTTGCTTGCAAACACGACTGCACAAGGCTGAAGGAAACCGCCCGCGATGGAGATAGGTTTCCTTGCTCGTCCCCGGTGTCGTAGGTGGCAAGGTAGATTTCTTCTTCACCCCACAGCAAATAGCCTGAAATATAGAGGAGTGCTAGGTCATCCGGCTGGTGTTGATGACACCAGCTCTCCAATTCTTCTGTGACGTGCGATCGCAACACAGGAGATTCATTTAATACTTGAGAGGTTTTGAAGGAACCCCACTGAGGAGATTTCAAGACATGCGAAAACTTTCCTGCATCCTTCGACGATGCAGGAATAGGCTTTAACCCAGCTCGGTAATCCCCGATTCCTATAAGTAACGCAACCCTAGCCATGCCTGCCAAAAGAGGTAATGGAGGGCGACAGCAGTCAAGACAAGTGGCTGCTTGATGCAGTACTATTAAAGTAGGACATTAGTTCTGCTCGTTGTTTGCTCAACGTCAAATCCGCAATCGGTCGCTCCAAAAGCGGTCTTTGTTCTGCTGCCACGCATCTAGATTGTAAGTCAGAGTGATAGACTGACCCAATCAAATACACAAGAAACCGTATTAGACCTAGTGTAGAAATTGACATCTAGGGTTCTAATACGGTTCAGTTTCAAGGTCTTATCTGTCTCAAAGTCGATAGATAAAGACACATTGATATGAATGAACTCACCTCCCACTGGCTTGCAGGTAAGAGCCGGCTCAAACTATTTACCTTCGATCCAGTGATGTGAAGTTTAGTGTTTGGCTTAAGAGTTGCGAGATCCTTTTTCGGGCTCATAATACATTGTCCAGCATCGCTCTAGATGCTTCAGTTTGTAGTGACCCCAAAATCGATTGGGGTTCAAAATCACGGGAGAGCCGGAACGAAAAAGAGGCTGGTTTAGGAATTGCCAGATTGGAAAGGTTAACTTGCGGGCTTTGCTAGAGTTCTGAGTGATGGAGTTCATAACACGTCGATGTGAGGATAAACGACACAAATAATGAATAGTTGAGTGCTACCTGGACGGCACTAATGCCCTAAACCTTCGTTAGGAGAGGGGGCTTGGAGTTTGGAGCCTTGGGGTTCTCCCTTGAAAAAAAAATTAAGGGAGAGAATCATAGGCTGGCAATAGTTTTGCGCAGCAAGATTTACCTTGCGAATCCGTTCTAAAGCTCTTGCGAACAACCTTAGTAATTAACGTTTGCTAAAACGTTTGCTAAGGGGATTTCTTTCACTTAATAATCGTGCCCAAATTGACCGCAGGATTTTATACCTTACACACAGTCTTTAAGGCTTTATCCGTGAAACATTGACATTTGTCGGATGTTAAGTCTCTTAGCTCAAAAGCTCACGGAAGCCGTAAAATCCTTGCCAATCAAGCACTATCAATGTGTTCGTGAAAAAATAGCTGTCGTCAAATATCATTCTGGAGACGCTTTTCTTAATCTCAAATTAAGGCAGGTCTACGTGAAATTACAGAATTAATAAAATGTGACTTTTTGGGTCTCATGAATGTTTCGGATTGCATCATAGATGCTTAGCGCTAACAATTCTGAACAAACCCTATTTCGCTTTATTCTTTCTTGCAGAGGGGTCGGAGTAGACAGAATTTACAGCGACATACAGAGCTGAATAATCTTGAGTTGCGAGTCCGCAGTCGATGGCTTTCTGTGCAACTTTTGCTACGCTTTGTACCAAACTGGCATCCATGCCGCGTTGTTCGGCAGTATGGGCAAACAGCAGCATGTCTTTGAGCAGGTGTTGTGTAGGAAAGTTAGGATTTTCGAAGTTGAGATTCACCATGCGCTGAAGCTTCTTGTCAAAGGTTGGTGCATAGAGAGCGCTTTGACGCAAAATCGACATGAACTTTTCGACGTCGATTCCCTCTTGTTGAACAAGCCCCAGGCTAAGGGAGAAAGCTGTGGTGAGCGAGCCAATGAGCTGATTCATGGCAAGCTTCGTGGCGGCAGCCGTACCCACTTCTCCCATGTGAATCGGTTCTGAACTTAGGCACTCAAGCACAGGTTGAAGTTTTTCAAATTGCTCAGGAGTCGAACCCACCATAATTTGAAGGCTTCCTTCTTTTACCTGAGGAATGCTGCCTAAAACCGGAGCCTCAACGTATTCTCCCCCAACAGCCAGAACTTCATCTCGAATGGTTCTACTCTGTTGGGGGGAAATAGTGCTCATTTGCAGAATTGTGCACTCTTTCAAGCGCTGTTTGACATCATCTGTCAGAATGATGTTGGCGATCGCCTCTGCATTAGTGACCATCAGGATCACGCAGTCACATTGTTGAATGAGATTTGTGACTGAATCTACGATTTGAACGCCTTCTTTTTCTAAGGGTTCTAGCTTCGATCGGGTGCGATTGTAGGCGGCGACATCAAACCCTGACTGTTTCAACCGTAGTGTCATGGGTTGCCCCATTAACCCGGTTCCAATCAATCCAATTTTCATAGCACTTTCTTGCTAACTGCTTTCCTGAGTTCTTTAAACTCAGTTTCACTTTAATCTGGTGTCAAATCGTCGCCCAGTACCCGTAGACGGATGGTGCGTGACAAGCTGCTTTCTGGATCTCCCAACTGCACTTCAAGAACTTCGCCTGTCAAGGGGGTCAAATGGCTCAGTAGCGATCGCAGATGAGGCGTGCTTTCGCCGCTGTCGAGATAGACTCTTTCCGCTAGTTTGTTCATGCGTTTCCAGGTGGTGTAGACCTTGGCGATCGCCTGCTCTAACTGTGCCGATTGGCTAACCAGGTCAGCGGCAGCGTTGAGGCATCCAATTCGCAGCGCTTCTTCCAGCGCTGCTTCTAGATCAATGGTTTCGGAATTAAGAGCTTGCACATGGGTCGCTGCGTCAAGATACTTCGCGAGATAGCGAGCTTCGGCGGTGGCCTGTTTGAGGGTGTCTACGTCAGGATTTTCTGCGACCTCCGATTGTAGAGAGGCTTGGTGTGACTGGGGCAGTTTCTGCACCTCTCTCACAAACGGAGCCACATATCGCGTCGGAATCGTGTGATTGGCTGCTTTCTCTCGCACTTCTTCTGGCAAAAGATCGGATGACATGGCCGTCCACTCATCGTCCAACTGCCGTACTTCTCGTCGAGTGATGCGATCGCCCCGTCGAGCGGCATCGCTGATCATCTGCTGCACTTCGGGGGAGGCTTGAGCAGTTTCAAGAAAGGCTCGTTTGCTGAACTGATTGACATCTTCGGGCTCCAGCATGCCGTCTTGCAAGAGCATGTCGGCACTCTCGGCGAGATCAATCAGAACGTAGGCTTGACTTTTGCTAATTTCTCGGTCTTTGAGCCAGTTGAGAAATCCGGTTCCGCGTCCTTCACCGCCTCGTTTTTCGCGATCGCGCACTACTTTTAGAATGCGCCCCCGCCAAATATCAGTCTGGAGGTCAAAGCGATCGCACACTCGCCACGCCAAATCGACTTGTTGCTGAAACTCAGCATCTGAGATCTTCTCATCTTCTGGGTCAGGTAGTTGGAATTCGAGGTCGGTCATGTTTTCCAACGCCTTAATATCGTCAGCAGTCCAGTTTGCGGAGCGAGAAGCAGCCTGTGTCATGCAGTTTGATTTTCCAGTGTTCAGAAAGCCGTCGGATTATTATGACAGGATTTGCCCCTGACGTGATTCTTCCTTGGCTTAGCTCAACTCATTAGAACAAGCCCCCTGACGACGATTCAGGTGGACTGTCAGAATTTGCAAAGTAGCGCTGTTGTACCCGTGGACTGAGGATAAATCGGGCATTAGGGCAAACGGGACGCAGGGTTTCCAAAGTTGCAGGAATGCCGATCCGCTGAATGCCAGAAACAACGTGATTACGGCGAGGATTCTCGGTTTGGAAGACCACATATTCGTAGGGGTAGCCCCGAAAATATTTGATGTCGAAGTAAACCGTCGCGATCGCCTCTGGACTTTGCTTTAGCAAAAGATAGAGGCGATTTTTTCGAGGGTGGAAAAGAGTTAGGGCGATCGCGGCCACAATTCCACTTGCAACTAGGCATCCCAACGCGACCCACAGCAGGAGTTGACGGTCTGACGAACCACCTGATGACGCGAAGAGAAACGACACCACCGCGACTAAGCTCGCCAGCAATAACAAACCTGCAATGACCAGCATGGACAATTGCCGTCGCCACAGCCCGTACAGGACAGACCGCAGAGGCTCCCGATCTAAACTTTGCTGAGCATTGGTCATTCTTCTCTATCGAGCAGTCACTGCATCGCTGATGGGTTGTCTCAGGTTAAATCATACAGGGATACAAAGGAGGCCGGATACGGAGTCGTGAGCTGGTCTTGTTGCTGACCGAGAGCGTCGAATTGTGAGAGCAGAAACTCTGTATCGTCTCGCATACTGGTGTCAGCCACTAGCAGCCAGACCCGTTCTCCCCGAAATTGCTTCAGGTCTCGGCGATACGCCGCCTTCTTTGCGGCTGAAAAGTCTTGCTCTGCCACTCGATCGGGATCAGCGCTGATCACATAGTCTCCCGACTGAAACCCATAAGCAGAAGCATAATATTCAAACTGATACTGGCTTTTCTGAAACACATAGAGGCGATCGCCCGACTGTCGATGAGACTGCACATAGGCCATCAACGGGCGAATATCCTCAAACTGGGAAGGCGACACAAGAAATTGACTGCCGCTCCATAGGGGCACACTTAGCCACAGCCCAATGAAAATGACACTGCTCGCTCTATGGACATACTGAAAGATGCTGCCGCCCTCTTTTTGATCCAACTCTGAAGACGTTTCAAATCCAGAACGAGGTGGTCGCCACAGATCCCACCCATAAGCGGCTCCAACCGCTAGCAGCAGCATGAAATAGGGCACTAGAAATAGAACCAGGCGATCGCGGAAGGGATATCTTTGCAGGTAGGACGCGACCAGCGTTACTCCAATAGGAGCCAGCAAAAAGCAAAGGCGACCTGATGTGCGTCTAGCTAAAGCAAAGCATCCAAGTAGAAAGAGGGCGATCGCCACTTCATCAATGCCGTCAGGAAATCGTAGAGGATTGCGAAAAAAACGTTTTAACGCATAGAACAGCCAGTCGAGGTCAGTCCACGATTCGGGAAAGGTATAGTCCCAGGAGGTTGTCAGGGTTCCTTCCGCAGGATGATTGAGGATCGTCACCCCATAAAATGCGGCAAAACTGAGGCTCCATGCCCCATACATAATGAATCGTTTACCCCATTGAATCTTTTTAGAATCATGGGGGTGGAAGCGTCTATTCTTCCTGCGAGGCCGCAAAGCCGAAACCAGATAGGTCAGCTCGATGCCAGTCAGCACAAACACCGCTGGATGAGAGCACCAGAGAGCGATCGCCCCAACTACCGAAGCGATCGCCACCTGTTTTTGACTCAAGACAGGCCGCCGTACTTCTAGCAACACTAGCGATAAAAGCAGAGCGATCGCCACATCACTGGAATACTGCTTTACCTCAGACGCGTAATACACCAGGTCAGATGAGCAGACAAACAGCAGCAGCGCAATCGGCAGCGCAATGGGCGAAAGATAAAGTGAGCCAAATGCAGAGGGCGATCGCTCTGTCTTGTGTACCTTGACGAAGGCATCAGCCGTCGCGTCAGACCCTACGGATTCGGGCGGCACTCCCAATTCAACGGACTGTGCTGAATGAATGGGAGCTGCTGAAGGTTTGCCGGAACCGTTCCATCCAGAAAGGCTCAAAATCGAACTCGCTAGCCGATAAAACAGAATCAATGAGGCAAGACCTGCAACAAACGGCACAAGCCGCAAGGCATATTCTGTTTGTCCAAAGAGCTGTACGATTCCCTTTTCTGCCCAGAGAAATCCCACTGGCGCGATCTGGTCATAGTCTAGTGGTTGCAGCAACTCTCCGTAGGAGCGATCGACAAGATTGAGAGCTAGCTTAGCCTCGTCTGCCCAGAGGGCGCGATTCGCTCCATACTGAATTGTGCGAATGACTACTCCAAACCCCAGAAGTAGCCACGCGAGTCGGGATATCCAGACGGTTGATGGAGTGTCGCGGAAAATGCTTTTCACTGGGTTGAATAAAACGGGCGATCGCATGTCGAAGAGCAACTCTTTTGCACTATCACACCACAGTCCTCTTCACGTTTTGAGTCGGAAACTAAACCGGGGATAGCTGGTCGGCATAGGACGAACTAAGCGTACCGGAATAGACCAAGCCTCGCTGTAGATCGAGGGTCAAAATCATACCGTCTCGGATGACATCGGTCGCATTTTCGACTCCCACGATGACAGGTACACCGAGTCGTAGACCAATGACCGCAGCATGACTCGTGAGGCTTTCATCTTCTGTGACAATGCCGGAGGCTTGACGGATTGCTTCGACACAATGTGCGCCTGTGGTCGATGCTACTAAAATGTCACCAGGGTTGAAACTACCTGCATCCATGCCGTCTCGAATCACACGAGCCCGACCGCTGACTGAGCCTTGGCCGATGGCGATGCCCTTTCCTAACACCGCCGTCACAATTTCAACTTTGACAAGGTCTGTGGAACCTGCGACCCCTTGAAGGGTTCCAGCCGTCATGACGACCAGGTCTCCTTCCTCCAGCAGGAACTTTTCCTGAGCGACGTTGAGAGCAGCCTGAAAAGTTTGACCTGTCGATGGGAGATCGAGCACAAGCAGGGGTCGAACGCCCCAAACCATTTGCAGCTGGCGGGCAACATCAACATGGGGCGTCACCGCCAAAATGGGTGTCTGCGGCCTAAACTTCGACACGTTGCGAGCCGTAGATCCCGTTTTTGTGAGCGTCATAATCGCGGCAGAATCAAGCTTTTTAGCAATTTGACCAACGGCTTGACTAATGGCATTAGGTATCGATTTACCGGGCATCTCTTCGGCAGGACGCTGAAAAATGCGATCGCCCTCAATCCGCATGGCAATACGAGCCATCGTTTCCACGGCTTGCACCGGATATTTCCCAACTGCGGTCTCATTGGACAGCATTACCGCATCTGTGCCGTCGAGGATCGCGTTTGCAACGTCTGAAATCTCTGCCCGTGTCGGACGAGGGCTATGAGCCATGCTATCGAGCATCTGGGTTGCCGTAATCACCGGGATACCGAGACGATTGGCAACTGCAATGAGCTTCTTTTGCAGCAGGGGCACATCTTCGGCGGGTAGCTCAACGCCTAAGTCTCCGCGCGCAACCATGACCCCATCGCAGATCGATAAAATCGATTCCATCTGTTCAATGGCTTCATGCTTCTCAATTTTGGCAATTACAGGAATGTGCTTGCCTGCGCTGGAAATTAGCTGCTTGATTTCCAAAATATCTTGGGGATTTCTCACAAAGCTAAGTGCTACCCAATCGACTCCCTGGTCGAGGCCAAACACCAAGTCTTCCCGATCTTTGTCGGTCAGCGCTTTGATTGAGAGGTAAACGCCAGGAAAATTGACGCCTTTGTTGTTCGATAAAGGCCCACCAACAACGACTCGACAGTGGAGGTCGCGGTTTTCTTTATCAATAGACTCTACCTTCATCTCGACCCGACCATCGTCCAAGAGGATGACTGCCCCTTCTGGCACTTCGTCTGCCAAAGGCTCGTAGGTCACAGAGCTGATTTCTTGAGTTCCCGGAACTTTGCGGCTGGTGAGAATGAAGGGATCTCCGCGCTCTAAATCAATCGAACCGTTCTCGAAACGACCCAGGCGAATTTTCGGGCCTTGTAAATCTTGCAGGATGCCGACGGGTTGGTTGAGCTCAAAAGAAATCTGACGAATCATGCGAATATTTCGCTGATGATCGTCATGCGTTCCGTGGGAGAAGTTGAGACGCAGGGTTGTTGCTCCTGCCTCAATGAGCGATCGCAAGACTTCAGGCTTGCTCGTTGCGGGACCGATGGTCGCTACAATTTTCGTTCGACGGAAGGAAGTTGACGCTTGCATGGGAACCCGATTGATATTCATTCAGAAATGCCGGAAAAAAGCATAGAAGGGCGAGTGACCGGGAGACGAGGCAATACCCCCCAGATGGATGGTCTTTCTTCTCACCAATCATACGCCCATCTGCTGCTTTTCCAGCAACGGCTCTAGCCAAACTCCCAAATGCACAAGGGGACACAGTCACTCTGCATCCCCAGACACCGTATTTTGCGGCTCAGGTCAGGTTTTCAGACTCGAGTCCTTTAGCGAAAATCGCTTGGATTGAGACGCGCTGGGGTGGAGCGAAGATATTCTCCTGTGCCACCATCGGCAGGGTCGAGGAACGGACGCAAGTTGATGCTGGCTGCACGAGACGACGGTCGCGATCGCCCTCCACCCAAGACAGACGAGAAATCAATGCCGATTTCTGAACCGATGCGCTCCAGAATTTGATAGTTGCTGCCGCCTCTATAGGTGTTAACTGCGTCTGTTTCCTGACCGCTGTTTGCCGCAGCCAAGTTTTCGAAGACGCGATCGCGAGTCAAGAGCGGGTCTTGGCCTTGGGGAACGGTGAACACGATGCGACAAGATGGGTTTTGCTCAGTTGTCGCGCAGACCGTGTTGTATCCGTTTTCAAGGCCTGTTCTCAGCTCTAGCAATCCATCGGGACGATAGGCTTCGAGGCGACGGCTAATCTCTGCACAGCGGCGATCGGCAGACCAACCTCCTCCCATGTCTCCAGGAGAAGCCCACTCGTAGGCTTCTGGCTGACTCTCCGGATTGTACATAACGGTGTATTCGCCTGCCTGCACTTGGCAGTTGAACCGATTAAAATCTTCCGGATTGGCTGCTGTATCGGATGGGGTTGCTTCAACGTCGCCTGATGGTGATGATGCTTGGGCTAGGCGATCGCCAGAGTTTGCCATCGCTGCTGTTTCGAGCAAAGCACCCAGACCAACGACCGCACTTGCCATCAGAGTGGCGATCGCACTTCTTTTCAGTAGGGTTTTGCTCTCCCAATTGGCTTTTGCTGCTTTGATCATTTGAGTATTTCGGCCAGTTGTTTCAGTCATGTTTAGGTATCCCCCGTCAGAACCATAGCTCCCATTGATCGGCTCAGACTCCACAAGGACGCTACACCGCTAAGATATCGATACGCCTGTCTATCGGCATTCCTCTTAGAATTGTCGATCCAGATTGAGCCTGGCAACCCGTTATCCTTGAAGACGACTTAAAGGTTGAATTTTGTTCCTCACAAGCAAATGAAAACGAGCCTACTTTTATCTTAGGCTTTCGTTTAGGTCTCTCATAAAATTGCCGTCTCATTAGAAGGCTTTATAGGAATGGTGTAGAAACAGAGTAAAGTTTTATAACAAAAGTCTGTATTCCTTATTACAATACTTGTTGAGAAGTAGAAGAACGCCTTCTCAAAGGCAGGGCTTCTGTTTTTAGCGAATTGGGAACGCTAGAAAAGACTTCTTCCGCTTTAGACAAACACAACGTATATCGATGCTTACTAGCTGTCCATTCAACATGGTCAGCTTTTTATTTTTTAGAGGTTTGTTCTTGGCAGGAAGATCGGCTCAAGGAGCTGTGTCGTAAACGCAGTATGACTTACGGGAGTTTTATCTGTGTTGGATATCCGAAGAAGATGCAACTTGTCAAGCTAATTTGTGGGGAAGACCCGTTTCCTTCTTCTCAAGTTAACAAGAGACTGACTGACTGCCAAGCCATCTCAGGGCTGATATTCGTTTGGCAGAAGGATCTTCCATTTCCGAATAAATCCTACTTGTTCAAAACTTGAGACAAGGCTGAGACAAGGTGATCGACATTCTCAGGTTGGCTATTGTGTCCCATCAGCCCGATGCGCCAGACTTTTCCAGCTAATTCTCCTAATCCGTTGCCGATTTCGATATTGTGGTCTTTGAGCATGGCTTGTGTCACGGTCTTTGCCTCAACCCCCGCAGGCACTCTCACGGTTGTTAAAGGGGCTAGGCGATATTCCTGATCGACATGGCACTCCATACCCAGCTTGTCTAGCTCAGTCCAGAGATATTCGGCAGTGTTTTTGTGGCGTGCCCAAGACTGCTCGATGCCTTCTTCTGCCAGCATCCGTAGCCCTTCTCGAAAGGCATAGGTCATGTTGATTGGGGCGGTGTGGTGATATTTGCGATCGCTCCCCCAGTACTGCTTCAGCAGCGACATGTCGAGATACCAGTTGGCGACTTTTTCTGGGCGACGGACAAGTTTTTCCATGGCTCGTTCTCCCATGGTGAACGGTGAACTGCCTGGGGGACAGCTCAATCCTTTTTGGCTACAGCTGTAGGCCAGATCGATCTTCCAGTCATCTAGAAAAATGGGAACTCCTCCCAAGCTAGTCACCATGTCGGTGATTAGCAAGCAGTCATATTCGCGGCACAGCTCTCCAACGCCATCCAGAGGCTGACAGGCTCCGGTCGAGGTTTCTGCATGAACCAGCGCCAAGATTTTGGGTCGGTGTTCCTCAACGGCTGAACGCAACTCCGATAGGGAAAAGACGTTTCCCCACGGTTTTTGAATAGTTTTCACATCAGCTCGGTATCGCTGAGCCATATCGGCCAGACGATGACCAAAATATCCCATAACGCCAACTAGAACGCGATCGCCCGGTTCAACAACGTTTGCCAGCGTGGCTTCCATCGCGGCCGAGCCAGTGCCGCTGACGGGTAGGGTCAGCTCGTTGGAGGTCTGCCAGACATACCGCAACAGGTCTTGCACCTCATCCATCAGCGCCAAATAGGCCGGATCGAGATGACCGATGGGTTGGCGATTCATGGCTGCCACTACCACCGGATTGGAATTGGAAGGCCCTGGCCCTAGCAACAGTCGCTCTGGCATATCTAGAGGCGAAAGTTGACTTTTGTGGTGAATTTTGAGAGGCGAGGGAGAAGTTGCTGAAGTCATGCTCTTTGCAGGGTGAATGGAAAAGATCGAGAAATCTAGACCGGGATTGATCCGTTTCCATTGTCTAACGTCATGGCAATCTTCAGATCAGGTGTGTGAAGGTGTGTGAACTAGAGATAGTCTAGCGGATTGACAGGTGAGCCATTGCGGCGCACTTCAAAGTGGAGGTGGGGGCCTGTCGATAGCCCTGAAGAACCGACTGTGGCGATCGCCTGCCCTTGCTGCACAGTCATGCCTTCTGATACCAGCAGGCGACTGCTATGGGCATAGAGGGTTGTGATGCCACCGCCATGATTGACAATGACGGATCGCCCATAGCCTCCATACCAACCCGCAAAAATTACTTGTCCGGAATCAGCCGCTCGAATCGTGGTTCCATAGCTGGCTCCGAAGTCGATACCTGCATGAAAGCGGCGATAGCCCAAAATAGGATGAACTCGATTGCCAAAACGGCTGGTAATCGAGCCGTTGGCGGGAAAAACGAAGCGCCCCGTCCCGCGTACAATGCCCTGGGCTGCGGCCAACCGCTGTTGGATGAGAATGGCAAGATTTTCTGAGTCAGCGGCGAGTCTTGATTCTGCGGCTTCGAGAGCCTGCTGATCGTCTTTGAGTCGAGTGATTAGCTTTTCTTGCTCTTGAGCTTGAGCTTCATACTCGGTTTTGCGCGCTAGTAGCTCTTGGGTGATCAAGGCAATTTCGTTTTTTTGACGTTCTATGGTTTGCCTGCGCTGCTCTAGTTCATCGGCTTGCTGTTTCAACTCCGCCAAGATTGCTCGATCGGATTCATACAGAAGCCTGAGTTGTCGTCGCCGATCGAGAAATTCATTCAAATTTTGACTGTTAAGCAGTACGGCCCATCCCTGACTACCCTGCTGTCGTTGCAGGTAGCGCAACCGTCCAACCGTACTAAATTGGCGATCCTTGAAGCTTTCTTCGGCAGTGGCAAGCTCGTCCTGGAGCTGGGTTAGCTTTTGAGTGGCTTCAGCGAGCTGCTGTTCGTTGGACTCAATTCTTTCCGCTGTGGACTCGATGGTGTCTTGCAGTCCCTCAAGTCGTCCTTCTGCCTGATCTTCCAGATTTTCAATCTGGTTGCGCTGCTGTTGAATTTGCTGACGCTCTTGCTCTAGCTGCTGACGCTGCTGTTGAAGCTGCTCTACGTCACCCGACTGGGCCTCACCCGACTGGGCCCAGCTACCGGGAGCGATCGCCACTCCAAAACCCAAGAGGGCGATCGCTCCTACCAAAATTAGTGTTATCACCCGCCTCAATGGCTTCCAGCGACAACTGAGGTTCGTTTGATGTTTTATACCTGACGCCTCACGGTTCACACCGCTCACTCCTCTAACCACACTCAAGACAGATTCAGAAACTTTTATAACCGATACAACCTATTAACCGATACAACAGGGTGGAGAGGTGTCGATAGATCAGTGATCAACGATGCATCGATCTTCAAGCCTCATGAAGACTCTTCAGCCTAGCGGTTCAAGCTCAGGGCAACAATGCCAAACGCAACAAGAATCAATCCAGAGATTCGATTTATCCCCTGTAGCCCTTGCGTGTTTAAGCGATCTCGAAAAAGACTAACTCCCCCACTCAGCAATACCCACCACAGAGCAGAACCTAAAAACACACCCAAGACTAAAACACTGGCTGAGAGATAATTTCCGCTTGCTCTTGCTAACCCCACGCCCGCAAATAGAGTCACAAAGGAGAGAATTGTTGCAGGGTTGGTCAGGGTCAGAAACACAGTCGAAACATACGCTCGAAGTAGACCTGTCGCTGAAATTTCTGCTGCTGCCTCTGCTGCTGGGCGCGACAGAAATGTTTTCACCCCTAGATAGCATAGATACAACCCACCCAAAAGGCCGATCCAAACGGCATACCCTTGCAAAACATTGGCAACCAGAGTTAATCCAAACCCAGCGATACAGCCATAAACAGCATCTGCTGTTGCAGCGCCCAACCCTGACACCAGCCCCGTCATGCGGCCATAGGCAAGAGTCCGACGAATGCACAATACCCCAATGGGGCCAACCGGAGCGGCGATCGCCAACCCCATCAGTAGCCCTCGTCCCAGAAAACCAACCGCTGTCCACCCCAACAGTTCCATGAGTCTACCCTCCACATCTAAGAAAACCAACTCGTATCGCTGTAGTCAGCTCATTTAGGACATTGACAGTTTTGTAGTCGCGCGACCACAAAACTGTCCTATGACTACTGGCTGTCGCTATATCTGTGGTGTCGTACAAGATTTTGGCAAAGGATTTTTTAGCAGAGGAACAGTTGCCCCAAAGCTGCCACAGCTTGGAACGATGCTCCATCGAGCAGCGATTTGAAGCATTTCAGCATGTTCTCGCAGCGTTTTACAACGTTGTGCAATCGCAAACAGAGCAAGTTTTAACAGAACTTGCGATTGATGATGCATCAAACAGCGGAGTATTGAGAATCCTCTAGGGACTCCTACATGGGAATACGAGGGTTCTCGAAAAGGTATCTCTACGAGGATTCGGTATTAGTCTCCGACTTGACCGGCAAAACAGGAGATTCTTTCACCGTTGAAAGCACAATCGTTGTGCGGGTTTTAAGAACTCCTGTCAGTCCTTTCAGGTCTTCGCTGACAAGCTGTTCAAGCTCAAGAGTTGTGCCGCAGCGGACTTTCAGCAAATAATCATCATCCCCAGCGATATGGTGACACTCTTGTACCTCTGATAAGGCGGCGATCTTCTTGAGAAAGTTAGGACGATGCTTGGGGCGTTCTAGGGTGATAAAGACAAAGGCAGTTAGCCCACACCCGACCGCTTCTGGATTTACCAAAGCGGCATAGCCCTGAATCACCTGACGTTCCTCCAAGCGACGAACCCGATCAGCCGTCGCTGGCGCAGATAGCTCCAGAAGTCCTGCCAATTCAGACCACGTAATTCGCCCTTGCCCCATGAGGTGCTGAATGGCTTTCAAATCTGTCTCATTTAAATCCATAAATTTAATAATACTACGTTTTTTTTGGTAAAACCTATTTTTCGAATGATAAAGCTTTTGAGTCGATTAATTAAAAAGGCGCTTGTTTTGAAGATGCTTGTGAAAGCCGATGAAGGTTAGAACAGGGGAAAGTACTCTCTACGCAGGGTGTTGCACAGCATGGAATGATGCGGAAAGATTCAACTCATGGATGACCTGCTGTAGGGGCATCGCATTGCGATGCCCCTACCAAAACCATTCTTCGAATGTGCAACGCCCTACGCAGACATTCTGCATCAATTTGTGATCTGAGGCACATTTATATGGAGCCTATGTTGCGAAAGATTGCTGACTTCGGTGCTCTGTGGGTTCTGATTCTGAGCGCTAGTGAGAGGAACCCAACAGTATCACTAAGGCCAGATCCCCTGTATCTAGATGGGTGCAGATTTTACTGACGGGACAAAACTGAATCGAGCCAATATGCGCTATAGTCATGCTCCATTGCTCCAACGCTAGCTTTTCGACATAAAAATGGGTTTTTTGAAAAGCTCTAATTGAGTTTAGAAGCTGAGCGAGGTATAAATTTGTGAAACAATCTAGTTCCTGTAGGGTGTGTTCAGCTTCAGTGGCATCATTGATTACTCAACACTTTCGTACTCAACATTTAGGTAATTGTTATGGCGTGGTTTGGTTTATCTCGTCGGCGATGGCGATCGCTCGCTCAGTTTGTGGGGCTTTTGAGCCTGTGCATGGCATTGGTTGTCAGCTGTGCGAACCCTAGCTCGTCTCCGGATGAAACTGCAGACACAGAGACTGGAGCCGAATCGGCAACAGAGTCTAGTGGCAGCAGCATCACGATGGGCACCACGCAGACGGTTCGGACGCTTGATCCTGCCGACTCTTACGAAATTTTTCCGGGTATTCTTCTCTACAATATGGGCGATCGCCTCTACAGCTATACTCCAGGCACAACAGATTTAGTGCCTCAGTTGGCAACAGAGCTGCCGACAATTAGCGATGATGGCCTCGTTTACACGATTCCCTTGCGAGAAGGGGTAACGTTCCATGATGGTAGCGAATTTAATGCTGAAGTCATGGCGTTTTCTATCCAGCGGTTTATGGAGAATGGTGGTCGGCCTGCCTATCTGCTAGGCGACAAGATTGAGTCTGTCGAAGCCACCGGAGACTACGAACTCACCATCACTCTCAATTCACCTTTTGCCGCGTTCACCGCATTACTCACGTTTTGGGGCGTCACTCCCATTCCTCCAGACCAATATGAGATTGCTGAGGGATCGTTTCAGCCGGATACTTTTATTGGTACTGGGCCGTACAAATTGTCAGAGCTGACTCCTGAAACCGTTCGGCTGGAAGTGTTTGAAGATTACTGGGGAGAAGCACCCGCAAACGAGGGCTTCGATATTCAGATCTTTTCAAGCCCCGCGAATCTCTACAATTCCTTCAAAACTGGAGATTTAGATATTGCTTACCAGACTCTAGACCCTGAGCAAATTACGAGTCTCGAAGAAGAAGCGAGTGAGGGGGGCTGGGATGTCATCGAGGCAGGCACAACAGTCATTAACTACATGCTGCTAAACCAAACGATTGAGCCGCTCGATAATGCCACGGTACGTCAGGCGATCGCCGCTCTCGTGGATC
>JGI12048J13642_10014777_pt1 | contig 35138 bp, 34 predicted proteins | sample ElkSlonscriptome_16_FD_13642 | JGI IMG/M metagenome (IMG submission 13642)
AACAGGGATCGTTCGTATCACTGTCCTGCCGACGCGTATCTGTCCCCGTCGTGGTCGCTGCGGGGCATCGAGATCGGGACGATGGATGCCCATGGCGTGTGAGGAACCGCACCCGAATCGGCTCGTGGGGACCGAGACACCGTCCCCACGAATGCCAAACGCCCCCGCCGACGTGCTGTCGACGGGGGCGTTTCGCAGTGGACCGAGCTGGACTTGAACCAGCGACCTCACGCTTATCAGGCGTGCGCTCTAACCACCTGAGCTACCGGTCCTTCGAGCCGGAAAAGCTATACACGGCCGGGGGCCGACTCAACCCCTGCGGGGATTCCGAAACGCCGAGCCGAGCCGAGGGTACGGGCGCTACATGACTCCCAACGACGCGCAGGATCGACTCCGGACTCTCCTCGAGGCAGGCCGCGCGCTTGTGGCCGAGCTACCCGATCCGACGGGCTCCGAGAATCCGATCGAACTTCTACGGACCTGGCACGCCACGGCGGAGGCGGCCGGACTCATGCTGCCCGAAGCGATGGCGCTCGCGACGGTCTCGCCCGACGGTGAGCCCTCCGTGCGCATGGTCCTGCTCAAGGGCCTCGACGAGTCCGGGCTCCAGTTCTTCACGAACTACGAAAGCCCCAAGGCGAAGGACCTCGAGGCGAACGGGCTCGCGTCATTGTGCTTCCACTGGACCGAGCTCGAGAGACAGGTGCGCATCCGGGGCTCGGTCGCTCGCCTCACCAAGCTCGAGTCCTTCGAGTACTTCAAGTCGAGGCCGCGTGGGTCGCGGATCGGAGCGTGGGCGTCGCAGCAGAGCCGCCCTCTCGACGACCGGGAGACGCTGCTCGAACGGGTCCACCGCTTCGAGACCCAGTTCGAGGGGGAGGAGGTTCCCCTTCCCCCGCACTGGGGCGGATACCGCCTCCACCCGACGCGGTTCGAGTTCTGGCAGGGTCGGGAAAGCCGGCTTCACGACCGCTGGGTCTTCCATCGGTCGGACGGTGCGTGGGAGGTCGAGCGGCTTCAGCCCTGAAGCCGCTCGACAGATCCATTGACCCTCTACCTTCTCGACCTCGCCGGGGTCGCCGTCTTCGCCGTATCCGGTGTGCTCGCGGCCGGCCGCAAGAAGCTCGACCTGTTCGGAGTGGTCGTGCTGGCGATCGTCACGTCGATCGGAGGCGGCACCCTCCGCGACGTCCTGATGGACCGCGGGGAGGTATTCTGGATGACGGACCCGACCTACCTGATCGTGATCACGACGGTCGCGCTCCTGACGGTGGGCTGGGTCCGCAGGAGGAGGCCGCCCGAACACTCGCTGGAGATCGCCGACGCGGCCGGACTCGCCTTCTTCGTCGTCTCGGGTGGTCAGATCGCGCTCGAAGCAGGTCTGCCGGCGGTCAGCATCCTCGTGGTGGGGATGATGACGGGGGTGGCCGGTGGCGCGGTGCGGGACGTCCTGACCGCGGAGATCCCCTTCATTCTCCGGCACCGACAGTTGTACGCCACGGCCGCCCTCGCGGGGGTCGGGCTCTGGCTCGGCCTCGAAACGCTGGGTATCGCCCGACCGGTCGCTTCGCTGGCCGGAATGGCACTGACCTTCGCGCTCAGACTGCTCTCGATCTACCGCGGTCTGCGCGTGCCCGTGTTCGACTACGACAGCCGGTGAGCACGATCGCCGGCGAGCTGCCGAGTCGAATCGCACCGAACCTACCCACCCCACAACGGCGACGGCCCGACCCCCACCTTCGTGGACGCCGGGCCGAGGCACCTCGATTCAGCGAGTCGGGGAGCTACATCTCGGCCGGCTGATTGGCCTCCACGGCAAGTCGGATCGACACGGTCGTGCCGACCACCGCATCGGCGGCCCACTGGCCGGTGCCTACGCCGAAGTCGTTCCGGTCGATCTCCAGCGTCCCCTCGAATGCGGCCACGCGGCCGATACCGCCCAGCATCTCCTGCATCTCCGCGGGGATGTCCTTCATCCCGAGCATCGTGATCGGAAGTTCGACCTCGCGCGTGACGTCCTTGATCGTCAGGTCGCCCGTCGCGATCAGCTGATTCTCGGCGACACGGCGAACCGAGGTGCTCTCGAAGGTGATGTTCGGGTAGGTCGGAGCATCGAAGAAGTCCGGCGACTCGAGGTGCTCGTCGCGGCTCTCGTTGTTGGTGTCGATGCTGCCGACGGGAATGACGGCGCTGACTGTCGAGTTGGACGCGTCTTCGGCGTCGTAGACGAGGTCGATCTCGAACTCGTCGAATTTCCCGGAGACGGGTGTGAAGAAGTGCCGTACCTCGAAGGTGACCTCGGTGTGGGCGCTGTCGACGTTCCAGGGCTCCGGCGAAGTGGCCGGGGTGGCGGCGATCAGCGCCGTGGCGGCGACGGTAGCCGTCGCGATGTCGAGTAGGTTTCGCATGGAGGATTCCTCCGGGTTTTCGTGAGTGGTTGCGTGCATGGGGCTTCTGCTCGCTCCACGGAACGCTCGAGCCGAACCCCTTCGACACGAATTACATGAGCAGACAAACTTTCAAGCTTCGTGCTGTGAACCCTCGTCGGTGTTTCGAGGTTCCCGAGCGGTTCGGGCCAGTGCCCGCTCGCGACTTCAGAGAGCTGAAGCGGCGGGGGCCCCACGAGGTTCCCCACGGAGAGGTGAGCGCGCGAGTCGTCTCGGAGCCGAGCCGTCAATCGAGGCGCCGCACCTCGCCGGCACCGGAGGTCAGTTCCGCGAGTTCCCGCGTGAACCGGATGCGTCGTATCTCCGGAACCTCGACGCGGTATCGGACGTCGGCGCCGTACTGCTCCTGATGGACTCGGCCGTCGACACCCTCGATGAGCCGCTGCACCGCGTCGACATGAGTGTATCCGAAAACGACCTCCAGGCGGGTCCGTGCGATCCGCTCCCGGACCGGCAGCTCCTCGAGCGTCCGCTTCACACCGGAGGCATACGCCCGCTGGAGACCACCCGTCCCCAGCTTCGTTCCCCCGTACCATCGCACCGACACGGCGACGACTTCGCCGACCCCGCAGTGGAGTAGCGTGGTCAGCATCGGCCGACCCGCGGTACCCGAGGGTTCTCCGTCGTCGCTCATCCCGACTCGCGCGGTGTCGCCGGGGGGGCCGGCCACGAAGGCCCAGCAGTGATGGGTCGCCTCCGGAAACCGCTCTCGGGCCCTCTGCACGAAGGCGTGCGCCGACTCGGGGCTGTCCGCTCGGCCGATCAGCGTCCGGAAACGACTCCGCTGAATGACCTCTTCCGTCTCGTGGCCCGCGGCCGGAACTGGATATCCGTGCTCGAGATCCATCGGGTGGGAACGGTCGGAGGAACAGCGGGGCATTTCCCCACGAGACGCATCGGGATTCGCCCGCGTCCGCGGATTCCCCGACGAGCGATAGTGTAAAGGGAACATGACGGGCGTCGCACGGCTTCACATCATGAACGAGGTCCGCACGGTGACGCTGGCAATCAACATGATGGAAGGGAGATCGAGATGTTCGGCACGAACGAGGCAGGATGGGATCGAGCGGTTCGCGGACTCATCGGTATGGCACTGGTGGTGACGCTCGTCGCGACCGACGAGCTCACCGGCGGGCTGGCCATCGCGGGCTGGGTCTTCGCCGTCGCCATGATCGGAACGGCGCTCACAGGCTTCTGCGGTCTGTATGCGCTTCTGGGGATCAACACCTGCAAGACGCGCTGACCCGGCCGCGACCCGTCGCCGCTTCGGGGTGAACCGGGGCGGCGACGGCTCGACTACATCCGGAGTCGGATGGGGGCGCCCCGCGAAGTCTCAGCGACCTGCCATCCGGTCGAGAAACTGGCGCTCGCTGGTCGTCAGGATGGAAGCGCCTTCGGAGCGCACGCGCTCCATCAGCTGTGCGACCTCCGAGCGGTTGATCTCGTGCAGGTCGGAGACGTCGATCTTCTCCCACCGCGCGACGGCCCCCCGATCACGGAGTGGATTCGAGCCGTCCCCCGACGGCATCTGCATCTTCTTCTGGAAGCTGCGGAGGTCGGCCCCCCGCCGGAACTCCCACCACTTCAGGTAGGCCACGCCGAAGACCAGTCCGCCCAGGTGGGCGAAGTGCGCGGTGCCGTCCTGGGCACCGCTTATGCCCGACTGCAGGCTGAAGGCTACCGCGAATGTGGCCAACGCCCAGGCAGGCACCGGAATGATGGCGTAGAGATAGATCCGCTCGTTCGGCCAGATGGTCGCGAAGGCGGCCACCACCCCGTAGACCGCGCCCGACGCTCCGACGATCCACGCGGTCGGGGTGAACACGATCGACAGGACGGCGCCCGAGATCCCGCTCACGAAGTACAGGATCAGGAACGGCCTCGCCCCCATCCGCTGCTCCAGCCTCGGCCCGAAGAAGTAGAGGCCGATCATGTTGAAGAGGATGTGCATGAAGCCGGCGTGCAGGAACTGGTAACTGACCAGTGACCACGGCCTCGTCAGGACGAGGTCCCCTCGAAACGCCCCGTAGTCGTACAGCGCGGGCACGGCTCCCGCCACGAAATACACGACGACGTTCGCGATGAGGAGTCGTCGCACCCACGGGGTCATCTGGCCCATATCCTACCGTCCGGTCTCTTCGTCTTCGTCGTCGGTCGCCGAAGCTTCCCAGAAGAGGCTCTCCGAGGGCACGGCGTCCGCCACCTCATCGGTGTACATCGCGGCGTTGAGGAGGATCCGAAACGATCCGAAGGGCTGCGCCCGCCATTGCGGCCTCATGCCCAGCAGCACCACCTGACCCTCGCCATGCTTCACCTCGATCGCGGCCGCGTGTCCCTGCAGATATTCCTCGCCCAGCAGGTAGCCCGACATCAGAGGGGATCCCTCGGCCGCGTACCTGGCCAGCACTCGACCCTCGAAGCCCTCCTCCGTCGTGAAGACGGGGCTCCCGCCGATCATCGTGGCGGCGCGCGCCTCCATCCCGCTCATGACGGGGTGACTCGGATCGGTGAGAATTTCCGTCACCGATCCGCCCAGCGAGAACTCCTCGTTGTCGACGCGCCGGACCACATCACGGACCGGAAGGTGCAGACGATCGATGGCGAAGTGGCTCGACCCGTTGATGGTGACGAGCGTGCCACCCGCGGCCACGAAGTCGTCGAGGGCACGCACGCCGTCGTCGCCGATTCCACCCGCGTAGCGACCGGGGGCGCTCGCCTCCGACCAGCCGTTCACGATCGTGTTCGTGCCGATGTCGGCGATCACGATCACGTCGTAGCGGTCGATCAGATCACCGGCGCGAACGTCCGGGTTGTAGAGCGAGGTGAAGGGGACGTCGTACGCCTCCATCACCCAACGCGTCCACCCCTCGTCCATGCTCGGATTCCACGGGCGGTAGAGCCCGATACGCGGGGCCACGGCGGGCCCGGACACACTCCCCCGTCGCGCCCGCAGGTGGAAGTCCCGTACGATCGCCGAGCGACCGTCGCCGGAGAGCCCCTCGATCGCCCAGTAGCCCGTCGAACCGGCCTCACCCTCGACGTCCGATGCCTCCCCCGGAACGAATCGTACCGTGGCGCCGGCGTCGAGAGCTCGCCCGATCGCCTTGAAGGTATTGTTCTGGGCCGCGTCGAGAATCAGCGCGGAGCCGCTGCCGGTGACCGTACCCGCCGGCGGGACGATCCCGGCTGCAACCGGGTCGGTATCGAAGCCCACGTCGGGCGGCGAGTCGAAGAGGGCGGCGTCACCCTCGAAATCCCACGGCTTCGCCTCGCCCGTGACCGCCTCGAGAACCCCGTCGTACTCCGCGACCGGCGTGCGCGCCTCGTGCACGTCGACGCCCATCTGGTACGGGAGGGTCCATCCGGCCACATCGTACGGCTGATCCGGTGGTCCCTCGGGATAGACACGGAGATCCGGGTACTCCTGCACATCGAAGAGCTGCGCCACGAAGTTCGCGAAGGGCTGGTCCATCCGGATCACCCACGTCCCGGCCGGATAGCCGATACCGTCGACCGTCAGCGAGTCGGTCGTGGTGTGCACGTCGATGCCGTTGAAGGCGAGGCGCCGGAGCATCTCGACGGCGGCCACCGGATCCCGCTGATCCTGCGGGATGAAGTAGGCGTACGGCGGGGCATCCGTGTAGTCCGCGGCGACGTCGCGACCCGCCTGGTAGCGGTTGTAGAGCACGTCCTCGCGAAATTTGGCGGCGAAGTCGAGCACCGAGAACGAAGCGACGAGCATGTAGTCGATGGCGTCCCGGATCCTCCACCAGCCGCCCTCCCACGGGGACGAGTAGAGAGACCCCGGCCGGAGGTCACGCTCACTGGAGGGGAAGTCGCCGACCGTGTAGAACTGCGGCGTCGCGTAGCGGTAGAGCGCGGTCTCGGTCAGGAACGACGCGATGTTGTGAAAGTTCTGCGCATGGTCCATGAAGCCGGGGTACCAGTTGTCGAATCCGGTCCCCATGTGCGTCGCGCCACGCATCCCGCGCTCCTCGAGGGCGTGCGACATGTTCATCCCCATCAGATTCACCGTCCGCCACATCAGCGGGTGGACACGCGGCGAGATGGGCTCCGCGAAGGGCGGAATCCAGATGCGCGTGGGGAAGGGCGACGTCTGGTGGTGGTTGTAGATGATCTGGGGCTCGTACTCGCGCGAGACCCGCGTGGCGAACCGCGACTCGATCATGTTGATCATGTAGCCGTCGCGGTTGTTGTCGTGCCCGATGTACTTCTGGTAGAGGAAGGGTGCCGGCGCCACCTCGTACCGGGTCCCGACGTTGGAGTTGTACCAGTCCGCGATCAGCGTCTGGCCGTCGGGATTGATCGACGGCCAGAGCAGCAGGATCACCTCGTCGAGGATCTGCGCGATCTCCGGATCGTCGTCGCCGGTCACGAGGTCGTAGGCCAGCTGGATGGTATGCTGAGCGTGCGCGACCTCGGTGGCGTGCATCCCACCGTCGATGTGCACGATCGCACGCCCCTCGCGAGCGAGCTCTCGCGCATCGGCATCCGTAAGACCGGCGGGATTGGCGAGGCGCTTCGCGATCTCGACGTGCCGGTCGAGCGCCGCGAGATTCTCCGCCGAACTGATGAAGGCGACCCTGGCGGTGCGTCCGAACGAGGTCGTTCCGACGTCGCGCATGAGCACACGGTCCGACGCCGAGGCCAGCGCGTCGAAGTACTCCATCGACTCCTCGTAGGTGGCGAGCACGAAGTCGGCGCCGACCTCGTGCCCGAGCACGGAGGCGGGCGTCGGCACCGACTGGGCTGTCAGGGTGGTGGAAACCGCGAAGAGGAGCGCGGCGGCGGAGGTGACGATTCTGGACGACATGTCGGAGGAACTCCCGGGCATACGGAGGATCGGCCCCCGAGTCGGGGCCCGCTCGAAAGGTGACTACACCTCCGGGGGGAGGCCAGAGGTTCGACGGGGGTCAGTCGTCCCAGTCGTCGTCGTCCCACTCCTCGTCCCCTTCGTCCCCGTCCGCCCACGCTCGCTCTTCCCAGTCGTCGTCCTCCTCCCGGTCCGAGGCCACGATGTCGGTGTCTTCAGGTGCGGTCCAGCGGTGCATGCGTCCTCCTCGAATCGTTCGTCGGGTCGGGCGTCGCACGGTCCGACTGCAGGTCGGGCCACGGCGCATCGAGGCGATTGTCCGGCGTGGATCGGCCGACGCCAAGCTCCGCGTTCGGATGGTGAGGGTACGAGAGCCACCGGGCGTGACGGGAGGCCGGGCGTGCGTTTAGAGTTCAGCATGCCTCAGACCAATTCGAGTTCCACCTCCTTCGCCGATCGCGTGACGGAGGTCGTGCGGGAGATCCCCGAAGGCCTCGTCGCCACCTATGGCGACGTAGCGGCCGTGTGCGGCAGTCCTCGAGCGGCCCGTGGCGTCGGTGCCGTCCTCTCCGGCGCGATCGGAGACGACGTACCGTGGTGGCGAGTGGTCAATCGAATGGGGGCTCTCACCATCCCCGCACACCTGGGCCTGCGAACGCTGCAGCGCACCCACCTCGAGGCCGAGGGCGTCGCCTTCGACGCCGGCGGTCGCGTGAGACTGGACCGGCACCGGTGGTCCGAGTCTCCCCCGAACGAGGTCGACTGAACGCGTGCCGACCTCGATCGAACGACGGGATCCCCGTCCGCGGACCCCGTTCCGCTGGCGCCTCCTCCTGAAGACCCTGCGCTTCGTTCCCCAGGGTGCGGTCAGTCGAGCGGTCGGCGGGTTGGCGCGAATTCCCCTCCCCCGCCCCCTTCGAAGGCCATTGCTCGGCGGGTTCGCCCGTGCGGTCGGGGCGAGCGTCGAGGAGGCGAGCCGCCCCCTCCAGCGTTACCGCTCCTTCGACGACTTCTTCACTCGGCGGCTCCGCGAGGGTTCGAGGAGCTGGCCATCCGACCCGGACGCCCTCGTCTCGCCCGTCGACGGCGTGATCGGCGAGTACGGCGTGATCGAGGATGGACGGCTGATTCAGGCGAAGGGTCGTCGATACACGACGGCGTCTCTCCTCGCCGACCGCGAGTCGGCCCGAGTATTCGAGGGCGGGATGTTCATCACGATCTACCTGTCGCCGCGCCACTACCACCGCATCCACACGCCCACCGCCGGCGCGGTCGTCGAGGCGCGTCACGTGCCCGGACGCCTCTTCCCGGTTCACCCCGCCGCGGTCGCCGAGGTCTCCCACCTGTTCGCCCGGAACGAGCGCCTCCTGTGCACCGTGGAGGGGGAGGTCGGCCGCGTCGCCGTCGTGGCGGTGGGTGCCATGAACGTCGGACGCATCTCGGCGGCCTTCGACCCCGAGTGGGCGGGAGGCCCGGACGAGGGCGTGACGAACCGTTCCCGCGCACGATTGACCTCTCGGAGCTATGATCCGCCCCGCCCGGTGGCCCGGGGCGACGAGTTGATGACCTTCCATCTCGGATCGACCGTGGTCCTTCTCACGACACCGGGGCTGCGCCTGGTGTCCGGGATCCACCAGGGTGACGAGGTCGAGGTCGGGCGGATACTGGCCCGCCGGACCGCCACCCACAGCCCCCCACCTCTTTCTTCCCGGGGGTAGAGTCCCCCAACATAGAGGGCTTGTGCAGAAGAGTTCGTTGACGTGATCGATTAGGAAATGGAGCGTATGGTGCCGGCTACGGACATGGCGGAACGAGATGCAGCAGGGGTGAATCAGTATTCGGAGAACCCGCTCGTGCTGCGCGACTTCAGGGTCCCGTTCGACAGGATCCGGGCCAGGCATGTGGAGCCGGCCGCCGAAGCGGTATTACGCGCGGGTGAGGAGCGGATCGAGCAGATCTCATCCGATACGCGCCCGCCGACGTGGGACACCGTGATGGCTCCCCTCGACGATCTGGCGCTCGAAGTCTCCGAGCGACTCGGTCCGATCGGACATCTCGTGGCCGTGGCGGAGACGCCCGAGCTCCGGGAGGCCTTCAACGCCGTACTTCCGGCGATCACCACCTTCTGGTCACGCCTCGAACTCCACCCCGGCGTGTGGGCCCGGGTGAAGGCCTACCACCAGACGGCCGAGGCGGAAGCGCTCGACCCGGTGCGACGCCGCCACCTCGAGAAGACGGTCCGGTCGTTCCGTCGCGCGGGTGCCGACCTGTCGGACGACGAGCGGGCCGACCTCGAATCCCTGAGGGTCGAACTCGCCAAGCTCGAGCAGGCCTTTTCGGAGCACGTGCTCGACGAGACCGCGGCCTTCGAGCATGTGGTCCGCGACGAGGACGAGCTCCGTGGCATTCCCGAGTCGGCGCGCCGCAGGTACCGACGCTCTGCGGAAGCCCGGGAGATCGAGGGTGACGCCTGGCTGATCACGCTCGACTACCCCGCCGTGGAAGCCGTGCTGAAGTACGCCGAGAACCGCGGGCTCCGGAAGCACGTGCACGGGGCATACATGACGCGATGTCGGGGCGGCGAGTACGACAACCGCGGCCTGATGCTCCGGATTCTCGAGCTCCGCCACCGACTGGCGGGGATGCTCGGCTTCGAGGGCTACCCCGACTACCGGCTCGAAGAGCGCATGGCCGGAACCGGTGGAGCGGCTCGGGCCTTCGAGCGGGAGCTGGCCGACCGGACCCGCTCCTTCTGGGAGTCGGACGTGGCGGAGTTGCGCGCGCACGCGCAGGAGCTCGGATTCGACGAGTTGCGCCCGTGGGACGTGTCGTTCGTCACCGAGCGACTCCGGAAGGCTCGTTTCGACCTGGATGACGAGGACCTGCGCCCCTACTTCCCGCTCGAGCAGGTCATGGACGGTCTCTTCGAGGTCGTCGAGCGGGTCTTCGGGTTCACGATCACATCGGTCGAGAACGACGCCGTCTGGCACGACGACGTCCGGTACTACGAGATCCACGACGAGGCCGGAGTCCACCGCGGGTCCTTCTACTCCGACTGGTTCCCCCGCCCGGAGAAGCGGCAGGGCGCCTGGATGAACCACTTCCGCACCGGCGGCCCTCGCGAGGATGGGGGCTTCGATCCCCACCTCGGCGTCATCTGTGGCAATTTCACCCCCGCCGACGGCGATGCCCCCGCACTGCTCACGCACCGGGAGGTCCAGACGATCTTCCACGAGTTCGGCCACCTGCTGCATCACTGCACGTCCGATGTGGCGCTGAGGGCCGTCGCCGGTATCAACGTCGCCTGGGACTTCGTCGAGCTCCCGAGCCAGATCATGGAGAACTGGACCCTCGAGCGGGAGGCACTCGACCTCTTCGCCCGTCACTGGGAAAGCGGGGACTCGCTCCCCGACGAACTGTTCGAGCGCATGCAGCGGGCTCGGCGCTACATGGGCGGCTGGGCCCAGATGCGGCAGATCTCGCTCGGGTCCGTGGATCTGGACCTGCACAGCGAGTTCGCGCCCCGGGCCGGAGAGGCCGACGAAGCCGATCTCATGGAGTTCATCCGGGAACGCATGATGCCGTTTTCGCCCGCCCCGGAGTTCGCGCAGTCCCAGAGCTTCACGGCCTTCACGCACCTCTTCAGCGGCGGGTATGCCGCCGGCTACTACAGCTACCTCTGGGCCGAGGTGCTGGACGCGGACGCCTTCACCCGATTCAGGGCGGAGGGCGTGTTCGATCCGGAGGTCGGACGCGAGTACGTTCGCGCGATCCTGAGCCGGGGTGACAGCGCTCCGCCGGAGGATCTGTTCCGTGAGTTCATGGGGAGAGACCCCGATCCCGAGGCGCTCGTCGAGCGAAACCTCGGACCGGCCCCCGCGTAGAACCCACGAGTGACGGGACCTTCCCGCCGCGCACGAGTTCGGCCTTCCACGAGACGGATCACCATGAAGCGCTTCTCCGCCCTCGCCCTCCCGCTCCTCTTCGCCCTCCTGGCCGGTGCATGCGGCGACAAGACCGGCGCGTGGGGTGACCCCAACAGCATCATTGCCGCCGTCGACCCGGAGCTCTGGGCGGAGGTCGAGGAGACGGTGTACGCCGCCCTCGAGCCCACCGTGCTGACCGTGGCGGAGGAAAAGGCCTTCACGGTCGCGCACGCCGTTCCCGGAGCCGAGGGCTGGGGAAACTTCCGGAAGTTCCGACAGATGCTTCTCGTCGGGCCGGCGTCGGACCCCTACATCGCCGATGCACTCGAAGCGGTCGACGACGCGGGGGAGCCGACTCCCCCTCAGATTCTCCAGGTCCGCGACGTCTGGGCCCGCAACCAGATGGTCACGATCCTGGTCACGCCGGAGGAGGATCCGGCGGCCGGGGTGCGCGCCCGGCTTCCCGAACTGGCGGCGCTCTACGACGAGCAGTACCGGACATGGGCGCGCCAGAAGATGTATGTGTCCGGTCAGGATACGGCGCTGGCCGACACGCTCATGACCCAGCACGGCTTCAGCCTCCTGCTGCCGGAGGTGTACTACTGGGACGTGCGCGATTCGGTGTTCATCTTCCGCAACGACAACCCCGACCCGGGTGAACTCATCCGACAGGTCGCGGTCTCCTGGGTCTCGCCCGTACCGTCCGTCGATGACTTCCAGGCCGACGAGATGCTGGCGTGGCGTGAGGGCATCGCGGAGGAGCACTACTCCGAGCCGCAGATCGTGGACCTCTCGGACCGGAGGGCCGGCCCCGCCACATTCGGGTCCCTCCAGGCCTACGAGATCCAGGCCGCCTGGACCAACGCTCCCGAGGCGGGGTGGCCGGCCGGCGGCCCCTTCATCCTCCGGGCCGTGGTCTGCCCCGAGCAGGATCGCATGTATCTCATCGACTCCTGGCTCTACGCGCCGGGCAAGGAGAAGTACGAGTACATGATTCAGCTTCAGACGATTCTCAACACCTTCCGCTGCGGGGACATGGCGTAATCGCCGGCCCCACGGTGCCGGCGGCGAGCCCCGCCTCCATGCGTCCCTCCCTGGGCCTCGCCGCGCTGATCGGCGGCACGATCGTCGTGCTGGTGGCCTACGTGGCGGTTCTGCTGCCGGGCCCCGCGCCGGAGTGGCCGGCGGCGTGCGTTGCTCTGGGGACATGTCTCCTGCTGTTCGGATTCCTCGACCTCGGGGCGGGGCGAAGGGAGGGTCGACCGCTCGCCGTGCGGCTGGTGTTCGCGGGTACGTCGATCTGGGTCGCCGTCGGCTTCCTGGGAATCCTCTGGAGCACACCGGCCAACCTCGAGACGCCCTTCATCTGGGGCCTTCCGCTACCCGCGGCGTGGATGATCTACGTACTCGGCATCGGACCGGCGCTGTTCCTTCCGATCGCGTGGGTCGTCCTCTTCCGTTCGGCCACGCTCCCCGAGGACGCGCTCGACCAGCTGAGGGAGGCCAGGCGTCGGCATGACGCCGCGATCGAGTCTTCGGAGGACGACGGGGACCGCGACCGGGGTCGCGGCGCCGCCCCGTGAGTCCCGCCACGACCCCCGCGCTCCTCCTGGCCGCGCAGACGGGCGAGCTCCCGTCGGCCGCGTCACCGCTGGTCGTCGGCGTGGGCGTCGTCTACTTCGCGGTGGTGCTCGCGATCGCGGTGTGGGCGAGTCGGAGAACCCGGACTCGCGAAGACTTCTACCTCGCCGGCAAGGGCATCGGCCTGATCGCCCTCACCCTGGCGGCCATGGCGTCGACCTTCTCGGGCTTCACCTTCATCGGAGGTCCCGGACTCCTGTTCGCCACGGGTCTCGGCGCGATGTTCTTCGTGCTCCCGGCGTCGGTGACCAACGCCTTCACCGTGTGGGTGGTAGCGAAGCGACTGCGGCTGCTCGTGGAAGTTCGGCCGGTGCTTTCGATCCCGGGAGCGATCGGGCTGAGGTACGGAAGTCGCGCTGCCCAGGGGTGGGCAGGGGCGGCCGTCCTCGCGGGAATCATCGGGTACATGGCGACCAACGTCCTGGCGCTGGGTCTCGTCCTCGACGCCCTCTTCGGGGTCGGACTCGGGTGGGGGATATGGATCGGTACCACGGTGGTCCTGGTCTACTCGGCGACCGGGGGCATCCTCGCGGGGATCTACACCGACGTCTTCCAGGGCACGATCATGGCCGCGGCCAGCGTGCTCGTCTTCATGTACGCCCTCGACGCGGGGGGCGGGCTCGGCAGCATCTCGACCACCCTCCTCGTGGCCGACCCCGACTTCATGAGCCCGTGGGGGTCGTTCACCCCGATCGCCGCGCTCTCGCTGTACCTGCTCTTCAGCATCGGCGTCGTCGGACAGCCGCACGTGATGCACAAGTTCTTCATGATCCGGGACCCGTTTCGGCTCAAGTGGTATCCCGTCCTGGTAACGATCGCGATGGCGCTGGTGATCCTGCTGATGTTCGGGGTCGGGCTCTCGTACAAGGCGCTGGTCGTGACGGGGCAGGCACCCGTGCCGGATCCCGCGGACAACACCGCCCCGCTCTTCCTGCTCCAGCACACGCCCCGCCTCCTCGCAGCCGTCGTGTTCAGCGGCATCGCCGCCGCCATGATGAGCACGGTCGACGCATTCCTGAACGTCGGGGCCGCCGCCATCACCCATGACATCCCGACTGCCCTCGGTCGCCCCCTCGAGGACGAGCTCCGGGCGGGACGGATCGCGACGGTTCTGCTCGCGGTCGTCTCGGGGATCGTCGCACAGACCTCGGGCACCCTCGTCGCACTGCTCGGAATCGCGGGGTACGGGCTGCTGGCCTCGGCGTTGGTACCGGCCCTGGCGGTGGGCCTCAACTGGCCCGGTGCCACGCGAAGCGCGGCCATCGCCAGCATTGCGACCGGTCTGGTATCGAGTCTCCTCCTCGGCCTGCTGACGTGGGGGGGAGCAGGAGAACCCATCCTCTCCGTGCCCGAGGGTATCACCGTGAGCGCGATGACGCTGATTCTCTCGCTCGGTGTGTTTCTCGTCGTGAGCGCGGTGACGCGGGGCGGTACCATGGATGAACTGGACGACGACGTTCGACTCGCCCTCGAACTCTGATCGACCCCGCCCGTCGTGCGACCCCCGGACGGGGCGGACGCAGGAGCGAGACTGGCTGCAGCACCGTCTCGGGGCGAACTTCGATCCATGAGATCTTCCCGCCTTACCGGACCGATCCTGCTCCTCGCGCTCGGGCTCGCCGCGCCCGTCGCGGGCCAGGTGCAGGATGCACCCTGTACCTCTCCCGACCATCGCGCCTTCGACTTCTGGGTCGGCGAGTGGGACGTCCACGACGCGGCCGGGGAGCTGGTGGCGGAGAACATCATCTCCCTCGAAATGAACGACTGCGTGCTTCACGAGTCCTACACGAATCGGTCGGGCTACCACGGCGAGAGCTTCAACGTCTTCGACCGCGGCCGAGGAGTCTGGCATCAGACGTGGGTCGACCAGAACGGAGCGCTCCTGCGCCTGGAGGGAGGCCTTCGAGGCTCCGCCATGGTGCTTCGGGGCACGACACGGAGTGCGGACGGGTCCGACGTTCTGAACCGCATCACCTGGACACCGGCGCCCGACGGCTCGGTGCGTCAGCTGTGGGAAACCACGGCGGATGGTGGAGCTTCGTGGACACGCGTGTTCGACGGCACGTACCGGCGGCGCTGACCGTGTCCGGAATTCTCTCCCCTCGAGGAGACGCGCAATGACGGAGCAGACCGACCGACCTCCCAACGTCCCCCCCCCGGAACGCCCTCCGCAGGGTCCGCGCGAGGGATGGGAGCGCGTATGGATCCCGGTGACCGTGGTTCTGGCCGTCGTGCTGGCGATCGCCATGCGGGCGATCATGGCGACCGGGGAGCCGTGGGCCGAATGCCAGCTCCGATACATCGAAGCGCAGACCGCCGCGGACTCCGCTGCCGTGGACACCATCCGCGTGGGCCCGGACGGCGAGCGTACCTGTGGCGGGATCCGCATCCAGCGGTCCTGACCCCGGTCGTCCCGAAACGGAGGCTCGAATGGCCGAACTGAAGACACGCCCCAGCGATGAAGACGTCGACGCCTTCATCACATCCGTCGAGAACGAGAAACGACGCGAGGACTGCCGCACGGTGGTGCGGATGCTCTCGCGACTCACCGGCGAACAGCCGCGGATCTGGGGAGGAAGCATCATCGGATTCGGCTCGTACCACTACGAGTACGAGTCGGGGCGGACCGGCACGTGGATGCGGATCGGATGCTCGCCGCGCAAGAAGGCCCTGACGATCTACATCATGTCAGGCGTGGACCGGTACGCCGAGCTTCTGTCCAGGCTCGGGAAGTACCGTACCGGCAAGTCGTGTCTCTACGTGAACCGTCTCGAGGACGTCGATCTCACCGTCCTCGAGGAACTCGCCTCGGCCAGCCTCGAGGACATGAGACGGCGATATCCCGAGCAGCGCGACGCTTAACACCCGGGCGGACCGCGACGTCCCCCCCACAGAAGCGCGTGAATGCATCGGCGATCGAGGCAGCGGCGACCGTGCCGCCCGCTCGGCGCCGTGTGAACAGACGACAGGGGGAGATCCATCATGATGTGGACACGAACGATCACCATGGCAGCGGCGGCTCTCGTGCTCGCCGGCACCGCCGCCTGCTCCGGCGAGGGACTCGGGCCGGACGCCCGGATCGACATCATCGAAGACATCGCGCTCATCACGGCGGACGCGACCGACGAAGACCTCGAGGTCATGGCCGGGATGGTGCCCGGTGGGGCCGGCGGCGGCGTGGGAGAGCGCACCCTCACCAGGTCACGGACGTTCTTCGATGTCGACGGCGAGGAGATGGAGGCCTACGACCCGCTCCTGACCGCATCCGTCCTGACGGAGATGGAGACCCGCGGCGACGTGAGCCGCGGCGACCTGACCCTCTCGATCGACCGGACCCGAGTTACGAGCGTCAGCGGCCTGGAGGGCGAGGAGTCCGAGCGGATCTTCGACGGCACCGGTACCGACTCACGTACCCGCGTCCTGACCTCGGAGGCGCTCGGGAACCGAAGCTTCGAGTTCTCCGGCACGCTGGTGGTCGATGGCGTCGTGCGCCCGGTGGACCGCGACGCCCGACCCTGGCCCCTCTCGGGCACGATCACCCGGACGGTCGACGTGACGATCGTCAATGGGCCGAATGGAGACCAGACGAGATCCGCGGTGGTCGCCGTCACCTTCGACGGCACACGGTTCGCGACCATGACCGTGGACGACGAAGTGTTCGAGATCGACCTCGCCCGGCGTGGCCGGGACCGGATACGCCGGGGTCACACGAGAAACTCGGGCGGCCCCTGAGGGCCTCCGCCGTCCAGGCACACGGTGAGCGCCCCGGGCAGGATGCGGAGTTCCAGCAGCCGCGCCTCCCGGGGTTCACCGTCCACGCTGACGGGACGGGAGGAGGCGAGTTCGAGTCGAACGGAGGCGACGGAATCGAGCAGCCAGGGGTCCCCCGGTGACCCATCGCCGAAGATCGCGGGAACCTCCTTGCCGATGTCCCACGCCGTGGCGTCCGCGACCCCGCAGAGGTGGAGTCGACCGTCCGCTGGATCGGCGTCGGGCGCGATCGGTACACCCCCGCCCGCCGTCGGGCCGTTCGCGAGCGAGATGTGCAGCAGCGGGCCGGTCCAGAAGGGCGTCGGATCCCCTTGTGCCGACCTTCGGATCGAAATCTCCGCCTCGAACGGTTCGAGGCCGGAAGCAGCCGACAGCGCCGCCTTGAGGTAGGCGAAACGACCCCACCTGGCCTTGGTCTCGTCATCGAGTTCGGCGTGGACGAACCCGGACAGTCCCAGAGTCACCGCGTTCACGGCCAGGACCTCGTCCTCGCCGTCGACCGAGAGGGCGAGCAGGTCCACCGGACGGCGCGTCCCCTCGATGACGACGCGCGCCGCCTCCTCCGGATCCAGCGGCAGCTCGAGCGCCCGGGCAAAATCGTTCCCCGTACCCGACGGTACGATCCCGACACCCGTGCCGGAGTCGGGACCGAGCGCGCGAACGATCCCCTGCACCGTCCCGTCGCCTCCCACGGCGACGACCAGCTCCGGGGGGGCATCCGACACGTCTTCGGTGAATGTCCGCCATCCTTCGGCCGACTCGAGCAGCAGGTTCCGATCGGGCTCGAGCGCGTCGATCGCGCCGGCCACCTCCGGCGGCGGATCGGCGTCGGTCCGAACCACCCAGAGACCCCCGGCCCCACTCATGATGACACCCCCGGATTCCGGCACATCCGTACTGCCATCCGGCGGGAACCTAGACTGCTCGGGCACCGGACGTCCCTTCGATGGTCGCTCATGTGAACACGCTCCGCCTCCGGCGCGTGCAGGTCAAGGCGCACGAGCCCTCGCATCGGGCCGACCATCCCCCTATTCTGCCGAGGCCTTCAGCATTCGGTGGACCTTACGCATCCTTCGAGGCGGATCCACCCACCAACCGAACACCCTGGAGTCTCTCTCCATGTCCGTCTTCCGTCGCAGCACGCTCGGCCTCGCCGCCGGGCTACTCCTCGTTCCCTCGACGCCCGCCCCCGCGGCCGCCCAGGACGCCCAGCTCACCGCGGACCACCTGTCCGTGTTCGACTACCGTGAAATCGGCCCGACTCGTCGCAGCGGCCGATTCGTGGACGTCGCGGTGCACCCCGAGCAGTCGCGTACCTTCTGGATCGCCGCCGCTTCGGGGCATCTCTGGAAGACGGAGAATCACGGGACGACCTTCGAGATCCAGTTCACCGATCAGGAGGTCTTCTCGATCGGCGACATCACGGTGGCGCCCTCGGACGGAGACATCCTGTACCTCGGCTCCGGCGAGCCGAACAACTCCCGCTCCAGCTACTGGGGCGACGGCGTCTACAAGTCGACCGACGGCGGCGAGACCTGGGAGAACAAGGGACTTCCCGAGTCGCATCACATCGGCCGCATCGTGGTCCATCCCGACGATCCCGATCTCCTGTACGTCGCCGCGCTCGGGCACCTCTACTCGGAGAACCCCGAACGGGGTCTGTATCGCTCCACCGACGGCGGCGACAGCTGGGAGCAGATCCTGGCGCCCGAGGTGAACGGCAAGACGATCGGCGTCGTGGACGTCGCCATGAACCCGCTCACGCCCGACGTCCTCTACGCGGCCACCTTCGACAAGGTGCGCGTGCCGTGGAGCTACGATCTCGGTGGGCCCGGAAGCCGGATCTGGAAGTCGACCGACGGCGGGGACAGCTGGGAGATGCTGGAGGGCGGGCTCCCGATGGGAATGCTGGGGCGCATCGGCGTCGACCTCTACGCGCAGAATCCCGATATCATCTACGCCACCATCGAGAACGCGAACAAGCCGGGCATGAGCGACGAGGAGCGGCTCGAGGAACTCCTCACGCACCAGTCCAGCTCCGGCATGATCGGCGGTGAGGTGTACCGCTCGAACGACGCCGGGGAGACGTGGGAGAAGGTCAGCCCCGACGGCGAGTCGATCGGCGGGCGGCCGGCCTACTACTACGGTCAGATCCGCGTCGATCCGAACGATCCCGACCGCGTGTACGTGCTCTCCATCGCGACGATGGTGTCGGACGACGGGGGCCGCACCTGGGATTCGCGTGCATTCACCACCGGTGGCGACGACCACGCCGTCTGGATCAATCCCGACGACTCGGATCACATCATCCTGGGGCACGACCACGGAATGGGCGTGAGCTTCGATCGGGGTGAGACGTGGACTCACCCGGACAACCAGTCACTCGCTCAGTTCTATGCCGTGGGGTACGACATGTCCTATCCCTACCGGGTCGCCGGAGGGCTGCAGGACAACGGTTCGCACATGACCTACCACACCAATCCCGGCGGCAGCTTCGTCGGGATGGAAGACTGGGAGACGGTCGGTGGCGGCGACGGCATGTACAACGTCTTCGAGACGTGCTCCAACCGGTATCTCTACAACGAGTCCCAGTTCGGCCCGATTCGCCGGATCGACCTCTGGACCGGCGAGACCGAGGGGATCCGCATGCAGGACGACGAACTGAGGTTCAACTGGATGTCGCCGATCCAGGTCTCGCCGCACAGCTGCGACGTCATCTTCCACGGTGCGAACCGTCTTCTCCGCTCGCCCAACCGTGGCGAGACGTGGGAGTACGTCAGCCCGGACCTCACGAAGGCGGATCCGGCGACCCTCACGACCGGCAAGGGCGGCGACGGGAACATCCAGTACGCGACGATCACGACCTTCGACCAGTCGGACCTGAACGCCGATGTGATCTGGGCCGGGACGGACGACGGGAACGTCCAGGTGACGCGGGACGGTGGCGACACGTGGACGCTCCTGAACGACAACATCCCCGGCAACCCCGAGTACTGGGTCAGCCGGGTCGAGGCCTCGCATCACGATCCCGCCCGTGCCTATCTCAGCTACACCGGGTATCGGCGTGACGACTTCCGTGCCTTCGTCTACGCGACGGACGACTACGGACGGACATGGACGGACATTTCGGCGAACCTGCCCGACTACGGTCCGATCAATGTGGTTCGCGAGCATCACCAGAACCCCGATCTTCTGTTCGTGGGGACGGAGTTCCAGGTCTGGGCCTCGACCGATCGCGGCGGAAGCTGGGTCTCGATGAAGAACGACATGCCGACGCAGCCGGTGCACGACATGCAGATCCACCCACGCGAGAACGACCTCATCGTCGCGACGCACGGGCGCGGGATCTACATCGCGGACATCGCGCCCCTCGCACAGCTCGGCCCCGACGTGATGGCCGCCGGGGCGCACCTGTTCACGCCGGAATCGAAGGTCCGGTGGATCGCGGACGACCGTGGCCACCAGCCCTTCCACAACTTCCGCGGCGAGAACGAGCCGATGGAGATTCCCGTGTACTACTGGCTCGGAGAGGACGCCGGAGACGTCTCCGTCGAGGTCTACCAGGGGCAGATGCTCGTGGCCGAGCTGGACGCCGAGACCGGCGCCGGACTCCACATGACGGCGTGGGACATGGAGCGACGCGTCGAGCGCAGCGAAGCCGACCAGGCCGAGATGCGGGAGCGGTTCGGAGATCGGATGAGCGAAGAGCAGATCCGCTACCAGAGCGAAGACGCATCCATCGGTGCCTACCGCTTCGTCCTGAACGTCGACGGCCAGCGCATGGAGGCGCAGGCGTCGATCCTTCGTGACGAGTGGTGGATGCAGCGCCGATGAGCGACGCCGCCCTGAACGGCCGGAAGGTCGTCCTCGCCTACAGCGGGGGACTCGACACCGCATGCATTCTGAAGACCCTCATCCAGCAGGGCCACGAGGTGATCGCCTACGTGGCCGACGTGGGCCAGCTCGAGGACTTCGACGACATCGCGGAGCGTGCGGTGGCGACGGGGGCCTCGGAGGTCTTCGTCGAGGACCTGCAGGAGGAGTTCGTCACCGACTTCATCTTCCCCGCGATCGCGGGAAATGCGGTCTACGAGAATCGGTACCTCCTCGGCACGGCGCTCGCCCGCCCGGTCATCGCGAAGCGTCACATCGAGGTCGCCCGGAAGGTCGGAGCGACCGCGGTGGCACACGGTGCAACCGGGAAGGGAAACGACCAGGTGAGGTTCGAGCTGGCCTTCGCGGCCCTCGCGCCCGACCTGCAGATCATCGCGCCGTGGAAGGACCCCGAGTTCCTGGCACGCTTCCAGGGACGGCGCGACCTCCTCGCCTTCGCCGACGAGCACGACATCCCCGTCGAGGCCACGGCGGAGAAGCCGTATTCGAGCGACGAGAACCTCATGCACCGGTCGTACGAGGCCGGTATGCTCGAGGATCCCGATGCGGCCCCCCCCGCCGACATGTACAAGCTCACCCGACCTCTCGAGGACACCCCGGACCAGCCGGACAGGATCGTGGTGCGGTTCAGGGACGCGTATCCGGTCGAGGTCGAGAATCTCGACGACGGGACCAGCGTGACCCACCCCGTGGAGATCGTGAGCTACCTGAACGACATCGGGGGCGCGCACGGCATCGGTCGTATCGACATCGTCGAGAATCGCTTCGTCGGCATCAAGTCACGCGGCGTCTACGAGACGCCCGGTGGGACCATTCTTCACATGGCGCTCCGGGACCTCGAGGGCATCGCCATGGACCGTGAGGTTCGGCGGCTGCGCGACATGCTCTCCCCTCGCTTCGCGGAGATCATCTACAACGGCTTCTGGTTCTCACCGGAGATGGATTTCGTCGAGGCCGCCTTCATGCAGTCATCCGCCCTCATCGACGGCGCCGTCCGGCTTCAGCTGTTCAAGGGCAACGTCATCGTCGAGGGACGCTCCAGCCCGAGCTCACTCTACGATCAGGACCTCAGCTCGATGGATGTCGCCGGTGGATACGATCAGGAGGACGCCCGCGGATTCATTCGTGTCAACGCCCTGCGCCTGACCGCGCATCGCGTCATCGTGGACCGCTCACACGACTAGGGCGTGTTCACGCAACGGGTCTGCGCCCCGGGGTCTGGTCATGCTGAGCGAGTGGCCGCTGCCGGGTTGAACGCGGGTGCGCCCCGCGGCGTGGGCTCTCTGGGCTCTCGCTGACGTCGACCCGGATCGTCATCCACCCGAATCCCCGTCGTCGCTCAGGACCGTCCCCACTTCGTCCACACGAGAATCACCCCGCACGACCCGTTGAGTCCGCCCCACTCCAGCGGCGTCTGGGCCGGGCCACGGTAGACCTCGATCCCCTCGACGTCGCTGGGGAGCGTGAGCAACAGGGCGCCATACGTCTGGACCTGCTGGACCCCATCGATGAAGACTCCCGGTTCGCAACGCCCCTCGACGCCCCCGCCGCCGCGAAAGGTGATGGTCTCGTTGTCGAACTGTACACCGGGAATCCCCCTCAACAGGTCGCCGAACTCGAACGCGGGTATGCGCTCGATGTCACCGGGCCCGATGAACCGGCCGAAGCCGGCCGCCGCCCGCTCGTAGAATCCGGCGGAGCGGAGCCGCCGCCGCTGCTGTTCCTGCCGGATCCTGACGTCGATGCCCGCGATCTCCGTCGGTGCAGGCAGCATGAAGAGGGCGATCGAGAGGTCACCCGCCTCGGATTCGAAGAGAAAGATGCCGTCCGTGACCGTCGTGTAGGACAGCCTCTCGGCACGTATGTAGTATTCTCCGGGCCTCGGCACATCGAGCACGAATCCCCCACTCGGTCCCGTCGTCGTCTGCAGCAGCACGTTGGCGTCGGGGTCGAGCAGGGAGACGGAGACGTCGGCCATGGCCTGCTGCGTGCGTCCATCGGTTACCCGGCCCCGCAGCGTCTGGGCCGTCAGCCCGTCCGCCAGCAGGATCACGAGCGCCGCGGCCAGAGCGACGATTCCAGCGCGTGAGTTGGCATGTCGTCGAACAGTCATTCGAATCACGATGAGTCGGATGGAAAACGGTAACTGGATGCAACTACACCAGGGGTGGGCCTCGGGGTCGGTCCGCTCCCGAAGACACCCCCACGCATCCATCTTTTGGATGCTCCGGCGATGGTCGGTGGATGCCCGACTCCGTCAGATCCTCCGGACGACACGAGCGCGAAGGCACCGCGGTCGGAATCCGAAGCGGAAATGCTCGTTCATCCGGCACACCTTATGTTGCTCGGTCATTCGTGGCGAGATCGTCCCCCCGAACAGAAGGTCGAATGTACGCACGCGTCCTGCACGGGTTGCTCACCTCGGTCGTCCTGGCGACCGCACTCGCAGTCACTTCGAACCCCGCGGTTTCGCAGGTCTCGACCCCGGACACCGAAGGCACGATCGTCATCGCCGTCCGGCACGCCGAACGCGCCGACGACGGGGCGGAACGTGCCGCGCGCGATCCAGCGCTTTCGGAGGTCGGTTCCGATCGGGCCCGATGCCTCGCCCGCACGCTCGAGCATGCGGGCGTGACGCGTGTCTTCTCGACCGACTACGTTCGGACGCGGAGCACTGCCCGCCCGGTCGCCGAGGCGCTGGGGCTCGAGGTGGAGGGCTACGATCCCCGGGCGCTCGGGACCTTCGCCGACGTGCTGCGCGACGCGGGTGGCGTGGTGGTCGTCGTCGGACACTCCAACACGACGCCTGCGCTGGTCGACGCGCTGGGGGGAGAGTCGGTCTCCCCGATCGACGAGCACGAGTACGACCGTCTGTACACCGTCTTCCTCGGCGACGGAGGAGTTCGGAGCACCCTGACCAGGTATTGCCCGGCGGGGTGAGCCCACCACGAAGATGGGCCGGCCCCGGAGGTCCGGAACCGGCCCATCTTCGTTGTTCGTGCGTCTCGGGGATTCAGCCGGGCACGCACCCCGACCGCACGGCGGAGGTCATCCGCCGGCGTTGATCAGCGTGAGGATGGCCGCCGGCGGCTCCAGCTCGCTCGCGTCGACCGTCCCGAATTCCACCGATTCGATCGTCATCACCTGCTCCTGACCCATCATCGACTGTCGCATCGTGGTGGGCATCAGCAGATCGCCGAACTGCTGATAGTCGCTGACGCGGGTCACCACGTCGACCGACCCCATGGGCGACTCCTGGCTCGCGGTCGTCGCGACCAGCAGGCCGGTGTCCTTCGAGAAGCACTCGGTCGACTCACGACCGCTGACCCAGACGTACGCGACCTGCCAGCAGGCCTCCCCATCATATTCGGTCTCTCCGACCGTCTCGACGGAGGTGAAGAGCGCAGGGTCCCGCACTGCATACTGATCGTCGGACTGCTCGCGGATGGCGTCGAGTTCGCCGCCCTCGAGCAGGCGAGGGCCGGTCATCGGATCCACCGACCAGCCGACCTCTCCCGTGTAGCCCGACTGCATCTGCCCCATCCCCGGAATGTTCACCATGGTGTACATCTGATCGTCTTCCCCCGTCAGCACGGTGAGATCGCCGGTGACGCCCATCGCGGGCATGGAGAACGACCCCGTGGTGCGCGACGACATCGACTGTAGCGCGGCGTCGCGTCCGCCGATCGCCTCCACGTACCGGTCGATGACCTCCCGGGCCGGAGGCAGATCCTGAGCCGACGCATCGGTCGGCAGAGCTGCAGCGACCACCATTGCAACGGCGCCACGGAGGAGGGTCTGGAACGACATCTTCATCTTCGGAACTCCACGTTGAAGTCGGATTCGGAACCTGCACACATCATCTCTACGCATCGAGGCCACGGCCTCTTCATCGAGCGTCGTCTCCACCCGCTGCCCAGGCGACCGCGGCGTCGAGGGCTTCGTCGCGCCCCGCGAGGAGTGCGCCCCGGCGCAGCGGGATCTCGATGTCCGGTCGTACCCCGGAGCCTTCGATCCTGCGCCCCTCCGGATCGGTCAGGTTCGAGATCACATGATAGAGCACATCCCCGCTGGGCAGCGGCAACGTCGCCGCAGGAAGTGCATACCCCGGAGTCGTGCTGCCGAACAGACGTGCCCGGCCGGTCGATTCGAGTCCGGCGGCGAAGATCTCCGAGGTACTCATGCTCATCTCGTCGATCAGGACGGCGAGGCGTCCGTCGTAGGCGTCGCGAAGCGCTCCGCCGGTGTCCACGCCCCTCGGCATCGCGACGAAGTTCAGCTCACCCGCACGCGACTGGAGCGTACCCAGTTCCGCCCGCTCGGCGAAGAAGGACCCGGCGGTCGACATCACCATGCCGCCGACGCCGCCGGGGTTCCCACGAAGATCGATCACGATCCCACCGCAGTCCGCCAGCGCGTCCACCGCCTGGTTGAAGGGCGCGACCAGAGGAACCATCCAGATGTTGAATTCGATCACACCGACACACGCGCCGGACGGACCGGGCGCGGGCACACGATCCCAGTCGAGCCACGAGGCCATCGCGGGGAGCTGACCGAAGCGCACCATCTCTCCCCGTGCCGGTCTGCGCTCGAGGGCCACCGTCGACGTGTCGCCACGCTCGTCCACGACCGTCATCGAGAGCTCACTGCCGACCGGCCCCGTCATGAGTGACATGGCGCCCTGCACGGTCTGGGTCTCCGCGGTGATCCGCTCCCGCTCGGATGCCGCATCGGCCACGACCCGCTCCCACCTCTCGGTCTCCTGCTCGCCGACCGACGCGATGACCCACCCGGTGCGGAGTCCCGCATCCGCCGCCGCACCGTCGCGCAGCCTGAAAATCGTGAGTTTCCCGTCGACCCAGCGGGCCTCGAGACCGACATCTCCCGGACCCGCGTCACCGAGATCCTCCACGCCGTCCGCCTCGACCGAGATCGCCTGGACGCTCTCCTGGGGAAGGATGGCGAAGTGGCTCTCCCCGAGTCGGGACAGCATGTCCCGGAGCACGACCCGGAGCTCTTCGCGCGTCGAGACCTCGGCGGCGAGGGGACGCAGTTCATCCCGGATGCCGGGCCAGTCGATGCCGCGGAAGTCGGGGTCGTAGTAGCTCGAATTGATTCGGCTCCACGCCGAATCGAAGGTCTGTAGCGCGAGCTCCTGCGAGATGGGCCGAGCGCTGGACGACACCGATGTATCCGAGGGAGGAGTCGGGTCGGATGGTGCCGACCCGCCTCCCGCGCAGCCGGCCAGCATCGTCGCCGTGGCCAGCAGCCAGGTCGCCGTACGGGAGCCCGTGAGTCGAGCGGTGCGGCTGGATCGCGGTATGGGGGGTGTCGGTGCCATGTCCATGGTTGGTTCGAGGGTGTGCAATCCGCGGATCGGGTCCGGGGCATCTCCGCGTTGCCCGGGCGAGGACGAGCGTGAGGTCCGTCCACGTCGGGCCAGGGCCCTGTTCACCCAACGGGTCCGCACCCTGTTGGGTGAACACGCCCTGGCTACGAATCTAGCGCCGCCAGTCTTCTCGTCTCCATGTGTGCGGTGCCTCGCGCGCCTGCCCCCGACGGCTCAGCCCTCGCCCGACTCGGGCAGCGCCACATTGTCGATGAGCCGAACTCCGCCGACGTGGACCGCGGCCAGGCGGCGACCCCACCGATCCTCCACGTACTCGACGTCGATCCCCTCCGACGCCAGACCTCGACGCGCGTCCCGCGCGGACGTGCTCTCCCGGAGGATCCGCGCGAACTCCACCGCGCGCCGGTAGCCGCCCTCGTCCAGGTTCAGGTTGCGGGAGCTGAGGGCCACCCCGCGTTCGTCACGGACCGTGGGCACACCCACCACCCGCACGGGCAGGAAGAGGGCCTCGGTCATCTCCCGAACGAGCGTGAGCTGCTGCCAGTCCTTCTCGCCGAAGTAGGCTCGGTCCGGCCGGACGAGGTTGAAGAGGCGAAGCACGACGCTCAGGACACCGTCGAAGTGGCCCGGGCGACCCGCTCCACAAAGGATCTTCGTGATCTCCGTCTCGATCACGCGATACCGGTAGCCGTGCGGGTAGATCGCACCCCGGGTCGGCGTGAACACGAGATCGGCTCCGGCCCTCTTCATTGCGGACAGGTCGGCGTCGAGGTCCCGGGGGTACGTCTTCAGATCGCGCGCGTCGTTGAACTGGGTCGGGTTGACGAAAACGCTGCCCACCAGGGTGCCGCACTCCGGACGTGCCCGCTCGAAGAGCGCGAGATGTCCGGGATGGAGCGCCCCCATCGTGGGGACGAATCCGACCGGTCCGGCCATCCGATCGCGCTCGAGAGCGAGCTCCTCCACCGTCGTGACCCGCCTCATTCGTACCGCTCGCCCGGTCCGGGGAAGGCCCCGTTCCTCACGGCGTCGACGTACCCTCGCACGGCCTCCGCGAGCGGAGTCGCTGCGTCCCCGAACTCGCGCACGAATCGGGGCGTGCGGCCCGGCGTCATACCGATCAGATCGTTGATCACGAGAATCTGACCGGAGGTGTCCGCCCCGGCGCCGATTCCGATCGTGGGGATGTCTCGTTCCTCCGTGATGGTCCGCCCGAGGTCCGCCGGAACGCACTCCACGACGAGTGCGAAGCAGCCGGCCTCCTCCTGTAGCCGCGCAGCGTCGCGTACCGCCTCGGCGGCCTCGCCTCGGCCGGCAACGCGGAAGTCGCCCTGCTCGACGAGCTGCGGCAGGAGACCTACGTGTCCCATCACCGGGATGCCGCCGTCGATCAGACGGTCGAGAACCTCCCAGCTGTCGGGCAGCGCCTCGAGCTTCACGCCGTCGGCGCCCGCCTCCACCAGGGTCCGTGCGGCGGCCAGTCCACGGTCCGGGTCGCGAGATGCGATCCATGGCAGGTCCGTCACGATGGGCTTGGACGGCGCACCACGTCGGACCGCGGCGGTGTGCCGCGCGAGCATGTCTACATCGGCCGGACGGGTTGAACGGTGTCCGTACACGACCATCGCGACCGAATCACCGACCAGCAGGAAGTCGAGCGGAAGATCGTCGAGCACGGCCGCGGTCGAGGCGTCGTACGCGGTACTCGCGACCAGCCGTTCACCCGAGGCGAATACCTGCAGCGCTCCCCTGGGGTGACCGGGGCCGGCGCCGATCTCGGGGCGCCCTCCGTATGGAGCCCCCGCATCGGCGTCCCGGGTGGGATCGGACACACCGACGGCCGTCAGCATCGCTCGGTATACGCCGCCCCACGGGTCGTCGCCCAACTCCGCCAGATGCGCCCGTATCGTGCCGGCGTCGCCCCGCACGACGGGGCCGGTCACCGCCGAGCCGACGTCCGCCCGGATATTGAGCGCCACCGTCTCGAGGTAGGGTCCCCACGCGGCGCGCGGCAGGCCGACCGCCTCGAAGATCTCGGCCGCCCTGCGCCAGAGGATCGCGGTGAAGTTTCCGCCGAGGACCGCGGCGCCGTGGTAGCGCACGCGATCTTCCACGCGGAGGGTGGAGTGTGAGTTCGGAAGGTCGGGAAAGAGTTCGGGAAACCCTGAAGGCCCGGGATCGACCACGAAGTGGAGCGCCCTGTAGAGCTGCTCCGGAAAGAGCGTCTCCCCGAAGCTTCCGAGCGGGTGGCAACCCGTCACCCCATCGATGGTGAGGGATCCGGAGCAGTGCACGAGCGGCGTGTCGCCCAGCCGTTCGGCCTGCTCGTCGACGAACGACGCGATCGCATCGTCCGGAACGAGGATCAGAACCGCACGGGCCGTGCCCGCCCGGTCGGCGAGTGCCTCCGGTCCGTCGGAACGACGCCAGGCCACATGCGGGATCCCGAGCAGTTCGAAGTAATGCCCGAGATGCCGCGCAAGCCGCCCGCCCCCCACGAGGAGGTAGGGAGCGGCGGTACCGGACGCCTCCACCGGAGCCGGACGAGACGGGGAGGATTCTGGACGGACGTCCCGAACGTCCTTTGTCATTCGTCGGCTCCGGGTGACAGGTGAGAGCGGTTCGAGAGGGGGACCGGTACGGGGCGGGTTGAAGCTACGTCAGCTGCGCGCGTCGGTCATGCGCAACGCCGCAGGATCCCGTCGTGGGGAATGGTGACCGGGAACGCCCATGTACCTCCCCGGCCCGGCCGTCCGGGTGAACTCGGCCGGGATGCGTCCCGGTGACGACCGGCGGGGTGCGTCCCGCCGATCCCCGGCTGACGCCCGTGGAGTGGAGCGTGCGTCGATGAGAACCGCCGATGGCGACCCCTCCGGACGAAACTCGGGACGTTCGGACCAGGTGTCTGAAACCCGTCCTGTCCCGCCCCTCAGATGTCGAGGTTGCGGACGTACTTCGCGTTCTTCTCGATGAACGCGCGGCGCGGCTCGACATCATCGCCCATCAGCCGATCGAACAGCTGACTCGCAATCGCGCCGTCCTCGATCTCGACCCGCATCAATGTCCGCTGATCGGGATCCATCGTCGTCGACCAGAGCTGGTCGGGGTTCATCTCACCGAGACCCTTGTACCGCTGGATGTGCACGCCCTTGCTGTCGGACTTGGAGCCCGTGAGGCGTTCGAGAATCGCCTCGCGGTCCCCCTCCGTATATGCGTAGTGATCCTTCTTCCCCTTCCGGATCTGGTACAGGGGCGGCTGTGCGATGTAGATGAAGCCCGCCTCGATCAGCTCCTTCATGTGACGGAAGAAGAAGGTCAGAAGAAGAGTCCGGATATGGGCGCCGTCCACATCCGCGTCCGTCATGACGATGATCTTGTGGTAGCGCGCCTTGTCGATGTCGAAGTCGTCGCGGATACCGGCACCGATCGCCGTGATCATCGCCCGGATCTCGTCGTTCGACAGAATCTTGTCGATTCGCGCACGCTCCGTGTTCAGGATCTTTCCCTTGAGCGGGAGGATGGCCTGATACTGCCGGTCGCGACCCTGCTTCGCCGACCCGCCGGCGGAGTCACCCTCCACCAGGTAGATCTCGCACATGCTCGGCTCCTTCAGCGAGCAGTCCGCGAGCTTTCCGGGCAGAACACCCCCCTCGAGCGCGCTCTTCTTGCGGGCGAGGTCCCGTGCCTTCCGGGCCGCCTCGCGAGCGCGCGCCGCCTGGAGCGACTTCTCGATGATGGCCTTGGCAGCCTTGGGATTCTCGTCGAGAAAGGTCTGGAGCTGCTCGTTGACCGCCGTCTCGACCGCTCCACGGACTTCACTGTTGCCGAGCTTGGTCTTGGTCTGACCCTCGAACTGCGGCTCCATGACCCGCACGCTCAGCACGCAGGTCAGACCCTCCCGCACGTCGTCGCCCGAGAGGCTCTCGTCCTTCTTGAAGATCTTGTTGCGGCGGGCGTAATCGTTGATGGTGCGCGTCAGCGCCGCCTTGAACCCCGTCAGGTGGGTCCCGCCCTCGTGCGTGCTGATGTTGTTGACGAAGGTGTGCGTGTTCTCGCTGAACCCTTCGTCGTACTGCATCGCACACTCGATCTCGGCTTCGTCCTTCTCGGCCTCGAAGTACACGACATTCTCGTGGAGCGGCTTGCGGCTGCCCCGGAGGTACTCGACGTACTGCGCGAGTCCGCCCTCGTACTGATAGGTCTCCTCGGTGTCGTCACGCTCGTCGATCAGCGTGATCTTCGCGCCCTTGTTGAGGAAGGCGAGCTCACGAAGCCGGTTCGACAGGATCTCGTAGCTGTAGGTGAGTTCGGTGAAGATCTCCGGATCGGGGTGGAACGCGATGAAGGTTCCGGTCTTGTCCGTTGTCCCGATCAGCTCGAGTTCCTTCGTCTTGATCCCGCGCTCGTAGCGCTGATGGTAGACTTCCCCGTCGCGTTCGACCCTGACCTCGAGCCACTCGGAGAGCGCATTCACGACCGATACGCCGACGCCGTGCAGTCCGCCGGACACCTTGTAGCTGTCCTTGTCGAACTTTCCGCCCGCGTGCAGGGTGGTCAGGGCGAGTTCGACGCCGGGAAGCTTCTCCACCGGGTGCATGTCGGTCGGAATCCCCCGTCCGTCGTCCTGGACGGTGATCCCGTTATCGGTGGTGATCTTCACCACGATCTCCGAGCAGTATCCGGCCATCGCCTCGTCGATGGAGTTGTCCACGACCTCGTACACGAGGTGGTGGAGTCCCCTCGAGGAGGTGGACCCGATGTACATCCCGGGACGCTTCCGGACCGCCTCCAGACCCTTGAGTACCTGGATCTGTCCGGCGTTGTAGTCGCCCTTCCCCTTCTGCTTTTTCTTGTCCGCCATCGACGGGTTCCCGGTCCAGTTCCTGTTCGTCGATTCGCCCCATGCGAATCGATCGTCTTCCTCGCAGGTCGAGCCTCGTCCCGAGCCCGCCTGTCCGCACGCTCGACGCTTCCCGGCGCCCATGCATCCCGGCGCCTGTGCCCTCGCCTCAGCCCTCGGGCGAGAGTACGAAGACCAGCTTGTCGATCTCCGTCTCGAGGTCCCGGTTGAGCCGCCCCAGAATCTCGCCCTTCATCATGTTCAATTCCATCAGCCACGCACTCGACCGAACCTCGACCACGAGCGTGGCATCGGCCACCGAACGCGCGTGCGTCACCGCCGCGATCTCCTCTCCGACGCTTTCTTCCCACTGCGTGAGCGCCGACTGACGGTCCAGATCGGCGCGGACGCCGGCCTCGTCGAGCACCGCTCCGAGCAGATCCCCCAGCTTCTGAGGTCCTCGATCGGCGCCGCCTCTCACGTCACGCCATCCGCGTGTGAGAATGACGGAATCCACCTCATGCCGAAATCCTTCCGGCCGCGATCGACCAGCGCGGGAGAACATCGGTCCGCAGCCGCACGTCGCTCTCCTTGGGCGCCGTCAGGATCACCTGACCCGCGTCGTCCCGATCGATCAACTCCATGATCCGCTCGCTCCGACCCGCATCGAGTTCCGCGAATACGTCGTCCATCAACACGATCGGCTCCTGCCCCCGAGCCTCTCGGATCGTATCGGCTTCCAGCAGGCGCAGCGCGAGTGCAACCGTGCGCTGCTGGCCACCCGACCCGTACTCCCGGACGTCCAGCTCGCGCTCGCCGTCCAGATGGAACCGTACCTCGTCCCGGTGCGGCCCCGCGGTCGTCGTCCGCAGGCGCAGGTCGTTCGACTCGGCCTCTCCCAGCGCATCCCGAAACGTCGCCGCGACCGACTCCTCGTCGGGGGCCCCGTCGAGACCGACGTTCGGTCGGTATGTCTGCGTAGCCGCCAGACCTCCCGAGATGTCCGAATAGTAGCGGGCGAATCCCTCGGCCCGATCCTCGATCCACCTCCGCCGCGCGTCCATCACCACCGCTCCGCTCCGGACGAGTGGCTCGTTCCAGACCCGCAGCATCGACTCGGCGCGGGGCTCCTTGAGTGCCGCATTCCGCTGGCCCAGAACGTGCCGATACTCGGACAGCGCCTCGACGTAGCCCTCGATGTTCAGGGACAACACCACATCCAGAAAACGCCGACGCTCGCCGGGGCCTTCCGACACGATGGACACGTCCGAAGGTGAGAAGAGAACCGCCGCCACATGGCCGATCGCGTCGGTCAGGCGGTCCGGCTCCTCGCCGTCGATCGTCACCTTCTTCCGGCGGCCCGTCCGTTGATAGGCCGCTGCCACCTCCCGCGTATCCTCGTGCCCCCGCAGAGACCCCACGACCCGGAAGACATCCTCGTCGAACCCGACGAGCTGGTCGTCACGAGCGCCTCTGAACGACCGAAGCGTCTCGAGATAGTAGATCGCCTCCAGGAAGTTCGACTTGCCCTGCGCGTTCTCGCCAACCAGCGCGAGCCCCTCTCGAGGGATCTCGAGGTCGTGGGCTGCGAGGTTCCTGAATCGTCGAAGCGACAGAGCCGTCAAACGCACGTGGGGTGGCGGAGGGGGAGTCCCTTGAGCATCCCCGTAAACTACCGGTTTCGGCCCGTGGTCGCCACCCGTTGCGGGCGCCGGAAAGTCGTTGTGGGACAACGCATTCAGCGCCCCTCCGGCGGCGCACTGGACAGCGGCGGCGTACCGGGGTGTATTGGAGGGTGAAGGTGCACCTGTGAAGCACAGGAGAAACGAGTGGGCAACCGGATGGTCCGACGTGCCGGACAGTACCCGTGGCGGAGCCTGATCCTGGCCATCGCCCTGGTCGCCACCGGATGTGGTACACTGCCCCGGAACAGCCAGCCGTTTCCCGGAACCGAGCCGACCGCCACCGTCGTGGTGGACAACTTCGTGTCGGGATACGTCGGCATGATCGTGTTCCTGACCTCCACGACCGGTGGGTCGGAGCGCCTCGGGTCGGTCGCCTCGGCGGGTGGGAGCCGCTTCTCTGTACGCGATATCCGGGGCGGCGAGTACCTCCTCGAGGGCCGGCTCGCCGGCCGAGTCTCCCTCCGATCATCGACCTTCATCTTCGGCGACGGCGATACCGTCGAGTGGAATCTGTCCGACAACCGGATCTCGTACCGGTGATCGTGTTCGACCGCGGCCTCAGCCGCCGCTGAAATCGGCCTTCCGCTTTTCGAGGAAGGCCGTCATCCCCTCTCTCATGTCGTCGGTCGACGCCAGTACGCCGAACAGCGCCGACTCGTGGTCCATCGCCTGGCGGGTGTTCACATCGAGGGCCGCGTAGATCGACTCGAGCGCCAGTCGCACCGCCACGGGGCCGTTCCGCGTTACCGAGCGCAGGAGGTCCTGCGCCCGTTCCATCAACTCGTCGCGCTCGACGACGTGCGTGACCACGCCGAGGTCGAGGGCGCGATCTGCGTCGAACATCCGACCCGTCAGGGTGAGCTCGACCGCGTGGCCGAGTCCCGCGAGGCGGGCCAGACGGATCGTGCCTCCGTACCCGGGGATGATGCCGAGCGTCACCTCGGGAAGCCCGAATTTCGCGTTCTCGCTCGCGATCCGGAGATGACAGCAGAGCGCGAGTTCGAACCCGCCCCCGAGCGCGAATCCACCTACCGCAGCGACCACGGGCTTCGGAAAGCTCTCGATGGCTGCGAACACCCTCTGCCCGAGACGGCTGGTCGCGACGCCCGTGGCAGGAGTCATCTCGACCAGCTCGGCGATGTCGGCACCCGCGACGAATGCCTTCTCGCCCGCGCCGGTGAGGATCACCCCGAGCACGCCGTCGTCACCTCGAAGCGACTCGAAGGCCGCCCCCAGCTGACGGATCACCGTCTCGTTGAGGGCGTTCATCTTCTCGACGCGGTCGATCGTGACGACCGCGATCTCTCCATCCCGCTCGATGCGGACGAACTTCTCTTCGGACATCCGTAGTCTCCGGACTCGAGGACCTTCCGGCGCATGGACCTGCGCGTTGCCGGGATGTACCTTAGCGGCCCTTCGTGCAGAATCTCCACCCCCGTTCGATCGGGAGTCCCATGAGTCGGTCCCTGAACAAGGTCATGCTGATCGGAAACGTCGGGAGCGATCCCGAGATCCGGTCCACCTCCTCCGGCGCTCGCGTCGGCAAGGTCTCCCTCGCGACCAACCGCTCCTGGCAGGGGCGGGACGGGCAGACGCAGGAGAAGACCGAATGGCATCGCCTGACCTTCTTCGGGCGCCTCGCCGACATTGTCGAGCAGTACGTCAAGAAGGGCGATCGGCTCTACGTGGAGGGGCGGATCGAGTATTCCCAGACCCAGGACGACAAGGGAAACACCCGGTACTGGACCGATCTTGTCGTCAACGAGATGGTGATGCTCGGCGGAGGCGGGACCGGGGGTGGCTTCGGCGGGGCCGAGCAAGCCTTCGGTGGATCGGGAGGCGGTGGTAGCTTCGAGGGCGGGAACGCCGATGGAGGCGGGGGCACGCCGTTGTCCGAACCGGACGACGATCTCCCCTTCTGATTCCGGACGTCCCACACCCGCGGCACAATCTTCGTACCTCCGTTCATCCACGACCACACGCCCATCGCATGGATCTGAAGCTCACCGGCAAAGTCGTCCAGATACTCGAAGAACAGTCCGGCGAAGGACGCAACGGGCCCTGGCGCAAGCAGGAGTTCGTCCTGGAGACGCAGGGCCAGTATCCGAAGCAGGTCTGCATCGTTCAGTGGGGCGACAACATCGACTCGTTCGGCGTCAAGGAGGGCGAGACCCTGACCGCGTCGATCGACATCCAGAGCCGCGAGTACAACGGGCGCTGGTACACGGACGTGAAGGCGTGGAGGATCGACCGGGATCAGGGGGGCGGAGGGGCTCCTCAGCCGCCGTCCGACGAGCCCTGGCCGACATCGGCGCCGCCCGAGTCTTCCTCGGACGACGGGCTCCCCTTCTAGGGCGTGTTCACAGGACGGGCCCGCCCCCTGGCGGCCCGTTGAATTCCGCGGTTCCCGGACCGTGACTGCGGGCATCGCGTCCAATGCGCGGGTCACATTCGGACCCGCGCGAGTTCGGGCCGCAGGACCGTTGGATCGCGGTTTCGATGCCCATCTCCTGCAGCTTCCACACCCCGTCGGGCTTGAAGTAGGCCCTGTTCGCAGCCGGTAACTCCAGGTGCTCCGCGGGTCCGGCGTCTCGCTCCCGTCGTCCAGCACCGCGCTTGCGCGCGCACCGGCCTCGAGTACGCGCTCCGTCAGCTCCGCCGGGTCGTGTTCGTCGCCGGGGCGGACGTCGGCATCCACGATCGCTCCGGTCTCCGGGGAGGCTCTGATCGAACGGGTCGCGCCCGGGTGG
>JGI12048J13642_10144040_pt1 | contig 35060 bp, 35 predicted proteins | sample ElkSlonscriptome_16_FD_13642 | JGI IMG/M metagenome (IMG submission 13642)
ATTTGATTTTGTGTTTCTGACATCCCAGATCTGTCTGGCAGCGTAACGCAAATGCGTCGCGCGAAGCAGACCGCTGTTTGTGGATACTTGATAATAATATTGGTATTCTTTTAGAAGGGGGGGACTCATGATCGAGGAATTCAAGCGTATTCAAGCGCAGTTAGAAAAGGCTGGCGAGCTCACGAGCGCTGCCTATCTACAGATGGCGATCGACGCTCTGATCGGTTTCGATGCAAGCGATATCTAAGGCAAGACTGAAAGCGCTTGAACCTCTTAGGACCAAGTGTCTCGACTGGCTTGAAACTTGATCTAGCTGGCCGTTGTGAGCTTATCGCCTAGCGAGCTGCGCATTTTTTCGAGTCCATCCGTGCTAAGAATGACGAAGGATCTTCGAGCATCTTTGAGGTCGGGTTCTTTTCTCGCGAGCCCTTCGGCTACCAGAACCTCGATCCATCGAAGGGCGGTTGTGTGCGGGCAAGCGGCAGCGATAGCGGCATCGGTTATCGCGACTTTGCGATTTCGATAATGATTGATGAAAAGATCCAGCAGGATGTCCCAAGCAGGCCCGCATGCTATGTGACTGCCTAGGATTTTCGCTCTGCGCCGACGGAAACCGTAGTGTCTGGATGCAATTGCTTCGTAATCCGCTCCACTTACAGGTGCAGATTGCGGCGGCAATACCTCTTCCGCGAGAATTTCAGCCATTTGGGCTATCTGGTCAGCAGCGTCTCTCAACATCATCACTTGCTGGGGCAGCCCCAACGAAGAAGATGGTTTTTCGGTTTCTACAATTTTATACTTCTGACACTCTTGAAGATTATGCATAGCGACCCCCCGCTGTGTTGCTTTTCCCTAACGAGTGCCTCCGATATTGCTCGAGGTCATCAAGCCTTCAGAGGTCGGTGAAATGATAATATCGCATTCCGTCCTAAGGTCTATCCCCTATTTAAATGCTTTAATGATTAATCCGCACGGATAAATCTTCGTAAATAACGAAAATAGATGAACACGCACGCTGTAACCTGTCTGGTGGGTGCAGTCGATCCGGTCGCAACTGCTCTTTGTTCGACGCCGGCTCCCCTTACTTGCGCATGGCTTTGGAGTGCAGCTTTGCCACTCGGCCAATGGGTCTAGTAAGTGTAGGAGACCTCCGGCATCCGATTCATCGACGGTCGAGGCAGTTAGCTTAGTCGGTTTTGAGGACTAATGGCTTTGCATTCCGCAATCGGGTTGAGACCGAGCATCTAGTTCTACTCGGCCCCACGCGGTCAAGGACGAGGGGGGGAAAGGGACGAAGCGTCCAAGCTAATCTGGGCAAATTGCTGCTGGCTTATAGGCGCCCGCTTTTAGTAGTGTGAGCGCAAAGCTGAGCGACCGATATGGGGCACCGAGCTGGCGTTCCTTCAAGCCTAGGAGGATGGCGATCCTCCGAGCCAAGTCAAAGCAACCGGAATGACTTGGATGAAGGTGCGAAACTGCCATCGGCACCACTTCGAACGAACGGCAGCTTTTGGGATCATTCCGAAAGGATCGGAATGACCGAAATGAGGGCGCAACGCAGACGTCAACGAGGCAAGTTCACGGAAATTCTCCAATGATCTGAGTGCCCATCTTCGTCCTTTTCTGGGCACCAAACAGTCCCAGAGCGAACCGGAAATCCTACGTCCCGCGCGGTCCGCGCCCGGAAGCGCGCAGTTCTGCGTGGTTTCAGGGGCGTCAGCACGAGAACGTGGGTCAGAGACCCTCTGATCTGCCTCGTCTCAGCACCCATTTGGGCTAATGTCTCTGCTTTGGATTTTCCTCGCCTCACCTACCATTGGCAATGGCTTCGATATTGTTAGGGCCGAGCCAACTCAGTCGAACCAGCTTGTGAAATTGCATGCGCCAGCAGGCCTTGCGCGTCGCGATCTGATTGATGCTGAATTCGTGGTGGGCGAGGGCGAGTTCGCGGGCCAGAAGGGGATCGCCTAGGAGCGCGATCACGCTCCTGTCGATCGGTCTTGCTCCGGTCTCTTCAGCAATGCGCAGCGTCGCCTCGCGGGATGGCTTGCGCGGTACAAGCGGGGTGCGCCGGTGATAATGATTACCTTCGGAGCAACACAGCACGTTGCATTCAACCGCATTTCGATCCCGTTATTGCGCAACTGCATTTCAGTGATCAGCTTCGCAACGATCATCAAATGGGGAGCATCAGACGCGAGGCTACTGGCAACGTCCTGCTGGTCGCGGTGGCGAACGCCTGCACCACCGAGGCCAAGCTCATTTCCTTCGCATTGAGCCGCTCGACGTTTGGCCACGTCGACGTGAAAGACACTCTTACGCTCGCCGGGAAGACCGATATCTAACTGCTATCGGGTGCCAAGGTCAGTCGGGCTGACTTCCGCCACCGAAGTCGAAGCGGTCGAGGCAGTCATCTCAAAAGTTCATGAACAGGTTCACGTTTGCCACGTGGTCCATGCGGTTTTCGCCTTCGCGGAAAACGGTCTGGTTCAGGTAACCTGGCACCATCTCGATCCCATCGGCGAGCGGGATCGAAACGCCTGCGAAATTACGCCAAACGCTCAGGCCTCCGCGTTGGAAGCTCGTTTCGTTCAATTCGATAAAGGGTTCGGTGTAAGCGACGACCTTGTTGTTCTCGCTGATCGGAACGCGCAGCTGTACGAAGTTTCGGAAACGCCAAGAAACACCGTTCCCCTCTTCAAAAGTGCGCTGCTCGAGCCGGGTGCGGGAATCCAGCGTTACACCGCCTTCGTTGAAAAGCCGGACGTTGAGCTCTTGGTAAAAGCGGTGCTCGTTTACTTCCACCGGTCCGACGGGATCGGTCAGGATATAGGCGTAGCCTCCGCCAATGCTGACATCCTCGTTCAGCCGATACCCCACCAAAGTGCGCAGCAAGAGTTGCCCCAACCGATCCGCGTCGTCGGTGAACCGCTCCTGCGCTTCGCCGCGGAGAAACCAATCGCTGTCCTCGTCGATATCAACGACAATGAACTGGCCGGTCCAGATGTTGAAGTCGTCTTCCGTCGCGGCCGCAGGGCACGCAATGAATACAAGCGCCAAGGCACCGAACGCCAGCTTTGCGGGTAAGATTTGTGTCATCTGTGGAGTGCCTTGGGTGAAGAAATGCGGGCGTCCGCGCGCCGCGCTCAGGGTAAGGAGTCAAGACGCGACGCCCCGCCGAGCAATCTGCAAGAGGGGCGTATTCCTGCACGATTTCCGGCGGAGCGAAGCGAGGCGGCGCTTAGTTGCCGCTGTAGGGAATGGTTGAGCTGTGGACGGCCATCTTCAGATTGCCTTCCTGATCGCGGATATATCCGATCGTGTATTCGACCTTGGTTTCCTCACCACCATCAGTCGGGGTGAAGTAGTAGTTCCCCATAGCGACCGCCATGTGGCAGATATTGTTCGAGATGCCCGCGTTCTGCCAGCGGACATTGCTCCAAGGGCGGATCGCAAAGCCCTTATCTTCCGGGTAGCTTTCGTTGTTGCCGACGAAATATGACAGCGCGCCGTCAAACGATGGACGGAACTGTTCGACCGAAGCGAGGGTCGGCTTGAAGAGGACCAGGCTAAGATCGTAAGCATAGAATTCGTTAATGTGGTCTGCCGCGGCCTCGCGATAGTCGCCGCCTTCGGAAAAAACCTTGCCGATGCGCACGATGCCATCGCCCCACGCTTCCTGCGCAGCAACCACTTCCTGCTCGGAAATGCACTGGAGCTGTTCTTCAGTCGGCTTGAGGGTCGATCCGCTGCCGATCGGCTGCATCGCGAGAGCCGGAGTGGTAGCGGCGATAGCAAGCGCGGCGATGAAGGTCTTGATTTTCATGTCAATCTCCGTGGTGTTAATATGCATTGCTTCACGGAATGCCCGTGGATGATTTGCATAAAAGGAAATAACTTACCGCCGTGCGCGTTCCATCAGCCACCCGGCTCCTCCCCTCGGCCTAGGCCGGATGGCCTATGCACTTTCCTGCGAAAGCTTTAGGTGCGCAGGGATGAGCAAGCCGGACGCTGCCTTTCCCACCGATGGCGAGACGATTGCCGAATTGCGCGAATTGTACCGCGCGGCGGAATCGCGCGCGGCGCGCTTGCGTCTGCTTTCGGTTTCGGGGCGAGAACTGGCCGCAGTCGATCCCGACAGTCTCACCATTGTCTTAGCGCGCTGTGCGGAACGGCTGGCCTTCTTCATCGGTCACCCTGCCGCCAGTCTTGCGCCTGCCGACTTCCAGGATGGTCTGCCTATCAAGGCGCCGGGTCCCGAGGGTCGCGTTGTCGCCCGGCTTGTCGTTAACGATCTGGCGTCGCTCGATGCGATCGCGAACGCGGAGGACCGCGATGCTGTACGAATGCAGCTAGAACTGATGGGCGCGACGATTGACCGGGTCGAAAAAGACCGCGAGCGGTCGGCACTCCTCGAAACCCTAACTGAACGCGAAAAGCGCCTCGAATTGCTGCTTGAGAAGGTCTTCACGGCACAGGAAGAGGAGCGCCGCCGGGTGAGCCATGAGTTGCACGACGGGGTTGCGCAAACCGCGACCGCGCTGGCGCGCTTACTGGAAAGCTCGCAAGGCGTGCGCAGCGTCGGCGAAGGGCAAACTGGCGCGATCGCCCCGACCGATGTAGCGCGGGGCCTTGTGGCGGAATTGCGCCGGGTGATTGCGGGCCTTCGCCCTACATTGCTTGACGATCTCGGCCTTCTCCCCGCGCTCCACTCGCTCGCAGAGGCACTGGCGGCGGAAGGCTACGACGTCAGCGTCGAGCTGTGCGATGGCGATGTTCGCCTTGCTCCAACAGTAGAAACAGCGCTTTTTCGGGTCGCGCAAGAGGCCATCGCGAACATCCGCAAACACGCCGGTGGCCCGTGTCCGGTCACGATTGAGATCAAGCTAGAAGACGACGCTTTCACGTTTTTGATAGCCGATCGGGGACGCGGCCCTTCCGAAGCCACCCTCGCCGCCGGAGGGCGCGGCGGGCACAATGTAGGGATCGACGTGATGAAAGAGCGCATGGCGGCGCTCGGCGGCACACTTGACTGGCGCGCAGGCGCTGTGAGCGGGGTCACGGTCGAGGCACGTTTGCCGCGCGAAGCGGCGCAATGAGCAAGTCGCGCATCCTGATCGTGGACGATCACCAGTTGGCGCGCGAAGGGCTGCGCGCGGTGTTAGCGGGTGATGGGCTCGAGATCGTCGGACTGGCTGAAACGGGCGAGCAAGCGGTGGAGCTGGTCCAGCGCCTTGAACCCGATGTGGTGCTTATGGACGTGCGCCTCGGCGACGGTATCGACGGGCTCGAAGCGACACGCCGGATCAGCGCTCTTGGCCTCTCGACCAGGGTGCTGATGCTAACGCTCCATGACATGCCCGGATATGTGCGCGAGGCGCTTGGCGCGGGCGCGGCAGGCTATGTGCTCAAAGACACCGCGATCGAAGATTTAAGAACGGCAATCAAGCAGGTCTTAGCGGGGCAATCAGCTTTGCCTATCGACCTTGTGAATGCGGCCATGCAAGCACCCGCAGCAGCGCAAAATGCGCGCCACCGCGATCTTACGCAGATCTTGACCGCGCGCGAACTGGAAGTGTTGGAACTGGTCGCTGAAGGACTCACCAACAAGGAAATCGCGCGCGAACTCTCGATCAGCCCGGCCACCGTGAAGGTGCATGTTGAGCGACTAATTGGCAAGCTGGGCGTGGCCGACCGCACGCAGGCCGCAGTGCTGGCAGTGAAGATGAAATCGGGCGGCATAAACCCTTGATGACGCAGCCGCGCTCCGCTCCGCTAAAACGGCTATGGACCGATCGAACGCTGGCCCTCAAAGGCCTGGTGGTTATCGCCCTGCCTCTCGCAATCCTGCTTGTCTCGCTCGTGTCACTTTATGTCGCGAGCACCGCAGAAACCCGCGCGGAGGACGACGTGCGACGCGCCTTTGCGATCCAGCGCGACATTTATCAGGTGCACGCATTGCTCGCCGAAGCGGCAACCGGCGTCCGCGGATACGCGCTGACCGGCGAAGAACGATTTCTGGAACCCTATCGCAAAGTGGAAAGCGAATTGCCGTCTACGATGGATCGGCTCGACGTTGCGATCGAGGATAAGGTCGTCAGCCGTTACTTTGCCGATCTGTTGCAGGTCGTCGACGATAAACGCGCGAGTTTGAAAGCGACCGTCGATCTGGCGCGCCTTCCTGAGCCGGTGCCCACAGACGAGGTGGAAGCGGCGCTGATCGCTAACAAGCTGGCGCTCGACACGGTCCGCCGCGAAATTGAAAAGATCCAGCAACGCGAAGCGGTCGTTCTCGATGAAAGACGCGCTCTAGTGGATGATGTGCGCTCCCGCTTTCTTGTCCTGACGGCGGTGAGCGGCCTTGTGGGATTGCTGGGTAGTCTTGCAGCAGTCTACCTCTTCTCTACCGGGATCGTGCGTCGGGTCAGCCGGTTGGAACGCAACGCCGAGAGACTGGCGCGCGGCGAACAATTGGTCGATCTGCCCGAGGACGCCGACGAGATTGGACGCCTCTCGGCCCGACTGGCCGGCGCAAGCGCGCTGCTGCGCGAACGCGAAGACGATCTGCGCGCCAGCGAGGAACGGTTTCGCCTCGTGATCGAACGCGTGCGCGATTACGGGATCTTCACGCTCGATCCAGGTGGCGTCGTCACCAGTTGGAACCTGGGCGCAAAGCGGATCAAGGGCTGGCAGAGCGAGGAGATACTGGGCCAACGTTTCAGCCGCTTCTATCCAGAGGAAACGCGCGATTTCCTACCCGACCAAATGCTTGAGCGCGCCCGCGTTGATGGTGCGGCCGAGGATGAAGGGTGGCGAGTGCGCAAGGACGGATCGCGCTTCTGGGCCAATGTGGTGATCACCGCGTTGCGCGATGAGGGCGGCCATCTGCGGGGCTTTGCCAAGGTGACGCGCGACATGACCGAGCGCCGCCGCAGCGAGGAGGCGCTGAAGCACGCGCGCGAAGAAGCCGAGGCGGCAAATCTGGCCAAGAGCGAGTTTCTCTCGCGCACCAGCCATGAACTTCGCACGCCGCTCAACGCCATTCTGGGTTTCGGCCAATTGCTCGAAATCGATGCCGATACGCTCAGCGAACCGCATCAGGAGGCGGTCGAGCGCATCACGAAGGCCGGGCGCCACCTCCTCTCGCTAATCAACGATCTGCTGGACATCACGAGCATCGAGGCGGGCGGCGCCGAGCTTGACCTGGAGCCGATTGGTGTGAAGCAAATTCTTGAGGAAACGCGCGATCTTGTCGAACCGATCGTGACCAGCGTCGGATTGGCCTTTGATCTGGCGGCGCCTGCCGATGACTTGCGCGTCAGAGCCGATCGCCGAAGCGTGACACAGGTCATCCTCAATCTGATCGGCAACGCGGCCAAGTACAACACGACAGGGCGACGCGTCCGACTTGGCGCAGCGGCGCGCGCTGATGGCACGGTGGCGTTTTTCGTCGAAGACGATGGTCCCGGTATCGATCCCGGCGACACTTCGCGTCTTTTCACCGCGTTTGATCGACTGGGTCAAAACAAGCGCACAAAGACCGAAGGCACCGGCCTTGGGCTCGCGCTGTCAAAATCGCTCGTACAATCGATGGGCGGGACCATCGCTTACGAGCCGCGCAAGCCCGGCGCACGCTTCGTCTTCACTTTGCCATGCGAGACGAATCACGCGGCATCTTTCTCATCACCCCCTACCAATGGACAGCAGCCCCATGCAGCTGATTGACCGCGAAGAAATCCTGTCTCGCCGTATTCTTGCGATTGACGACGAGGAAGCGAACGTTCGCCTGCTTCAAAACATCCTTGAGCGGGAAGGCTACTCTCAGATCTGCGGCCTGACTGATCCGACCCGCGCACTCTCGACCCATATCGAGTGGCAACCCGATCTGGTTCTGCTTGATTTGATGATGCCCGAGATCGACGGCTTCCAACTGCTCGAAGCCTTTTCGCGGCACGCTGCGCCCGACGAATTTCGCCCCGTACTCGTGCTTACGGCCGACACGACTATACAGGCGCGCCGCCGCGCACTGGCGCTCGGAGCGAAGGACTTCGTGGCCAAGCCTTTCGACGTAATTGAGATCGGACTGCGAATCTCAAACCTGCTTGAAACACGAGCGTTGTACGAACGTTTGCGAACTGGTTCGCTGAATCAGGCCTAATGGCAGAAAGGTCAAATCCAACGATTTGATCGCCTCCGACACGCTCATCGAATGTTCGTGCATGGGCTGGAGCGCCACCAGCGCGGCTGCTGTATGCATGCAAGCGCGATCACCCTCACGCACTGTAATGTCGTTCGCGATACCAATTGGTGATTATGAATTTCTGGCCCAACTCGACGGGCATTCCCTGGTGCAGCGTCATCGGATTGGGGCGTGCCAAACAATCAAGATTATTCCAAGCGATCGCATTCCCGCGCTTTGGAGCAATTTCGAGATCGAGCAGTGGAAACCGGGTATGGCCGCCTCTTTCCACATCATTCAGACAGATCATCACCGTCCATGTCCGCTGTCCGCCGCGCGTCTGTTCCTTGTCCCAATAAGTCGTCCCGCGATGGAAGTAGTCGTTGTGCGGCTTGAATTGCTGGCCACCCACATAGCGCTGTCCCTGGATCGTTTCTCCGTGGGCCAGGGGAATGCCCGTCAGGGTTTCAAGTCGATCCTCCAAAGCGCGCACGATCCGGTTTTCGCGGTTCAGATAGCAGGTCGAGCTCGTTCGGAATTCTTCGTCCTCGGCTTTTTGGAGAAGTGTGCTGGGGCTGTGATCCCTCTCGATCATGTCGATCAGCGCAAGGCATGACATCAAGTCCAGAAAGTCCCGGATCACGAACAGATCAACCGCCTGGGACGGCAACTGCACTACGTGGGGATTGTCCAGCAGCCTCTTCCTGACGGACTCTCCGATGCGAACAGCATACGGCACTGCAGGGCGCGACTGCGAGTGCTGCAACGTGGTCAACCTAGACATATCTCCGACCATCTCTCAGGCACGCTCTAAAAACGGAACGGAACGCGCGCGCTGAGCGTCACATCGGGCGCATCGGCCGTCATCCCGATGCCAACACCCGTGAGCAGCGACACCCGTTCCGACAATGCGAAGGTCGCACCAAAGTTGAGCAAACCCACGGTCGAGCCGCTGCCGATCACATCATTAAAATCTTCGTCAGTGAAGCTCAGGCGCGCCTCGTCGCCAAAACGCATCGTGAAGCTGCCCGAAATGCTCGACTTCTCGTTGAGCGCAAAGGCGAGCCCGCCTCCGAACTGGATCGAATTGCCAATGTCGACGCGTCCAGGCTGGTCCCCCTCAAGCTCGTCAATATCGTCAAACCTCCGTGGGAAGTTGTGGAAATAGGTGACGTTGCCAAACACGATCATAGGGTCGAGCGTCTTGAGCGCAGAGGCACCGACCGAGGCGGCCCAGACGCCGCTTCCGGTGGACAGAGCGGCAGGAACCTGGAGGTTGCCTTCCGTCCCGGGCACTTCGACCAATTCGATCCCGAACGGATCGCGACCGGTTGGTGGTTTAACTCTGGCGTTAATCACAATGTCGGGCGTTCCCACCGTCTCCCGGATGAGGCGATAGCTCGCACCGATATTGATATCGCCAAGGCCGAACTCGTCGACACGTGCATCGGCAAGGCCAGCCGCGTTGCCACCCGCACCGCCTGACTGGAACACTGAAGAGCGGTAGATCAAAGGCACGCTGACATCGAATTGCAGCCGGTCAGTCGGGGCAAAGCGGCCGGTGAAATCGGATGTGATGATATCAGAGCTTTGCTCATCGACACTGATGAGACCCAGAAAGATCGCATCCAGCGCCAGAAAGCCGCTCAGATTGATCCGGGCATCATCGAAATGAGTGTAATTGACGCCGGTCTCAAAGCTGAACTTGCGTCCGAAATAGCCCTGCGTGTCTTCGGTGATGTCGGTCACCGATTGCGAGGGCGCGGGTTCGCGGCGACGGCCCGGCTCTGCATCTTCAGGTTGCTCCTCCTGATCCTGCAATACCGTACCAATGAATTGCCGAGGTCCGCGTTGCAGTTCGATCTGGTTGCCGCGATAGATCGGAGACATCACATTTGTCCCGAAGCCACGCCCCCGAATCGCTGCCTGTTCTTCGGCATCGAGCGGGTTGGCCCCTGCCAGACCGGTCACCTTCTCCAGCCGGTCCAGACGGTCTTCCAGATCGGCGATGCGTTGCTGCGCCATGGTTTCACGCGCGCGCAATTTGGCGATTTCCGCCGCCATCGCGGTACGATCGGAGACTTCGGCATCCAGTTCGACCGCCTCATAGTTGATCTGTGGAGGGCCCGGCTCGGCCCCATCGGTCTGCTGTGCACGGGCTTCGGCTGCGATGCACAGCGGTAGAGCGGTCGCAATCATCACCGCTGCCGAGTGCGGGTTCGCGATCTTGGACATTTCAGCTTCTCCCCTCAGTTAACCCTGCTTCCTTTCAGTCTGCGGCCCGTTTTCCTTTTTTTGTTGTCGCCTACGGATTGAGCAGCACCCACAGCGTGGCGACGTCTGGAACGCCGCTCTGATCAAGCTTTGCGAGTTGCTGAAACCGGGTCACCGCAGCCCGGAATTCCTGTGAATCCTTTCCGTCGCGTTCACCTGCAAAAAGGCCACGGCGGGCCAGCTGGTTCTGTGCGCGCCGGATGATCTTTTCATAAACGAGCACGCTTTTGTCGCCCTCGCGCACTTCGACCAATTCGGACTCGCTAGCGAGCCGATGCGGCATCATCGCAACCACCAGACGCTGCGCGACCATGGCCAGGCCATCGCTGGCCGCCTGCTTGCAATGCTGATCAACGATCAGAGCCAGCGCCTCGGGCGTATGCCAGGGTGTGAGGTCGAACGTGTTGGGTTCGTAACGATTGGCCGCTGTCAGATAGCCCTCGATGAAGCCGAGATAGCGTGCGGCTTGTGGCGGATTGCTCTTGCGCGCTTCTGTATAGGTCGCGCAGCTGGCACGGCCTGCCCCTTCTACCGCAAATTGATGTTCGGTCGTATCTGCCCGCGCCACCACCGATCCGAACAAAAACGAAAGGAGCACGATGACGACCATCGCAGCGGCAAGCCGCAGCCTTCCGCGATCATAGGTTTTTTGACCGGCCCTGAACAATTCGTTCACATCCCCCTCCCCTTCAGCGCCGACAAGGCTGTTTCGACATTATGCTGCTGAATCCGGGCCAGATCTTCGGTGCCGACTGTGATCGCCATTTCGTTGCGGATCGAATTCAGGCTGCTTTGCAGGATTACCGATTGCGCCGCCTGATTCAGCTCTCCGCTGATACCTTGCTGGACCGTTTCATCGCCGCGCGTCATAGAAATGCCGAGCTGGTTGCGAGCGACGTTGAAATCGATGAATTCGCCGCCATCGGTGACAAGCGAAGCGCTGGAATCGATCGAAGTCACTTCGCCGTCCGGAAGTGATTGCATCGATGCGTTGGGACCAACGGACACGTTCAGAGTGTTAAGCACGCTGTTGTCTGATCCGGCGATTTCTTGGGTCTGGACCAGCCCTTCGACGCCATCGAACCGTCCGATTGAGAGTGTTGATTCAGATGTGCCTGATGCGAGGCCGGGATTGCCAGTCGCCTGCAATCTGCCGATATCCATCGATGCATCGCCGCAATCGGCACATGTGCGGTCCCAGGCAATCTGGATTGTAGGCGTCGCGCCCTCCAGATTGCCCGCTCCATTGGCGAAATCGACATTGAAAAGCAGGGTGGCAAGCAGCGTTACGCCATCAGCGCTCTGCCAGCTCTGGACCAGCTCGACGCCGAAGAAATGGATATTATCGGCCCGCACGAATTTGCCGCGCATTTCAGAAAGCTCCGCGTCGGGAACCACACGGCCTAACCCTTCGAGGCCTGTCTCGGGCGGCGCTGCGGAGACGAGGCCCAGCGATCCTATACCGAGCAGCACTGCGCTGGACAGGCGAGTGGCACGCCGCCGCATGCGCTTGGAATTCTTGCATTTTGGATGAATGGCGCGTTGCATGGCTCAATGCTCCTAAAAGACGAAACTGAAAGTTGGCCCGAGCCCCTGATCGTAAATCTCCGCATTGAGGACTGGTGAGCGCAGGCCGTAGAGGCGCGCTGCCGAGAGGGGTGGCGGCGGGTTGAGCAGGACAGTGTCAGGATCAAAGCCATCGCCCACGATCACGAATACGACCCCGTTCCATGCATCAAGGAAAGCACGGCGGGACATGGACCGGTTGCCAAGAGCGGGATCGCCGATCTGGACGAAGTCATCGGTTACTTTGCGAACGACTACAAAATGCTTGTAACCCTTGATATCGAGCAGGGCGATGCCCGGAACCTTCAGGTTTTTGAGCGCGTCATATTCAACCTCGTAGCCCTGGCCCGTCATTCCGACGGCGAGCACATAATTTTTCATGTCGAGCAGCGAAAAGCCGCGGTCACGAATCACATCGGGGTCCGCGATTCTGAGCATATTGACCAGAATCTGCTGCTCGCTGGTGTTCTTGCCGTATGCGTAGTTGAAAACCGTTGCGAGCGTTGCGGCGCCGCAGCTGAAATCGGTCCGCTGCCTGACGAGGTTGGCGAATTTGCGACTGCGCCAGCTTGATACCAGCTTATACACCGGCTGTGCGCGCAGACCTTCCTGTCCCACGGCGAATGGCTGAATGCCTTCGGGCGCGGTTGCGCACCCCGAACAGACGAGTGCTAAAGGCAATGCCGACAGGGTGAGACTGAAACGCATGGGAACGGAACCCTTCGAGAGATCAGAGAAACGGGAAAGACCGGGAAGCCGACAGGGCCGACAGCTTCCCGGCCCGTTATGACCCCTTAGCTAGGGTCACCCGNGGGAGGCGGTGGCGGGGGAGTGTCACCGTTCCCCGCTCCGGCCAGTCCAACTGCGGCAACCAGCGAGTTCATCTGCTGGTTGAGGCTACCCGAGGCGAGGTTCACACCAAGGTTGCCCGAACCGGTGAACGAACCTGGGCTGACGACATTGATTTCATCCTGAACATCAATGAAGTTTCCAACGCTAGACTGGATCACACCAGCGGTCGCTTCAGCCATTGCAGCATCCGTCGCCACGGCGAGGACCAGCGCATTCTTCTGGCTGTTCATCGCACCAGCAGCCGCATTCAGGCCGACATTACCGTCGACATTCACAGAGCTGTCGGTTGCGAACACCGTGTTGCGGATCCGCCAGTCATTGCCGGAACCACCGGTTTCCTCGTCATCCTCTTCCTGATCGTTGATCGGGTCTTCGATGATGAGGTTCTGGGTCGACAGTTGCAGGGCAGTCAGCGAAGCTTCCGCCATGCCGCCGTGATCGTCATCCTCACCCTCGAAGTTCGAGACGGCGAGCGCAGCGATATTGTCCTGGATGTTGTAATAGCCTGCCGAAAGGTTGACACCGACATTGCCTGCTACATCCATATCCAGACCGTTGATCGTATTGATGACCGGAGCGAAATAGCCGACGCGGATTTGCGGCTGACCAATGCCATCGATCAAACCATCATTCGGATCGGTGCCCGCTTCGCTGACACCCGGGCCAAAGACCGAATCGACAAACCCGTTCTCGGCATTCAGCTCATTTTCTTCGCTGAATTCCAGAGTGTTGCCGATCAAGGTCTGTTTGTTGTCAACGATAGCAACCGCTGCCGCATCAACATTGATTTCCCCGTCGAGGTCGACTGTCCCGGCCAAGGTCACATCCTTGGTGAAATCGATGTCGGTTTCAATTTCCGTTTCGATTTCATTTTCGTAGTGAATCTCGGCTGTCCCTTCGAGGCCAAGGCTGATGCCTTCATCTGGCCGATCTTCGAGCGTGTCTCCGAGTTCATCAACGATGTCCGCCAAGATTTGTCCATCCTGTGCAAGGACGGTTGTCGGTGCGAATGCTACGGCTGCTGCCGCCACTCCTGCGAGGAGTACGTGTTTACGCATTTTCTTGCTCCTTCATTGTGCTTCAGTTCGTGCCGGCCTCCATGGACAGCACAGCGACATTGGCCGAGGCGTTCCCCGTGCCACCGATGAGGCTAACCTGGACGATCCCGCTGCTATCGCGGAACGCACCCGGATCGATCCGGGCGGTGTGTTCCGGCTGAGCGGAAGCGTCGTGGATGCCTAACGGCTCAGAGGAAGCGCGGGTCTGCGAAAGGACCGCTGTGGATGCGACCCGCCCTTCCAATCCTGTTGTAATCATGGCCAGATTGACCTGCTGGTTGTCAGATCCGGCAGCGATATTGACTGCAGTCAGTCCGTGACTGCCAGCAAATGCATCGCCTGTGATGCGGGCCTCATAACGGCGACCCGGCTCTGCGCTCGCTGTCTCTCCTACCTGCGAAACGATCGCGGTGTTGACCGCTGTCTCACCCGAAGCGACCGAGGCGATGTTCGCTTGCTGATTGGCATTACCCGCCGCCAAATTGATTTGGCGGACACCCTCGAAACTGCCCATCTCGTTGCCGACCTCAATATGGTCACCCGGCACGGGAGGCGCGATTTCCGCTTCATCCTGAGCGAGTGCGGGCGCGCCAAGACCTAAGGAAAGGGCACAGGCGACTCCGAAGGCTGGAGCTGAGAACGGGGGCGTACGCTGTCTCATTGGCCTCCTCCATTGAGGCCGCCAAGCGCGGTAGAGAGAGAGCCAAGCGCACCGTCTATTGCGGTGTTGGCCGCGGACAGGCTCGAACCGACTGATCCTGAGACGATCGATCCGGCGCTGGAATTGAGTGAGCTGTCGTGGACGGACAGCCCGTTGCGTCCAAGCGTCTCTGTTACGAGCGCGCCCGCTGTATTCGCAACACCCGCTTGCGCGACGGGGTTAAAACGATTGAGCGCCGAGGACGTGATAAGCGCGGCCTGAGCATCATCGAGTTCCGCAAGGCCAACATCGAGCGCGTTTGCAAAAGCATCGTTCGGCGTCATCGAAACTGTGAGAGTGTCGCCTGTGCCGGTCGCTTGCGCTGGCCGTGTCGGCACTTCGCGCAGCACGATCATACTTCCGGGCTCAGGTGGCGGAGCGGTCTCGGCAGACTGGGCTGCAACTGTGGCTGGCCATGCCAGACAAATGATCGTCGATGCGACCGTAATTCGACTGGCCAATCTTGCGATATGCCATGCGGATGCCTGCGCTGATTGATCCATAAAACCTCTCCCACGTCGAGGGAAAGGCCAATACTGACTCCCCCAATGCAAGATGGAGTTTGCCTCGCATCAGTGATCGAGACTATCCGGCTGAAACACCGGTGCGTAATCGCGAGTCGGTTTCGCGGAGTGGAAAAATGATGGTGGTTTTTATCTGGTAAAAAATGCCCATAGCATTACGGGTGTCGTGTAATTCAAACTGGACATTTTTGATTTATCTCAAGTTCGTATCTTGTTTTTCTTATTGAAATTCAACGGATAATGACATCAACCCTGTGGTTTCGTGAAATTCCAAGACTTTCGGCTGGCAACTCGACGCCAGGATATTGTATCCTGTTGTAAACAGGAGCCCTTACCCACCAACAAAGAGGAGCCTTGTGCGCGTCAACGGCAACGGCCGGGCGCTTTCTGGTTTTGAAGTCGCATTTCCGGGTCAGTGTGCCAATTCCGGTTGCACCATAGGAGAGACTTGTGATTATCGATGACAATGAAGAACCCCCGCAACTAACACATCGTGAGAACGAAATTCTGAGACTCGCTGCTCTGGGGCTTACGAGCAAGGAAATCGCGCAACGCGCAGATATCGCGCCGCGCACAGTTGAACGACACATCGAGAATATCCGACTGAAGATCAGGGCAAAGAACCGGGTCCATCTTATTAGCAAGGCGGTTGCCATGGGCTTTCTGCACATCGAGGATGATCATCACCCGGCAAGTTCAGGGGATGCAACAAAACTCTCTGCATGATCTCCTTGCTGGGCTGGCCAGTCTTGCAAAGAGATCAGGTGCCCAGACATCACGAACAGCCCCGCGAAAGTGCGGGAGTCTCGCCAAAGCTGCAGTCGGCCCTTACTGCGACTGACAGGTTCGATCCGCAATCAGCCTTAGATCAATCGATAAATAGCGCAGCACCGTGCTCAATTTGAGATCGCATCATGTGGGATTATCAAAGTTTCCTTTGCATGGCCTAAGCAGCAGGATCATCACTGGGAGCAAGGGCGATCCTGATTGCTAATTCAAATCCTCGGGGCTCTTCGCAAACATCTGGTCGAAAGAGCTGAGCATAACCCCTTATCCGAGCCGTATCATTCAGGGCGGGACTCTCTTGTCGAAGAAGAACATCGCCAATACCGATCCGATCGCATGCGCCGATGCGTGTTTTCGCGAAGGCAAATGCGCCAGTTTCACCTATAGACCGCGCACGGTTTTCCCAAGGTCAGCCGCCCCGCAATGCGTGATTTATTCGAAGAACGGGACGCTGAGCGCAAAGACGCGGCCCGGCTTTCTGTCCGGCAGCAAAACCCCTATGGGAAAAACGGGCAGATCCGTTCCCGGTCGCGGTTCCAGTATCAAACCTGTGGTCCGTCCAAAATTTACGCCGCAGGCCCGACCTGTGATCAAGCGCCCGGGCGGCCAATCCATCGTCATTCCTGATAAGATACCCGAGGAAAGCCCTTCTCTCAGCGATGACGATGATGCGCAATTTCCGGGCGAAATGCTGGACCCGGGCACCTTCTAAATACAGCTTTCCCGAAGCAAGCACCTTGATGGTTCGGGGCTTATGCGCCCGAACCATTATAGTGTTGGCGCTGTGCTGGGTTGTCGTTCCGTCTATTTCCATGTTTCCAGCAGAGCATCGTATTCAATCGTCTGCGGCGCGGGATCTTCATTGGCCAGCTGCGCTTTCGGAGAACCGGGCTGGTTCAACCAATAGGCCGCGTCCGCTTCTTCATTGAGGTTCGGCCCCAGATCACCCTGCAATCCTGATCGCTCCAGCCTGGCAAGCACACGCTCTTGCTGCTCGCACAATGCGTCAAGCGCGGCTTGCGGTGTCTTGGTGCCTGAGGACGCGTCGCCGATATTCTGCCACCACAATTGGGCCAAACGCGGATAGTCGGGAACGTTGGTTCCTGTTGGTGACCACCGCGTGCGCGCTGGCGAACGATAGAACTCCACCAGGCCGCCCAATTTGGGTGCGCGCTCTGTGAAAGAGTCATGCTGGATCGTGGATTCCCGAATAAATGTCAGCCCGACATGGGCTTTCTTCACGTCGACGGTTTTCGACGTTACGAATTGGGCATAAAGCCATGCCGCCTTCGCACGGTCGGTCGGAGTGGACTTCATCAGGGTCCATGATCCGGCATCCTGATACCCGACCTTCATACCCTCTTCCCAATAGGCGCCATGCGGGCTGGGCGCCATTCGCCAAAGCGGCGCTCCATCATCATCGAGAACCGCCGAGGCATCCTCGCCCACCATGTTTGCTGTGAAGGTCGTGTACCAGAATATTTGCTGGGCGATGGCCCCTTGCGCGGGGACCGGGCCAGCCTCGGAGAAGGTCATGCCAGCGGCTGATGGCGGGGAATATTCGTTCAGCCATTTGGAATATTTGGCGAGCGCATACACGGCGGCGGGCGAATTGGTCGCCCCACCGCGTGCGACACACGAGCCAACGGGCTGCGAGTTCTCGTTTACGCGAATGCCCCATTCGTCCACCGGCAATCCGTTTGGTTCGCCAATCGATCCCATACCCGCCATCGACATCCACGCGTCAGTGAAGCGCCAACCAAGCGAGGGATCCTTCTTCCCGTAGTCCATGCTGCCATAGACCTTCTTGCCCTCGATTTCCCGTCCGGTGAAGAACTCGGCGATATCCTCATAGGCGGACCAGTTCACAGGCACACCCAGATCATAGCCGTATGCAGCCTTGAAATCGGCCTTGATCGCAGGATCGGTGAACCAGTCGTAACGGAACCAATACAGGTTCGCGAATTGCTGATCCGGCAGTTGGTAAAGCTTGCCATCGGGGCCGGTTGTGAAATCAATCCCGATGAAGTCGGCAAGGTCTAGCGCAGGATTGGTGAAATCGCTGCCTTCTCCCGCCATCCAGTCGGTCAGGTTGCGCACCTGTTGATAGCGCCAGTGGGTCCCGATCAGGTCGGAATCGTTGACATAGGCATCGTAGATATTCTCGTCGGACTGCATCTGGGTCTGCAGCTTTTCGACAACGTCGCCTTCGCCGATCAAATCGTGCGTTACAGTGATCCCGGTCATCGCAGAGAACGCCGGAGCGAGGACCTTGGCTTCGTATTCGTGCGTGGCGATGGTCTCGGATACGACCGAGATTTCCATCCCCCTGAACGGCTCGGCGGCTTGCATAAACCAGGCCAGTTCGGCTTCCTGCTCTTCGCGGGAAAGGGCTGACATATCGCCGATTTCCACGTCCAAAAACCTGGTCGCCGCCACTTGTCGTTCAGCATCGCTCAGAACAACGCCGCCCATATCACTGCCTTCAGAGCACGAAACAAGCGCCAGACTTGCACCAAAAATCGTTGCTGTTCTCATGAATTTCATAGCGTCCACCCGATCCCTTTTCATCGTCATACCCAGCGAAAAACGCAGAGTGCAAATAGCCCGCATATTAGCAGCGCCCCATATTGCGGTGCGTCCAGCAACCCGATCCATGCAAGGTTGATGAAGGCAGAGCCCAGCAGGGAAATGAAAAACCGGTCCCCGCGCATTGTTTCAATACCAAGCACTCCGGTTCTGGGAGTGCCGGGGTATTTGATGTGAAGTACCGCCATAATGGCAAGCGCAGCCGCAATCGACGCGAAGAAGAGCGCCGTTGGCCAGGTCCAGGCCATCCATTCCATTCAGAAAAGCCCCATCGTCAAACCCGGCATTGAAGCCGGCCCTATACCCGGCCAAGGGCAAAGCCCTTGGCAATGTAACTGCGCACGAAATAGATCACAATCGCGCCCGGAATGATCGTCAGAACGCCTGCTGCTGCGAGTACACCCCAGTCCAGACCCGATGCAGAAACGGTCCGCGTCATGATCGCCGTGATCGGCTTTGCATCCACGCTGGTCAGAGTTCGGCTGAGAAGCAGCTCAATCCAGCTGAACATGAAGCAGAAGAATGCGGTCACCCCTATGCCCGGCGCAATCATCGGGATGAAAATCCGTGTGAAGAAGCGCGTAAATCCATACCCGTCGATGAAGGCTGTTTCGTCAATCTCACGCGGAACCCCGCGCATAAACCCTTCGAGTATCCAAACAGCCAGCGGGACATTGAACAGGCAATGCGCCAGAGCAACGGCGATATGTGTGTCGAACAGGTTCACACTGGAATAGAGCTGGAAAAACGGCAGCGCAAAAACGGCAGGCGGGGCCATGCGGTTGGTCAGCAGCCAGAAGAACAAATGGTTGTCGCCATAGAACCGGTAGCGGCTGAACGCATAGGCCGCGGGCAGAGCGACAAGCAGCGAGATTGACGTGTTGAGCGACACATAGATGAAGCTGTTCACATAGCCCATATACCATGACGGGTCGGTCAGAATTGTGCGGTAATTCTCGAATGTGAGATCGGCGGGGAAGAGCGTGAACGAATTCAGTATCTCCGAATTCGATTTGAGGCTCATGATGACCAGCCAGTAAATCGGCACCATCAGAAACAGCAGATAGACTGTCATTATGATAGCAGACAGCCGCATTTTAGGCCGGCGTCTGCGGGTCGTTGCCTCACCGGTCATGGTTTCGCATCCGCTTTGTCGGTCGTAATCATCACTGTGTAGAACACATAGGAAATGAGAAGGATCACGAGGAAGTACATCAGAGAGAACGCGGCGGCAGGGCCAAGGTCAAACTGGCCAAGCGCCATCTTCACCAGATCAATCGACAGGAACGTCGTCGCGTTACCCGGTCCGCCTCCGGTCAAGACAAAGGGCTCTGTGTAGATCATGAAGCTGTCCATGAAACGCAGCAGCACAGCGATGATCAGGACGCCGCGCATCTTGGGCAACTCAATATAGCGAAATACGCTCCACCGGCTCGCCTGATCAATCTGGGCCGCCTGGTAATACGCATTCGGGATGGAGCGCAGTCCCGCATAGGACAAAAGGGCCACCAGCGACGTCCAGTGCCAAACGTCCATCGCGACCACCGTTACCCAGGCATCAAAGGCATTCTGAGCATAATTATACGATACACCCAGATCCGACATGCCCCGCCCGAGCAGGCCAATATCCGAGCGCGCGAACACCTGCCAGATCGTGCCCACAACATTGTACGGAATGAGCAGCGGCAGGGCCATCAGGACAAGGCACAGTGAGGCGGTCCAGCCCTTTTTCGGCATACACAGGGCAACCAATATCCCGAGCGGAATTTCGATCAGCAGGATTACAGAGGAGAAAAGCAGCTGGCGTCCAAGAGCATCCCACAGGCGCTCCGATTGCAGCAGTTCGCGGTACCATTCCAGACCGACCCAGAAAAACTCATTCCCGCCAAAACTGTCCTGAAACGAGTAGTTCACCACCGTCATCATCGGGATTATCGATGAGAACGCGACAAGTATCACCACGGGAAGCACCAAAATCCACGCACGCTGGTTTACCGGCTTATCCATCAGGCAACGCCCTCTGTCAGCTTTTGTAATGGGCTGCCTTCGATCCGCCAGTCATCGCAGAATATGCTGATCATTGCCGGGTCAAAAACGATGTTGGTCATGTCTGCCTCAATCTGGACCCCGGCATTGACGGCAATGTTGATCTCGGTATCAAACAAAGTGGCGTTCACGAATTTCTGTCTGCCGACATCTCTGATCTGGTTGATTGTTACGGGCAATCCCGCACCCTTTGTGAGCCGGACAAACTCGGGCCGTATCCCCAAAACCACCCTACCCACTGGATTTCCATAATCGCTTTCCAGACCGATTGTGTAGCCGTTGATCTCGCCCCTGCTTCCTTCGACCGATACAGGCATAAAGTTCATGCCCGGCGAGCCAATGAAATAGCCCACAAACACGTGGGCAGGCGCTTCGAACAGCTCTTGCGGCGTGCCAATTTGCACGATCAATCCGTCATGCATCACCACGACCTTTTCAGCAAAGGTCAGCGCCTCGGTCTGATCATGCGTCACATAGATCATCGTGTGACCAAATTCGCGGTGCAGCGATTTGAGTTGGGTGCGCAGCTCCCATTTCATGTGGGGATCGATGACCGTCAGAGGCTCGTCAAACAGAATGGCGTTCACATCATTGCGGACAACGCCTCGCCCCAGTGAAATCTTCTGTTTGAGGTCGGCAGTCAGACTGCTGGCTTTTTGGTCAAGATGCCGCTCCAGTCCGATCATCTGCGCAACGCGCTGCACGCGCTCTGTAATATAGCTCGCCTCCATACCGCGATTGCGCAGAGGGAAAGCCAAGTTCTGGCCCACCGTCATCGTGTCGTAGACCACGGGGAACTGGAAAACCTGTGCGATATTGCGCTGCGCCGTGGACATCGCAGTGACGTCCTTTTCGCCGAACAGAATGCGTCCGCGTGTCGGCTGGAGCAGGCCAGACATTATGTTCAGCAAGGTCGTCTTGCCGCAACCGCTTGGACCCAGCAGAGCATAAGCACGCCCGTCCTCCCACGTGTGGTTTACTTCCTTCAGCGCGAAATCCGCGTCCCTGCGGGTGTCGGGATTATAGGCGTGGGCCAGTTTCTGAAGAGTGATGGAGGACAAGGTTAAGCACTCACTCTGCCGGTTTCGGCGCGCGGCAAGCCCACCCTTTGCCCATCGTGGTCGAAATAGAACAGGTTGGCCGTGTCGAGGCCGATGTGCAGCTGCTGCCCGACCTCGAAAGTCTGAGTGCCCGGGATCAGTCCGATCCACCGTTCGCCCGCCGCCTCCAAATGGATATATGTCTCCGATCCGGTTAGCTCGGTTATGACCAGTTGAGCCTCAAACGCCAGTTTGTCAGCCGGCCGCCCGCCCACTTCGATATGGTGAGCGCGGAAGCCTGCGCGATATTCCCGATCTGGCAAAAGAGCCAGCTCATCGCCTGCCTGCGCGGTTTGACCGTTGGGAAAAGTCACGAGATTGCCCGCTTTTCGCACCGGTAAAAAATTCATGGGTGGATCGGAGTAAACCCGGGCCGTGATCTCATCGACCGGTCGGCGATAAACATCCATCGAAGGCCCGAATTGCGTGACGCGCCCTTCCCATAAGGTTGCGGTATTCCCGCCCAGCAGCAACGCTTCCTCAGGCTCTGTCGTTGCGTAGACGAAAATGCTACCCGATGCCGCAAACAGCTTGGGGATCTCGCTACGAAGCTCTTCGCGCAATTTGTAATCCAGATTGGCCAGAGGCTCATCCATCAGGACCAGACCGACATCCTTGACCAGAGCGCGCGCAATTGCGCATCTTTGCTGTTGTCCGCCGGAAATTTCATTGGGCTTGCGATCAAGGATGGGTGCCAATTGCAACAGCTCGGCTATCTCCTGCACCCGGTCATCAATCTCTGCTCGTGGCTTCTTTTGCAGTTTCAGCGGCGAGGCGATGTTGTCATAGACACTCATCGAGGGATAGTTGACGAACTGCTGATAAACCATCGCGATATCGCGATCCTGCACCCGCCGCCGGGTCACGTCCTGATTGTTCCAGAAAACCGCGCCCGCATCGGGTTTGTCCAACCCCGCCATCAGGCGCATCACAGAGGTCTTGCCCGCAGATGTAGGCCCCAACAGGACGTTCATCGATCCCTTCTGAAGTTCCAGATCGACCGGATAGATGTGCGTCTCACCATCCAGGGATTTGGAGACACCTTCTAGGCGCAGGCTCATAATCTGTTCTTTAAAGCGGGATATCTCAAGAATTTCGCCTGTCGTCAGCTTGGCCAATTTGGCCCTGATGCCACCGTCGTGGCAGGAGCAATAAAAAGCAGGGCACCGATAGCAAGCCTTTTCCTGTCTGCGCCGCCGGTCAGCCAGCACCGGCGTCCAGCGCGGCCAGCATCGCTTTGGCGGGCTCAAGATCAAGGCGCTCCGATTTGATCCAGTCCTCGTTAAAGATCGTCTCGGCATAGCGTGAGCCCGCATCACAGATCAGCGTGACCAGACTGCCCGCCTCGCCTCTGGCCTGCATTTCATGCGCCAGGATCAGCGTTGCAAAAAGGTTGAGACCGGTCGATCCGCCGACCTTTCGGCCAAGCTTTTGCGATACCCAATGGGTGGCCGCGATGCTCGCTGCGTCGCTCACCCTGATCATGCGGTCCACAACGCTGGGAACAAAGGATGGTTCGAAACGCGGACGGCCGACACCTTCCAGTCGCGAAGGATTGCATTGGGCCGGGATCGCCACGGGGTCATTAAAGCCTTCGAGGAAAACGGAGCCTTCGGGGTCCGCAACGCACAGATTGGTCTTGCAGTAGATTTCGGGCCGATACCGGATGAACCTGCCAATAGTCGCCGATGTACCCCCGGTGCCAGCGCCAACCACTACCCATGACGGGGCGGGATGTGGCTCTTTCTGCATCTGTTCAAACAGGCTTTCCGCAATGTTGTTGTTGCCCCGCCAATCGGTTGCGCGCTCGGCAAAGGTAAACTGGTCCATGTAATGGCCAGCCGAGGCCTGCGCGACGGCTTCTGCATGCTGATAGATCGTCCGGCTGGGCGCGAATTCGCACGTGCCGCCAAAGAACTCGATCTCCTTGATCTTGCGCGCGCTGGTCCCTTCAGGGACGACGGCGGTGAACGGCAGTCCCAGCAGTCTGGCAAAATAGGCTTCGGATATCGCGGTGGAGCCCGATGATGCTTCGACGATACGGGTTGTCGGGCCGATCTTGCCGTTGCACAGCCCATACAGAAACAGCGACCTTGCCAACCTATGCTTGAGGCTCCCTGTCGGGTGCGTGGATTCGTCCTTCAGATAGATATCGATGCCAGGAAACGCACGAAGCGGAAGTTTCAGAAGGTGCGTATCGGCAGAACGCTGAAAATCCGCCTCAACCTGGTTGACCGCGCGATGAATCCAGTCCCGATCTGTTGCGCCGTTTCTATCCCGCGAAGCAATATCGCCCAGAATGGCGGAGCTGAATGGGCTGGTGGACGGTGACATGCGGATGCCTTGTTGCTCTGGTTTTCGTGATCTGGATCGTAGCAGGGCACTAAGCTGCTTTTCTCACAAAGACAGCATAATTGTCATCAGAAGGTCAGCAGAGGCAATTGCGCGCCTCCAGCCCCAGCCAAAGGCGACCTTCAGCGATCAGCGTGATGGCCATCTGCGGGCGGAAGAAAGCGCGGATCAAGAATTGTGTCGCTCATCGGCTTATCGATAGCCACCATGAAGGAACGGGGCGCACGCTAACGCTTTTCCAATTCATTCAGATGATCTCGTATTGAAAGGCGGCGCTACGATGCTACGCAGCGCTTCGATCAACCAGCACCAAACGCGATCAGGCGGCGAACCTGCGCGCGCAGCTCCTCTGAATAGGCATCGTTAATGCCGCCGAATTCCTTTGCGCCGTACATGCGCGAAAGCGCCGGGCCAGACACCGCGAAATACTCAATAGCGGACAATATCTGATACACGCAGGCAAATTTTTTGTGAAATGGCAATGCCGCAAGTCCGTCAACTTTATCGAGTTGGCCGACAATCTCATCAAGAAACAGCTTGAGGTGCCATTGTTCGGGAGGGGCAGCTTGTCGCTGATTATCCATCAACTCGCGCATCAGAACCTTGCTATCCAAAGGACTGCGTTGGGCCTCTGCATGAATGCCCAAAATCATGTCCTCAAACTGCTCGGCCGGGTCCTCTGTCGACTCGATGCTTGAACGCATCGCAGCGAGCAAACGCTGGGAAATGCGCTTTAGCACTTCGTTGTAGAGGTCTTCCTTGCGCTTAAAATAATAGAGCAAAGCCTGCTTTGTCAGGTTCAGCTCACCCGCGATCTGAGCGATGCTTGCACCATAGAACCCGCGCTGCGCAAACTGCCCAAGCGCTGCATTGAGCAGATTTTCGCGCGTATCATCACGCGCAATATCCAATTGTTCCATGCGTCCCTCAATGGAGGGCCAAAACAAAGGCCCTATTCGGCGATCCGGCAGAATGATCCGCCATAAAAACCAAGCGGCCGGGTTTGTGCTGCCTGATTGATCCCGACGACTTCACCGAAAACCATCGTGTGATCACCCGCAGGATAGAGGGACCAGCGGCGGCATTCAAGGTAGCCCAGAGCTCCGCCGATCACGGGAAGGCCTTGAGGTGTGTGGATAAAGTCGTCCTTCTCCAACGCCGCACTGCCGCGTGTCGCATAGCGCATCGCCAGATCTTGCTGGTCTTCGCCGAGTATACTGATCGCAAAGCTTTCCGCCTCGGACCAGATAGCAAACTGGCTGGATGCATTACCAAGGCTCCAGCACACCAGCAAAGGCTCCAATGAGACAGAAACCAAGGAATTGACAGTGATACCGGAAATTGTGCCGTCCACAGCCGCCGTGGAGACCACGCAAACCCCGGTCGCGAACTGACCCATCAGCTTGCGAAAGTGTGCCGGCTCTACAGGAACTGCCGAAAGGACGTCGTGCAAAAAAGAAACTCCGGTACGAATGTCTGGATCACTTCAGGTCGATTGGGCCTGATATGGGGGCGAGTGCGCGTTCTGCAAATTGCGCGCGATTGTCAATGAAACGGCGAATGAGCGTTGCGGTGCCCGGTCATTGACAAATACTGGTTACTATTGCGCCACTTCCGGCTCCGGTGCATCCGATGCCGCGGTCGCCCAAGCGCCACCCAGCGCGAGATTAAGCGCCACCCATTGCTCGATCCTTTGGCGGCGCAAACCGACCAAATTGCGTTCTGCAGAGAACAGCCTCTGCTGAAAATTGAGCACGTCGATGAGGTCAATCTCGCCCTCGGAATATTGCAATTGCGCCAGGGCATAAGCCGTTCCCGCCTCTTCTGCGGCCGTTTCAAGGATTAATTCACGCTGGCCCAGGACCTGAACAGCGTCAAGGTTGTCCTCAGCGTCACGTAAAGCGGCCAGAGCCGTGGAAGCATATGACGCGATGGCGGCCTGAGCGGTCGCGTCAGCTTCGTCGACTTGTGCACCGCGAAGCCCGGCATCAAAGATTGGCTGGAGCACATTGCCGACAATCGACCAGAGGAAGTTGGACGTGTTTACCACCTCCAGAAGATCGGTCGATGCGCCCCCGACTGCTCCGGTCAGAGCGATTTGGGGCAATTGCGCGGCCTTCGCCTGATCGACATCGGCCAGCGCAGCAGCGACCCGGCGCTCTGCCGCGATCACATCGGGACGACGCTCCAACAGCAACGATGGCAGACCTGCCGGCGGCGCGGGCGGTGTTTCCGGCAGAGTATCTGCCAGAGCGACGCGGTCCGCCGGATACCGGCCCAGCAGCACTTCAAGCGCGCGCCGCGCCTGGCGCGCGCCCAATTGGGTTTGCGCCAGATTATCGCGCGCCGCTTCAAGGTCTGCTCCGGTGGTCGCGGTGTCCTGTCGGGAGGCAAAGCCTTCGCGATAACGGACCCGCACGATCCGGTCGATTTCTGCCAGCGCATCGACAGTGCGCCTCGCAACGCCGACCTGCTCGCCTGCTTCGATGCTGGTGAAATAGGCTGAGGCCACTCCGGCGGCCAGGGAGTATTGGGCAAAACGCAAGTCTGCTTCCACTGCCTGCGCGCTCGCATAGGCCGCGTTGCGCCCCGCTCTTATCCGGCCCCAAAGATCGACTTCCCACTGTCCCTGCGCAGTCAGCGTGTAGAACGGCTGATTGAGGGCGAACGGATTGGGCGTGTCGGTTTGATCGGCGTTGAAGTTGGCGTTGATCTGCGGGAACAGCGCCGAACGGGCCTGCCTTACAATCGCTCGAGACGCCTCGAGTCTGGCGGCTGCCGCGCGGATATCGGGATTGTTGGCCTGCGCCTCCAGCACCAATTGGCTGAGCACGGGATCGCCCATGGCTTCAATCCAGCCGACCTGCACCTCGCCCGGCACAGCGCCAGCGACAATCCAGTTTTCTGGCAGTTGCGGAAGGCTTTGCCCGGTCGCTTCGGTAACGTCCTGATCCGAGCTGAGCGTAGCACAGCCTGCCAGCGTCAGACCCAAGGCCAGACCCAGTGCGAACATAACAGACTTGCCCATGGTCATGCCGCCGCCTCCTTCGCGGTGTCGGCGCGCTCATCGGTCGATATGCCGAACACGCTGGCATAGACCACCGGGATAATGACCAAAGTCAACGCGGTGGCGAAACTGAGGCCGAAGACCAGCACCACAGCCATGGACTGGAAAAATGCATCCGTGAACAGCGGAATCACGCCCAGAACCGTGGTGCCAGACCCAAGCAACACCGGACGTACACGGCTCGCAGCGCTGTCGACCAGCGCATCCATACGCGGTTTGCCCTCGCCTATTTCGAGATCGATCTGGTCAACCAGAACAATCGCATTCTTGATCAGCAGTCCGGCGAGCGAGAGCACCCCGAGAATGGCCATAAATTCGAACGGAACATCCATCACCACCAGGCCAAACACCACACCGACCAGCGCCAGCGGCACGACCGACCAGATCACAAAGGGCTGGCGCAGCGCATTGAACAGCAGGATGGTGACCAGGATCATGGCGCCGAAACCAAACGGGATCGCGCTCGCCAATTGGCCATTCGCCTCGGATGAATTACCCGACTCCCCGTCCCATTCGAGGGAATAGCCGGGCGGCAGATCGATTGCGTTCACCAATGGCTGAACGCGGGCCTGCAAATCGCCTGCGATAACGCCGGGGGCAGGGTCAGCCTGCGCCTTGATCGACCACAGATTGTCGGTCCGCCGCAATCGGCTGTCGCGCCAGATTGTCTTGATCCCGTCAGTGACCTGTTCAATCGGCACTGCTGCGCCGGTAGGGCCGATAATCTGGATCGTGCCGATGTCGCTTACATCCAGCCGTTCATCGGCGGGTGCGCGTGACATGATCGGGATGAGGTCGTCGTTTTCCCGATAGACGCCAACTTGCTGCCCGGAGTAATTCCTTGCCAGAGCTGCTCCGACATCAGAGCGGCTCACCCCTGCGCGGCGGCCTTTGACCTCTGAATAGACCGGTTCAATCGCGGGAACGCGCTGGCGCCAATTGTCCTTGATTGCAATCGCGCCGCCATCTTCGCGGTAGATCGCCTGAGCCTGCTGGGCGAGGTCGCGCAGAACGTCAGGCTCAGGCCCCGAGAATTTCGCTTCGATTTTTGAGCCTCCGCCCGGCCCCAGAACGAACCGCCAGACCTTGCCCTGCGCCTGCGGATAATTGTCGTCGATATGCTTCTGCACTTCAGGGATCAGGGTGTCGAGTCGCTCATAATCATTGAGCTTGACCAGCAATTGACCATAGGCCGAGTTGCTGCTTTCAAACTGATACACCAGCATATATCGCAGCGTGCCGCGACCAACCAATGTGTGGACGTGCTCAACCCCCTCAAGGCCTGCGACGTATTCCGTCAAGTCTCGCATATCGGCATCTGTCTGCTCAATATCGGACCCTTCAGGCAGCCAGTAATCGACCACCAGTTGCGGCGTTGTCGAGGCGGGAAAAAATCCGGGCGTGACCAGACCAAAGCCCGCCACAGACACCGCAAAGATCGCCACTGCGCCAGCAATAGTTGCAATCCGGTGCCCCACCAGAAACGCGACCAACCGCTTGTACCGGTCCATCAGCGCGCCCGGCTTGCCTTCCTCCACCGGAGTTCCGCCCGATCCTTCGTGACACTGGTCCTCGATCTGCTTGAACAGGATAGAGCACAGAAACGGGGTGATGGTGATGGCAAAGATCCAGCTGTAGAGCAGCGAGATCAGGATCACCCAGAACAGGTCGCCGGTAAATTCGGCCGTGTCGCCGGGCGCAAGGCCGATCGGCGCGAAAGCGAGGATACCCACCAATGTGCCGCCGAGCAGCGGCCACACAGACCGTTTCACAACGTCGCTGGCAATATCGATGATGCGTCGTCCGCGCATGCACCCGATCAGCACTCCGTCCGCAATCACGATTGCGTTATCAACCAGCATCCCCAGTGCAATGATCAGCGCGCCCAGGGAGATGCGGTGCATCGGGATGTCACCCATATACATCGTGCCCAAAGTGGCAGAGATCGTGAGCAGCAGCCCGATCCCGATGACCAGACCGGACTTCCAGCCCATGAACACAACCAGCGCGCCGATGACGATGGCCAGCGCGATCAGGACGTTTACGAGAAAATCGGAAACCGATTCATCGACGACCTCGCCCTGATTGTAAAATTCGTGTAGTTCAACACCGGCGGGCCGCTGGCTTTCGACTTCCGCAAGCTTTGCTGTGATCCTCTCGCCGACGGCCACCACGTTAGTGCCTGAAACCGCCGCGATCCCCATGATAAGGCTGGGCTCACCGTCCCAATAGGCGACGAATTCCGGCGGATCGCGCAAGCCGCGATAGACTGTCGCGATATCGCGCAATTGCACCACGCGGCCGTCTGCAGAGGATACAAGCAGGTTTGAAATAGCCTCAACCGAGTCGATATCGCCGCTCGGCGTAATCCTCAGACGTTTACCGTCTATTTCAACATTGCCGCCGGACACGACCGTATTCTGGGTCGAGAGTTGCTGAAAAATCGCGTTGACTGTGGTGCCCAATGCAACCGCATTCTGGCGGGCAATTTCGACGTAGATCACCTCGTCGCGCTCAGCGGCGATATTGATTTTGCCAACGCCGTCCACTGTCAGCAGGTCCTGCCGCAGCTGCTTCGCATAGCGCCGCAGTTCGGGCATGGTGTAACCCTTGCCGGTCAGCACGTAATAGATGCCGAACACATCGCCGAACTCATCGAAGACCTGGCTTGGCCCGGCACCGGGCGGCAAGTCAGCGGCGGCATCGCGCACCTTGTTACGCAGCTTTGTCCAGATCAGCTGCAGGGAATCCTTGCTCGGGCTCGCGTCATATTTGATCTCGACCGATATCTCGGAGAAACCGGCAGAAGAAACCGAACGGATTTCCTTGACTTCGGCCATGTCCTGCAAGGCCTCTTCGAGAGGTGCAGAGACCTCCCGAGCGACTTCTTCAGGACTTCCGCCGGGATAGGGCGTGAAAATCTGCGCCTGCCTGATCGTGAACTCCGGGTCTTCAAAGCGCGGCATGTTTTCATAGGCAAACCAGCCAGCCAGCAAAGACAGGACAACGATGATCCACATGATCAAGCGATTGCGGATGCTGAACGCAGCAATATCCATAAAAGGTGTTTCTGCCGCCCTGTTCAATCAGACCACGGGCGCACGCGGTCGCCGGCCTGAAGGTAATTGCCGCCCGCCGCGACAATCGTTTCACCGACTTTCAGCCCCTTGGTGACGGTCATCACCTCGCCCACGCCTTCGGCCAGCGTCACTTCTCTTCGTTCCAAAACCTTGTCCGGACCCTTGACCGCCCAGACAAAGCGCTTGTCCTGCTCAGCCATGATTGCAGCCAGTGGCACACTGACGCCGTCCGGAACATCGCCTGCATTGATGGTTTCGGATTCGTAGGTAAGCGTGGCCGTCATGCCGGTCAAAACGACGAGGTCGGCAGGGGGCGTAAAACTGAAATGGGCCTCGAATGTCTGAGTGGAGCTGTCCGCCTGCCCGCGAGCCTCCCGGAACTGGGCGGCGAATTGCTGGCCCGGCGCAGCGTCCAGCTCGACGAACACATCGTAAAAACGCACCTGATTGGAATTCAGAACAAAACTGGCTGGAACATTTACGATCGCCTCGACCGATCGGCTTTGCAGCACCAGCACGGATTGTTGCGGGGCGACATTCTGAAATTGTTCGACACGGGTCAGGCCAACTGCCCCGCTGAACGGGGCGCGCAGAACAGTGTCGGAAAGGTTCTTTTTCGCGGTATCCAAAGCTGCTTTGGCAATCTGGCGCTGGGCCTGCCGGCTTTCGACAACGCTTTTTGAAATTGCATCCTCTGCGATCAACCGCTGCGCGCGCTCATATTCGCTGTTCGCGTTCAGATATTGCGCTTCGGCTTGTTCAAGCGCCGCCTGAAAACTGCGTGCATCCAGCCGGGCAATGACATCGCCGCGCTTGAACTGCGCGCCGTCGATAGCGTTCCATTCGGTGATCTGGCCGCCCACCTGAAACGCCAGATCTGTGCTGCGTACGGCGCGCACCACCGCTGGAAAGCTGCCGGTCTGCTCGCCAGTCACACTCGCCAGTGTCAGCAATTTTGCAGGACGAGCAGGGTCAGGCGCGGTTTCGGCAACCGACTCCCCGCAGGCAGACAAGGCGAGAAGAATTGCTAGCGCCCCTCCGCGCATCGACAGCATTTGCTTCATCGTCACCCCTTCAGTCTCGTTCCATCTGGCGCGTGCCCTGGAAACCCGGCGAAATATTTCTTGAACGGCCCCGTATATTTATTAGTCCTGAGTTACAAGCCTACACGAAAAATCGGGCACTGATGCACGATTTGCACGTTGAGCGGATAACATACACCATTACGAAGAAAACAGGACGGGCCAATGATCAATCGCTTTGGGGACGCGCTAAAGGACTTTCTCAAACAGGAAAGCGCAGGTGGCATCGTCCTGATCGCCTCTGCCTTACTGGCTCTGATCATCGCGAACAGCCCCGCGGCGCCAGCCTATTTTGGCACTCTGGAATCGAAGTTGAACCTCTCCTACGGCGCATTCGAGATCAACAAGCCCTTGCTGTTGTGGATTAACGACGGTCTTATGGCAGTGTTTTTCTTCCTCATCGGGCTGGAAGTGAAGCGCGAGATTATCGACGGGCAATTGTCCAGTTGGGACAAGGCCTCGCTTCCGTTGATGGCGGCGATTGGCGGCATGGCAGTGCCGGCTCTGGTCTTTGTCGCTTTCAACCTCAATGAACCGGCCAATATCAGTGGCTGGGCGATCCCCGCCGCGACAGACATCGCGTTTGCGCTCGGCATTCTGTCGCTGCTTGGTCCGCGCGTTCCGGTCGCGATGAAGGCGCTTTTGCTGGCCATCGCCGTGATTGACGACATTGGCGCCATTACTGTGATCGCCCTGTTTTACTCGGGCGAGATTGACACCAACATGCTGATCGGTGCGGCAGTGTGCCTCGCCGCCCTGATCGCGATCAACCGGATGCGTGTGGCATCGGGGATGCCTTATGTCGTGATCACCGTCATCATGTGGGTCTTTGTGCTGAAGTCAGGCGTCCACGCCACCCTCGCCGGCGTCGCAGCGGGCATGACTATCCCTGTTGTCGCGCGGGATGGCACGCATTTGCTGCACGAGATGGAGCACACGCTGCACAAATGGGTTGCGTTCCTGATCATACCAATCTTCGGTTTCGCGAATGCGGGTGTGACCCTAATCGGGCTCTCACCCGCTGACCTGCTGGCGCCGCTGCCGCTGGGCATCGCGCTGGGACTGCTGATCGGCAAGCAGATCGGCATTGTCGGCATGGCGTGGATCGGCGTGAAGGCAGGCATTGCGACGTTGCCCGAAGGGATCGGGTGGCGTAAAATCCACGGGCTTTCCCTGCTGGCCGCGATCGGATTCACGATGAGCCTGTTCATCGGCAACCTTGCCTTTGCGGACCCGGCGCAAGTCGATGCTGTTAAACTGGGCGTGCTGGCCGGATCGCTGGTCGCCGCGCTCGCCGGCTTCTTCCTTTTGAAATCGGCATTGCCGGAAAAGGCGCCCGCCGAGGAGGTCGCAGAAAATCGAGAAACACTGCCAGAGCTGGGCTGAACATAATGCAGCCCATATCGCGAACTGTCGGGGTTAACGGCATCCGTCTGTCCTATTGGGAATGGCGCGCTGATCCCGGCAATCAGGAACCCCCGATTGTCTTTGCGCATGCAACCGGTTTTCACGCCCGTGTTTTCGATGCTGTGATCGAACACTTTCCGGGCAGGCGCGTGATAAGCGTCGACTTGCGCGGCCATGGCCGATCCGAAGGCGGCCCGGTGGATCATTGGCACACCATCATCGGCGATGTCGCCGCGCTCCTAAACCAATTGCGCATCCGACGTGCTGTGGGTGTCGGCCATTCGATGGGCGCGCACGTGCTTGCTCAATGCGGCGCGGACATGCCGGAGGCCTTTAGCCAACTCGTCCTGTTTGATCCGGTGATCCTTGCGCCTGAATTTTACGACGCAAAAGCAGAGTTGTTCACATCAGACGCGCCGCATCCGGCAATCCGTCGAAAGCGCGATTTCGACAGCCCCGAAGCGATGATGGAGCGCTTTCGCAACCGCGATCCCTACAACCTTTTTGACGCCCGAGTGTTCGAGGATTACTGCCGCTATGGCCTTTTGCCGAAAGCAGGGGGCGACGGATATGAGCTTGCTTGTACGCCCGAAATGGAAGCCAGCATCTACGGCTCCAGCCGCAGCAATTCCGGAATTCACGAAGCGATGAAGCGGATTGAAGCGCCCACTATGGTGGTAAGGGCTAAGCAGACCAGCCTCAACGATTTCAAAAGCTCGCCGACATGGCCGATGCTCGCAACATTGATCCCGAAAGGCGAGGATATGCCGCGTCCAGACCGGACCCATTTCCACCCCTTCGAGGACCCGGCCGACGCAGCCGCAATCATCGCCGCAGCGATGGCGCGGTAGAGAGCTATTGAGCCGCTCTCAGCAAGTCTTCAAAGTCTTCGCGAGCGCTCTTAATTTCAGCAAACCGGGCGCGGCGCAAATTGCGGGCGATCACCTCTGACTGGCCGCCATAAAACTGCTTCAACGCCGTTCGCATCGGATTGTCAGGCGCAACAAAACGCGCAAGGTAAACCGCAATACGCTGAGCGCGCGACAGCGCCTGTCGCGGAACCGTATCAGGCGACCGGTCCAGCTCGATCAGGGCCAAGCCCAGCGCATCAACCACCTCTTCAAGGCATATCCGCGTAAGGTCGGCATTGGCCGAGGCTTCGATCCGGGCGTCCAGATCCACCCGGCGATAGACGGCTGCAGGGTTTTGGGAGGTATTAAGCATCAGGAGTTATCCGAAATCTCGAACTGCTGGCGGATGAAACTCAGCGTGGACTGCGATGTGGCAATCTGGCTTTCGGCTGACGAGAGGCTGCGGGTGAGCCTTTCCAGCAAATTGGACTGCTGTTGAGCGATGCGCTCCAGCCGCTCCTCATTGCGCTCGATCTGCGCTTCGTAACGAGTGACCGAGCCGCCGAGTGAACCGGGATCGCCAATCGCAGAATTGTCCCGTGCAAGACCGTCGATGGTCGCAAACACGCCTTGCGGGCTGATTGTGAACATCGCTGCGGCGCCGTCGGGCCTTTCAGCCAAAGTGCGCGCCAGCAGGTCTGTATCGAGCCGGAACGTGCCGTCCCGGTTAAGCGAAAGGCCAAGATCGCCCAAAGTGTCCGGCGCGCCAACATCAGCATCGGAAATCACAGTCTCGCTTGTCAGGCGGGCCAGGTCGCGGCGCAATTCACGTGCACCCTGATCGTTTAACAATGATTTGTCCGTGCCATCTTCGCCGCCATTCAAGAGCGCGACGATATCATTCAGCGCGGCGGTAAAATCGGTCATCACCTGCGTGATCGCGCTGGTATCCTGACTGAAGGACAAGTCTGTCGGCTCGCCGATATTGGTCGCCGTCAGATCAAGCGCTATCCCTTCGGGCAGACCCGTTACCCGATTGCTGGCGCTGCTGAGCGCGACTGTGTCGAGCTCGAACAGCGCATCCTGAGCGGTTTCGCGCAATTGGCCGCTATCTGTCGCAGGCGACCAGCCGAGATAGGTCAAATCGCCGGGCGTGTTGGTGGGCAGCAGGTTGCTGCTCGTGGGTTCCAGCACGAAGCCGTTAACGCCGCCATCGCGGCCCTTGATCACCAACTGCGCGCCGCCCGTGCCGTCGGCGACATAGGCTTCAAGCGCGCCGTCGCTTTCACTGGAAATCCGGACGGCGAGATCAGCCAGCGTATCTGTGGCGCTGACCGAGATGGAAAGCGCGTTCTGGTCCAAGTCTTCGGTGAATGTCGCCCCCGCTACCGTCCCAAACCGGATATTGAGATCGCCCTCACCCACCAGATCATCACGGCTTGCGAAGCTGGGCGAGACAAGCGTCTGCGCCTCGGCCAGCTGAGCCACTTCCAAAGAATAGCTGCCGCTGGGCGAGTTTCCCGGCGTGGTGGAAACGCGCGCAATTG
>JGI12048J13642_10389615_pt1 | contig 35037 bp, 20 predicted proteins | sample ElkSlonscriptome_16_FD_13642 | JGI IMG/M metagenome (IMG submission 13642)
CACCGTAATAGACCTCCCTGCTTACTTTCCTGATGTCCTCCACCGTATAAAGTGCTTTCGGATTGTATTCCCTGATAATTTTAAGCACTTCCGGCAATTTCTTCCGATTGATGATAATGTAAAGTACAGACACCTCTCCATCGACCCCCATTGCTTCGACAGAAGTGACTCCATAGCCACCTGTTTTCAGGGATCCGATCAAATCAGAAGCCTCCCTCCGGGTGATCACCCGAACGAGCTCATGTCCGATTGCCAGCTTCTCCTCGAGTTTCATCCCGACAAAGTTACCGGTGGCAAAACCACCTGCATAGGCAACAAAGGAGACCCAATTACTGAGATCATCCATCACCCGGCTTACGACAAATATCCAGATCAGGATTTCAAAAAATCCGATAATGGGTGCGAGGAACTTAAACCCTTTGGACACAAAAATGATCCTCAGTGTGCCCAAAGAGACATCAATGATGCGAAGAAAAAAGATCATCAATGGGATTGCCACCATCATAAACTGCTCTGATTCTAAAAATTCCATTTTGACTGTATGATTTAAATTGTTCTTGTAATTTTAAGCAATAAAGTTGAATGGATGATGAAAAAAATACTGATTACAGGTGCCACAGGGAATATTGGTTCAGAAACCATCAGGGGACTGAAGGAGTTGGGTAGGGAAAACAACCTGATTGCGGCACATTATGACATTGACAAATCAAAAAAAGCACTTCAAGCATATCCTGAACTGGAGCATCGTAAACTTGATTTTGAAAAACCCGACACTTTTGATCCGGCATTGGCTGGAGTCGATATCGTATTCCTGGTAAGACCACCTGGTCTGGCTGATGTTGAGAAATATTTCAAACCCTTCCTTGAAAGCATCAAAAGGAACGGGATAAACAGGATCGCATTTCTTTCTGTACAGGGTGCAGAGTCTCAGCCAAAGATCCCACATTACAAGATCGAGCAGCTGGTACTTAACCAGGGGCTGGAATATATTTTCCTCCGCCCCTCTTATTTCATGCAAAATCTTACCACGACCCTGGTCCGTGAAATCAGGGAAGAGAATCGTATCTTCATTCCTGCAGGCAATCTGCCATTCACCTGGGTTGATGCCAGGGATATCGGTGTCACGGCTGCAATTTTGCTGGAAGAATTTGAAAAATTCAGCAACAGCAGCGTTGAGATTACGGGATCGGAACAGAAGAATTTCAACGAAGTTGCCGGTCTGCTTACAGAAATGACAGGTAGAGAGATCAGGTATGTCAGCCCGAATCTAATCCGATTCTTTCTAAAGAAACGTAACCAGGGAGTACCAGCTGCCATGATCTTTGTAATGATCATGCTGCACTACCTGCCCCGCTTTTCCAAAAAGCCAACCAGGCTCACAAATGAGGTAAAAAACATTACAGGTCGAACTCCCGGCACCCTTGAAGCGTTTATAGAGAGAGAATTAAAAAAATTCGAACCAAAATCATAACCCATGAACGCAAAAAAAGTAAGCAACAGCGCTATCCTCGTCAACGGAATCATTGGGGGTGTAGCGGCATCCATCCTGAACGTAGCTATTTATTACATCTCCAGGGCAATGGATGTATCTTTTGTTCTTCCACCCAAAACCTCCGGCGAGCTACCCCTGGACCTTCACCCCTTCGGGATCATCTTTGCGTCGATGGTTCCTGCAATCGGTGCGCTTTTATTGCTGATGCTTCTGAACAGGACCACGCGGAAGCCATTCATGATCCTGGTCATCATTTCAGTGATCGTGCTCGCAATTTCGGTATATCCCCTCACCCTGGAACTGACATGGGCCTCGAGGATCAGCATGGGTATTATGCACATCGTGGCCGCGGTTTCTATCTTATGGGCATTACGCACCTCGTACAAGTAAATTGCCTGAGTTGCCTGTAATTGAAGCTTTTACCCGGCAACCTGAACTCGACGCTGGTGGACCAGGTGGAGGATGATCATGTTGGCAGGTTTCGGGGACAAGAACTTTGCTATGAAGAGTTTTCATTATATTTACGCTTATAATATCTAAACAAACCTCATGCCTCAAAGAACCATTTTCTTACTGTCCATCTTTATTTTCACAGCATGCAATCGCACCGGGGAGCCGGCTGCTTCACTCGCGGAGAAATATTCAGCATACTTCCCGATTGGCGTGGCCATAAGCAAGGCGCACATGGAGGGGCACGACACAGTCCTCATAAAAAAACATTTTGCCAGTATTACGGCTGAGAACGACATGAAACCTGAACGCACGATCAACAAAAATGGTGAATTCACGTTCGGGGCCGGGGACCAGATTGCAAGTTTTGCATCGGAGAACGATATCATGGCAAGGGGACATACGCTGGTATGGTACAACCAGACCGATGAATGGTTTTATCGTGACTCTATGGGAAATCTTCTTTCGAAAGAGAAGATGCTCGAACGCCTTGAATGGTATATCGGAGAAGTGCTGGATCATTACCGGGGGAAAGTTTATGCATGGGATGTGGTCAATGAGGCGATTGCATATGAGCCTGACAAAATGTTCAGGGAGGACATTGACTGGTTTCGCATCTGCGGACCGGAATACATTGAGAAGGCATTTGTATATGCCCGCGAGGCGGATCCGGAGGTGAAACTATTTTACAACGACTATAACCTTATCGATCCGGTGAAGGCGGAAAAGGTCTACAAAATGGTGAAGGATTTCCAGGAGCGGGGGATTCCCATTGACGGGATCGGGATGCAGGGACACTGGACCCTGGAGGATGTGACCGCAGAGAACCTGTCGAAATCGATCGACCTTTTTGCATCACTTGGTCTTGAAGTGCAGATCACTGAACTGGATGTCTCTATTTATCCATTCTATCATAACATTGCCGAAGAATACCTGCCAAAGGAGAAAAGGGCCTTTACAGATGAGATCGAGCAAATGCAGGCGAAAAAGTATGCGGAGATCTTCCGGGTGCTCAGGGAAAAGTCCGACAAGGTCACGAATGTAACTTTCTGGGGACTGGCCGATAACAATACCTGGCTGAGCAACTATTTCGTAAAGGGAAGAACCGATTATCCTTTGCTCTTCGATACTGAATATCAGCCCAAAAGCGCATTTGAGGCGATCATGAATTTTTAAAAAGGCTTTTGCAGCAATCAGTTTTATCCCGAATTTTCAAATATCATCCCTGATGAAGAAAGTAGTTTTTCCTTTTGTGGTCATGCTGTTCGCGGCAGGCTGTTCCAACCAGGAACCCATGCCGTCGGTGACCATCACAAACGAGGTCTTGAACCCGGTAAACGATCATCTGTTCGGACAATTTTTGGAGAAGTGCAGCTGGGGTGGAGAGATCGGTGGAGACCTGGTGATCAACCCGGAAACCGGTGAATTCGATCCTCGAATCCTTGGGATGCTGAAACAGATGAAAATCCCCAATTTACGGTTTCCCGGGGGGACTGATGTCGACTACTATGACTGGACAGACATGATCGATCATGCCCCTGGTCAGACCAGCCGGAACCCCTATTATGCGTACCGCCAGGGGGATGGAGATTCCATTGTATCTGACAACCGGCTTGGCTTTGATGAGTTCCTGGCCCTTTGTGACACGCTCGGGGCTGAACCGATCCTGGTACTGAATATCGGAGATGCCTTTCTGGAAAAGGAGTCCATCGAAGAGGCCAGGAAAAGTGCGGCTTCGCTTTGGTCATATTGTAATGCAGCCGCCGGTTCCGGAGAATGGGCAACCTACAGGGAATTGAACGGCAGGAGAAAGCCATATGACGTACAGTATTTTGAGATAGGAAATGAATACTGGGGATTTGAAGGATTTAATTGGAAAGGCGGGGAAGCAGATACTGCCCTGGTGAAACATTTATTTGAATGTATAAGGGGAGTGGCAGACACATTGCTTGCACTTGACCCCGGGGTAAAGATTATCGTTGACGGTCCGCTTCCGGGTTTAAACCGGCTGTTTGAGCAACAGATGCAGGACAAGATCAGTTACATAGTCTTCCACCCCTACCTTCCCTGGAATGTAAACAATATCGTCGATCGTGATGGAAATGATGTGGATCCTGAAAGCCTGGGGCAGCATGACCTCTGGAAAGCATGGGTATCCACACCGGCCATTGATAGCGCTACGGGATTTTCAAAAATGTTTGATGACCGGTATACACAGTCGGCCCGAAACACCATATTTCCAGTCGCATGTACCGAATGGAACTGGAATGGCTGGCTATCCGGCGCTGTAAAAAAGAGCGGCATGGTGGAGTCTGACCTGGCCAAGGGAATCGGGGCTGCCGGATTCCTCCACAGTTTCATGCGTGAAGGGGAAAAAATTGAAATGGCCATGCAGAGCATGTTACTGGGGAAATCATGGGGTATAACCGGAATAAGGGTGGATCCGGAATATCAACAGGATCCGGTCTTCTTGCCCAGCTTCCAGGTCACCGGACTCTATTCCAATTATCATGGCAATGAGCGATTGAAAGTCCGGAGCGAAGAAATCCCGGTGTATGCACAACCATTGACCATGAATGCACTTAAAGCAGCTCCCAAAGTTGCCTACCTGGATATTGTTGCAACAAGAACGGATGACCAGGTATACCTGCATGTCATCAACAGGAATTACACCGACACCTATGCTGTTGATGTGCAATTCGAAGGATTGACGGTGAAAAAGCAATATAAACGACTGGCGCTGATCGGGGAGAAATCTGCAGAGATATCAAACAGCCTGCTTCGCCATGCAGCACACGTTGAAAGTTCGGAATTCACTCAAAACAGGGAAAATCTGCATATCCAGGTGCCTGAAAGTTCGGTTTCAGTGTTCGTATTCGATCTTCAGGAATAATATTCCTATATTGCACTGCTGCAATATTGCGATGCAGCAATTGCAGCAGCCCTCAGCGAGATCACATTTCTGTATGGTCAATCAGACCTCCAGAGAGCCATTCACCCCAATTATAGAACTTTTCAGTCAGTGAACTGTTTCATTGGCTGAACTTATTTCCAAACCAGGGGTCAACCCTGGCAGGAGAAGCAGAAAAGAATATGGGTAAAAAAACGATAAAGTATGCAAATTCGCTGGAAGCAGAGTTTGTGAACAGTCTAAGGGGCAGAGTGAAAAGCTATTTCGAGGATCACCGGATCAGCAGATTTGGAAACGGCAACATGATAGTAAAAACCATCTTCATGTTCATGCTCTTTTTTCTGCCGTACTTTAGCATGGTATCAGGCCTGGTGACAAGTCCATGGCTGATTGCCCTCTGTTGGGTATTCATGGGATTCGGCACTGCCGGAATCGGCCTTTCGGTCATGCACGATGCCAACCATCGTTCCTATTCAAGCAACCAGCGGGTGAACAAGATTCTTTCTTACTCCATGAGCATGCTTGGTGGATTCCATGTAAACTGGCAGTACCAGCACAATATTCTTCACCACAGCTTTACCAATATAGACGGGCATGACGAAGATATTGACGCCGGTGATCTGCTTCGGTTCTCCCCCCACCAGGAGCACAAAAAATTTCACAGGTACCAGCACATTTATGCCTGGTTCCTGTACGGACTGATGACTATTTCCTGGACGATAACCAAGGATTTTAAACAGCTGGCTGGCTACCTGAAAGAGGGTGTTCGTCTGAATGGCAAAAACAAAACACAAATTATTACAGAGTTGATCCTTTCAAAAGTGATCTATTACACCTACATGCTGGTGATCCCGATCCTGTTTGTTCCCATTGCCTGGTGGATGATCGTACTCCTCTACGTCGTAATGCATTTTATTGCAGGCTTTTCACTTGCGGTGATCTTCCAGACAGCGCATGTCATGCCTACATCAGCCTTCCCGGAACCTGCCGAGGACGGGAGCATAGAGAATCACTGGGCTATCCACCAGCTGATGACCACCACCAACTATGCGCCAAACAACCGGGTTCTGTCCTGGCTGATCGGCGCATTGAATTACCAGGTGGAGCACCATCTCTTCCCGGCGATCTGTCATGTACATTACCGCAAGATCTCGCCCATCGTAAAAGAAACAGCCCGGGAATTCAACCTCCCCTATTTCGAGCAACCGAACTTCCCCAAAGCAATTCATGAACATTACAAGATGCTGAAGACCCTTGGCAGAGGATGATACTGGTCTCCTGTCTGTATACCTGATCTCCTGAACACATGAATTATCTCATGATCCTGACCGTAATTCCACGGCCGGTTTGTGTATTTGGATTGGTGCATTATCTTTATTGTCAAAACAAATTCCTATGCAGCGTTTGCACATACTCATCCTGGTCGTTCTAGTTTCCGGGCTGCCTTCCAGCCTCTGGTCCCAACAATTTGTATTTGCTCCCGGAGATATTGAAGATCCTGCAGTATTTGAAATGGGACAGGTATTCCCGCACTCCTTTCATATTCCCTTCGAAACCAGGGAGGCGGCCACCAAAAGTGATCCTGCAGCCAGTCCATACTTCCTGTCTCTCAATGGAAGCTGGAAATTTAAATGGGTACACAGACCGGAGCTTGCCCCGGGAAATTTTCAACTCTACAGGTTCAACGACCGCCAATGGAATGAGATCGAGGTTCCCTCCAACTGGCAGATGCAAGGGTATGGCGACCCCAAATTCAGGAACATTGCACTCAGTTTCGAAAGTGATCCACCCAACATCCCCGATTATTATAATCCCACCGGCTGTTACCGGAAAGAGTTCAGGATCCCCCGGAACTGGAGGCAACGCGATATTTTCATGCGATTTGAAGGGATCAAGTCGGCCTCATACGTCTGGGTCAATGGTCATCCTGTTGGTTATAACCAGGGAGGATTTGAACCGGCGGAATACAATATAACCTCCTACCTGAAAAGAGGAAAGAATGTGATCGCAGTGAAAGTGATCCGTTTCTGTGACGGTTCTTACCTGGAGAACCAGGACATGTGGCGGCTTTCAGGAATTTTCAGAGATGTGCTGCTATATGCGATGCCGCAGGTCCGTATAATTGATCATTATTATTATACTGAATTTGACGACGCCTGCCGCACCGCTAACCTGCACACCATTATTCAACTTACAAATGCCTCCGGAAAATTCGCTGAAAATTATGCCCTTGAGGTGGATGTTCTTGATGATTCCCGGGGGTCGATCCTGGGGAATCCAATACGCAGGGAAGGCTTGAATATCGCACCAGGTGTTCCCCTGGATGTAAAAGTCAGCGCAGAAGCCGTGGAGCCTGATCAATGGTCGGCCGAGCATCCCCATTTGTATAAAATCCTGTATACCCTTTATAACCAGGATGGTGATCTGGTTGAAACATTTTCCGCCAACATCGGTTTCAGGGAGGTGGAAATACGTGATGAAATGCTTCTCGTAAACGGGAAACCCGTGAAGCTAAATGGTGTGAACAGCCACATGCATCATCCCGATCACGGCCAGGCTGTTCCGATAAATACACTCAGGGAAGACCTCCTGATCATGAAAAGGAATAACATCAATTGTGTGCGAACATCACATTACCCACCTTCACCTGCTTATGTCCACCTTGCCGATTCACTGGGTATCTACCTGATCAATGAAGTTGGGGATGAGGCACATCAGCATATAGAACTGTCCTATGATTCCAGTTATACTGAAATGTACAGGGACCGGAGTCGCAAGCTTGTTTACAGGGATCGGAATCATGCGAGCGTGATCATGTGGAGTGCAGGGAATGAATCTGGCAGCGGACCCAATATTGATGAGGTCATCACGACAGGGAAAGAGATTGATCCCTCGCGCCCCGCTTGGATGTACGGTGGCAATACGTTTTACATTCCCTACGAGGATATTACTGGTCCCAGGTACTGGACCCCCTATCAGCTAAAAAACCTGGCAGAACACCGGATATTGGGTGAAGATGACCTCCGGCCTGCTTTCATGGATGAATACCTGGCGGCGACAGGGAACGGACTGGGCGGACTGGATGAATACTGGGAGTTGATCAGAAGATATCCGAAGATCACCGGCGGGGCCATCTGGGACTGGATCAGTCCGGGCATTACCGTCCCCCTGTGGTCCACCCCCGATCATTCTGCGAAAAGCAATCATGGCATCATCCTTGGACGCCCCGAATTTGTGGAAGGTAGAAGCGGCCGGGCACTCTCATTCTCTGGTCATGATCAATGGGTCGAATTCTACAGGGATCCCTCCCTGGATGTTTGCGGGGATCGACTGGTTATCAGCTTCTGGGTAAACCCCGGGATGATTCCTCAACCAAATAACTTTATTATGAAGGGTGATCACCAGTATGGCATACGAATGGATTCACCCGGAAGCATCGAATTTTATATTCAGCAAAACAACCTTGGCGACATACACCAAAGCCCTTATTACAACAACACATCATCCCGTATTTCAGCTTCAGGTAGAATACCGGGGGATTGGTTTGGCAACTGGCATCATGTTGCAGGTATCTATGATGGAAAAGCGATCTCGGTATTTGTCGATCAGGAAATGGTAGCAAATGAAAAAGCCTCCGGAAAAATTGCTCATTCTCCATTTCCACTGTGTATTGGCAGGGATTCGGAAAACCAGGACCAGGGGGAATACTCAGGAAGGTTATCCTCCATGGTCATAGATGATGTACAGATCTCCGACACCGTATATTCCATCGGGGAGCTGTATGACGGGATCAGTCCCGGGGAAGCGCTATTGTCCATGCATTTCGAAACAGACTCAGTTGGCGGGGAGTTCTATTCAACCGGACTGGGTGGTCGGACTTACGGAATTGTCTGGCCTGACAGGAGCATTCAACCGGAGCTTCACCAGGTCAGGAAGTCGGCACAACCTATAGAGATCATTGGGGTCAATGTTCCAATGGGAGAATTCATGGTGATCAATCATCATCATTTTACAGACCTGGCAGATTTTGATGTTGCGTGGTCATTTCTGATGGATGGGGAATTGGCAGAAGAGGGATCAATCAAAGTAAATTGTTTACCCGGAGATTCTACAACTGTGCAGGTGCCTTTTGCGAAATTAAAAACCCCGGGAGAGCTGATCCTCACAATATCATTCCGGTCACGGGAGAAAAAAAACCGGGCAGAACAGGGACATGAGGTGGCCTGGGAGCAATTTGTCATCCAGGATAGCTACAGGGCAAAGAATTCATCCCAGGGAAAAGAGATTGAGCTGTTGACGGAGGACAATGCATATGTGATCACCTGCAATGCTGTTCAATACCGATTGTCCAGGCAGACCGGCTCCTTCGAATCCGTGATATCAGGCGATACACTCCTGATCGAAAGCGGGCCGTCATTCAACATCTGGAGAGCACCCCTTGCCAATGATGTGGATCCTTGGGGAGCTTACAAGTATTCTGACAGCAAGATGATGGCCGGACTGGGCAGGAGTATTGACAACCAATTGCGTACCCTGGGAATGCGTGAATTCAACACTGAAGTGGTAGGATCAAAAAGCACCTCGCTGGATGGCTATATCCAGATCAAACTTCACAAGTACCATCATTCGACCAATTTAAGAGGGGCTTTTGAATGCAGGGAAGAGTACAGATTTTTCCCTGATGGAACCGTGGAGATTGATTTTCACCTTGTGCCGCACGGTGTAATGCCCGATATTTTGCCCAAAGTGGGCTGGCAATTCCGTTTGCCCCCGGAATTCAGAGATGTGAGTTGGTATGGAAGAGGTCCCTGGGAGAGTTATCCCGATCGGAAGACCGGATCCAAAATCGGAGTTTACCACTCTAACGCAGACCGTGAATATGTGCCCTATCTTATGCCGCAGGATTATGGCAACCATACGGATATACGATGGGTTCATGTCGGAAATGGGGCGGGCACAGGGCTGCGTTTCTCTTCTGACGATCTCATGAATTTCAGTCTCCATAAATACACCACCGATAATCTTTCACGTGCGATGTACCAACACCAGCTGAAGGATGCACCATATATTACCCTGAATATCGATTACGAAGTATCAGGAGTTGGCGGCACCGCCGTACGCCAGCTTGAGAAATACCGGGTAAAACCGAAAGAGGCTGTTTACCATCTTCGCATTGATCCAATAAAACCCTGAGTTGATGGCATCTCCTATCCTTATTCAGTTTTTCCGGGATTCCGCATTCAACTTGGATGGTATTATCCATGCAACGCAGTTTGAAAGAGTATCAGCATTTTTTCTATATTTGAACTGATCGATTTTGCGGGATTACCTCCACAATGAAAGATCAGAAAACTACTAACAAAAAGATCAAAATGAAATACCCCGTATTGTTCGTTGCTTTCACAATTCTTTTTTCCTGTTCAAAAAAAGAAACTTCGTTTACAGAGCCCGAATGGTTTGAATTTCAACCAGATGAAAATTTTTATGGCAGTGTCATTGACATGTCCGACTGGCTGGACAAACCGGCGGGATCCCATGGATTTGTCAAAATGGAGGGTGATGACTTTGTATTTGAAGATGGTACGCCTGTAAAATTCTGGGGAGTGAATATCTGTTCTGCCAGGCCATTTACTGATGATGCAACCATCGATCAATGGGTGCAACAGTTGACCCATTACGGCGTCAATGGCGTTCGTTTCCACAAGTTCACGCAGCATGGATTGTCGGAGACTCGTTCCGACCGTATCACCCAGGAGAAGTGGAATCATTTTGATTATTTCCAGGCATCTTTGAGGGAGGCCGGCATCTACTACGGCTGGTCACCGATCTACGGCCACAAACTGCGCCCGGGTGACAAAGAGCGATTGCTGGCATATGATGAGATTGCCAGGGCCGACATGGGCGGACATCTTAGCTACAGCACCATTGGCCTTGTCAACTTTGCTGAAGACATCCAGGACCTCCATATTGATCTGCTTGTACACATGCTGGAACATAAAAATCCGGAAACCGGGTTGCGTTACGCCGATGATCCGGCTCTCAATTTCATCGAATTGCAGAACGAGGACAACATCTGGTTTTCAACGGCAGACAAGATGATGGAATTGTGTCCTACATACAAAGAGCATCACCGGGAAAAATTCTGTAGCTGGCTTGAGAACAAATATGGCTCACAGGAGGCGCTCGAAACAGCCTGGGGTGAAGCCGCATTTGAATGGGGCCGATCGGTAAGAGACGAAGACTGGAACCTGGAAAAATGCAACATCACGCCAGTTGCCAGTCATGGTATCTATGGATACGAATACAGCAAGTATGCTGAAAGAGATACGGTTGTTCCCCTTTTTCTCAGGGATCATGCAAGGTTTCTCTATGAAGAGCAGCTTGCTTTTTACGACAGGTTTGCAAAAGCGATCCGTGAGACCGGGTACAAGGGTGCCATTGTCGGGTCGTGCTGGCAGGCAGGTGCCGGTATCACGCATTATTATAACCTGGAGGCAGACCGCTCCGTGGGGTTTATCGACAGGCATAATTATTTCGGAGGCGGTACAGGTCACCGGCTCGTTCCGGGTAGTATGAATAACGCCTCCATGCTCTCTTCACCCGGAAGCGGTTTCCTGAGTACAGGCCGACAGCAAATCTCTGACCGGCCCTTTGCCCTGTCAGAATGGATGAGTCTTCCTCCAAATGAATGGATTGCCGAAGGCCCGGCAGTTGTGGGTATATACGGACTCGGATTAAATGATTGGGATGCCTCCTACCAGTTTGCCAGTGATTATCCCCATTTCACCCAAACAATCCATACTCCCGGAGTATACAATGTCAATGCCCCGACGCAGCTTCCTCTTTATCCGGCCATAGCAGCCATGATCTATCGCGATGAGATCGAAGAGGGTGAAGTTGTGCATACCCGTCATGTGCATATTCCAAGCCTGCAGGACGGCATGATCGGATTTGATGAATCTGTGAGGCAGGACTGGGATCAAAAGGAGATCACCGGTACTCCACCCAATGAGGTTTTTGCAATTGGAAAGGTTGAACTCGCATTTGCAGATGAATTCCGCGAAACCCTTGAGGGTGACTACCACAGGTATTGGGACACCATTAATAAGGTCATTGAATCCAATACGGGTCAGCTTACCTGGGATTATTCCGAAAAGGGATTCTTCACCCTTGAAACGCCCTTTTCATCAGGTGTTGTTGGGTTTACAGGAGGAAAGGAACTCAGGGCTGGCCAGGTGGCCATTGTTTCAGAAACACCATTCTCGGTGATCTTTATCACCAGTGCAGACCGGGAGTTGGACCTGGATCATTGTGAAAGTATGATCGTCACTGCTGTCGCTCGCGCCAGGAATACGAACATGAAATTCAATGAAGAGATGACCGAATTGCTGGACCCGGGAATTCAGCCGATCCTCATGGAACCGGTCCAGTTCAGGCTCACCCTCGACAGAAAGATCAAAGAGGTGAGGATTCTTGACCATGTTGGCAAACCGACCGGTGAAGTGATCAATTGCAATAGCAAGAGTTTTATGGCAGATGGTTCAGTGCATAAGACCATCTATTACGAACTTGTCTTTTGATCGGCATAATATACCTGGCTCTGTAGCGGATCATCCAGGGAGATCGAGCTGATCAACCGGTTCATCATCTGCAGGTGATCACGGAAACTGTCTTCGGGACATTCGAATGTCGCCACGTAATACCCGTTACCCTGTTGAATGGCAAGAATCAATAGTTTTACCGGTCGATGACCGGAAGTCTTACCCGCGATGACTGCTGTAGCCTCCCTGTTGTCAACCCGCGTTGTAAAAGGTGACTTCAGCATGCTGCACCCCTCTCTGTCCATAATTCCAACAAGACACTGCTTTGCTGTCCCCTCGAAATCCTGGAACCACAGTTTCAGCTGGAGGTTCCTGTTCATGTTCACCAGTCCGAGCACATCATTCCGATCAGTTTCAGAATGGTTCCAGGTGCTTTCCGATCTGAAAGTTATCCCGCTGACGGAAAGATCAGATGAATTGACAACCTGTGCCTTCAAGCCGGAGTTCATCAATAGGACAAAAATGATCATGTTGAATATGTACTTCATCTCAATCATACATTTCATTAAATTACGATAATCAACTGCGTAAACAGCGTGATCGGGCAGAAATTCAGCATATGGCAGATACCGGGATGTAAATATGATCTTCCTGACTGTCAACTACTTTTAACCAATTTAAACTGTCTTTCACATCCGCTGACTGTCAACTTACCCGAAGATCCCATAATTCAATATGTACCGGACAGGTTCCGGGTACTTGCGGCATATTGCAAAACATAAGGCGATCCGGAACGAAACCCTCACACTATTGTTATCATTATTAGTCGGCAATCATTGTTGCCTGAATAAATTCCACGTTTTGCAGTACAATTTTTCTGCATTTTTCCGTTGCAAATAATGAGAATAAGCATCAATACAACCGAATAATTCATATTCAAATGAAAAAACAAGTACCCCTGCTGACCCTGGTCCTGTTGATCACTTCAGCCACGCTTGTAGCTGTCACCCAAAATTCACTGTCCCCGCAAAACTGCAAGAAGGAAAAGTTTGCCACAGCAGAGCCGGGCACCTGCCTGGATCCAAAGGCATACAGACTTTTAAAGGCAATTGATAATGTAGAGGAGAATCCATACAACAATGAATTTGCTAAAAAACTGCTCGACATTATTGAACCCGGTGTAAAAAAAGTGATCGACACGCAGGTGAATTATGAAGAAGGAAATGTACCCGTCAGAATTTACTATCCCACGAAGAAAACGGTCAACACACCTACTCCAGCAATATTCTTCATCCATGGAGGTGGTTTTATGTATGGAAGCATCGAAGAGTACGATATGGCTGTAAAAAAACTTGCAAAGGTCACTGACAAGATCATCATCTCCGTTGATTACAGGCTGGCACCGGAATATCCATACCCGGCCGCACTTCATGATGTCAATGCGGTCCTTGACTGGATCATGAAAAACAGGAAACAACTTGGAATTGCCGGGGAAAAGATCACAATCATGGGCGACAGTGCAGGAGCCAACCTCGCCACAGTTCTATCACTTAAGGAGAGAGATGACAAGCAGAGCAGGATCCTCTGCCAGGTATTGTATTATCCCCCCACCACCTTCGTCGAGAGAGAATTTCCTTCCCGGGTCTATTTCCTGTCGGATACGACCAGGTCTTACCTGTTAACACAGGAATTCGTGATGAATTCAAAGCGAAGCTACCTGGATGATTCAGTCTCCGAGATCAATCCGTATGTATCACCTCTTGAAGCTGATCTCACCGGTGAGCTTCCTCCTTCGTTGATACTTACTGCCCAGGTGGATCCGCTCAGGGATGATGGAAGAATGTATGCCCGTAAACTCGAAGAAGCCGGTCAGGAAGTTGCTTATGAAGAATATGACGGACTGATCCATGGATTCCTCAACCTGTATATGATCTTCCCGGAAGGAAAGGAGTCGATGCAGCTTGTCAGGACATTTATAGAGAAGCATATTGAAGGATAAGGGTCAGACTTTTCGTCACCGGAAGATCCTCGTTAACTGGCTGCACCATGTGATCAGCAGGTCACATACCTGGTATCTTCTATTTTACATCCTCATGCATCAATCCGTTGAATTTTACTATTTTTAGAAGCTATTAACCTAAAACCAACCTTCCTGTTATGAAAAACTTCATCCTGTTTTTTGGAATTGCATTGCTAATCAACGCATGTACTAGTGAACTTGAAAACCCGCCATCCGACCTCAGAGTTGAATATGGCAGCGGGATCATCGACACAGATATTCCCAGATTTTCCTGGATTCTCAGCGATACTACCCGCGGAGCGGCCCAGTCTGCCTACCAGGTGCTGGTCGCCACCTCCAACAGCATCCTTTCCGAAAAGAAAGCAGATGCATGGAACAGTGGCAAGGTTGTATCCGGAAAATCTGTATTTATAGAATATGACGGCAGTCCACTCGAACCTGGAATGAGATATTACTGGACGGTAAGGACCTGGAACAATAATGACCAGGTGACGGAATGGAGCAATCCAGGAATTTTCGATGTGGCACTTGATCAGGACGACTGGCATGCAAAGTGGGTTGGAGCATTTGAGTCCGAGTCCAAATCAGATTCAACACGCCCCCGGTCCATCCTGCTCAGGAAAGAGTTCAAATTGGATAAAAATGTGAGGTCGGCCAAGGCCTATGTGACCGGACTCGGCAGTTACCAGCTGTTCATGAATGGTAAAAAGATCAGTGAAGACCTGCTCACACCAGGGTGGACCGATTACCCGACCAGGATCATGTACCAGGTGTACGAGGTCGCCGACCAGTTAAAAAAAGGAAACAACGTCACCGGCATGATGCTTGGCAATGTCTGGTATTCATCCGGACTTGGATGGAAGGGAGGAAAATCCTACAGTCAGGGCCCAATGATGGCACTCATGCAATTGGAGGTGGAATATGTCGATGGAAGTAAAGAAATAGTTACTTCTGATGACACCTGGAAATGGAACTTCTCCCCCATCAAGGAAAACACACTTTACCATGGCGAGAATTATGATGCAAGGCTGGAGATTCCGGGCTGGAATGAGACTGGTCTGGATGATTCAGATTGGGACAACGTGGATGTGTTCGAACAGAAGGATGCGATTCTTTCCGCGCATACACATCCTCCAATAAGGATTACCAGGAAAATCACTCCAAAAAGTATGAAACAGGTTGAGAATGGCGCCTGGGTATTTGACATGGGAGTGAACATGACAGGAGGCATAAGGCTGGAAGTCAGCGGTGATGAGGGAAAGGAGATCGTGATGAAGTTCGCAGAGCTGCTTCATGAAGATGGAACTGTTGCCCAGGAGAACCTGCGATCAGCAACAGCCACTGACAGGTATATCCTGAAAGGAACAGGCACGGAGGTATGGTCACCCGCCTTTACATATCACGGATTCAGGTATGTTGAGATCAGCGGGTTGCCAGCAACACCCGACTCCTCGACAGTTTTAGGTTTGAATTATCACAATGCCGCAAGGGAAACCGGCAACTTTGAATGTTCAAATGAGCTGCTCAACCAGATCCAGGCAAATATTGAAAATGGCCAGCGAAGCAACATGTTCTCAGTTCCGACAGACTGTCCTCAAAGGGACGAAAGGCTGGGGTGGATGGGTGATGCACAGATCTTTGCAGCCACCTCTTGCTACAACATGGACATGAATGGATTCTATGCAAAATGGGTCAGGGACATCGCCGACAGTCAGTCTGAAGAAGGATGGGTCACGGATGTAAATCCTGTGATCGTGGTCACCGGTCCGGCCAAACCGGCCTGGGGTGATGCTTTTACCATTGTGCCATGGGAGCTATACAGGTTCTATAATGATAAACGTATCCTTGAGAAATTCTATAACGATTACAAGGAGTGGGTGGAATACATGCGGGAGAACGCAGAGCCGGACGGACTCTATATCTACGACAGTGATGGTTGGGGAGGATATGCCGACTGGATTGCGGTTGTGGAATCACCCCAGCAACCCATCTCTGCTGCCTATTACTATTTCAGCACGAAATTACTGGCGAAGTTCGCAGAGATCCTCGGATATGAAGAAGACCAAAACAGCTACCAGGTGCTTGCCGGGGAGATCAGGAAAGCATTCCAGGAACGATATTTTGAAGCAGAACAGGGGCTATATGAAGGGGCTACCCAGACAGCATTGTTGCTGCCGGTAAATTTCGGACTGACACCGGAAGAAAGAAAGATGGATGTGGTTGAAAACCTGAAAAAGGATGTGGTCTCACGGGGCTATCACCCGAGCACCGGCTTCCTTGGCACCAAATACCTGTTGCCTACGCTCAGCGATTACAATTTCCATGAAACCGCATACAAAACCGCGGCAAGTAAAACGTATCCCTCCTGGGGATATATGGTGGAAAATGGTGCCACCTCCATGTGGGAGCTCTGGAACAGTGATACAGAACGACCCGAAGGGATGAACTCCCGAAATCACTTTGCACTCGGTTCAATTGGAGAATGGTTTTATTCTCACCTTGCCGGGATCAGGATTGATGAAAACCACCCCGGATTCAAAAAGTCGGTGATCGCGCCCATGCCTGCAGAGGGCCTCCAATGGGCCAGCGGAAAGATCGAAACTTCATATGGGAAACTGAAGAGCAGCTGGAAAAATGAAAACGGACTCTTTACGCTGGATGTGGTTATCCCGGCAAATACTTCAGCCACTGTGAAAGTTCCTGTACCTGACGGTACCCGTATGGAGCTTTATGAGGGGGGAGTCCCGCTTGTCAATGAAAATGAGAAGGTGAGTGCAGTACAGGGGATTGAGGTCACCCGGATCAGTGAAAACGAGATCGTCCTAGAAGTAACAAGCGGCACGTTCAGGTTTGAACTACTGTATTAGCTGGATCCGCGGTAGTAGCAACACCGCCGAATTGGATTTACCTGTTGCATCCATGCATGCAGGAGGACAATGACGGGAAAATACTGAAGGAAGAAAGTTATAATAAACCCTCGTGATGCGATCTGTACCAATCGGAAAAAAGATAAAATGAACAGATTCCGGTAATATTTTATCGCAGTTCTGACCTGACTGATTATTGAATTACTATCTTTACGTAAGCTTCGGAATTCAACAGATGTTAGGCGGATTTATCAGATTGGTTTTCAGAAACCTGAAGAAGAACCTTCTCTACACAGGCATAGTTGTAGGAGGTCTTATCATCGGGATCATGACTTTTCTTTCCATTATTCAGTGGACAGCCTGGCATATGAGCTATGACCAGCATTTTCCGGAAAGCGATCAGATCTACAGGTTGTCAATTAAAGAGCACAGGGAGAATTTTGAACGGCATACAGCAAGAATCCTCCATGGTGACATAGTTCACCAGCTGTATGCAAATTCCCAGATCTCGGAGATCGTCTCCCTGGCAAGAATTGCCCCATACCGGAATGCCATCGTCAGGAAGGAGACCACGGTATATTATGAAAACAGGACCTATGCCTGTGACCCTGAATTCCTTACACTCTTCCCCCCCGAAATGGTGATGGGGGATGCAGGCAGTGCATTGAACAATCCCTACAAAGTGATCCTGTCGGAAGAGACGGCCTGGAAATATTTTGGAGACAAAAACCCGGTAGGAAAGACCATTGAGATCGTACACCAGTTCGGGGTTGAAGCAGAAGAATATGAGATCACCGGGATCTTCAGGGGATACCCGAAAAACACGCATTTCACCATCGATCTGCTTACCTCGTTTGATGCCCCTGAGACTTATGATGCTACCGCCTGGACCTACCTCAAACTCATTCCCGGAGCAAATATTCCAGAGGTGGAAAAAGGGATTACAACATTGATCAAAGATAATAACGATGCCGATTATGCCACGGGGGTTGAACCTGTATTGATTCCGCTGACTGATATACACCTTAAATCACACCTGGCCAGGGAAATGAACCAGAATGTCCATCAACTAACCCTGTTGATCCTCTTCATCGCCGGCATGTTGGTATTTGTCCTCGCCTGGTTCAATTTCACGCTGTTATCTGTCAGCCAGAATCAGCTCAACCTTAACAAGCTTATTTATCAGTGGCAGGCAGGATCCGGTAAACGCAATTTCTTCGCCCAGTTCCTCACGGAATTCATGGTCGTGGGGATCATTGCTTACATGCTTGCAATAGGTTTCAGCCTCGTTCTGAGTGAAACCATCAGGAATACCTTTCATGTTCCGGTCTTACAAAATCCACGTCTTTTCGTCTTAAGCCTGCTGGCCATTCTCCTGGTACTGGTACTGTCTTCGGTTGTCACAGCTGGTTATACCACGCGAAGATTATTCAGAATACTGAAGATCAGGTACTTTGCAGGAAGTACAAATTCCCGGCGAAATTTGAATTCCAGGAATTGGTTCATCAGGGCCGTGATCATCGTTGAATTCGTCATTACATTTGTCCTGATGACCAACCTTCTGATGATCAGGGAACAAGTTCACTTTTCGATCTCAAACCAGATTGGCTCAAACGATTCCACCACATTGCAGATCCCAAATCTTCCAAGGCCCGTCGTCGATCAATATACATTATTCAGAGAGGAACTCATGAAATATCCTGTCATCGAAGAGGTCACAGCCATGATGGAGGAACCGGGGGGAATGGCCATGGATGCTTTTCCATACCAGATCGAAGGATTGCCTGAGACTGAAGACCGGTTGTTCGTATTCCCGGTGGATGAAAATTTTACCCGGTTCTATGACCTTGAGATCCTTGCAGGAAATGATTTTCCTACCCATTACAATACTGAGGATACGACGGAATTTTATATGCTGAATGAAACGGCAGCCCGGCTTCACAGCTCCGGAGACTATGAAAATCTCATCGGCAGGGAGATCACCATGACATTTTCTATAAAAGGGTATATATACCCGGGGGAGATCATCGGGATCGTTGAAGATTTTCATCTTTCCGATATGGAGCGTGAAATCTCACCCATGATCATTTTCCCGGAGTACACCTGGCTGTGGTGCTTCTCGATCCGGTTCGCAGGAGATACCGAAACGGGGCTTCAAAAGCTCAGGCAGGTCTGGCAGAAGTTATATCCGGATTATCCGTTGCGGTACTTTTTCACTACCGATATTTACAGGGAGTTGTATGCCACTGAATATACCATTCTACGCGTCCTGATGGTCTTCAGTCTGCTCACCCTGATCATCGCCGGAACCGGACTCTTTGCGCTTAGCGGCTTCTTTATGCAACGTAAGATGCATGCAGCGGCGATCAGGAAAATCAACGGTGCCAGCATGTACAGGATCATTCGACCAGAACTGGGTCAATACCTCTGGCTGGCCATTCTCTCTTCGGCCATTGCCATTCCCCTGTCATGGCTCGCCATTGAAAGATGGCAGGAAAATTTTGCATACCAGGCAGGAATTCCCATCTGGATCTTTCCGGTTATTACATTTTTCCTGGTTCTCTTTTCATGGATCGCTGTGATCTATCACTCGGTGAGACTTGCCAACCTCAATCCTACCGAATTCATCAAAAGTGACTGATATCTTTGGCTTTTTAGTATCTTCAGGCATCCAACTAACCAATAACCAAACACAATGAGACAATTTACAGTCCTCGCAGTCGTATTTATTCTGCTCAGCGCCTGCCAGACCGAATCAACAGATTTCCTGATCACCGATCATGGGGCGATCAGCAACCCTGATTTCATCAACTCAGCATCCATCAACGATGCCATCAAGGCCTGTAATGAAGCAGGCGGAGGAAGGGTCATAATCCCCCCGGGTACCTGGATTACAGGGACAATAGATCTGCTTAACAATGTGGAACTGCATCTTATGAATGGTGCCGTACTGAAAGGATCCACAGACATTAAAGACTTCACTAGAGGAGACCGGATCCTTGGTGTGATCAATGCTTTCAACGCCAGGAATATATCCATCACAGGTGACGGAGAGATCAACGGCAATGGTACCCCCTGGCACGATGAGACAAGCCCGCATGATGCTGGTGATTTTGACCGGAAATACATTCGCCAGGGAGAGGCATACATGAAACCAGGATTTGATTTCTCTGACGGTCCGATATTTAAAGACATCAGACCCGGCATGTGTATCGTCCTCATGCATTGTGAGGATGTATCCATGGTCGACATTACAATCAGGGATACCCCTTCCTGGGCTGTTCGAATCGGTGACTGTGACGATGTGAATGTAAGGGGAGTCAGCATACACAATAACCTGCTCATACCGAATTCAGACGGCATCCATTGCACACACTCAAGGAACGTCCGAATCAGTGATTGTGATATCCGGGCAGGTGACGATGCGATTATTGTCACTGGTTTCGGAGACGACATCGGTGTACATGGCGGAGAGGGGAAAGATTCGGTTGACGCTGTTGAATATTACGGAAACAATACAACCTGGACCGAAAATGTAACAGTAACCAACTGCCTGCTTCAAAGCAGAAGCTCAGGTGTACGTGTTGGTTACGGTGCATACCCGATCCGAAACTGTATCTTCTCTAACCTGGTCATCTATGATTCAAACAGGGGGCTTGGAGTGTTTGCCAGGGATGATGCATCCATCGAAAACATCTACTTTGACAACATCATTATCCGCAACCGGCTCCATTCAGGACATTGGTGGGGGAACGGTGAACCTGTCCATGTATCGACCATCCCGCAGTTCGAAGATATGGATGGCGGAGACATCAGCAACATTCGCTTCAGCAATATTACGGCCGACAGTGAAACCGGGATGATCGTGTGGGGGTCCGATCACAACCGGATCAGTGATATCGAATTTCACGACATCGATCTGCATATCCATACAAGTCCGCTGGCCGCCTCTTACGGAGGAAATATTGATCTGAGACCTGCGCTGGATGACAGGCACAAGCTCTTTGAATCCGACTTGCCGGGTCTGTATATTCAGAAGACAGATGGAGTGAATGTGCGAAATTTTCAACTTAAATGGGACAGTGATGTTCCGGCCTATCATACATTTGGAATACAGCTGGTAGAGGTTACTGGCTTTGACATCGATGAGATCAGCAAGACCCCGGCAAGACCGGGATCCGGCTTACCCGCAATTAAAAACAATTAAAGCTGCCGATTTCCGGATACAAAAGCAGAAGCATGCAACCATACGGTGGAGTATTTAGTAGACAATAAGTGTACAGCCCTCCTGTTATTTATACCTTTTTAAAATAAAAAGGTAAAAGTCTACAGTATGCTATTTTTCAATACCTTGGCGCCTTTAAAGTGCGGGGCGCAGGACGGGACAGATGAATTTGAACATCGTTCTGAAAGGAACCGGACCGAAATACGACTGACAAATTAACTGACATATTCATCATTAACAGACAACGATCAAAATGACACATCCAAAGTTTGAGAGAAGATTCGGAAAGCTGAGAAGCAGGCTATCGGGAAAGCGAATGCCCGCAAAACTTGTATTTATTATCATGGGGATCCTTGCAACAGCATGGTTCCTGATCAGGGTGATCCCAAAACCCTCACGCGCCGCCTATCCATGCATGAAAGCTGCCTTCCCCGTGATGGCAACATTCATCCTCTGGCTCACCTCCTTTACCGGTGCATTCGTTGCATTCAAAACTGCAGGGAAGCTGATGAGGAGATCAAGGTATCTTGCCACACTGACTGTTTTCATCGGGGCGCTTGCGTTATCAATGGTATTGATCAATACTGGTAACCTGGATATCAGGGGCAAGTCAAATGCCACAAAAGCGGCAGTATATCACCCATCTAATCAACCCTTTGGCGAACCTATCGGTGTGGTACCCGGACGCGTGGTCTGGAACTGGGATCCGGCTGCCACCGATGAAAATTGCGAAAATACAGGAGCAGATCCCTATGTTTCGGATGACAATACCGACCAAACTGTGGTAGATGGTATGCTGAATGAAACGGTCATGGCACTGGCGAACATGGAAGATGCAGGTTCTGCATGGGATGCGATATTCAAAAACTTTAACAGCCGGAAAGGGAAAGGGGCTGTGGGCTATACATCCGGAGAAACCATTTTTATCAAGATCAATGAAGGCACCTCTTCATGGAGGTCCAATGGTGACCTGACTCGCAGGGACCATGCTGCCATTTCCGAGACTTCCCCACAGGTGACCCTCGGCATCCTGAAGCAGTTGATCGGGGAGGCAGGCGTTCCCCAGGAAAATATCTGGGTTGCTGATCCAAAATCACATATCTGGCAGGAGAGCTACGAAAAGTTCGCAGCGGTATACCCCGATGTCAATTATGGAGACAGGGATGGAGACTACGGAGGGACAAGAACATTGCTGACAGAAGCATCTGAACCTTCGGTCTACTTTTCTGATAAAGGAGCCGAAATGCCCGATGCAATCAATGACACCTATTATGAGCAGATGGTAAATGCAGATTACCTGGTCAACCTCGCAGCACTGAAAGCACATGCAAGGGCAGGAATCACCCTCACTGCCAAAAACCACTTCGGCTCCCATAACAGGAATTCAGCAGCGCATATGCACCCAGGCCTGGTTGCACCTGAAAACGACCAGGTGGAGCGTCCCGATTACGGGATGTACAGGGTGCTTGTGGATATCATGGGTAGTTCAGCACTTGGTGGCAATACCCTTCTATTCGTTGTTGATGGCCTCTGGGGCGGAACGGAAGCAACCCAATACCCCGTGAAATGGACCATGGAGCCATTTAACAATGACTGGCCAAGTTCGATCTTCATGTCCCTCGACCAGGTAGCGCTGGAGTCGGTCTGTTTTGACTTTCTCAGGCACGAGGCAGAAGCCGGATCGGAGCTCTGGTATGACCGTCCCAATTTTGCCCAGGGTGTGGATGACTATCTCCACCAGGCAGCTTCGAGCGAAAACTGGCCCGAGGGAATCACTTATGATCCAGACAATTCCGGCACTCCGATTGGAAGCCTGGGTGTACACGAGCACTGGAACAATCCGACACTCAAACAATATTCAGGAAATCTTGAAGAAGGAACCGGAATAGAATTGTATGCCATCCCATCCGACCTCGTGGCAGAAGATGAGGGATTCGTAGCAAAAGAGACAGCAACTGTTCCAAACGTGGATGGCATCGGGGATGATGCATGCTGGACTTCAGCAGAATGGTTCCCGATCGACCAGCTTTGGATTCCCTGGGGAGAAAACAACCTTCCCGCTGATGATTTCAGTGGTAAATTCAAAGTGATGTGGTCATCCGAGACTGACCTGTTGTACTTCCTTGTAAAAACCACCGATGATGTTTTTGTGGATGGATATGTATATCCCGATGGTGGCTATCCCAATTACGACATCCTTGAGATATTTATCGATGAAGATCATTCGGGTGGTGGACATGTATTTGACATCTTTGAAGAGGAAATCCAGATTGAAGAAGCTGAAAATGCGTTTTCTTATCACATCGCCATCGATCAACCAGCAGACGGCAATACCACGAGCTTTGCCAATGTGCTGGATATTGCAGGATCGAGCTATTCGAATATTGCTGACTATTTCAGCCATTTCCCTGAATTAACGGTGCATAGGGAAGGCAACAGCCTGGTCTGGGAATTTGCCATGGAGGTGCACAACGATACCTATGATCCGGAGAACAAGTCTGCATCCCTGGTAGAGCTGACGGAAGGCAAGGTGCTGGGGGTCTCGGTTGCCTATTGCGATAACGACAACCCGAATGAAAATCCGCTAAAAAGGGACAACTTCTTTGGATCCGTAGCTGTTGAAGAAGCGGCTTACAATGACCACTGGAAGCTTGCCGACGATTATGGGGTACTGTCACTGGCTGCGGCAGGAGCAGCGATCAACCATGCACCGGAAGTGATCTCAGCAATGGATGAATTTGAATTCCCTGCAAAAAATGTGGAACAGACCATCCATACAGATCTGTCACAATTCTTTGCCGATGAGGATGGAGATGTATTGACCTACTCCGTTGCTGCATCCAAATCAACAATTGATGTCAGCATAGACGGCACGGCCCTGAAAGCGACAGCAAAACCGGGCTTTACAGGATCTGCAATGATCACTGTGATCGCTGAAGATCCATCACTCTTCCAGGCAAATACGCAATTCCAGGTAACAGCCGTCAACCAGGCACCTGCTGCGTTGATGGAGATGGATGATTTTACGGTTTCAGAACCGGGAATTGAAGAGACAATCATCGCAAACCTGAATGCCATGTTCAGCGATCCGGACGATGATCCGCTTACATACGCGGTGACATGTGAAGACGAAGAACTTACGTTTTCGATACTAAATGGAAGGACACTCAAGGTAAGTTCGACCAATGATTTTGTCGGACCAGCCGATGTGACTGTCTCCGCAAATGATGGTGAGGAAACTGTTGAAATTGATTTCCAGGTATTCTCCACTGTCGGAATCGAACTGTCTGAAATGGAAGCATCTGTAAATCTATATCCAAATCCTGTTGAAAACCACCTTCGTGTAAGTTTCAGTTCTGAAACCAATGGTGAGGTGTTTGCCAGGGTGATCGGTATCAACGGACAGGTTCACAATGCCTTCTATTTTTCAAAATCACAGCAGGAATTTAACCAGACTCTGCCTGTTGAAGACCTGGGATCCGGGGTCTATATCCTGGAAATCCACAGTGGAGGAGCTGTGATCAACAGGAAATTCATCAAGTAGGAATTTTTCATGAATTGCCGGGGCTGTACAATCAATACCCATACAGCCCCGGTTCCATTCGCTCAAGTCCATAACCTGCAATCTCCAAGTTGGCTGATTTGTGTTAAATAGGCGCTGCTCTTTTGGTAATCCATCCATTTTGAGTACTTTGTCAGCGACATAACTAACAAATACTAATTAACAAATGAAAAATGAGAATCGCTACAGCGGAAAACTGCTGTCTGTCTACAACAAACTGAAATCCATCAGGATACCAGGTAAGATACTGTTTATCATCATGGGCGTCGCCTCCACGATCTGGTTCCTTGTGAGGGTAATCCCCAAACCGTCCCGTGCTGCATATCCATGTATGAAGACCGCGGCCCCGATCATGTCAACATTCGTGATCTGGCTGATGGCCAACCTGGGGGCATTTGCAGCCTTTAAAAGATCCGGCAAGCTCTGGAGAAACACTCGGTATGTCCCTGCAATGACATTTGTACTGATGGGACTGGTACTTGGAACATTTGCAACTGTGCAGATCACCGGAAAGTTGCAGGCAAAATCAACTGCAGACGCCCAGCGAGCCGTCTTTGCTCCAAACGCCCCGATCGGAACAGGACAGGGCATCCATCCGGGAAGAGTCGTCTGGGTATGGGATCCCGCTGCCACAGAGACCTTTACCAATGGCCAGGAGACACCTTTTTACCTCCCTGAGCAGTGGAACCAGACTGTTATAGGCGAAATGCTTGACAATTCCCTGAAACTACTTACACGGGAAGACACCCCTGCTGATGCATGGAGTTCACTGTTTACCTATTTCAATGACAAGAAAGGAAAGGGTAACGTGGATTACGAAGCAGGAGAAACAATATTTATCAAGGTCAATGAAGGTACATCATCCTGGCTGGCAGACAACAATACCCTGGAGAGAGATTACACCAGTTGGAGGGCAAATACAGCTCCTATTACTGAAACCACTCCTGGTGTCACCTATGCAATCATTGATAACCTGGTGAATGTGGTGGGTGTTGCAGAAAGCGACATCTGGGTAGCCGATCCCAGGTCGCATGTCTGGCAACATACCTATGAATATATTTCAGCAGATTTCCCGGATGTGAATTTTGGTGACAAGGGGGATTACGCTTCACTCGGACGTTCGGAGCTGACGATGGATCCCAATGTTGATCTTTGGTTTTCAGATGACGGAGATGAGATGAACGGTGCCGTGAGCGAGCATTATTTTGACCAGCTCGTGGATGCCGATTACCTGATCAACCTCGCTTGCCTTAAAGCCCATGCCAGAGCCGGGATCACGCTCACCGCAAAAAATCATTTTGGAAGCCACACCAGAGAATCTGCTGCACACATGCACCCCGGTCTGTTGTCTGAGGAAAACGATATTTGGAACAGGCTTGGGTATGGCAAATACAGGGTTCAGGTAGACCTGATGGGTAGTGAAGTGTTGGGTCAGAATACCCTGTTATTCCTGGTGGACGGACTCTTTGGAAGTACTGAAGCTACGGATCCTCCAATTCCTTGGGTCTCTTCACCTTTCAACAATGACTGGCCAAATTCCATCCTTGTCTCCCAGGACCAGGTGGCACTGGAATCAGTATCACTTGACATGCTTGCAAAAGAGGCTTCAGAAGGCAACGCTGAATTGTGGAATGACAGGCCATTGAAGGACGGGGTTGATGACTACCTGCAGCAAGCAGCCTCAAGTGAATACTGGCCCGAAGGCGTTACCTATGATCCGGAAGACGACGACAGCCCGTTACAGAGCCTGGGTGTGCATGAGCACTGGAACAATTCCACCGAGATGAAATATTCAGGAAACCTGGGAGGTGAAGGAATCACCCTGGTCAAGTTTCTCGATGGAGAAATTGTGGGACTCAAGGAGAGGGAAATTGAACCGAGATCATCTTTCAAAGTGGAAACATTCCCGAACCCGGTCAGCGAATCTCTGAACATACGCTTCAACCTGTTGCATGAAAGTCAGGTGGAGATCCGTATCGTTGATCTTTCCGGTAAGATCGTCCGCACACTCGACAGTGAATACATGATGGCCGGTCAGGTCACCCGGGCGTATGAACTCTCCGGACTCGACGCCGGGATCTATATCTACTCTGTATCTGTCAATAACCTTGGTAAAACGATTGTATCCTCAGGTAAGATCCAGGTGCGATAGCAGGGCTTTATAATTTTGATCATGAAAGGGACGCATCATTCAGATGACGTCCCTTTCCTTTTGATAGAAAAAGAAGCCGGACGAACCAACCTCAATCGTTAAAACATCCTAAATTTTTCCAGACATATATTTTCATCTGCACCAGATGCGTTATCTTCACAAGTCAAAATCACAGATCATGAAAAAACAGATCCTGTTCATCGTATTGCTCACCTTCCTGCTGCCCAGGTCAGAGGCACAATTGGTTGTCAACCCCGACCTCCCCGGCAAACTGGCAACGGACCACTGGGATGCCAGCTGGATCAGTGTCCCCGGATCACCTGAATATGGCTATGGAGTGTACCTGTACAGGAACAAGATTTCAATCGACCAGGTTCCGGGAGAATTCATTGTCCATGTTTCGGCAGATAACCGTTACAAATTGTATATCAATGGTAAACTCACCGGCCTGGGACCAGCCAGGAGCGATCCCGACCATTGGAACTATGAAACATATGATCTATCGGAATTTCTGCATGAAGGCGAGAATGTCATCGCAGCAGAAGTCTGGAATTTCGGTCCGTACAAACCCTGGGCCCAGCTTTCTCTTTTTTCTGCATTCATCGTCCAGGGAAGCGGATCATTGTCGTCCCAGCTAAACACACCCGGGACCTGGAAATGTCGTGCGCTGGATGCCATCCAGCCTGTGGAAGTCAGCCAGGCAGACCTTGGAACATTTATTATTGTCGGACCCGGTGACCGTGTGGATGGCAGGTCCTATCCCTGGGGATGGAAAACAGTTGCTTTTGATGATTCCGGCTGGAGTGCTCCGGAAACCAAATTCCCCGGAGCGTCCAAAGGAGTGGGGACAGATATTACCCATGCCCTTGTGCCCAGGACAATTCCTGCGATGGAACTCCGCGAGATCAACCCACCGGTTGTCAGGAAACAAGACCAGGAGATCATCGACGAAGCAGCCGACGTACCATTCAGCATAACACCTGTGCCGGCAAATACCAAAACACAAATTTTGCTGGATCAGGAGGAGCTGGTCACCGCTTACCCACATTTGAAGATATCTGGAGGCCGCGATGCAAAGATCTGGATCAGCTATGCCGAATCGCTGTTTGATGATAAGGGCCGAAAACCGCATCGTGACTCTGTTGCAGGAATGCATTTCGTTGGGAATTCGGATCTGATCATCAGTGACGGCGGGAAGAGCAGAACGTACAATACTTTGTGGTTTAGGACCTTCCGGTATATACTCCTTGAAATAGAGACGAAATCGGATCCATTGGTCCTTGAATCTTTCGAACCGCTATTTACCGCCTATCCTTTCAGGGAAAAGGGCTGGTTTCATTCTGATGATCCACAGGTGGCCCCGATCTGGGAGGTTGGATGGCGTACGGCCAGGTTATGTGCCAATGAATTGTATTATGACTGTCCCTATTATGAGCAGATGCAATATGTGGGTGATACGCGGATACAGGCATTGATCTCCCTATACGTGGACGGGGATGACCGGCTTATGAAGAAGGCGATTACCGACTATTACCATTCCATCATACCTGAGGGGCTGACGCAGAGCAGGTACCCTACCGAACCCCGCCAGGTGATCCCCACCTATTCGCTGTTCTGGATTTCGATGATCTCTGATTACATATGGCACAGGAACGACTATGCATTTGCCGCGCAGTACCTGGTCAATATTCAGCATGTACTCCAGTGGTTTGAGAACAGGATCGACCCGGAGACGGGGATGCTAGGAGGGATCGAATACTGGCCATTTGTTGACTGGACAGAGGAGTGGCCATGGGACAATGAAAAACGGATCGGCGGGGTTCCACCGGGCGGACAGGAGGGACAATCATCGATCATCACTTTTCAATATGCGATGACACTGAACCAGGCTGCTGAGCTCTTCGACATATTCGGATTGGAGAAGCTGGCTGCAGATTACCGCACCCTTGCAGGCGAGCTCATTGAATCAACCAGGGAACATTGCTGGGATGAAGCCAGGAAGCTTTTTGCCGACACCCCCGGGATGAACTCCTACAGTCAGCATGCCAACACTTTTGCCCTCCTCGCCGGGGCCATCAAAAAGGAAGACCAGGCCATCTTCATGGAGGAGGTGATGAGGGATCCTGCATTGATCCAGGCATCTCTGTATTTCAGGTATTATGTAAACCGGGCTGCAATTGAAGCGGGGCTGGGACACAAATATTTATCCATGCTCCAACCGTGGCGCAGGATGCTCGGTTCCGGGCTGACCACCTTTGCGGAGATTCCAGATACTGAGCGTACAAGGTCAGATTGCCATGCCTGGAGTGCCAGCCCCTTATACGAATTACTGGCAACGGTGGCTGGGATCATGCCCGCAGCCCCGGGTTTTGGGAAGTTGATCGTTGAACCGCATCCGGGGGGACTTGGATTCATTGACGCCGGGATGCCACACCCAAAAGGGATGATCACCGTGGACCTCACTTTTGGAAAAAACGGTGCTGTGAAAGGAACGGTTACCCTTCCTCCGGGTCTGGACGGGATCTTTGTCTGGGACCATCAAACCATAGATATTGTTCCCGGAAAACAGAAGATCAAACTGGATCCCCTGGGTTCAAAATTCAAATTAAGGTGAGTCGGGGGCAGGGTTTTTCACATTTTTTCTAACTTTAGGACTTCGTTTTCGAATTTTCAAATCAAATGTACGATACAATGGAAAAGGGTTATAGCAGGGCACAGTTATGGGCACTGGTGATTTTACGGGTAGCCATCGGATGGCACCTGCTCTATGAAGGAATGATCAAATTACTGAATCCCAACTGGTCATCGGTTGGATACCTGATGGATTCCAAGGGATGGTTTGCCGGGATCTTCAGGTCAATCGCCGGAAATCCTGACGTATTGCAGATCGCAGATTTCCTGAATATCTGGGGATTGATCCTGATCGGCCTAGGATTGATTTTGGGTCTGTTTACACGCATCTCCTACATCGGCGGGATCGCATTGCTGGGACTCTATTACCTCTCCCACCCTGCCCTGATCAATGTGACCTACGCGATACCCTCAGAAGGAAATTACATGCTGGTCAATAAAAACCTGATCGAAATGATCACGCTGGTAGTGCTGATGCTGTTCCCAACAGGAAGGATCGTCGGACTCGACAGGTTGATTTTTGGGAAACGTGAAGCCAGTTAGCAACCAGGAAATGATAAAATTCTAAGCGCATGGAAAACAACCAGGAGAATAAGAATAAAAAAGAGATAAACAGGAGAGATTTACTGAAAGGAATGGCCACTGTGCCGGTGGTGGGTGCATTTGCATTCGGTATCTGGCGCAAGAAGCAGCTGGACCACTACAGGAGTCACAAGCTAAGCCAGGAATTGAATATGAGCAGCGTCGCGCCCGGCGAAGCGAAGAAAGTATGGGACGGAGAACCTCTCAGGCTGGGCATCATAGGCTATGGCGGAAGAGGAGAGCACCTGCTCAGGGGAGCCGGATTTGCACACCCAGATGTGATCCAGTCATGGAAAGACTCCGCTGCCGAGAACAGCACAGATCGAAGATACAACGATTATATGGAGCAGGACGACCTCAATGTTGTCGTCAATGGCATCTGTGACCTGTTCGATGTCAGGGCCGAGCGTGCACTGCTGGCATCGTCCAATACGGGACGTGAAGGGGCCAATGGAAGCTATGGCACGCCAGCCAAAAGATACAGGGACTACAGGGACCTTCTGCAGGCCGATGACATAGACGCAGTCATCATCGGGACCCCGGATCACTGGCATACAAAAATTGCCATCGATGCAGCACGTGCCGGCAAGCATGTCTACGTGGAGAAGGGACTTACGAGGACCCTTGAAGAGGTGTATGCCATCAGGGATGAAGTGAAAAAGGCCGGAATTACGTTTCAGCTGGGGCACCAGGGAAGACAAACGGAGAGCTATATCAAGGCCGCCGAAGCGATCGAGAAAAACCTGTTGGGAGATATCAATCTCATCGAAGTATGTACAAACCGTAATTCTACCAATGGCGCCTGGGTATACAACATTGATGAGCGTGGAACCGAGGAGACCATCGACTGGAAAACATTCGAGGAGCCCTGTGAAGAGAAACACCCTTTCAGCCCTGAGCGGTTTTTCAGGTGGAGGTGCTGGTGGGACTATGGGACCGGTTTATCGGGTGATCTGCTTACCCATGAATACGATGCGGTGAACCAGATCGTAAGAATGGGAATCCCGGAGACAGCCATGTCATCGGGCGGGGTTTATTACTATGAAAAACCAGATCATTATGTAAATGAGGTCCGGGAAGTGCCCGATGTGTGGAATGCTGTATTTGAATACCCGAAGAAGAATTTTTCATTGCTGTACAGTGCCACACTTGCAAGCAACCGCAACAGGGGAAAAGTGATCATGGGCCATGACGGTTACATGGAGCTGGGAAATAACCTGAGCGTTTATGCCGATCGTGAAAGCACCAGGTACAAAGACAAAATTCAAAGCGGACTGATAGATCCCAACACTCCGATCTACTCGTATATTCCGGGCAGAAAAGATGTGGATGCCGTTGCCACCGCCACGGAGAAGTATTTTGCAGGCAGGGGGCTACTGTATACCTACCGAGGTGGTAAAAGAGTCGACACCACGCACCTCCATGTTGCCGAGTGGATCCAGGCCATCCGGGAAAACAGTCAGCCGAGCTGCAATATTGATGAGGCATTTGAGGAAGGCATTACTTCAGCCATGGCAACAATTGCTTACAAGGAAAACAGGAAGGTGACCTGGGACGGTGAAAAAGAGGAGATTTCCTGATCCCTGTTAACAATTTTCCCGGTAGTGTGTCTTAAGAGTGTAACAACAATAGACTGACCAATGAACAGACTTTTAACCTTCACGGCCCTGTTGGCTGCATTTCTGAATATTTCCGGGCAGACAGGCGATACGGTACGATCGATCTATATTGATGAATACAATGCGAAGTGGATAGGGAGCGACCTCGGGCTGCTTCGTTTTGACGGAACAACCTGGCAGGCTTACCATACAAGGGATGGTGTCCCAGGCGTAGTAAATGCCATTGCATTCGAAGATGCGGAAGATGGCCCCCAGATTTGGGTTGGAACCGATAACGGGGTCATCGTTGCAGGATATGACAATGAACAAGTGACAAGCGCTGAGCGATACCACTCCGGGAATTCGGAGCTTGCATCAGATGAGATCTCCGCCATTGTACTGGATTCTTCGGACACCAGGTATTTTGCCACACCGGAAGGCCTCGGCGTTTTTGAAACAGATCAATGGACCTGGCTTGAACGTGGATGGGGGCCTGCTGAAGGGGGAATCTCCAATTCACCGCTCCTCTCTCTTGGAGCAAAAAATGATACCGTTTATGCAGGTGCGGAAACCCGTGGTGCAGGACGCGTGATCAACGAGATTGACGGTTTCTCGGGGGCCAGTTATTATGAGATCCCATGGACAGGTATTGCAGGAAATACGGTGAAAAGCATTTTGACCGATGATGAAGGCTTCCAGTGGTTCGGAACTACAGATGGGATTTCACAGCATACCCACCAGGATGGGGACATAGGATGGGACCTGACGCTGACCACGTCGGACGGACTGGTGGACAATTCCGTGAACAGCATTTTCCAGTCATCAGACGGCAATTTCTGGTTCGGAACTGATGCCGGGGTGAGCAATTACGAACCAGGTGAAGGCACCTTTACCAATTATACAACATCGGATGGTCTTGCAGATGGGGTGGTTTTTGATATTGCCGAAGACAGCGACAACCAGATCTGGTTTGCCACCGCGAACGGGATCAGCAGTTTTGACGGTTCGGAATTCACCTCCTACGCCACGGGCGAACAGGCAAAGGATTTTATCAATATCATTACATCCGTCAAGCCGGGTGTGCCCGGTTTTGCACACAATTTCATTGATGTATATCCCAATCCCGCCTCTTCCCACTTATATATCCACTTCCGGCATGAAGGAGGTCCGGTTCAGGTGCGGATATACGATCCCTCGGGCAGAATGGTCAACACGCTGCTCAACGGAAATCCAGGTGAGGGAGAGCTGAAACTGAGATGGGACCTGGATGATGCACATCACGGTAAAGTAAAGGCAGGCATCTACGTGGTCTCTGTTCACCAGGGAGACCGTAAATCTGTTCGAAAGGTAATTGTATACTGAACATTGCGCGGGCTCCGGCAGCATTGGAGGTGATGTTCACCTTAAAAGCGCCTTCGGAGCCGGGCACGTAACATTCAGCCTGAAAGGCTATAACTCCCTGATCCAGATATTCCTGTAACTTACCGGGTTGTTGTGATCCTGCAACAGTATCGGAAGTCTTTCAGCATGGGGTTTGTAGGTCTGTATACCAATAAAATCCGTGGTACCCTTTATCTCCACGTGGTTTTGAACAAGCACGCCATTGTGAATTACGGTGATAAAGGCCGGCTCTTTCACCTCGCCATCCTCACAAAATACCGGGGCTTTCCAGATGATGTCATAGGTTTGCCACTCGCCTGGAGGACGGCAGGCATTCACCAGCGGAATATGTTGCTTGTATATGGAAGCCGCCTGTCCGTTTGAATAGGTACGGTTGTTATAGCTATCCAGCACCTGGACCTCATACTTCGTCATCAGGAAGACACCACTGTTTCCCCTGCCCTGGCCATCGCCCTTGACTTGTGCCGGGGATCTCCATTCGACATGCAGCTGGCAATCCCCAAAATAGTTCCGGGTAACGATTGCACCGGTCTTCTTCTTTACCGTGAGTACACCGTCATTGATGTCCCATTTCACATCGCCGCCATCGGCAGATTCCCACATGGATAGGTCCTCTCCTTCCCCGAGCAGCACAATGGCGTCGGAGGGTGGTGCATTTTGCTCTCCCGGGGTCACAACAACGGGAACAGGGCTCCATTTTTCAGTGGCTTTCGGATCGGTGATTTCTTCCTGTGCGCCGACTGTGATCGCGGTTACCAGGCATGCGACCGATACAAGATATTTTTTCATTTTGAATGATTTAGATGGTTAGCAATTGGTTTTTATAATGTGGCATTTTCTTCCCGGGGCAAGCTATGCAGCTCTTTCAGTGTCCGGAATGCTCTGCTAAAATTAACAAAAAGTTCATTCAATCCTCCTCATCACCGTTTTCTTTATAGATCTTCCATATCCCGAGGACCTCGCTGATGAGTTCCATTTCAGAGCAGTTGTGATCACATATCATGACCTTGTTCAGGTGGATGATGAATTTCTCCAGTGCTTCCCCCTTGAGTCCGGTCACCTGTTCCAGGTTTTCAGCAGAAAGCACCCGGTTAAACCTGTCGATGGACTCCTGGTTCTCCTGCAGCCTGTATGCCCGCCGGGCATGCTTTTCCCGTTTCGACAGGTTGTAATAGAAAAAAGAGACCGGTGATCTGACCAGGAAACCCGGGCTTTTCAGCTTCTTTTCATCCAATTCGAACGGAACATGATCGGGATCCTGCCGGGGCAGGTCCAGCTTCTCCCCCATCTCCTGCGGAACACCTTGTTTTTTGAATTCAGCTTTCATCTCGTTGAAAGTCGAGCCCCAGCTAAAGACCTGTGCCCCGCTCAGTGCATATACCCTGGGTTGCAGTTTGATATAGAAACTGCCGCTGTTGCGAACGACCCAGACTGTAGTATCCCTGAAGGAGATATTGTAAAATGAAAGCTGGTCGGTATCCCGGATATAGACCTGGAAGATACCGAGACTGTCGGTCATATCGCCCCTGCCTGTTCCCTTTGCAAGGACATTTGTATAGGGCACAGGCCTGAAATCCTCGTCATATACAGTCCCCGTGAACAACC
>JGI12048J13642_10495663_pt1 | contig 34751 bp, 43 predicted proteins | sample ElkSlonscriptome_16_FD_13642 | JGI IMG/M metagenome (IMG submission 13642)
ACCTAACTAACAACGGGTTTTATACGGATAAGCTATGTCTGCTAATGTCGAAAAAAAAGCGGGTATTTTAGATAAATTACTTTGGCTGATTGTTGTTGCTCTCATAGCTGCAGGCGTGGTGGGGAATTCCTACTTTGCCGATCAGTCCCTGCTATATCGTGTGCTGGCTTTGGTTGCTTTGGCGGTGGTTGCGCTTGTTATTGCTGCGCAGACCGTAAAAGGCAAGTCATTTCTGGATCTGTTAAAAGAAGCAAGAATAGAAATTCGTAAAGTGGTTTGGCCAACCCGTCAGGAATTGGTGCAGACAACTTTCATGGTGGTTGTTTTTGTATTAATCGTCGCCTTAATGCTTTGGTTAATTGACTCTTTGATTAGCTGGATCGTATCTGGGTTTATTGGTTAGGAGCGGATCCATTGTCCAAAAAATGGTATGTGGTACAAGCTTATTCTGGCTATGAAAAGCGTGTCATGAACTCTCTCCGTGAGAGGATTGTGCTGCAAAAGATGGAATCTCAATTCGGCGAAATACTCGTTCCCACCGAGGAAGTCGTTGAAATGAAAGAAGGCAAAAAGCGCAAGAGCGAACGAAAATTCTATCCGGGCTATGTTTTGGTGCAAATGGACATGGCTGACGAAACCTGGCATTTGGTTAAGTCCACACCCAGGGTGTTAGGTTTTATTGGTGGAACACCGGATAAGCCAGCACCTATAAGCGACCGTGAAGCTGAAGCTATCTTGCGAAGGGTGGAAAGCGGTGCCGATAAGCCAAAACCGAAGACTTTGTTTGAAGCAGGCGAAGTTGTGCGCGTAACCGATGGTCCGTTTGCGGATTTTAACGGCGTTGTAGAAGTAGTCGACTATGACAAAAGCCGGGTAAAAGTGGCCGTACTTATTTTCGGTCGTTCTACACCAGTTGACCTGGATTTCAGTCAAGTCGAAAAAGATTAAGTCATCAGTATGAAAGCTCGGTTTGCCCATTAGTGCGCCGGGCTTTTTTGTCTGTCAGGGGAGCGCTCTAGCGCGCCATAACCCATCAGGAGAGAAGTCAAGTGGCTAAGAAAGTTCAAGCCTACATAAAATTGCAAGTCGCTGCAGGACAAGCTAATCCAAGTCCTCCAGTAGGCCCGGCCTTGGGTCAGCATGGGGTGAATATCATGGAGTTTTGCAAAGCATTTAATGCTAAAACTCAGAATGTTGAACCCGGCCTGCCGACACCAGTGGTTATTACCGTTTACAGTGACCGTAGCTTTACGTTTATCACAAAAACCCCTCCGGCTTCTGTACTGTTGATCAAAGCGGCAGGGATAAAAAGTGGCTCCAGCCGTCCGAATACCGATAAAGTTGGCAAAGTGACCCGCGCCCAGCTCGAAGAAATTGCCAACACTAAGATGGAAGATATGTCTGCCGGCAGTTTAGATGCGGCTGTGAATACAATCGCTGGTACCGCAAGAAGTATGGGCTTGATAGTTGAGGGGTAAGGTATGGCTAAGCTAACTAAGAGACAACAAGCAATTAAAGAGAAAGTTCAGCCCGGCAAAGCGTACCCTGTTGAAGAAGCAGTAAACACATTGATCGAACTTTCTTCGGCAGTCAAGTTTACAGAATCTTTAGACATCGCGGTCAATTTGGGTATTGATGCTCGTAAATCTGATCAGATGGTGCGTGGTTCAACAGTATTGCCAAACGGTACTGGCAAAACGGTGAGGGTTGCTGTTTTTACTCAAGGGGCTAACGCAGATAAGGCGAAGGAAGCGGGTGCAGATATAGTTGGTATGGACGAGCTCGCTGCAGAGGTTAAGCAAGGTAATCTGAACTTTGATGTGGTCATTGCAACCCCAGATGCTATGCGAGTAGTGGGCCAGTTAGGGCAAATTTTGGGTCCCCGGGGCTTAATGCCTAATCCTAAGGTGGGAACTGTGACGCCTGACGTTGAGATGGCAGTAAAAAACGCAAAAGCTGGGCAAATCCGGTATCGGACCGACAAAAAGGGTATTGTACATGCACCGCTTGGTAATGTGAGTTTTTCTGCTGATCAAATTAAGGAAAATCTTGAGGCCTTACTTGCAGATTTGAAAAAAGCTAAACCTGCTGTAGCAAAAGGGGTCTATCTGCAAAAAATTACTCTTTCCTCAACCATGGGGCCGGGTATGCTTATTGACCAGTCCAGTCTTTCTGCATAGCGTCTGTGCAGACTCTGTGGCGTAGGTTTTAGGTTAGAAATTTTAAGGTAGGGCTTGTGTACCGCACCGTCATGAACTGCATTTTCTGCCGATTGCTGTTTTAGGGTATGCAAGTCACGATTTTTGAGGGCATCTGGCGTCAGTCAGTGGTCGTCAAAGACCGTAGGGGATTGTTGAGCGAAGTGCTATCTAACGTAGTTTAGGGTAGCAATTTATTTGGCAATATTAAAAATCCTGCGCAGGCGGCGTTGAACAACTTTCAATTGCCGTTTTGGTTTCTCGAACATGATGGTTAATTTATCATTGCCAAAGCATTTAAAGTGGTGAGGCAACGAAAGGATAAGCTTTCAAAGGTGTTGTTCGAGATCAAGTTATTATTAGCCGTTTATATGGTTAAAACCCAGGAGAAATTCGGTGGCAATCAGGCTTGAAGATAAAAAAGTTATTGTCGCTGACGTCAACGAAACTGCCAGTAACGCACTGTCTTTAGTTATTGCTGATTATCGCGGCGTTCCCTCGAATGGAATGAACGAATTGCGAGCCAAAGCTCGCAGTGAAAACGTTTCGTTGCGGGTCGTTCGCAATACTCTGGCTAAGCGGGCTGTGCAAGGCACCGACTTCGCTTGTATCGAAGCGGTGTTGGTGGGGCCAACCATCTTAGCATTTTCTATGGAAGATCCGGGGGCGGCCGCGCGCTTGCTTAAGGATTACGCCAAGGAAAACGAGGAGTTTGAAGTCAAAGCTCTCGCTGTGGGAGGTGAATTGCTCGATGCTAGTCAGATTGATCGTTTAGCCAAGCTACCTACCAGGGAGCAAGCGCTATCCATGCTGATGAGTGTGATGCAGGCACCAGTCACCAAGCTGGTTCGTACGTTCAATGAAATACCAACTAAAGTTACCCGAGCGGTGGCGGCAGTTCGTGATCAAAAACAAGACGCAGCATAACAACAGTTGTTTAAGTTTCAGGAGAAGTTAGATGGCCCTTTCTAAAGAAGAAATATTGGATTCAATTGCGGAAATGAGCGTAATGGATGTAGTTGCGCTGGTAGAAGCAATGGAAGAAAAATTTGGTGTGTCGGCCGCTGCTGCTGTTGCGGTAGCTGCAGGTCCAGCGGGAGAAGCAGCCGTTGTTGAAGAGAAGACCGAATTTGACGTAGTCTTGTCTGCGATTGGAGACAAGAAAGTTAATGTGATTAAGGTTGTGCGCAGCATTACTGGTCTTGGCTTGAAAGAAGCTAAAGAGTTGGTAGACAGTGCACCCTCAACCATTAAAGAAGCGCTGGGCAAGGATGATGCCGACAAAGCTAAAGCTGAGTTGGAAGAAGCAGGCGCCTCTGTGGAGCTTAAGTAATATTTGGTTTTATTAAGTACTTTGGCTAATTTTCGGCTGGTGTCTTTGACGCCGGCCTTTTTCTGTTTTTTATTTAAAAAGCTCCGTATTGTTCATGTGAGCTGGTAATGGCCTCGAAGATAGCAGTGTTCAATGGTTATACAGTAAGTTAAGTATAGCTTTGTACCACGGATATTATCTACCAGACCATTTATCGTTCCGCACCCTCAAGAGCACCAGATACAGTTTTTAAAGAAGCTGGGGAATGTCGATGACCTACTCGTACACTGAGAAAAAGCGAATTCGTAAAGACTTTGGAAAACTTCCTTCTGTTATGGATGTACCATACTTACTGTCCATTCAGTTGGATTCCTACCATGATTTTCTGCAGCAGGAGACAACACACGAAAGCCGCCAGGATGTGGGCTTACATGCAGCTTTCAAATCAGTATTCCCGATCGTCAGCTTCTCAGGTAATGCAGCCCTTGAATATGTAAGTTATCGTCTCGGTCAGCCCGTATTTGATGTCTCCGAGTGTATTCTAAGGGGTGTTACTTATGCTGCTCCTTTGCGGGTCAAGGTCAGGCTGATTATTTACGATAAAGAATCGTCAACCAAGGCAATCAAAGACATTAAAGAACAAGAAGTTTATATGGGCGAAGTACCACTAATGACCGAGAACGGAACCTTCGTCATTAATGGGACAGAGCGGGTCATTGTTTCCCAGTTGCATCGATCACCCGGTGTGTTTTTTGATCATGATAAAGGCAAAACTCACTCCTCTGGCAAATACCTTTACTCAGCCCGGGTTATTCCTTACCGGGGTTCTTGGTTAGATTTCGAGTTTGACCCGAAAGATATCTTGTACGTTCGAATTGACCGGCGGCGCAAGTTGCCCGCTTCGATTCTGCTTAGATCGCTTAACTATTCTGCCGAAGAAATGCTGGGCATGTTTTTTGATAACAGTTTGTTTTTTCTGGAGAATGGGGAGTGGTATCTGGAATTGGTGCCGACCCGACTCAAAGGTGATCTAGCCACCTTTGATCTGGTTGATGAAAGTGGCAAGGTTCTGGTTGAGGAGGGGCGTCGAATCACCGCCCGGCATATTCGCCAGATGGAAAAATCCGGATTGACCCGTTTGCGGGTACCTAAAGAATATTTGCATGGCAAGGTGACGGCAAAGGATATTTTTGATAAAGAATCCGGCGAGATCGTATTGGAATGTAATTCTGAGGTAACGGAAGAAGTTGTCGAGACACTTGAGAAACTCAAAGTGTCCACCTTGGAAACTCTTTACACCAATGAATTGGACTGCGGACCCTTTGTGTCAGATACCTTGCGTATTGACCCTACTCGCTCCCAGCTTGAAGCACTGGTCGAAATATACCGGATGATGCGTCCCGGAGAACCCCCGACCAAGGAATCGGCAGAGAATTTGTTTAACAATTTGTTTTTCTCCGAAGACCGATATGATTTGTCTGCCGTGGGAAGAATGAAATTTAATCGACGCCTTGGACGAGAAGAAATTGTAGGCGGTGGAATACTCAGTCATGAAGATATTATCGACGTACTGAAAACCCTGATCGGAATTCGCAACGGTAAGGGGGTTGTCGATGACATTGATCACCTCGGGAATCGCCGGGTACGATCGGTCGGTGAGATGGCAGAGAATCAGTTCAGGGTTGGTTTGGTCAGAGTCGAAAGGGCTGTTAAAGAGCGCCTGAGTATGGCGGAGTCTGAGGGTTTGATGCCGCAGGACCTTATCAACGCGAAACCGGTCGCTGCAGCAGTGAAAGAATTTTTCGGTTCCAGCCAGTTGTCGCAGTTTATGGACCAAAACAATCCGCTTTCGGAGGTGACCCACAAAAGACGGGTTTCAGCTTTGGGGCCAGGCGGTTTGACGCGGGAAAGGGCTGGCTTTGAAGTGCGAGATGTTCACCCCACTCATTATGGACGTGTATGTCCTATAGAGACGCCCGAGGGGCCAAATATCGGCTTGATAAACTCGCTTGCTACCTATGCCCGCACCAATTCTTACGGTTTTCTCGAAAGCCCATACAGAAAAGTTGTAGATGGTGTCGTTACCGATGATATCAAGTATCTGTCTGCTATTGAGGAAAGCGAATTTGTTATCGCCCAGGCAAGCGCGGTGGTAGATGAAAATAATCGCTTGGTCGACGAATTAGTTACTGTTCGTCATCGCAATGAATTCACCGTTATGCCTCGGGAAAAAGTTACCTTGATGGATGTTTCACCTCGTCAGGTGGTATCGGTGGCTGCCTCATTGATTCCCTTTCTAGAACATGATGACGCCAACCGCGCTCTCATGGGATCGAATATGCAACGGCAAGCAGTGCCCACACTGAAAGCTGAAAAGCCATTAGTCGGAACGGGAATGGAGCGCTATGTTGCTCAGGATTCTGGTGTTTGTGTGGTGGCAAGGCGGGGTGGACATATAGTTAGCGTTGATGCAGCGCGGGTTGTGGTCCGGGTCAGTGATGAAGAGACTGAGGCGGGTGATGCTGGTGTAGATATTTACAACCTGACTAAATATACCCGCTCGAATCAAAATACTTGTATCAATCAACGCTCTTTGGTCAAGGAAGGAGATCAAATAAGAAAAGGCGATATTCTAGCCGATGGTCCATCGGTTGATATAGGTGAGTTGGCTTTAGGGCAGAATATGCGTATCGCCTTTATGCCTTGGAACGGTTTTAATTTTGAAGATTCCATTCTGGTTTCTGAGCGCGTAGTTCAGAAAGATCGATTTACCTCTATACACATTCAGGAACTGACTTGCGTTGCGCGTGATACCAAACTGGGACCTGAAGAAGTTACTGCTGATATCCCTAATGTGGGTGAAAGTGCGCTGTCGAAACTAGATGATTCCGGCATTATTTATATCGGCGCAGAAGTCGAGCCCGGTGATATCTTAGTTGGTAAAGTGACACCCAAGGGTGAAACGCAACTTACGCCGGAAGAAAAGCTGCTGCGTGCGATTTTTGGCGAAAAAGCGTCTGATGTTAAAGATACTTCTTTGCGTGTAGCAACGGGTATGCGCGGCACGGTTATTGACGTTCAGGTGTTTACCCGGGATGGCGTGGAGAAAGATCAAAGAGCTCGGGAAATTGAGCAGGCTGAGCTGGATAAATATCGCAAAGATTTAAATGATGAATATCGTATTGTTGAATCGGCTACTTTCGCTCGTCTGCGTACAGCATTGGTAGGCCAAAAGGTCATCAGTGGGCCTGGTCTCGCCAAAGGTGATGAGTTGACTGAAATCCATTTTAACGCTTTCGAGAAAGACGAATGGTTCAAGTTAAAACTTGAGAGCGAAGACTTAAATGGTTTGCTGGAAAAAGCGGAACAGCAGCTGCAAGATCGTCGCAAGAGTATTGAGGATCGTTACGAAGACAAGAAGAATAAACTGCAGTCTGGTGATGATCTGGCGCCAGGCGTACTTAAGATCGTCAAAGTCTACGTGGCCGTTAAGCGCCGAATTCAACCCGGTGATAAAATGGCAGGCCGGCATGGAAATAAAGGGGTGATTTCTGCTATTAAGCCCATTGAAGATATGCCTTACGATGAGAGTGGGAATCCGGTCGATATCGTGCTTAACCCCTTGGGTGTTCCCTCCCGGATGAACGTTGGTCAGGTGTTGGAAATCCACTTGGGAGCCGCCGCAAAGGGCTTAGGACACAAAATCAATGGTATGTTAGCTGCCCAGCAGCAGGTAGAGAAAATCAGAGGCTTTCTGGCTGAAGTCTACAATGGTGTAGGTGGTCGTACAGAAAACCTGGATTCACTGTCTGATGCTGAAGTTCTCGAATTGGCTGGCAACCTCAAAGAAGGGGTACCAATGGCAACCGCCGTCTTTGATGGGGCCAGAGAGTCTGAAATTAAAAGCATGCTTAAACTGGCTGACATGAACGAAAGTGGTCAGATATGGCTCTATGATGGTCGCACAGGAGACCGCTTTGATCGGCAGGTGTCAGTAGGTTATATGTATATGTTGAAGCTCAACCACTTGGTTGATGACAAAATGCATGCGCGTTCAACGGGTTCTTACAGCCTGGTAACCCAGCAACCGCTGGGAGGTAAGGCACAGTTTGGTGGACAGCGTTTCGGTGAAATGGAAGTCTGGGCTTTGGAAGCCTACGGCGCTGCTTACACACTACAAGAAATGCTGACCGTGAAATCTGATGATGTAAACGGACGCACCAAAATGTACAAAAATATTGTGGATGGAGACCATCGCATGGAACCGGGTATGCCGGAATCCTTTAATGTGTTGGTAAAAGAAATACGGTCACTCGGAATCGATATCGATCTTGAAACCAACTAGTTTTAACTGGCAGCAGTGGTTGTTGAAGGAATGATGCTTCATTGCTTTTAGCAGCCCGCAGTCCAGAGATATCTGTAATGAGATTGATAATGAGCGAATCACCGCTCCTCGTAATTTGTTAGAGGCCATGGCTTATGAAAGATTTACTGAATCTACTAAAAAATCAAAATTTTGCCCATGAGTTTGATTCCATTCGAATAGGCCTGGCATCCCCTGAAATGATCAAGTCCTGGTCATACGGTGAAGTGAAGAAGCCTGAAACCATCAATTACCGGACCTTCAAGCCAGAACGGGACGGTTTGTTCTGTGCCAAGATATTTGGACCGATCAAAGACTATGAATGTCTCTGTGGAAAATATAAGCGCCTGAAACATCGCGGCGTAATATGTGAGAAATGCGGAGTTGAAGTGGCTCCGGCCAGTGTGCGTCGGGAGCGTATGGGGCACATTGATCTTGCTTCGCCAGTGGCGCATATCTGGTTTTTGAAATCACTTCCCTCGCGCATCGGTTTATTGCTGGATATGACGCTTCGGGATATCGAACGGGTGCTTTATTTTGAATCCTTCATTGTCATCGATCCGGGAATGACCACACTTGAACGGGGGCAGCTGTTAACTGACGAGCAGTACTATGAAGCGCTAGAAGAATTTGGTGACGAGTTTGATGCGAGGATGGGTGCAGAAGCCGTGCAGTCCTTGTTAGCTGATCTGGATTTAGCAGAAGAAATTGCTCGTCTTAGGGAGGAAATTCCGGCCACCAGTTCAGAGACAAAAATTAAGAAACTGTCCAAGCGTCTCAAGCTCATGGAAGCGTTTGCTGATTCTGGTAATGAGCCGGGTTGGATGGTGTTGACGGTCCTGCCTGTATTGCCACCGGATTTGCGTCCATTGGTCCCCTTGGACGGGGGGCGGTTTGCTACCAGTGATCTCAATGACTTATACCGTCGGGTGATTAACCGGAATAATCGATTGAAGCGGCTGTTGGAGTTAAATGCGCCGGATATTATCGTGCGCAACGAAAAGCGGATGCTGCAAGAGTCTGTGGATGCATTACTAGATAACGGTCGTCGGGGTCGTGCAATTACCGGCTCTAATAAGCGGCCATTGAAGTCGCTCGCCGACATGATTAAGGGTAAGCAGGGACGATTCCGGCAAAACTTATTGGGCAAAAGGGTGGACTACTCAGGTCGTTCGGTTATTGTGGTCGGCCCCACTCTCCGTCTTCACCAGTGTGGATTGCCGAAGAAGATGGCTCTCGAACTGTTTAAGCCATTTATCTTTTCAAAGCTGGAGCATCGTGGTCTGGCTACCACGATCAAAGCGGCGAAAAAAATGGTCGAAAGAGAAGAAGCGGTGGTTTGGGATATCCTGGATGAGGTCATCAGGGAGCATCCAGTGATGTTGAACCGGGCACCTACTTTACACCGCTTGGGTATTCAGGCTTTCGAACCTGTGTTAATCGAAGGCAAAGCGATACAGCTTCATCCTTTAGTTTGCACGGCCTATAACGCTGATTTTGATGGCGACCAGATGGCGGTCCACGTTCCGCTCACCTTGGAAGCTCAGTTGGAAGCTCGTGCTCTGATGATGGCAACGAACAATATTCTGTCACCAGCCAATGGAGACCCCATCATTGTACCTTCGCAGGATGTGGTGCTTGGTCTTTACTACATGACCCGGGATCGTATCAATGCTAAAGGCGAAGGCATGGTGTTTTCTGATGTCAGTGAAGTTCAGCGTGCCTACGGCGCAAAAAAGGTGAATTTGCAGGCCCGGGTTAAAGTCATGATGGAAGTCTTCGAAAGAGAAGAAGATGGCGTCGCCAGGAAAAAGACCGGTTTGGTGGATACCACCGTCGGGCGTGCGTTACTGAGTGAAATCATGCCTAAGGGCTTGCCTTACTCCCTGATTAACCAAGCCATGAAAAAGAAAGCAATCTCTCGTTTAATCAACGCTTGTTACCGACAAGTGGGTTTGAAGGAAACGGTAATATTCGCTGACCAGATTATGTACACGGGCTTTCATTATGCCACCCTGTCGGGCTGTTCCATTGGCGTAAACGACTTTGTTATTCCCAATGAAAAAGCACCTATTATTGATGCTGCCGAGCGGGAAGTTAAGGATATCGAAACCCAATTTGGTTCGGGACTCTTAACCCAGGGCGAGAAGTACAACAAAGTTATCGATATTTGGTCACGGGCTAACGATAAGGTTTCTAAAGCGATGATGGAGACCTTGGGAAGCGAGGATGTTGTTGATAGAGAAGGAAAAGAGGTCGAGCAAGATTCCTTTAATTCTGTCTACATAATGGCTGATTCCGGCGCTCGAGGTTCTGCTGCGCAGATTCGCCAGCTAGCTGGTATGCGCGGCCTGATGGCAAAACCAGATGGGTCTATTATTGAAACTCCTATCACGGCGAACTTTCGTGAAGGACTCAACGTCCTGCAATACTTTATTTCTACTCACGGCGCTCGTAAAGGCTTGGCTGATACTGCTCTTAAAACGGCAAACTCCGGTTATCTGACCCGACGCCTCGTTGATGTGGCACAAGACTTGGTTATCACCGAAATTGATTGTGGAGCCGAAGATGGATTGCTCGTAACTCCCCACATTGAAGGCGGTGATGTGGTCGTTCCTCTTGGTGATCGGGTATTGGGTAGGGTAACTGCAAGAGACGTTTTTTCTGCGTCTGATAGTGAAACGGTAGTTGTGCCAAAAGGTACCTTGCTTAACGAAGACACCGTTGAAAAATTAGAGAAAGCCGGTGTTGATGAGATTCTGGTGAGATCGCCAATCACCTGCCAAACCAAATACGGAGTATGTTCCAGCTGCTATGGTCGCGACTTGGCAAGAGGTCACATAGTAAACGTGGGTGAGGCAGTTGGTGTTATTGCGGCACAATCTATTGGTGAGCCAGGTACTCAGTTAACGATGCGGACTTTTCACATCGGCGGTGCTGCATCCAGATCGTCAGCGGTGGACAATGTTCAAGTAAAGCATGGCGGCACTGTGCGCATGCATAATTTGAAATCTATTGATCGCAAAGATGGTAGTTCCATCGTGGCCTCGAGGTCTTCGGCCCTTGCTATTGCTGATGCTGCGGGAAGGGAAAGGGAGTGGTATAAATTGCCTTACGGAGCTGTGCTTAGTGTTAAACATGGCGATGAGGTTAAAGCAGGAGAAGTGGTAGCGAAGTGGGACCCACATACCCATCCCATCATTACTGAGGTGAGTGGTAAGGTTAAATTTGTTGGCATGGAGGAGGGTATTACTATTAAAACCCAAACCGATGAGCTAACCGGTCTTTCCAATATCGCAATACTTGATCCTAAGGACAGGCCAGCTGCCGGTAAAGATATTCGCCCCATGGTGCAATTGTTTGACGAAAACGGCGCTGAATTGTGTTTTCCCAACACGGAAACGCCTGCTCAGTACTTTCTACCGGCCAATGCATTGCTTAGCTTAAAAAATGATGTGATCGCCGAAAGTGGTGACATTATCGCCCGGATACCGCAAGAGTCTTCGAAAACTCGTGATATCACTGGTGGTCTGCCACGTGTTGCAGATTTGTTTGAAGCCAGAAAGCCAAAAGAGCCCTCTATCCTTGCTGAAATATCAGGAATTGTTTCGTTTGGTAAGGAAACCAAGGGCAAAAAGCGTTTGGTTATAACACCTTCTGGAAATAGTGATCCCTATGAGATCCTAATTCCTAAGTGGAGGCAATTGAATGTCTTTGAGGGCGAGCAGGTGGTCAAGGGTGAGGTAATCGCCGATGGCCCATCGAATCCCCATGATATTTTGAGGCTGCTTGGTGTTAGTGAGCTTGCAAAATATATCATTAACGAGATACAAGACGTCTACCGGTTGCAAGGTGTTGTTATCAATGACAAGCATATCGAAGTGATTGTCAGGCAAATGATACGCAAGGTCGAAGTTCAGTATTCGGGTGATACTCCGTTGATTAAAGGCGATCAAGTCGAATACGTGCGCATGCTCGAGGAAAATGAGGCTGCGGTCGCCGCAGAAAAAATGCCTGCAAACGGCGAGCGGGTATTACTCGGTATAACCAAGGCTTCGTTGGCGACCGAGAGTTTCATATCGGCTGCATCCTTCCAGGAAACTACCCGTGTGCTGACCGAAGCGGCTGTGACTGGCAAGAAAGATCATCTTCGTGGCTTGAAAGAAAATGTGGTGGTGGGGCGTCTGATACCTGCCGGTACCGGTTTAACTTATCACGCAGAGCGTCGCCGCAAGCGTCTGCAAAAAGAAGGTGGGGTTAGCGCGGCTGATGTTGTGCAAGCGTTGAGTGCTGAATTGAACAAGTAATGTTGTTGCTTTGGTCTCGCTTGTGCTCAATTATCGCTTGTCTATGCCTTGACTAGAATCAGGGGCGTCTTTACACTTGCGCCCTTGTTTTAGCTTGGGTCAATTTTGAACGGAGTATGCTTGAATGGCAACAATTAACCAGTTGGTGCGCAAACCCAGGAAGCGAAAGGTCGCAAAAAGTGACGTTCCCGCTCTCCAGGCGTGCCCACAACGTCGCGGAGTATGCACCCGCGTCTATACTACAACGCCGAAGAAGCCGAACTCTGCGCTTCGGAAAGTATGTCGAGTGAGGCTGACCAATGGCTTCGAAGTAACCTCCTATATTGGTGGTGAAGGTCACAACCTGCAAGAGCACAGTGTGGTGTTGATTAGGGGGGGGCGGGTCAAAGATTTGCCCGGTGTTCGTTATCATACTGTCCGTGGTACTTTGGATACCGCTGGTGTTAACGAGCGTAAGCAAGGCCGCTCGAAGTATGGAGCTAAACGTCCTAAATCCTAATCTTTGCAAGACCCTCAGTTAAGGTGTGTTATTTTCAGTAACGGTACGCCTGCCGGTGAAGGTCTCGGCTGTGACATTTATATAGGTCCACCAGTAAGCGAAGTGCAAGCAGTCCTGTTATTAAATTGTATCAAAGAGTTTTAACTAAACAGTTGAGTAATCGGTTTTCGATTCTCAGATAAGAGTAAGGCTAGTGCCCACTCATCACAGACCAATCCAGCTTGGTGTGGTAGTGTGGCCACCAGATTTACCTGAAATACCTTTCTACAGAGGGCTTATCATGCCAAGAAGACGCGTCGCCGCAAAAAGGGAGATTCTTCCCGATCCCAAGTTTTCCAGTCAAAAATTAGCTAAGTTCATTAACCATGTCATGGTGAGTGGAAAAAAATCAGTGGCCGAAAAAATAGTTTATGGTGCTCTGGACATCGTTACTGAAAAATTAAATAAAGAGCCGGTCGAAGTGTTCGAGCTTGCCTTGGAAAAGATACAGCCCATGGTGGAAGTTAAATCCCGACGGGTTGGTGGAGCCACTTATCAGGTGCCAGTTGAAGTCCGTCCCTCCAGGCAGCAAGCATTATCTATGCGCTGGTTGGTGGAGTATTCCCGGAAGCGCGGTGAGAAATCAATGGCTGCTCGTTTGGCTGCTGAAATGATGGAGGCGTCTGAAGGTCGTGGTGCCGCTGTCAAAAAGCGTGAGGATGTGCATCGTATGGCTGAAGCAAATAAAGCATTCTCCCATTATCGTTTTTGATAAAGCGGTTAGTTTTTTCTGACCACTTTTTATAGTTCATCTGAAGGTGGTTATTCTGAAATTGTATCCAGGTAACGGAGCAAATTTTGGCGCGTAAGACCCCTCTTGAGCTCTATAGAAATATCGGTATCGTGGCCCATGTTGACGCTGGGAAAACCACGACCACGGAGCGTATCCTTTATTACACCGGGCTTTCCCACAAAATTGGAGAAGTGCATGACGGTGCAGCCACCATGGATTGGATGGAGCAAGAACAAGAGCGCGGAATCACTATAACCTCTGCAGCGACTACTTGTTTCTGGTCTGGCATGCAGCAGCAGTATGATCGTTTTCGCATCAACATTATTGATACTCCAGGTCATGTAGATTTCACCATTGAAGTTGAGCGTTCGCTTCGTGTTCTTGACGGTGCGGTGGTGGTTCTTTGTGGATCTTCGGGCGTTCAGCCCCAAACAGAAACCGTTTGGCGCCAGGCCAATAAATACGAAGTTCCCCGCATGGTTTTCATCAATAAAATGGATCGGACGGGGGCGGATTATCAGCGTGTTATTGCCCAGTTAAAGGAGCGACTCGGGGCAAATCCTGTGCCGCTACAAATGACTATTGGTTCAGAAGATGGCTTTGTTGGTGTGGTTGATTTGGTAAAGATGAAGGCCATCATCTGGCATGAGGGCGATCAGGGGATGACTTTCGAGTATCAGGCCATCCCGGATGAGATAGTTGCGGAATGTCAGAAGATGAGGGATTACCTTGCCGAAGTGGCTGCTGAAGCCAACGAAGAGTTCATGGAAGAATATGTTGAGAATGGCGACCTCAGTGAGGAGAAAATAAAGGCTGGGATTCGGTCTCGAACTATTGCTAACGAAATTGTGCCGGTCTTGGGTGGATCAGCTTTTAAAAATAAGGGTGTGCAGGCTGTTCTTGATGCTGTAATCGACTATTTGCCTGCTCCCACAGAAGTTAAGGCAATAGAAGGTCTATTGGAGGACGGTGAAACTCTGGAGTCCCGTCATTCTTCAGATGATGAGCCTTTTGCGGCATTGGCTTTTAAGATCGCCACCGATCCATTTGTAGGAACACTTACTTTTTTCAGGGTTTATTCTGGCATTCTTGAGTCTGGTATGACGGTGTTTAACCCAGTGAAAGGGAAGAAAGAGCGCGTGGGAAGAATGGTCCAAATGCATGCCAACAGCCGGGAAGAAATCAAAGAGGTTCGTGCTGGTGATATAGCCGCTGGAATTGGGTTGAAAGATGTCACTACAGGAGAAACCCTTTGCGATCCGTCAAGTATTATCGTGCTTGAACGCATGGAGTTTCCTGAGCCGGTCATATCGGTCGCTGTTGAACCGCGCTCAACCGCTGACCAGGAAAAGATGGGAGTGGCCTTAAGCAAGCTTGCACAGGAGGATCCGTCTTTTCGAGTGCAAACGGATGAGGAAACCGGGCAAACTATCATATCGGGAATGGGTGAGCTTCATCTCGATATTATAGTTGATCGTATGCGTCGGGAGTTCAAAGTGGAGGCCAACATTGGCAAGCCACAGGTTGCTTATCGTGAGGCCATCCGCAACACCTGCGAAATTGAAGGCAAGTTTGTGCGTCAATCAGGTGGGCGCGGTCAGTATGGCCATGTTTGGGTTAGATTCGAGCCGGGTGGTGATAGTGATGGTTTGGAGTTCGTCAACGAAATTGTAGGCGGTACAGTTCCTAAAGAATACATACCAGCGGTGCAAAAAGGCATTGAAGAGCAAATGTTGAATGGTATTTTGGCAGGGTATCCGTTGTTGTCACTTAAGGCTACTCTCTTTGACGGCTCCTACCATGACGTAGATTCCAATGAAATGGCTTTCAAGATTGCTGGCAGCATGGCAACCCGAGACTTGTCGACAAAGGGGGATGCCGTCTTACTTGAACCAGTCATGAAGGTTGAGGTGGTAACTCCGGAAGCTAACATGGGCGATGTGGTGGGTGATCTTAATCGCCGGCGCGGGCTGATTCAAGGAATGGAAGACAGCGTTTCTGGTAAGGTAATTGACGCAGAAGTTCCGTTAGCAGAGATGTTTGGTTATGCCACCGACCTGCGGTCGGCCACCCAAGGGCGGGCCACCTATACCATGGAGTTCGCCAAGTATGCAGAAGCGCCTTCTTCTGTAGCCGAAGTCATCATCAATGCGCGCCGGTAAACATCTAAAACTTAATTGAATCATTAAGAGGGAATGAATTGTGGCAAAAGAGAAGTTTGAGCGAAATAAGCCGCACGTAAATGTGGGCACGATAGGTCACGTAGACCATGGTAAGACAACCTTGACAGCGGCCCTGACCAAAGTGTGTGCGGAGGTATGGGGAGGAGAGTCGGTAGCGTTTGATGGAATAGATAACGCCCCGGAAGAGAAGGCTCGAGGTATCACGATTGCGACCTCTCATGTTGAGTATGAGTCGCCGGGCCGTCACTATGCACACGTTGATTGTCCAGGGCACGCGGATTATGTCAAGAACATGATCACTGGAGCGGCGCAGATGGACGGAGCCATATTGGTGTGTTCGGCTGCGGATGGTCCGATGCCCCAGACCCGGGAGCATATTCTGCTGGCGCGTCAGGTGGGTGTACCTTACATTGTGGTATTCCTTAATAAGGCGGATATGGTGGATGATGAGGAGTTGCTGGAGTTGGTGGAAATGGAAGTTCGTGATTTGCTGAGCCAGTATGAGTTTCCTGGAGACGATACGCCGATCATTGTGGGATCAGCGTTGATGGCGCTGGAAGGAAAAGATGATAACGGCATTGGCGTCACGGCGGTGAGCAAGTTGGTAGAGACGCTGGATGAGTATATACCGGAGCCGGAGCGGGCGATTGACAAGCCGTTTCTGATGCCGATAGAGGATGTATTTTCGATTTCGGGTCGCGGTACGGTGGTGACGGGGCGTGTAGAGCGAGGAATCATCAAGGTCGGAGAAGAAATTGAGATAGTAGGAATAAAGGAAACGACCCGGACCACCTGCACCGGAGTGGAAATGTTCCGCAAGTTGCTGGATGAGGGGCGTGCCGGGGAGAATGTGGGTGTGTTATTGCGTGGAACCAAGCGTGATGAGGTTGAGCGTGGTCAGGTGTTGTCTAAGCCGGGTTCGATTACCCCACATACAGTATTCGAGTCTGAGATCTATGTCTTGAGCAAAGATGAGGGTGGTCGTCACACGCCATTTTTCAAGGGATACCGTCCCCAGTTTTACTTTCGGACGACGGATGTGACAGGCGCATGTGAATTGCCAGAGAATGTAGAGATGGTGATGCCTGGAGATAACGTAAAGATGAAGGTTACACTGATTGCGCCTATTGCGATGGAAGAAGGTTTGCGATTTGCGATCCGCGAAGGTGGACGTACTGTTGGTGCTGGTGTGGTTTCTAAGATATTCGAGTAAAACTGTCGTATGGAAACAAGGGGCTTGAGGGCCCCTTTTTCAGTTTGGTTATTTGTTTTCCCTTGAATGACAGACTGTTGGAGGTTCGCCTCGGTGAATAGCTAAACTGTGAATGTAGTGATAGTGCTATTGACAGCTTTGGAGTCGCCTCGTACAATGCGGCTCCTTTTTTTTATGGATATGGCTAAGAGAAGCCATAGTCTTGGAGAAAGTAATGCAAGGCCAAAAAATCAGAATCAGGCTAAAGGCGTTTGACTATCGCTTGATCGATCAATCTACTCAGGAAATTGTTGATACGGCAAAGCGTACAGGTGCTCAGGTAAGAGGGCCTATTCCTCTGCCGACCAAAAAAGAGCGCTTCACTGTGCTTATTTCTCCCCATGTTAATAAAGATGCGCGTGATCAATACGAGATTCGAACACACAAGCGATTGCTGGATATCGTCGAACCAACAGAAAAAACAGTGGATGCTTTGATGAAGCTTGATCTGGCCGCTGGTGTGGATGTTCAGATTAGTCTTGGTTGAATTTAGTTCAGAGCCCGTAGTTCGGAGGTTCTGTTAGTGTAACACTTTCGGTATGGCCATAGAGGGTTAAAGCCCCTTGCACTAAGAGGTGAGTAATGGCAATTGGATTAGTTGGTCGGAAAGTCGGTATGACTCGGCTGTTTGAAGAAGACGGTAGTGCTATTCCAGTTACCGTTATCAAAGTAGATAAAAATTTCGTTGCTCAGGTTAAAACTGTTGAGAGCGACGGATACAGTGCAGTGCAGGTTGTTTCTGGATCAGTAAAACCTTCTCATGTGAACAAGCCAACGGGCGGGCATTTTGGAAAGGTTGGTGTTGAAGCAGGTAGTGCTATCAGGGAGTTTCGCATCGATGCAGATGAGTCTGGTTACAGCGCAGGTGATGAAATAGCTCTGGACGTCTTTGAGGTGGGACAGCGAGTCGATGTTTCTGGTGTGTCCAAGGGTAAAGGCTTCGCAGGGGTTGTAAAGCGCTGGAATTTTTCGATGCAAGACGCAACTCACGGTAATTCTATTTCTCACAGAGCACCCGGCTCAATTGGTCAGAACCAGTCGCCCGGACGCGTTTTTAAAGGCAAGAAAATGGCGGGCCAAATGGGAAACAAAAAGGTGACTGTGCAGTCTCTGAAGATTGTCCGCATTGACGAAGATGGCCGCTTACTTCTGGTGCAAGGCGCAGTTCCCGGAGCTAGCGGCTCAAATGTGTCAATTAAACCTGCAGTTAAGGCATAAGGGGGCTTCGGGATGGAAATAAATGTAAATGGGGCAGACCCGGTTTCTGTGTCTGATAATGCCTTTGCCAGGGAATATAATGAAGCGCTTGTGCATCAAGTGGTGTCAGCCTATCTGGCATTTGCGCGACAAGGTTCTAAAGCACAAAAAACTCGTTCACAGGTGAGCGGGGGTGGTAAAAAGCCCTGGCGCCAAAAGGGAACAGGCCGGGCCCGTGCTGGCACCATACGCAGTCCTATTTGGCGTGGAGGTGGTGCGACCTTTGCTGCAACTCCCAGGGACTACTCGCAAAAAGTAAACAAGAAAATGTTTCGCGCTGCAATGCAGGCGATCCTGTCCGAATTGGTCAGGCAAGAGCGGTTGGTTGTATTTCAAGAATTATCTGTCGAATCTCCAAAGACCAAACTGCTAAGCGCGAAAATCAAAGAGCTTGGAGTTGGGAGTGTGCTTATCGTTGCTGATGCAGTTGATCATAATCTGTTCCTCTCAGCGCGGAACTTACCCAATGTGGATGTGTGTGACTCAGCTGCTATTAATCCGGTGAGTTTGTTGTCCTACGAGAAGGTGGTGGTGACTCTCCCAGCATTGAAGAAAATAGAGGAGTCGTTGGGATGAGCAATGACAGAGTATATAAAGTGCTGTTGGGTCCCCATGTTTCGGAAAAGGCGACGCTTGCTACTGAATTGCGTAATCAGGTTGTTTTTAAAGTGGTTGCCGACGCTACCAAGCCAGAAGTAAAAGAGGCTGTTGAAGCTTTGTTTGATGTTAAGGTCGACTCTGTTCAAATGGTTAATCTGAAAGGGAAGTCGAAACGGACAGCAAGAGGTCTGGGTAGACGCAAGGGTGTGCGTAAAGCCTATGTAAGATTGTCTGATGGGCATTCAATTGATTTTGTTGACGTAGAATAGGGGGGTCGTTGATGGCTGTTCAAAAGGTTAAACCGACATCTGCCGGGCGTCGGCATGTGGTCGCAGTTACTAATCCCGATCTTTATAAGGGTTCGCCTTACGCACCGTTGACAGAGAAGAAGAATAAGCGTGGCGGTAGGAACAACACGGGAAGGATTACCGTCCGGCATCAAGGTGGTGGCCATAAGCAGCTATACAGGATTATTGACTTCAAGCGTAACAAAGATGGTGTGCCCGCTGTTGTGGAGCGAATTGAATACGACCCAAACAGGTCAGCCCATATTGCTTTGCTTAAGTATATGGATGGCGAGAGGCGTTACATAATTGCACCCAAAGGTATCCAGGTCGGTGAGTCTGTCTCTTCAGGTATCGACGCTCCTATCAAGGCTGGTAGTTGCTTGCCGTTAAGAAATATGCCTGTTGGCTCCTTCATTCATTGTATTGAAATGAAGCCAGGAAAAGGGGCCCAGATGATTCGTAGTGCAGGCAGTTCCGCGCAGTTAGTCGCCAGAGAAGGCTCCTATGTGACCCTAAGATTAAGGTCGGGAGAGATGCGGAAAGTGCTCTCTGAATGTCGTGCTACCTTGGGAGAAGTTTCCAATAGTGAGAATAGTCTCAGAGTGCTGGGTAAAGCCGGTGCAAACCGTTGGCGTGGAGTCAGGCCCACTGTGAGGGGTACAGTTATGAACCCCGTAGATCATCCGCACGGTGGTGGTGAAGGCAGGAATTTTGGTAAGCACCCCGTAACGCCTTGGGGCGTTCCCACAAAGGGTTTCAAAACCCGTAAGAACAAGCGTACTGACCACATGATCGTACGCCGCAGAAAAGGTAAATAAAGGAAGGGGGTCATAGGTGCCACGTTCGCTGAAGAAAGGTCCGTTTATCGATTTGCATCTTCTAAAGAAAGTAGAAGTCGCTGTTGAGAAAAAAGACAAGAAGCCAATTAAGACTTGGTCTCGTCGGTCCACAGTATTTCCAGAAATGGTTGGGCTTACAATTGCTATTCATAATGGTCGGCAGCACGTGCCTGTCTACATTACTGAGGATATGGTTGGCCATAAGCTGGGTGAATTTGCAGCAACCCGGACCTATCGTGGTCATGCTGCTGACAGAAAAGCAAAGCGCTAGAGGAAAGAATAATGGAAGTGGTTGCTAAATTGTCTGGAGCAAGATTGTCGGCTCAAAAGGCCCGGTTGGTTGCCGATCAGGTGCGCGGCAGGCCGGTTGAGGAGGCGTTAGATACATTGACCTTCAGTCCAAAGAAAGCTGCCCGAATTATTAAGAAGGTGCTTGAGTCAGCAATTGCCAATGCTGAGCATAATGATGGTCTTGATGTTGATGAGCTAAAAGTTTCAACGGTATTGGTCGATGAAGGCCCGGTTATGAAGCGAATTCGGCCCCGAGCAAAAGGAAGGGCTGATCGAATATTTAAGAGAAGCTGCCACATCACTGTTAAAGTCGCCGAGTAGGAGTTAATAATGGGTCAGAAAGTTAATCCTGTCGGTATTCGACTGGGAATCGTCAAAGACCACAATTCTGTTTGGTATGCGGATAAGAGAGACTACTCTTCTAATCTGTTAACGGATATCAGAGTCAGAGAATACTTGTTAGTTAAGTTGGTTAAGGCGTCAGTCAGCAAGATTGTCATTGAAAGACCAGCTCAAAACGCGAGAATTACTATACACACCGCCAGGCCGGGCATTGTTATTGGTAAAAAGGGCGAAGACGTCGATAAGTTGCGCAAAGAAATTGGCGAAATGATGGGCGTTCCTGTGCATATCAATATTGAAGAGATACGCAAACCTGATTTGGATGCCAAGTTAGTGGCAGCTGGCGTTGCCAGTCAGTTGGAAAGACGTGTTATGTTTCGTCGTGCCATGAAGCGTGCAGTGCAAAACGCCATGCGCCAGGGGGCTAAAGGTATAAAGATTCAAGTCAGTGGCCGGCTAGGTGGTGCCGAAATCGCCAGAAGCGAGTGGTACCGGGAAGGCAGAGTGCCTTTGCACACTCTACGAGCAGATATCGACTATGCCACCCATGAGGCCAACACTACATATGGTGTTATTGGCGTTAAGGTTTGGATATTTAAGGGCGAAATACTCGGTGGAATAGAGCAGGTACGTGCCGAGAAAAAGTCTGTTAAGAAAAAAACAGTTAACAAGTAGGGGCATTGATAGATGCTGCAACCTAAGCGCACTAAATTTCGTAAAATGCACAAAGGCCGTAATACGGGTCTTGCTCAACGTGGTAACAAAGTAAGTTTCGGTGAATTTGGCTTGAAATCAACCAGCCGGGGCAGAGTGACCGCTCGGCAGATTGAGGCTGCTCGCCGGACGATGACACGTCGAATTAAGAGGGGTGGTAAAATTTGGATCAGAGTTTTTCCTGATAAACCAATCACCAAAAAACCTCTCGAGGTGCGTATGGGTAAAGGTAAGGGTCCAGTCGAGTACTGGGTAGCCGAAATACAACCCGGAAGAATGCTATATGAAATGGAGGGCGTTAGCGAAGAGTTGGCGCGTGAAGCATTCGCACTGGCTGCAGCAAAGTTGCCGGTCGCGACAGCCTTTGTTACGAGGACGGTGATGTAAATGAAAATTTCAGAATTGAAATCTAAAACTCACACCGAACTCAATCAGGAATTAACTAACCTGCTTAAAGAGCAGTTTAATCTTCGCATGAGAAAAGCCACGGGGCAGTTGAATCAAACCCACTTGTTAAAACAGGTACGACGTAATATTGCCAGAGTTAAGACGGTTTTGAATGAAAAGGCAGGTGATTAGAATGACCGAAGCGTCTAAAACGGTACGAACGGAAACCGGCAAAGTCGTCAGCGATAAGATGGAAAAGTCTATTGTTGTAATGGTTGAGCGGCGGGTTAAGCACCCTCTTTATGGTAAGTATGTAAAGCGTTCAACCAAGCTTCATGCACATGACGAACAGAATGAATGCAATATTGGCGATACAGTCATTGTTCAGGAGTCAAAGCCTTATTCGAAGACTAAATCCTGGAAATTAATAAGCATAGTAGAACGGGCAGTCAGAGTCTGAAGAAGTAAATTAATTAAGACTGCAGTTAATTGGAGAAAACCGATGATTCAGACCCAAACAGAGCTTGACGTTGCGGATAATAGCGGAGCTCGTCGAGTGATGTGTATCAAGGTATTAGGCGGGTCCCATCGCCGCTATGCAGGGATTGGGGATGTAATTAAAGTCTCAGTCAAAGAGGCGATTCCCAGGGGCAAAGTTAAAAAAGGGCAGGTCGTTAAAGCTGTTGTAGTTCGCACCCGTAAAGGTGTTCGCCGGCAGGATGGTTCTCTTATTAAATTCGACGGGAATGCAGCCGTGTTGTTGAATAACAGTGAACAGCCTCTCGGTACACGGATTTTTGGGCCTGTCACTCGTGAATTGCGGAGTGAGAAGTTCATGAAGATCATCTCTCTTGCCCCGGAAGTGTTATAGGAGACAGGTCGCCATGAAGAAACTCAAAAAGAATGATGAAGTGGTAGTAATTGCCGGGCGGGATAAAGGTAAGCGGGGCAAAATCCTGACTGTGCGCGGAGATGGAAGGTTGGTAGTCTCCGGCATTAACATGGTCAAGCGACATACCAAGGGTAATCCGATGCAGGGAACTGCGGGTGGTATTGTCGAAAAGGAAGCCCCGATTCAATCGTCTAATGTAGCTATTTTTAACTCGGCAACTAACAAACCAGATCGGGTCGGATTCAAGTTGCTGGAAGATGGCAAGAAAGTGCGTATATTCAAATCGAACAGTGAAACTGTCGATAGCTAATGGTGTCGTTCATGTCTAGGTACAAAGAGCTTTACGAAAAAGAGGTTGTGCCCGCGCTGATGAAGGAGTTTTCCTACAAGAGCGTAATGCAGGTTCCCAGATTAGAAAAAGTGACCCTTAACATGGGTGTTGGAGAGGCTTTGGGCGACAAAAAGCAGATTGAATCTGCTGTCGCTGATATGGAAGCTGTGGCCGGTCAAAAAGCTGTCGTTACCAAAGCGCGGAAATCCGTTGCTGGATTCAAGATCAGGCAAGGTTATCCAATTGGTTGTAAGGTGACTCTCCGCGGGGATCGGATGTGGGAATTTGTTGAAAGATTAGTGGACATTGCTCTGCCACGGGTACGCGATTTTCGCGGCTTGAATAGCCGGTCTTTCGACGGTCGGGGTAACTACTCAATGGGTGTGAAAGAGCAAATCATATTTCCAGAAGTAGACTATGACAAGATCGATCATGTTCGTGGTATGGATATAACAGTAACCACTTCTGCTGAAACTGACGCGGAAGGTAAAGCGTTGTTGTCAGCGTTTAACTTCCCATTCCGAAAGTAGGGTATAGCTAAAATGGCAAAAGCAGGAATGAAAGAGCGTGAATTAAAGCGCGAAAGGCAGGTTGCAAAGTATGCTGAAAAGCGGGCTGCGCTCAAAGCTGTGATAGCTAGTTTCAGTGCAACCGATGAAGAAAAGTGGGATGCTCAGGTTGGTTTACAAAAGCTTCCACGAGATGCTAGTCCTTGCCGCTTAAGAAATCGTTGTCAGGAAACAGGGCGGCCTCACGCTGTGCTACGTAAGTTTCGGCTTTCCAGAATAAAGCTGAGGGAAGCAATGATGCGCGGGGACGTACCAGGGCTAAAAAAGGCGAGTTGGTAGGATTTCTTGTCGTTGAATGCCCCTATCCATACGTGAGTCTCGGGCAGTTCAAAACGAGTGTAAGCGTTTATGGTGCACAAGCGAATAAATTGGAGTTGGTTAAATGAGTATGCAAGATCCACTTGCCGATATGTTAACTAGGATCAGGAACGCACAGATGGCTGAAAAGACCTCTGTCACAATGCCCTCATCTAAAGTTAAAGTATCAGTAGCAGAAGTATTGAAATCTGAAGGTTTTGTTGAGGGATATACGGTAACCGGAAGTACTATTCCAGAGCTTCAAATCGATTTGCGTTACCATCAGGGTCGCCCGGTTATCGAGAAAATCGACAGGGCGAGCCGGCCAGGATTGAGACAATATAAAAGCTCCACTGAATTGCCAAGTGTAAACGGTGGATTAGGGGTCGCCATAGTGTCAACATCCAGAGGCGTTATGACTGATCGTGCTGCTCGTAAAGCGGGCGTCGGTGGTGAAGTGTTATGCACTGTTTTCTAGGAGCAGATTATGTCTAGAGTTGCCAACAATCCCGTGAAGATACCAGCTGGTGTTGAGGTTAAGCCTGAGGGGGAATTTGTACAGGTGAAAGGGGCCAAGGGTACCTTGAGTTTAAAAGTGCACTCATCTGTCCAGATCAATCAGGATGGTGGTCTCGTTACTTTCGCTCCCAAAGAGAAATCTAAGCAGGCAGTCGCACTTGCGGGGACAACACGGGCCTTAGTAAATAATATGGTAACAGGGGTATCCACGGGTTTCGAAAAGACTTTGGAATTAATTGGAGTTGGCTATCGTGCTCAGGCGCAAGGCAAGTCTTTGAATCTGTCCCTGGGATTTTCACACCCAGTCGCATATCCACTACCTGAAGGTATTAGTGCTGAAACGCCTTCTCAAACGGAAATACGCATCTCTGGAATCGATAAACAGAGAGTGGGGCAGGTGGCAGCGGAGATTCGGAGTATCCGGCCACCAGAATCCTATAAAGGTAAAGGTGTACGTTATAGTGGTGAATACGTGCGAATTAAAGAAGCTAAGAAGAAGTAGGTTAAGGCTATGAACAGTAAAAAGCTGTCTCGTTTGCGTAGGGCTAAAAAAACCCGTTTGAAAATTAGGGAAATAAAGTCTCATCGCCTCTGTGTCAATCGTACACCTCGGCATATTTATGCTCAAATTACCAACCCGGAAGGAAGTGCTGTACTTGTTTCAGCGTCAACTCTGGACAAGGGCCTGCAAGTAGATTCCACAGGTAATGTAGTTGCGGCCGGTAAAGTAGGGAGTTTGATAGCAGAGCGGGCTAAGGCGGCAGGTATCAGTAAGGTGGCATTTGATCGTTCCGGTTATAAATATCACGGCCGTATCAAAGCACTTGCAGAAGCAGCTCGTGAAAGTGGACTTGAGTTTTAAAGGGTGAAATATTCGTGAATAGTGATCAAAAAGGCTCCGATCTTCAAGAAAAGTTAGTCCAGGTGAACCGTGTTGCAAAGGTTGTGAAAGGCGGCCGGATTTTTGGCTTCACAGCCTTAACTGTCGTAGGTGACGGGAAGGGTAAGGTCGGCTTTGGCCGTGGTAAGGCTCGTGAAGTGCCTGTAGCTATTCAAAAGGCAATGGATGCAGCACGCAAGAATATGATTACTGTTCCCCTCAATGGTTCTACCTTGCAGTATCCAATAAGCTCCTGTCATGGGTCGGCGAATATCTATATGCAACCCGCTTCAGAGGGTACTGGAATTATTGCTGGTGGTGCTATGCGTGCCGTACTGGAGGTTTCAGGAATTCAGAACGTACTGGCAAAATGCTATGGCTCTACCAATCCTGTTAATGTGGTACGCGCAACATTTGAAGGCTTAAAGGCGATGCAATCTCCTGAGGATATAGCAGCTAAACGCGGCAAAACTGTCGAAGAAATACTGGAGTAGAACATGTCAGGTCAAAAACTCAGGGTAACTTTGGTGAAAAGTACCATCGGTGTCATACCCAAGCATAAGTGTTGCGTAAAAGGTCTGGGTTTAACTAAAACGAACCACACAGTGGAAGTCGAAGACACTCCATCAGTGCGTGGCATGATTAACAAAGTCAACTATTTGTTGAAGGTTGAAGGTAGCTAGTATGTATCTCAATACTATAAAGCCGGCGAAAGGTTCTAAGACTCCTCAACGACGAGTTGGGCGGGGAATAGGTAGTGGCTTTGGTAAGACCTGTGGAAGGGGCCATAAAGGGATAAAATCCCGCTCTGGAGGAGGTGTGAAGCCCGGATTTGAAGGCGGACAGCAGCCTTTACAGAGAAGACTGCCTAAATTTGGCTTTAGTTCTCGTGTAGGTGCAGTCAATGAAGAGGTCCGGTTGGGAGCCCTTCAACGACTTGATAGTACCGTTATTGATTTGGATGTTTTAAAGGCGGCCAACCTCGTTGGAGCACGTGCTAAATCTGCTAAGATTTTTCTTTCTGGATCGATCAGCAGAAAGATTACTGTTAAGGGTCTCAGAGTATCCAAGGGTGCTAAAGAAGCCATCACAAGTATTGGTGGTCAAGTCGAGGAGTAAATGGCAAAACAAAACGCGCTTCCCGCTGCATCTGGTAAAGGATTTGCTGAATTAAGGTCACGGCTTTGGTTCGTGTTCTTAGCTATTGTGGTATATAGAATTGGAGCCCATATTCCAGTTCCAGGTATAAATCCCGATAGGCTGGCAGCACTTTTTGAGCAAAATCAAGGCACTATCTTGAGCTTGTTTAATATGTTTTCGGGCGGTGCTCTCGAGCGCATGAGTATTTTTGCCTTGGGCATTATGCCTTACATCTCAGCCTCGATAATTATGCAATTATTGACGGTAGTTAGCCCTAAATTGGAGCAGTTAAAGAAGGAGGGCGAAGCCGGACGGCGTAAAATCAGTCAGTATACTCGTTACGGTACGGTTGTGCTTGCGACTATACAAGCGGTTGGAATGTCAGTTGGTTTGGCTAACCAAGGCGTAACTTTTACTACTGGCCCGGCATTTTACTTTGTCGCTATTATTACTTTTGTTTGCGGAGCTGTCTTTTTAATGTGGCTTGGTGAGCAAATTACTGAAAGAGGTATCGGTAATGGTATCTCTTTGCTTATATTTGCAGGTATTGTAGCAGGCTTACCGGGTGCAATTGGCCAGACTTTCGAGCAGGCCAGGTTGGGAGAATTAAGCGTTCTGGCGCTCATTGCCATTACTGGTTTCGCAATAGCGATTGTTTGTTTTGTGGTGTTTATGGAGCGAGGACAGCGGCGCATCACCATAAATTATGCCAGACGGCAGCAAGGGCGTCGGGTCTTTGCTCAGCAGAGCAGTCACCTACCATTGAAAGTGAACATGGCTGGGGTTATTCCGCCAATATTCGCCTCTAGTATTCTGTTGTTCCCGGCTTCTCTTGGGCAATGGTTTGGTCAAGGAGAGGGTATGGAATGGTTGCAAGTGGTTTCTCAGGCTTTAGGCCCTAGTCAGCCACTCTATATCGTGCTGTTTGCTATTGCGGTTGTGTTCTTCTGCTTTTTTTACACAGCACTGATGTACAACCCCAAAGACGTAGCTGACAATCTTAAGCGCTCCGGCGCTTTCATACCAGGTATCAGGCCTGGAGACCAAACTGCTAAATATATAGATGGGGTGCTGACCCGACTGACCTTTTTCGGTGCGATGTACATTGCAGCGGTCGCGTTACTCCCACAATTTCTCGTGGTTGCCTGGAATGTCCCTTTCTTCTTTGGAGGTACTTCATTGCTGATCGTGGTGGTAGTCGTCATGGATTTTATGGCTCAAGTACAATCCCACTTGGTGTCCCATCAGTATGATTCGTTAATGAAAAAGTCAAATCTAAAGAATTATGGTAAAAGCGGGCTTGTCAGATAAGACCTTATGCGGAGTAGGAAATGAAAGTCAGAGCTTCAGTAAAAAAAATGTGCAGGAATTGCAAAATTATACGCAGGAATGGGGCAGTGATGGTTATTTGTAGTTCAGAACCCCGGCACAAGCAAAAACAAGGCTAACTTGATTTCGCTTGCAGTAAAACCACTAAGACGCTATCATCTCGCGCCCTTTGGACAGTTGAGAGCTATTTAGTAGATATTTCAAATCCAATTTAAGTTTATATCGAATCCCGGAGATGAGTAATGGCGCGGATTGCGGGGGTTAATATCCCGGACAATAAACATACAAATGTATCACTAACCTATATTTTTGGTGTCGGTCGCACGGTTTCTAATACACTATGTAAATCTTTGAATATTGACCCTCAATTGAAGGTTAGAGATCTAACCGAAGAACAATTGGATTCATTGCGAAATGAGGTTGCAAGGCTGGCCGTTGAGGGAGATTTGCGACGTGAAGTGCAAATGAACATTAAAAGGCTCAAGGATTTAGGTTGTTATCGTGGTCTTCGTCACCGGCATGGTTTGCCAGTACACGGTCAGCGTACGAAAACAAACGCACGTACCCGTAAGGGTCCCCGCAAACCTATTCGAAAATAGATACTAGGAATCGAACATGGCAAAACCCGGTACACGTACCCGTAAAAAAGTTAGGAAGAATGTGGTGGATGGGGTGGCTCACATACACGCGTCATTCAACAATACCATTGTGACCATATCTGATCGGCAGGGGAATGCACTGAGTTGGGCTACCGCTGGGGGCTCTGGGTTCAGAGGGTCTCGAAAAAGCACTCCGTTTGCAGCACAGGTCGCTGCTGAAAGAGCGGGTAACGCAGCGGCTGAATATGGACTTAAAAATTTAGATGTGATGGTGAAAGGCCCAGGTCCTGGCAGAGAGTCTGCTATCAGGGCTTTAAACGCCTGTGGTTACAAAATCACCAACATCGTAGATGTGACGCCCATCCCACACAATGGTTGCCGTCCTCCTAAGAAGCGCAGAGTGTAAGAAAAGAGGAAGCGAAAGATGGCTCGTTATATTGGACCAAAATGCAAATTATCCCGCCGGGAAGGTACAGACCTGTTCCTTAAAAGCGGCGCTAAGAGCATTGATAACAAATGTAATATGGAAACTGCTCCCGGGCAGCATGGTGCTCGTCGGGGTAGGCTATCCGATTACGGTTTGCAGCTCAGGGAGAAACAGAAAGTCCGGCGCATGTACGGTGTTTTGGAAAAGCAGTTCCGCAATTACTATAAAGAAGCTGCTCGCAGAACGGGTGCTACCGGAGAGAATTTGTTGCAGCTTCTTGAAAGTCGTTTAGACAATGTCGTATATAGGATGGGCTTTGGGTCCACCAGGGCTGAAGCGCGCCAACTGGTTTCGCATAAGTCGGTATTGGTTAACGATAAGCCAGTCAATATTCCCTCCTATTCTCTGAAATCCGGTGATGTTGTGAGCATCAGAGAAAAGTCAAAGAACCAACTTCGTATTCGTGGGGCGCTTGATCTCGCAAGTCAGAGAGCGTCTTTGGAATGGATTGAAGTGGATTCGACGAAGCTAACAGGTGTCTTTAAGGCCGTGCCTGAGCGTACTGACTTGGCAAGTGAAATCAATGAAAACCTTATTGTTGAACTTTACTCCAAGTAGAGAGTGTTTAACTTAGCCGATAGGGGCATCTATGCAGCGTTCAGTTACTGAATTTCTTACTCCTCGGAATATCGAGGTGAATCAAATTAACACGACTCATGCTAAGGTGACGCTTGAGCCACTGGAAAGAGGTTTCGGCCATACCTTAGGCAGTGCGTTGCGTCGTATTTTGTTGTCCTCGATGCCGGGTTGCGCTGTCGTAGAGGTTGAGATCGATGGAGTATTGCATGAGTACAGCACCATTGAAGGTGTTGAAGAAGATGTTATTGAGATCCTGTTGAATCTCAAGAATCTGGCAGTGAATCTTAACAACAGAGAAGAAACTACTCTAACACTGTCTAAAAAGGGCTCCGGTCCGGTGCTTGCCAGTGATATTCAGTTAGATCATGATGTTGAGATAGCCAACCCTGATCTGGTGATTTGTAATCTGAATTCCAACGGTGAGGTTAAGATGAATCTCAAGATAGCCGTTGGTCGTGGGTATGAACCGGCTGATGCACGTCGGTCGGCTGAAGATGAGACCAGAGCTATCGGACGCCTTCAGCTTGATGCTTCTTTTAGTCCGGTGAGGCGAGTGGCTTATAGCGTTGAAAGCGCAAGGGTAGAGCAGCGAACTGATTTAGATAAATTAGTGATCGACTTAGAAACCGATGGAACCCTGGACCCGGAAGAGTCAATTAGAATAGCGTCTACAATTTTACAACAGCAACTGGCAGTTTTTGTTGATTTCGATCATCAGGCGGAGCCAGAAAAAGTTGAAGAACAAGAAGAGATCGATCCTATCTTGTTGAGACCGGTAGATGATTTAGAGCTTACTGTCCGTTCGGCAAATTGCTTAAAAGCCGAGAACATTTACTATATCGGTGATTTGATTCAACGCACTGAAGTTGAGTTGTTGAAGACTCCTAATCTTGGAAAAAAATCATTGACCGAGATTAAGGATGTGCTGGCTTCTCGTGGATTATCCTTGGGTATGCGTTTAGAGAATTGGCCACCAGTCAGCCTTCGTGGTGATGACAGAGTATTAGGTGGTTAGTATTGGCTGCGTAACCCGTTTTAGGTTGCTCAGAAAGTTTTAGTTTACAGACAATTTGCCATTCATTTTTTGTTTACTGTTTGGCTATTTACTGCGTGAAGGAATAAAAAATGCGACATCTCAAGAGTGGTCGTAAGTTTAATAGAACGAGCTCACATCGTAAGGCTATGTTTCAAAATATGGCTGCGTCGCTGGTAGAGCATGAACTAATAAAGACGACGGTCCCTAAGGCTAAAGAGTTGAGACGGGTGGTGGAGCCTTTAATTACCTTGGCAAAAAAGGACAGTGTTGCCAATCGTCGTCTCGCTTTCTCGAGGGTTCGCGATCGTGGAGCAGTGACTAAATTGTTCGAACAGATAGGGCCGCGCTACGAGAATCGCCCCGGTGGTTATTTGCGTATACTTAAATGCGGGCTTCGATCCGGTGATGCGGCCCCTATGGCGTATATCGAGATGGTTGACCGATCGATACCGGATACTGAAGGCGACCAAAATTGAGAAAAAGCCGCTTTTTGAGCGGCTTTTTTAGTTGTAAGCAAGTTCGTTTCTTTGAGTTTTTCAAAAGAATGAATCGGTAGTTGTTTTTGTTAGTCTATGCTTGTGAATATTTACTGAGCGGGTAGATTTCATTGCAGGATGGTGTCCAATTACATCTGTATTGAAGTTTTTTTCACGGTTCCACCTCTCCTATGATTGCCTTTGTCGGGTAACAGCTCTCCATTCTGGTTTACATCACTTCTAAAGTTTTTGTTTCCAATGTCCCTAATAGGCAAGTTCAACACCTGGTATTATAGTAGTCTTCCCGAGGGTCAATCAGTCTTTGCGCCTTGTCCCCGTGTGCTATTACTTATGATGGATATCAGGTTGTTATGAAGTTTAGTTTTGGTAAGCGTGTTCTGGATCTTTCTACCCCAAGGGTTATGGGGGTTTTAAATGTGACTCCGGATTCATTCTCAGATGGTGGTCAGTATACTCGCATTGACAGTGCGATGCGGCAGGTTGAATTAATGATCTCAGAAGGGGCGGCGATTATCGATATTGGTGGAGAGTCAACCCGCCCCGGAGCCTCGCCCGTGCCGGAGTCCGAAGAACTTGATAGAGTTTGCCCGCTGGTTGAAGAAGTTTGCAAACGTTTTGATACGATAATTTCCTTGGATACTAGTACAGCCGCTGTAATGAGGGAAGGTGTGAAGAAAGGCGCTAATATGATAAATGATGTGCGGGCGCTTAGCAGGGTAGGAAGTTTTCAGGCTGCCAAAGAACTAGACGTACCCGTCTGTCTTATGCATATGCAGGGTTCACCAAAAACGATGCAATTAAATCCAAGCTATACTGATACCGTAAACCAGGTTAAGGGCTTTTTCGATGATTTGTTGAATAGGTATGATGAACTTGGACTGGCCAAAGAAAAAATGATGATAGATCCGGGTTTTGGCTTTGGGAAAGGCTTAGAGCATAACTTGCAGTTGTTGCATTCGCTAAAGGATTTTTGCCAGTTTCCGGTCCCAGTGGTGGTTGGTTTGTCCCGCAAGAGTATGTTGGGCGCTATAACAAAGCGTGATATTAAGCATAGGCTCGCAGGCAGTTTAGCAGCAGCGACGATTGCTGTTTACAATGGTGCGCACATAGTCAGGGCGCACGATGTGGCTGCTACTTTGGATACTATAAAAATTGCTGCTGCCGTAAGAGGAGAGTGTAATGAATAAGAAGTACTTTGGAACAGATGGTATCCGGGGAGAAGTGGGAAAGGGTCCTATTACACCGGATTTCATGTTGAAGCTAGGCTGGGCGACTGGTCGGGTTTTCAGGCAAGAAGGCAGAAGAAATCGTGTTCTGATTGGAAAAGATACGCGTATTTCGGGATATATGTTCGAGTCTGCACTTGAATCCGGGTTGGCGGCGGCAGGGGTCGACGTTGCCCTGCTTGGGCCTATGCCGACGCCCGCTATCGCTTATCTCACCAGAACGTTCAGAGCCCGGGCGGGTATAGTGATTAGTGCTTCTCACAACCCATACTACGATAACGGTATTAAGTTCTTTTCTGCTGAAGGAGTAAAGCTGGCAGATAGTATTGAATTTGCGATTGAAGATTATTTGGCCAAGGATATTGATGTGGTAACTTCCAGTGAACTTGGTAGGGCCGCACGATTCGAGGATGCAAAAGGACGCTATATTGAATTTTGTAAAAGTACAGTGCCATACAATGTGAATTTTAATGGAATGAAAATCGTTGTTGATTGCGCTGACGGTGCTACCTACCAAGTCGCTCCCAGTGTATTTAAAGAGCTTGGAGCCAGGGTAGATGTTATTGGAGCAACCCCTGATGGCTTGAATATTAATAAGGATATTGGGTCCACCAACCCTCAGGCCTTAGTCGACAAAGTTGTCGAGTCGGGAGCAGATTTCGGCATAGCCTTTGATGGGGATGGTGACCGTGTCATCATGGTTGATCATAAAGGAGAGGTGGTCGATGGAGACGAACTCCTTTATATCATTGCCTGCGATAAGCACAGGAAGAACAAGCTCCAGGGTGGAGTTGTTGGTACGTTGATGACCAACTTCGGTGCAGAGTTGGCCTTCAGTGAAGAAAATATCCCCTTCGAACGGGCCAATGTAGGGGACCGTTATGTAATGGAAATACTGCTTCGAAATAAATGGAAATTGGGTGGCGAAGGTTCGGGGCACCTGGTTTGTCTTGACTGCACTACAACTGGAGATGGAATCATATCAGCGCTGCAAGTAATAGTTGCCATGATCGAGCAAGAAAGATCTCTTTATGAACTCAAGCGGGGAATGCGCAAAATGCCGCAGCATTTGATCAATGTAAAAATTGGTCAGAGAGTAAATTTAGCTGAACATGATGGGATCAAAGGTGCGATTGCCCATGCGGAGAAACAGCTGGCCGGGCGGGGAAGAGTACTGTTAAGACCTTCGGGAACTGAGCCGGTTATCCGCGTCATGGCAGAAGGCGAGAATGATGGGGTTGTTGAAATGGTTACGAAAAATCTAGCCGAGGTGGTTAGGGAATCCTTCGCATAATACGACGGAGAAGCCAAATTCCGTGATTCAATTCAAGTCTTGAATTGTCCAGCAAAGTTTGTTGAGTAAGCGCGAAGACAGCCCATTTACGGGTACTTTCCCTTTGTCACTGCCAGAGGCTTTCATCAAGAGAATTGGCTTGTAAGTTATTAAGACATTAGGTAGTATCGTCGCCTCTCTGCTGGCAGGAGTGTTAAAAATGCGTAAAATTTTGGTCGCTGGTAATTGGAAATCGAACGGTACTGCATCAAGCAACAAAGCGCTAGTGGAAAAGCTAAATGCTTTGGTGCCGGGAGCTAATGTTGATTTACTGGTTTGTCCTCCGTTTGTTTATATTCCTTCAACTCTGGAGTGTGCATCAGGTGGTCACTTAGCAGTTGGAGCGCAAAACTGCTCCGCCACCGAGGAAGGTGCTTATACCGGCGAGTGTACTGCTGGTATGTTAAAAGATCTGGGCTTGGAGTGGGTCATACTCGGTCATTCGGAAAGACGAAGCTTGTTCGGTGAAACAGATGATGTGGTGGCAGTTAAAGTTGGCTTAGCCTTGGCTGCAGGAATAAATCCCATAGTTTGCGTGGGTGAAACCCTTGAGGAAAGAGAGGCAGGCCAGGCCGAAGCCGTATGTTTAAGGCAGATGGAGGCGGTATTGGCCCGTAGTGAACCTAATGAAAATTGGGTCATCGCATACGAACCGGTTTGGGCGATAGGAACCGGGAAAACGGCATCTTCTGCTGATGCCCAGCAAATGCATTCTGTTCTGCGCAAATATTTATCCGAAAAAGTTGGCGAGACTGCTAAAAAAATCAGAATTTTATACGGTGGCAGTGTAAAGGCGGGAAATGCCGCCGAATTGTTTTCAAAAGCCGATATCGACGGAGCCTTGGTTGGTGGGGCCTCCTTGTCAGCCGATGAGTTCGCTGGAATTATTGCTGCAACAAATGCTTAATCAGGTGGCTTAATGGATTTGGTAGAAACCTTAGTGGTGGTTGCTCATGTTATCGCCGCTGTTACTTTGGTAGTGTTAGTCTTGCTACAACAAGGTAAAGGTGCTGATATGGGCGCTTCCTTTGGTGCAGGGGCTTCGCAAACACTGTTTGGCTCTGAGGGCTCGGGATCTTTTATGACTCGTACTACCTCAGTCATTGCCTTAGTCTTTTTTGTCAGTAGTTTTGCTTTGGCAGTATTTGCGAAGCAGCATGCTGAATTGTCGGCTGAGCAAGACTTTATACCTTCAGTGGATGTCAGTCACGATGATGGGATAGCTACCCCTGAAGAATTGAGTCCCGATATGGAGTTAGAGCCAGGAGTGGACCCGGATAATGATACCCCAGAACTCGAGTAACAGTGCTGCACAGGGTCTGTTTATAGTAAGCGAGTTCAGCGCTGCATTGGATTGATTTATTGCCGAAGTGGTGAAATTGGTAGACACGCTATCTTGAGGGGGTAGTGACCGTAAGGTCGTGCCGGTTCAAG
>JGI12048J13642_10591653_pt1 | contig 34750 bp, 26 predicted proteins | sample ElkSlonscriptome_16_FD_13642 | JGI IMG/M metagenome (IMG submission 13642)
CTTTTTTTTAGCGTTTGACAGGAATATAACACATTGTGTGCCAAAAATTATAAAAGATTAAAAAACAAATAGATACAACGATGATGTAGTTTTTGCTGAAATTCCGAAAGTGAACGATAGCGTATGATTAATGTACGAAAACGAACAGTTAAAGAGGTGCGGGTCTTTTATTAAATCTGTTGCTGGCACTTTTTTTTATTTTTTTTTCGATTTTGATGCATCCCTCGCCAGTCAGACTTGTCCTTAAAGATGTAACCGAAAAAATCCAATCATCATGATTAAAAAGATATTTGTATACAGCACAATCGTAATTATGGGTCTTATGACCTCTTGTTTTGGCCTTTTTTCATGTATCGAAGGCGTCGGCGATATCGTCGTGGAGACACGTGAAGTTTCTGACTTCTATGGTGTCACTAACTCGGGTTCGTATGATGTCTATATTACGCAGGCCGACACATTCTCTTTGAAGATTGAGGCGCAAGAGAACCTGCTGCAGGTGATCGAGACCTACAATTCGGGTGGTACATTGCTGATCAAAACGCGCGAGTTCCAGTGTATACGCAGCTCTTCTCCCGTTGAAATACATATCACCATGCCGGATATCGAGCAGTTGAACCTGACCGGCTCCGGGATGATCTATGTGCCATCGATTGAGGGTGAAGAGGTGGAGCTTGCCCTGACCGGATCGGGGACCCTGGATGTGGACTCTGTCTATGCATCGGAATTCACGGTCCGCCACTCCTCCTCAGGTCATATGAACATGAACCTGATCCAGACCGGAATTGGTGATATCCGCCTGTCGGGATCCGGTGAAATAGATTTTGGTCAGATGGATGCAGCGGAATTGCAGATCAGGCACAGTAGTTCAGGAACCATTCATGGCGGAATCTACAATGCGGTAAGCGGGGATATCAGGCTTTCGGGTTCAGGCAGACTGGTCCTGGACGGAGATTGCGAAACAATGGGTACCTCCCACACTTCTTCCGGCCGACTGGATGTGCTTGATGTCATATCAACAGATGTTGAATGTCATGCAAGTGGCTCAGGCAATACGTATGTGCATGCAGACGGACTCCTTGATGTTACGATCCTGGGATCTGGTGATGTGATCTATGCCGGCTCTCCGGAGGAGATCATATACAGGATCACTGGTTCAGGAAATGTCCGTCCCTATTAGGGGTGGTCATTTCCCTGCAACAATAAGGACAAATTCCCCTTTGACCGTATGGGTGTTATAGTAAGTGGTTAGCTCATTCAGTGTTCCCCGTACATTTTCCTCATGCATCTTGGTCAGCTCACGTGCAACAGCGGCCTGACGCTCTTCACCGAACCACTCTTTCAGCTCTTCCAGCAGTTTGAACAGTCGGTGTGGGGATTCATAGAGAATGATCGTCCGCTCCTCATCAGCCAGGAATTCAAGACGCTTCTTCCGACCTTTTTTATGTGGTAGGAATCCTTCAAAGACAAAGCGGTCGGCGGGCAGGCCCGAATTTACAAGTGCCGGGATAAATGCCGTCGGTCCGGGCAGTGTCTCCACCGCAATTCCTTCCCTGATGCATTCACGCACAAGCAGGAATCCCGGATCGGAAATGCCGGGCGTACCGGCATCGGTAACCAGACCGAAGGTCTTTCCGTGCTTCAGTTCCTCCACCACTGTCTGAAGCGTTTTGTGTTCGTTGAATTTATGATGTGCACGGATGGGTTTGCTGATCCCCAGGTGTTTCAGAAGAAATCCTGCTTTCCTGCTGTCCTCTGCAAGCACCAGGTCGACTTCGGACAAGATGCGTTTGGCCCGCAGGGTGATGTCCTCCAGGTTGCCGATCGGGGTAGGTATGAGGTAGAGTCTTGACATTACTGTCCCATGTATCTGCGACGTGCCAGGCGTGTGATCAGTGTTACACCTTCATGATCTGTCTTGCCTGAAAATTCCTTTTCGATGATCTGCATGGCCTCATCGAAGTTGCTGCAGCTATCGAGTTCTCCAACGACCTTATTGAATTTTTCATTGTCGCCATTCAGCAATTCCCGAATGATCATGAACCGGTCGTTGATTCCGATGTGACGCTTGATCGAATCGATTGGTTCCCCGGTCAGTTTCGCCGTCAGGTCCCTGTCCGATCCCGGCGCGATCTTCTCATTGATATTCTTGTTTGCCGCAAATTTCTCTGCTACGATCTGTGTTTTCCGATCCTCTTCGGCCGTAACTTTTTCTGCATTCTGGGCTGGCTTTTCCTCCTGTTTCTCTTCTTTTTTTGCTGAATGGTTCACCGGTGGTTCCTGCCTGGCTGTCTCCTCCTGTTTTTCAGCCTTTCCGTCTCCTTCAGTGGTATCCGGTTCACCTATATCCGGATCTGGTGAGGCTTTCTCCTCAGCCTCCTTCCGGGGAGGTGCATCGACTGTGCTCTTTTCTTGATTTTTTTCCTCCTGAACTGTTTCTTCAGTGGCAGTGGGGGCAGGATCTGCAGCAGTTTCTGTAGCCGGTGCTTCCGGACTTGTCGGTGTACCGCCTTCTGCTTTCATGGCATGGTCGGACCTGATGTCTTCAGAAATGATCGAGAGCAGCTCATAAACGTTTCTGAGTTTCGACATTGCCAGGTCGATTTCAATTCGGGAAGGGGTAGGAGTTTTCTTCAGGTTTCGGACAAGATTTTCTATATCTTGTATATCTTTAGTCAATATTTCAATGGTGTGTTTTATTTCCATGGTCATCTGATCATTTATGCATCATTAAGTAAACGTATTATTGGCCATCTCATTGCTGTCATCAAACGCCAATTGTTTGAATTCCTGCAGCTCTGTCGGCAAAGTTACAATTTATAACGATTAGGAGTTGTTAAGTTTTCCACGTCAATGTTTCTTGAAGATACCATAAAGCATGCAAAAAAAGGTGGCTGGATCGAGGTGATTTGCGGGTCGATGTTTTCCGGCAAAACCGAGGAGTTGATCCGGCGACTGCGGCGTGCTGAATTTGCCAGGCTCAGGGTAGAGATCTTCAAACCCAAAATTGATGTCAGGTATTCCGAAGAGGAGGTGGTCTCCCATGATGAAAACAGCATTCAGTCCACTCCCGTGGAATCGGCCCAGAACATCCTGCTCCTCTCTTCCGATGTGGATGTGGTGGGCATCGATGAAGCACAGTTCTTTGACCTTGGACTTGTGGAGGTCTGCAATAAGCTGGCAAACAGCGGACTGCGGGTTATTGTTGCGGGTCTGGACATGGATTTCAGGGGAAAGCCCTTCGGTCCGATCCCGGCGCTGCTTGCTTCGGCCGAATATGTAACCAAGGTACATGCGATCTGTGTCAGGTGCGGAAGCCTGGCAAACCATTCACACCGAACCTCAGAAGAGGATGACCTGGTGGTGCTTGGAGAGACGAATATATATGAGCCCCTTTGCCGGAAGTGCTACCAGGATGAAGTCGTGAAAAACAGGAAAAGCTAACCGGATGACACAGGAACCGATCCATATGGAAAAGATCGCCTCGGTATGTGACGGGAAGCTGCTGGGGGCAGAGGGTGAGCCGATCAGGCACATTGCCACCGACAGCCGTTCACTGCCTGCTGCTGACCATGTGCTTTTCATTGCAATCAGGGGGGAGAACCATGATGGCAACGACTATATTCCTGAACTGTATGAAAAGGGAGTCAGGCATTTCCTCACCGACCGCTCTCCTGCAATCAAGGATTTTCCGCAGGCCTCATTTTGCATTGTCGGTGATGCGCTTTATGCATTGCAACAGCTTTCCGGTTTCCACAGGCAGCAGTTCAGCGGGACGGTGATCGGTATCACCGGCAGTAACGGGAAGACCATCGTGAAGGAGTGGCTCTACCAGCTCCTCTCCAGTGAGCATCGCGTTGTAAGGAGTCCGCGCAGCTACAATTCCCAGCTGGGTGTATCCCTGTCGCTCTGGCAGTTATCTCCCGCCTATGATTATGGGATCATCGAGGCCGGCATCTCAATGCCTGGAGAGATGGAACGACTGGAAAGCATCATTTCTCCTGAAATCGGCATTCTCACCAATATAGGACCGGCACATGGTAAAAACTTCAGTTCTGACCTGGAGAAGCTTAAAGAAAAATTGCAGCTCTTCAGGAATAGCGATAAGCTGGTGATCAGTGCGGATACAGTGATAGAGGGCAGGTCACTCCCGGAGCTGGCCGCTGACCTGGGGCCTGAACTGGTCACCTGGTCCCTTTCGGGTGATGCAGCCTACCGTTACCGGGCAGGAAAACCCGGCAAGAAAGGGCTGCAGGTGAAACTGGATTGGAAGGGTGCCACCACTCAATTTGTATTGCCGTTTACTGATGATGCTTCCGTTGAAAACCTGTTGCATGTGATCACCCTGCTTTCCGAGCTGGGGATTCCTCATCAGCAGATCAGCAGGGAGCTTTCGGCCATCGAGCCGGTGGAGATGCGGTTGCAGACGTTGAAAGGCATTCATGACAGCACACTGGTGAATGATACTTACAATTCGGACCTGGCCGGACTGGGGGTAGCCCTCGATCTCCTGCTGCAACAGCAGCGTCACCGTAAAAAAATCGTAATCCTCTCGGATCTCCAGCAGAGCGGACTCAGGGACGAGGAACTTTACCGGGAGGTCGCCGCAATGCTGAAGTTCAGGAAGATCAGTGAAGCATGCTGCATCGGCAGGGCCATCTCTGAGCACCGTCAGTTCTTTGCACCCGGGACCCGGTTTTTTCCGGATACGAAGACATTTCTTGCAGAATTTGACCCTGCAGTGATCCGGGACGCTGCAGTGCTGATCAAAGGTGCTCGCAGTTTCCATTTCGAACAGATCACGGAACAGTTCCAGCTGCAGGTACATAAGACGGTACTGGAGATCAATGTGAATGACCTGGTGCACAACCTGAACTATTTTCGTTCGCTCGTGGATCCCGGTACAAGCATCATGGTGATGGTGAAGGCCCTTTCATATGGTGCTGGTGCACATGAGATCGCAGGGTACCTCCAGCATGAGCAGGTGGAATACCTGGCCGTGGCCTTTGCCGATGAAGGGATCCGTTTGCGTGCAGCAGGAGTCGAGCTGCCTGTGATGGTGATGAATGCACAGTCGGGTGATTACCGGAAGATGCTTCGGAGCCGCCTCGAGCCGGAGATATTCAGCATACAACACCTTGAGGCTTATATACAGGAGTGCCGGTATGCAGGGCTGACCGGGCAACCGGTACATATTAAGATGGACACGGGGATGCACAGGCTTGGGTTCGGTATGGGGGAGGTGGATGCACTTTGTGAGCGGCTCACAGCGCCTGAAATCAGTATCAAAAGTATTTTTACACACCTGGTTGCCGCGGATGATCCGGACCTGGATGATTTTACCGGCAAGCAGGTGGAGATGTTCCGGACAGCGGCCAACAGGATCATGGAATGTACCGGGCAACAGCCACTGTTGCATGTCCTGAATTCGGCCGGTACTGAGCGATTCCCGCAGTACCAGATGGATATGGTTCGGGTGGGGATCGGGTTATATGGACAGGGCCTGGGGAAGGAGCTCGTTCCTGTGAGTACCTTCAAGACGGTGATCTCGCAGATCCGGGAGGTGAACGCAGGGGAGACTGTCGGTTATGACAGGGCCGGGAAGGTAGAGAAGGATGCCATGATCGCGACAATCCCGGTGGGATACGCCGACGGGATCAACAGGCACCTGGGAAACGGGCGGTATTCGTTTTACCTGAACGGGTCGTATGCCCCAACGATCGGGAATGTCTGCATGGATATGACCATGCTGGATATTACCGGCATAGATGCAACTGTCGGCGACCATGTGGAGTTATTTGGAAAGAATTGTCCGGTGAATCGCATGGCCGATCAACTGGGAACGATTGTATACGAAGTGTTAACCGGAATACCTGAACGGGTGAAGCGGGTTTATATAAAGGAATAAATGGAGATCAAGCTTTCGGTGGTGGTGATCACCTTCAACGAGGAGAAGAACATAGGCAGGTGCCTGGAGTCGGTCAGGGAGATCGCGGACGACATTGTCGTGGTGGATTCCTATTCGACTGACCGGACCGCGGAGATTTGCGCGGAGCATGGCGCACGCTTCATTCAGCATACATTTCATTCCCATATCGACCAGAAGAACTGGGCCATTGCGCAAGCAAAGTTTCCGCACATCCTGTCGCTTGATGCTGACGAGGCGTTGTCGGATGAGCTGAAACAGTCGATCGTGGCGGTCAAGCGTGACTGGGAGCATGATGGGTATGATTTCAACAGGCTGACCAATTATTGCGGAAAGTGGATCCGGCATACCACGTGGTATCCATCGAGGAAGCTGCGGTTGTGGGATGCACGCTGCGGCGAATGGGGAGGGCTCAATCCGCATGACAAATTCATCCTGGATCCGGGGTGCCGGAAAAAGCATTTGGAGGGAGACCTGTTGCACTATTCATATTACGAAGTGGAGGAGCACCTGGAGCAGCTTGAAAAATTTTCCACGATCCATGCAGAATCGTATTACCGGAAGGGTGTGCGCACCAACATGCTGAAGCGTTGGCTGCATACCGGCTGGCGGTTTTTGAATGACTATGTATTCAGGATGGGATTCCTGGACGGGAAGGCGGGATTCACCGTGAGCAGGCTGGGCGCCAGGGAGGTGAACCTCAAATACCTGAAGCTGAAGAAGCTGTGGGAGAAGGGGTGAGCTTTCATCAGTCTTTTCCTTCCAGTTCTTTCCAGCGTTCGTAGCTGATCTTCCATCGATTGTGGCTCCACAGCCAGCATGCCGGGTCTTCGAGGATGAGTTGTTCGAGGATGCGCGTATGTTTCTCGGTGATCTCGAATTTTCCTGTCTCTTTGGGCGATTCGGTGATGGTTTCGATCTCGGCTTCATAGGTTCCGCGGTGCAGTCTTCGGACCTTCATGAAGACGACCACGGCATTCATCTTGATGGCCAGTTTTTCACTGCCTGTGAAGACGGCGGTTTTCTGGTTCATGAATTCGGTCCAGTACTGGACGTATTTCCTTACCGGCCGCTGATCGCCCACCATACCTGTGAGGGTGAGGGTCTCATTCTCCCTGTATTCGATCAGGGCCCTGCCGATCCTGCCCATGGGCACCATGTCGGCGCCAAACCGTGTCCTGGCTGTGCGGAAGGCGCGGTCGAAATGTCTGTTTTTCAGGGGGCGGTAGACGCCGATCACCAGGTGTTGAAAGGTGTAGGAGAGGGGAGAGGCCCATTCCCAGTTGTTGTAGTGGCCTGTGATGAGGACTACATGCCGCCCTTGTTTATAATACTGATGAAGCAGTTCGGGGTTTTTAAAGCTGAACATTTTTTCGAGTTTCCGGCGTGGGTAGAACTGGATCACTGCATTTTCCACGATCACATCGGCCAGGTTACGGTAGAAGCGTTTCCTGGTTTCGGAGATCTGTTTTTCACTGTATCCGGGAAATACGTTGCGGAGGTTTTTCGATACCACATTCCGGCGGTAGCCGACAATGCGATGAAGGACAAAGCCAAGCAGGTTAGCATGCAGGTAGAGCAGTGGTCGCGGCAGCAGTGACAGTAATCGCAGAAGAGCTGCGGTAAGGATATAGGCCAAGTATTTCATGCCGGCAATTGTCTATCGCACGGGTTGACTAACCCAGGTCGCTGATGCGTTCCAGCTTCTGGAGGTCGAGGATCTTGATCTTCCTTCCATCGATGGCGATCACCTCTTCCTGGGCGAAGGAGGAGAGGGTCCGGATGGCATTGGAGGTGGTCATGTTTGACAGGTTGGCCACATCCTCACGGGAGAGATAGATCTTGATGGTCTTCTCATCGTCCTCGTACCCATAGGTATCTTTCAGGAAGATCAGCGATTCGGCAAGTCTTCCTCGAATATGTTTCTGGGTGAGGGTGACGGTGCGGTGATTGGAGAATCCCAGCTCCGAGGCAAACGATTTTACAACGCTGATCGCCAGTTCCGGGTTGGAGCGCATGACCTTATAAAGGCTTTCCTTGTCGATGATGCATGCCACGGAATCCTCGATGGCCACACCTGTGGCGGTATGATTTTCCTCGGCAAACAGTGCACGATATCCGATGAAGCCAACGGGTTTCGCCATCCGAACGATCTGTTCTCTTCCGCCGACGCCTTCTTTGAAGATCTTGACTTTTCCTTCCGAAAGGCACATCAGGCCAATGGGTTTGTCACCTTCCTTGAATATGATCTCCCCGCGCTTGTAAAAGGCACAGGTATAGTTTTGTTTCAGGTATTCTTTCTCCTTTGGAGTCAGGACAGTGAAAACAGACTTTGGATTGTCAATGCAGTTGTCAGCATTGTAATTCCTCTCCTGCATATCTGTATAAATGTTTTGTGTTCAGTAACATGCTAAAATAGATATTTTTTATCTATTCTTCAGGGAAAACACAAAGTAAATAAAGTTTTTAGTATCTGCCAACAATTGGGATGCGTCTTCCCACTCCAAAAGCCTTGGTTGAGATGCGCAGGATCGGGGGCGTCTGGTAGCGTTTGTATTCATTCACATTTACCATTCTGACGATCCGGTTTACCAGCTGTGGGTCAAATCCCTCAGCTGCGATCTGGCTGGCCGACAATTGTTTTTCGATATACAGTTCGAGGACGCTGTCGAGGGTTTCGTAATCGGGCAGGGAATCAGAATCCTTCTGGTCGGGTCTCAGTTCTGCTGAGGGAGGCTTGGTGATGATGTTTTCAGGGATCACCTCCCCATCGCGGTTAATGAAACGGGCGAGGGCGTAGACATCGATCTTGTAGACATCTCCAAGGACCGACAGTCCGCCGGCCATATCCCCGTAGAGTGTACCATAACCGACAGCTGTTTCGCTTTTATTGCTGGTATTCAGCAGGATGTTGCCCAGTTTGTTGGAGAGTGCCATGAGCAGTGTGCCCCTGATACGTGACTGTATATTTTCTTCAGCCAGGTCTTCTTCCCTGTCACCGAATACCGGCTGGAGGGCCTCCCTATAGAGATCAAAGATATCTTTGATGGAGAGGATGTCGTACTTGATCCCAAGGGTCCTGGCCATCTGTTCCGAGTCTGCGATGCTGTGGTCCGACGAGTATTGAGAGGGCATCAGCAAGACATGCAGGTTTTTACTTCCAAGCGCCCTTGCTGCAATCGCGAGTGTTACTGCTGAGTCGATGCCCCCTGAGAGTCCCAGCGTGGCTTTTTTGAACCCCGATTTTGCAAAATAGTCCTGTACTCCCAGCACCAGTGCGTCATGGATCATGGATATACGGTCCCAGTCGGGGATTTTAGCATCCTCACCGGGGCTGGTCAGGTCGGTTTCTGTGACGTAGAGGTCCTCTTCAAAAAGGGCGAGCTGGTGATGGATGGATCCGTCGGGGCCTACTGCCAGCGACCCTCCTTCGAAGATCAGTTCGGTGTTTGCGCCGACCTGGTTAACCATGAAGACCGGCAGATGGTGTTTGCGGGCTTTTTCGACGAAGATCTGTTTCTTGACCTCCATGCGTGTGGCGGCGAACGGGGAGGCGGCGATATTGATCACAAAACCGGGTCCTTCCGGAGCCATCTCTTCAAGTGGATGCCTGGTATACAGCCTGCTCCTGGAGAACCTGTTCTCCATGGGCTGGTCGTCCCACAGGTCCTCGCAGATGGTCACAGCGATCTTTTTGCCATTGAGCTCTATAAGGCTGAAGGTGCGGTTCGGCTCGAAATACCTGTATTCATCGAAAATGTCGTAAGTGGGTAGGAGAGATTTCCTGAATGTATTGATGACCTTTCCGCCCTGGAGGAGCCATGCACTGTTGAACAGCAATTTCCCCTCTTCGTGTTCATTGAATTCAGGTCCGCCCACCAGTACAGCTGTATCTTCCGGAATCTCAATTGCAAGAAGGTGGATGGCATCGACACAGGACTCAACGAAAGTGCCGCGCTCGAGGAGGTCCAGCGGGGGGTATCCGCAGATGGCCAGTTCGGAGAAGACCACCAGTTCGGCCTGCTGTTTCCTGGCATCCAGGACAGTTTGCAGGATCTTTTTCCTGTTACCTTCGATATCACCTACAATGTAATTCAGCTGAGCTAAAGCGATCTTCATCAGGCTTAATTAAAAGACCACGCCGAAATTCAGTCCGGCGCTGTTCAGGTTATTATTTGCAAAATCATTGTCGGTTACATCATTGAACCCGGCGGTCCATTTGAACCCGAAAATGAGGGCGGTATTGCCTGCCAGCCGGTATTCGATCCCTGCGGCTACGAAATAGTTCATGCTGAACATGTGCACCTCGGGTTTGATGTTTTCCCTGACCAGCGAGAGAGGCTCAGACGAGGTTGTGGCCTTCAGGTTGAACAGGGGTGCCAGTCCGCCATGCACATAAAACGTGGTATATCCCATCTCCTCGGTTTTCAGTTTCAGTCCCAGGGGTACGCCGAGGTACTGCAGATTGTGCCTGACGCTTACACCGGAAGGTACCTCGATCATGCCATTGGTTTGCTGGAAGGTGATCGTATCGTCATATACCATCCTGCCCCCCTGGTTGTTCAGGTCCACGCCGAAGGTGAAGGCATAGTTGGGCATAAAGAAGATGTCAAATTCAATTCCTGTGTTCAGGTTAAAAATGGAACCGTCACCGCTCACTGATGCTTCGTCCGAAGTGATCCATGCAAATTGCGGATCTGCATGCACCGCGATCTCAAGTCCCTGTCCGTTCACACTGCCGAAGGATAAAAATATTGCAAGTACCCATACTATTCGTGTCATTCTGTTGTTTTTAAAGATGAGCCAATGATTTTATTAATTTTGCTGGTCACCGCAAAGGTAAAACATCTCAGATTATGAACCCGTACATTCGAATTCTCATTATTAACCTGCTATTGTTAGTAACGTTATCCGGGTGTAAAAATGATCCGCTCAGGGTGGATATTTCCGATATTAGCCTGGAGGTGGTGGTGCATAGATTTGACCGTGAGCTTTTTACCCTCGATTTTGATACGGTTGGAGATGCAGTATCTGAATTTTACATGGATTACGGGGATTTTTTTGATGTTTTCAATGTCCATGTGATCAATATTGGTCCCGCTTCCCAGAAGTACTACGGTTCCTACCTCTCCATGTTTGTAAATGATCCCCAGAACTTCGATGTTTACGAATACACACAGGAGGTATTTCCCGATTTGGAGCAAACCGAGCGAGTGCTGACTGAAGGGTTCAAGCGGTACCTGGTCCACTATCCCGATTCAGCGGTCCCGCAACTCGTTGGCTATGTGAGTCGATTCAATCACAAGCTTTTCACCATTGGCAACACCATTGGGATCGGACTGGACCAGTACCTGGGCAGGGACTGCGCGTTTTACGATCTGCTTGGGACCCCGCAGTACATGCAACGCAACATGGTACCGGAAAAGATCCCTGCTGATGTGGCGCAGGTCTGGGCCTCGGCTCTTTACCCCTATAACGATTCCATCGACAATGCATTGAACCGGATGATCCACAAGGGCATGATGCTCTATTTTACCGATGCGATGTTCCCCGGAATGGCCGACAGTCTGAAGGTCGGGTTTACAACAGACCAGTTGAAATTCTGCCGGGCAAATGAGGCGCAGATGTGGACCTACCTGGTGGAAAATGACCTGCTGTTCTCGACAGATCCCCTGGAGATCAGGAAGCTGACTGAGGAAGCGCCCACGACCTTTTATTTTCCGAAGGCCTCACCCGGCAGGGCAGCTGTATGGCTGGGCTGGCAGATTGTCAGGGAGTATGCACGCCGAAATCCTGAACTGGGAGTACCGGAAATCATGATGCAATCGAATTACCTGGAGATCCTGCAGCAATCGAGGTACAATCCCTGATTAGTAAGCAATTCAGATCAGTCCGAGAAAGCCAATGGCGGTTATTACTACCGATCATTTGTAATTATATTTCTCCATACACCTTCGGATTTTTTCTGTTATCTTGGCAGAACCAACAAGCAATACCGATGAATAAAAAGCTTTTCATAGCAACCCTGTTACTGGGTGCATCCTTCACCCACCTGTCGGGGCAGGAATCCCCCTTTTTTGAACTGGATGACAAGGTCCTCGTGATCGACAACGGGGTGATCCAGCGTGAAATCCTCCTGGATGATGGCAATGGCGGGATCCATACCCGCTCACTTAAACTGTCGGGTGAGGAATTTAATTTCATGGACGTGGAACAACCCACCGCCGAATTCCGGTTCAGCGTGTACAACATTTCGTTGAGCGGACTCAGCAAGTGGCAATACCAGGAGACCAGGTTTTCCGGGGAAGAGGCCGGGGGCGCGTCAGCCACCTCGATTTTCAGGGGTTACGGCATTATGTCGGTCCTGGAGCTGCAGTTGATCTACACCGTCTACCCCGACCTGCCGGTGATCCGAAAGCAGCTGCGGCTGGTCAATAACGGCAACAAGGAGGTGATGGTGGAAGAACTGGATGTCGAAGCGCTGACATTAAAAGCACGGCCCACAGGAACGGAGTTATACACCAATTACAGCAGGCACAAACATCTCGGTCCGTATGAAGGGGACTGGGATGATCCTGCTATCGCGCTGCACCTTCCAGGGTTGCGTAAAGGGGTTGTGATCGGGAATGAGGCCCCCGGCGTTCTGAAACGGATCGCCTACTACCAGGATGGACGTGACCTGAGTGCCGGGATGACGCATCCCGACCAGGACTTTCCGTTCAGGGCATGGCTGGGAGCGGGTGAATTCTTCACTTCGCCGGCTGTTTTTCTCCTGCTCTACACCGACGCCGACAGTCCGTACACCGCACTCAACTTTACCCTGCCCGACTATGTGAAGCGGCACATGGGCCTGGAGATCTTCAGGAACGCATACAAGCCCGTCTTCGTCTACAACACCTGGAATCCCTTCAGGAAGCAGATCGATGCAGGGATGATCGCCGAGCTTGCAGAAGCTGCCGAAGAGTGCGGGATCCGGGAATTCGTGATCGATGACGGCTGGCAGGTCAATGAGTTTACTGATGAGGCAGGCGATCTCCCATGGTGGTACACACAGGTGGGTGATTACCTTATTGACAATGTAAAATTTCCGAACGGACTCCGCCCGGTATTTGATGACATCAAGGAAAAGGGCATGGAGCCCGGACTCTGGTTGAGTATCGGATCGGCAAGTACCACGGCAGCTGTTTTCAGGGAGCACCCTGAATGGTACGTACAGGATCCCGAAGGAGCGACCACAAATCTTCATGACCCGGGGAATATGAGCATGCGGACCGCCTGCATGTCGACCGGGTGGACAAACCACATCCGCGACATCATCGTCGATCTTACCAGGGAGCACGGGCTCACCTATACCAAACTTGACTTTGCCACGGTGACAAGCGCCTACTCCTATGATCCTGCCATTGCTGGTTGTTATGCTGAAGATCACGCCGGTCATCACGACCAGGCTGAATCCTTTATCTCCAACTACAGGGGATTGTTCGGACTGTTTGATGAATTGCAGGAGGAGGCACCGGATCTGTTTATAGACTGCACATTCGAGACCCTGGGAAAATTGCATATGGCCGATTATGCATTTTTGAAACATGCTGAAGGGAACTGGCTTTCCAACATCGAGGAGGCTCCACCTTCCGGCGCATTAAGGGTGAGACACCTTGCGTGGCAGCGGACGCCTATTATCCCTGCATCGACACTTGTGGTAGGCAACCTCAGACTTGACAGCCCCGAATTGGAATTTGATTTTTTCTCACTGCTGGGGACCTTCCCCATCATGCTGGGTGACATCCGGGAGGTGCCCGCATCCAGCCGGGAATGGCTGAAGGGCTGGTCGGACTGGATGGAAGAGATGCAGCAGAAGTATGATTACCTTTCATACAGGCAGGATCTGGTGGGATTTGGTGAACCCGCTGAAGGAAGATGGGACGGCTGGCAGCGGATCAACACCGAGAACCTTGAAGGGGGCATTGTGGGTGTTTTCAGGCAGGGAGCTGTAGAATCGTCAAGGACATTAACGGTGCAAGGCCTTGATGATGAGGCGGAATACGCGGTTATTGATGCCGATCAGGGTGACACGATCGGGGCATTTTCCGGAAATGAGCTGGCAGCAAAAGGATTCAGGGTTGAAATGCAGCGGCTGTACCAGGGGAAGATTTTTGAAGTGAGCAGAGTAGAAGGAAAATGAAGAAAATAATCATGAAATCACCAGGAGAGTTCCTGCTGGCAGATTTTATATCTCATTATTATTTCACAAACAAGCTGACCAGTTTCCTGGAGTAATAACAGGGCAATGTTGCAGGGAAGGTCCTGGCCGGGTCAGTATGGAAGGTTTTTATGGTCGTAAGGATCTTCCGGCAGCGTTTTAAATTATTGCAGCGAATTCTGACCAAGGATGGTATTATAATTCTCTGTATATTTATCTTATATAACCCTTGAGCTATGTCAGAACGATCAAAATCCGCCTCAGAGAAATTCAAAACAGGTTACAATTGTGCCCAGGCAGTGCTGACCACCTTCAGCGATTTGCTGGATCAGGATGAGAAAGAGCTACGCGCGATTGCTGCTGCGCTCGGCGGGGGCATGGGAAAGATGCAGTATACCTGCGGGGCAGTTACAGGTTCATTTCTGGCCCTCAGTATCTATGCATCAAACATTGCTGCAGACAATGGAGAAGCCAAGGAGGTCTCGGGAGAGATGGTACGGGATTTTTCAAAGCAGTTCACGGCGCTCCAGGGCTCCCTTAGCTGCAGGGAGATCACCGGCGTGGATATGAACACTGAAGAGGGAAAGAGGGAGATGGAAGAGAAGCAGATCCATGGTACTATCTGTGCAAAGGCAGTTGAGGATGCGGTAAAGATTCTGGAGGGGATGATGGTGAAGGCAGACACAGTGTAATTTTGAAAAATCAGGATCTGATCAATCTATTGAAAACGGTCTCAAATAGATGTATTTCTGATTCATCCTTGAAAATTCATTCTTAGATTGAAGTATTGCACCTCCTGATAATATATTTATTGCACATTTTTTGTGGTCATCTCAATGGTTTTTGTTCATCTACCAACTTCATGAAATGAAACTTCTTCTTGCAATCATCTCAATCTTTTATCTCACCCCAGATCTATTGTCACAGCAACAATATGAAAACCTGGTATTTGAGGGGGCGGGCATAAAAGGACTCGCATATTCGGGCGTAATCGAACAGTTAGAAATATATGGAGTGGTCCGGGAGATAGAAAAGGTCGGCGGGACTTCAGCCGGGGCAATAACAGCATTGATGGTTGCCCTGGATTATAGCTCAGATGAAATCTTCAGGATCGTATCATCCACCCGTTTCCAAAAGTTTAATAGTGGTGGGGGATGGTTTGTTGGAGGTATCTATCGAATGAACAACCGATTTGGCTGGTATAAGAACAATAATTTTGAGAAATGGCTTGAGGAGATCATTGTTGCCAAAACAGGAAATCCTGAAATCACATTCAGCGAATTAACTGAGAACGGATTTAAAGAATTGTATGTCACTGGTACCTGTCTGAACAGGCAGGAAATGATCTTATTTTCAGCTGAAACTTATCCTTCAATGAAGATCAAAGATGCAGTGAAGGTGTCGATGTCCATCCCCCTCTATTTTGAAGCCAATTTTATCGATAAAGATGGGGAATTATATAAGAATCCGGATGATAGGGAAGACCTGGATATTGTTGTTGATGGGGGTATTCTTGGTAATTTTCCCATCGAAATGTTTGATGAAACCGGGGTCGATTCAATGGGTTCAAGGTATAGAATCCCAGATAAAAAGACGCTTGGAATCAGGATTGATTCAGACAGGCAGATTGAAAACGATCGAAAACGAACGGGATTGGTCGAACAGGATATCACTGATCTGAAGAGCTATATCGAAGCCTTTTATATCCTGACCCTGGAGAGTCTAAACAGGCATCAGCTGACAAATGAGGATTGGGAGAGAACAATTTCAGTCTCGTCGGTTGGTATAGGTCCAAGAATAAAAAGGTTAAAAGATGAGGATAAGGAGCGGTTGCGGAAAAGTGGGATAGATGCGGTAATTCAATTCTTTGAACAAAATCACCAGGGGTTTTCTCCGGCATTTCAACCCCGGGAATAAATGATAGATTTTTACATGTAAAATATATATATAGATTCATCGCATGAAAAGATTGATCCTGGTCTCTATTTGTTGTTTTTTCTTCTGAATATCCAGGCACAGAATGTTGCACTTTACCTCTATTTCCAGGACAATGTTGGAAACAGGGATACGGTAGTTTTTGGATTGAACGATGAAGCCATTGTGGGAATTGATCCTGAACTTAGAGAGAAAAATATTTTCGGTGAATCTATTGAAAACCTTGATGCCAGGGTGATCCATCGTGACTCAAGTCATTTTAACTGTCACCGGGAATCCATGTCTCAATTCCCTGACCCTCCCAACCTGTATTTCCCGGAGAATATGGATCTGAAAACAGATTTCAGACCCTTCGGGCTATTTAAATCGATAAACAATAATTTTGAGATTTTCGTCCGGGCGATGGAATACCCGGTCACCATAAAGGCTGATTTCACTGAAATACGCGGCACCTTCCTTGAGGGGTATTCAACCATATATTTGTTGGATGAGAACTGTGACGTTTACGAAGATAAATCCATATTATACAAACCCATCTGCGATACAGGGTTACGTGATTTGATCCCTCCGGTATCTAATCACAAGTCTTTAAAATTTACAATAACTCACCACTACCTCTCGACTCTGCACTGCCAACTGCCGACTGCCCACTGCCGACTGCCAACTGCCAACTGCCGACTGACATTGCTCATTGCCCTTTGCCCCTTGCCTCATAAAACCTCTTCATCACCCAGAATGCCTTTTTCTTCTGACCGTTTGAGCTGATCAGCCCTTTCCGGTTCCACCCATCCTGGATTTCAGGCAGTGTGCGTTTCGGTGACCTGAAATCAACCAGGATCCAGGGGGTCATCCCGGCCAGTTGTGGCAGCCGGTCGAGCATCTCCACACTCTCCTCGTACAGGTCTTCCTGGAACTCCTCGGTCCAGCGGGTGAGGCTGTCGCCGTGGTATCCCTGCAGGGCACCACCGCCGAATTCAGACACGATCACCGGTTTGTTCTGTTTGATCTCCCAGCTGATCCTGTCGCATTTTTCCGGAAGTCCGTCGTACCATCCCACATACTCATTGAAACTCAGCACATCCAGCGAGGCTGCAAACGGATCATCGATGGTCAGCACATTCTCTTTCCCTTCAACGTAATGCTTTTCGAGGGCAGCGCTGATCAGCCTGGTATCATCAAGTGCCCTGGCTGTAACGGCAAGTTTAGTCAGGAAATGAAGGCGCTCACTGCTTCGAGGTGTTTCATTCGCCATCGACCATATGATCACTGATGCACGGTTTTTATCACGCTGTATCACTTCTCTCAGTTGGTTTTCTGCGTTTGCATATGTATCCCGACTGGACCAGTTGATGGTCCAGTATACAGGGTTTTCTTCCCACACCATGATCCCCATTTCATCGGCCAGTTTCACCATATGTTCGGCATGCGGGTAGTGCGCCAGCCTTACGAAATTACAGCCCAGCTCCTTTGCCCATCCCAACAACAGTGCCGCATCCTCACGTGAGGTGGCCCTGCCCGGTTTGAAAGGATTTTCGGCATGAATGCAAACTCCTTTCAGAAAGATCGCTTTATTGTTGAGCATGATCTTGTCTCCCCGGGTAGAGATATTCCTAAAACCAATCCTGTCACTAACAATATCTCCTTCATTGTCAATATAAACATCGTAGAGTACCGGACTGTCAGGCGACCATTTCTCCACCCGTTTTGCCTTAATCCTGAATATCGCATTTCCATCTTTGTCGGTTTGGGCAGATTCATTGATGCGCAGCCCAGGAATCCTCACACTCACTACTGTAGAATCATGTCTTTTGCCATTGAGCATGACGTATCCATTGATATAGTCCGGGTCCTCCGGGTCGAGCTGCATCTTGTAGTCTTCGATGAATGTAGCGGGCGTCTCGATCAGTTTCACATCACGGGTGATTCCGCCATAGTTCCACCAGTCGAAGTTGATGGTGGGCACTGCATCGAGAGACCGTTTATTGTCTGCCTTTACCACCAGGAAGTTCCCCTCCTTTTTCAACAACCCCGTGACCTCGAAATTAAACGGTGTGAATCCACCAATGTGCACACCAAGCTTTGTTCCGTTAAGGTAAACATCAGCTTGGTAGTTGACCGCACCGAACCATACAAAATATCTTTTCGCCTCATCCAGGTCGCCCACATCGAACATGCGCCTGTACCAGACCGTGCCTTCGTAGTATTGCAGCTTTTCCATCTGCGAATTCCAGTCACCCGGCACCACAAGCGATTCACCGGCATCAAAATTATATTCGATCCTGTCGGTTTTATTTTCAGGCTTTGCATTGCTGAAGAATGCGTCATTACCGGCATTTTCTCGCTGGTCGAGGGGCTGGTAACGGTAGTCGTAATAGCCGGTTTCGAGGGGATCGACAATGATCTTCCAGGTTCCGTTGAGGGAGAGGTGCTCCCTACCTTCGGTATTCACGATGAGGTTTTGCTGTGCATTCAAACCGGTTGCTGCCATTAGCACAAGCAGGGCGATGGTCTTGTTCATGAGTTTTTATTAAAGGTGTTTATGGCTGATGATTTATTCATTACAATAATTGTTTCGCTTGATAAATGAGTGTTACAGGTTTCCCGGTATTCCCTCCGTGTCAACGGTCTCCCTGGTGTCAAAGGGGTAGTCGGCCTCCACCTGGTGAAGGTAAAGGAACAGCAGTGCCGACAAAGAATCGGTGATCTGTGGGAAATCCCGGCTGATATCGTTCATCTCCTGCGGATCTTTCGCGAGGTCATACAGCTCTGCGGCTTTATTTTCGTACCACCATATCAGCTTCATCTCCCCGCTCCTGATGGCGCTTGCCGGTGTCTGACCGAGGGTGTGATAGTGCGGGTAATGCCAGTATAGGGGTCGGTCGTCTTTTCCTGTGGAATCGTTGTTACCTGCCAGGACCGATGCAAAACTGATCCCGTCCAGGTGTTGCGTCGGCAGCGCAGGGTTGCCCGTGATCTCCAGGATCGTCGGGTAAAAATCGTAGCTCGAAACGGGGGTTGCAGTGACTGAACCGGGTGTGCCCACGACGGGACCTGAAACGATCAACGGCACCCTGATCCCTCCCTCGAAATACCATCCTTTGCCACCTCGAAGGGGGAGGACCGAAGAACATATGTCTGCGTAAGCGACATGTCCGCCCTGATCGGTAACCGTAGCGCAGGAGACGGGACCGTTATCGGATGTAAAAATGATCACCGTATTGTCAAGCAGGTCCAGCTCTTCAAGTTTTGTAATGAGACGTCCTACACTTTCATCCACACTATGGATCATTGCCGCATTTACCGCATGGTCCTGGTATTGCCGCGTATAGGCACCCTGTTCACCTGCAACGAATCTCTCCCCTTCGCGTGTCATTTTTTCGGCCTTGTTGGTATAATAATCGACCAGCTCCTGTTTCGCCTGCAGTGGTTTGTGTATGGCATAATGGGACAGGTAGAGGAAGAACGGCCTTTCCCCTATGGTGTCAAGGAAATGTTCTGCTTCCAAAGTGAGCCGGTCGGTCAGGTATTCCCCTGGCTCTCCGCCGTGAATACTTTCAATCTTCGGCGGCCAGCCTGTCCCCGTCCAGTTTTCACGTTCATAGGGATAGAAGTAGGAGGGAGGTGCCCCGGCATCATTCCCGCCGATGTTCACATCGAACCCCTGGTGTTCAGGATAGAATTCGGGTCCGCCGAGGTGCCATTTGCCTGCAAAAAAGGTGGTGTATCCTGAATGTTTCATCGATTCGGCGATGGTTGTATCTTCAAGGGAAAGTTGCTGGACAAACCAAGGGGTGGACATTTCACCAGTGATCTGCCAATTCTCAGGTCCGATCCACTGGGTCAGCTTCAATCTTGCCGGTGATTTTCCCGTCATGATACTCGCCCGGGTGGGAGAGCAGACACCCGATGCCGAGTAGGCATTTGTAAAACGCATACCCTCGGCCGCCAGTCGGTCGATATTGGGCGTCTCATAAAAATCACTCCCATAGCAGCCCAGGTCCTTCCATCCCATGTCATCCACCAGGATAAATAAGATGTTCCATTCCTGTTGCGAGGTTCTCCTCCCGCATCCGGTTGTCAGGACGAGCGCCACAAACAGGTATACTGTAATCTTTTTCATGCTATTTAAAATGAAGCGTGAAACGGTCAATTGCAGAAGCGCCCTGGGGATCCAGTACCTTGATCTCGATCACATGGTCGCCCGGACCCTGTGGTTTCCCGCTGAAACGAAAGTGCTCCGCATCGAAGCTCATCCAATGAGGAAGTACCTCTCCGCCTTCCATGCATACAAACCATGTAAGCGATTCATCATCATACTCCCTGAAGGTATCCGGGTCAATTGTAAAAGAAAAATCCGAATCTGCCGGCAGGGTGATATCGGGCAGGGGATGCTCCACGATTGGCCTGAAGTTCAGAGGATAGCGTGTGCGTTCCCAGGTCCTCCCGGGGTCATATCTCTTGTTGAGGATCGGCAGTGGGGCATCCATTTCCGAGATCCAGGCATAGAGCTCATCTCTCAATCGACTGGTGAGTTCCGGCATGTTTGCTGCCAGGTCATTTTTTTCACCGATATCGTCGGAGAGGTTATAGAGCTCTGTCCTGCCTTGTGGTATATATTTCCAGTCGTCTTCCCGGTCGCAGTAGTCGCCGAAGAACTCAATCAACTTATAATCCCCTTCCCGGATCACGGCGCATGGGGTGGCACCCCAGGCTGCATCATACAGGGGCATGTACCAGTAGAGTGTTTCCCTCCCGATCTCCCCCGATTCTGTGAGCAGTGGAACTATTGAGGTGCCATCCAGGATCCATTCCTGTTCCATCCTTTTTCCTCCAATTTCCAGCAGGGTAGGGTAGATGTCGATGGCGTGAACCGGTGTATTACATACAGCACCTGCATCGATTTTTCCGGGCCACCGCACCATCATTGGCACCCGCATTCCCCCTTCGTACATGGAGCCTTTCCCATACCTGAGGGGAGCATTGGAGAACTCCATATCCACACCTCCGTTGTCGGTCAGGAAGATCACCATTGTGTTTTCCGCGAGTCCGGTTTTATCCATATGATCAAGTATCCTACCCACTGCATTGTCCATATGTTCAATGGCAGCCAGGTACGTAGCATTATGCACGCCCTCTTCAGGATACCCTTTCCTGAGATATTTTTTAATCAGCTTTCCAGGCGCGAGGACCGGTCCGTGAATGGTATGGTGTGAAAGGTAGATGAAAAAAGGCTGGTCTGAAGACTGATCCATGAAGCCGATAGCCTCATCGGTGAGGAAGTCCACCCCTTTATCGCCCTGCTGGTGATACTGCATGTTTTCGGGGATGGTATTGTAATCCCAGCCATAGAAAGGGTTGGCTTTTTCGAACAGGTAGGTATAATAGCCATCCGGATCGGGGTACCTTGATCCCCAGGTGTGGAGGTGCCACTTCCCGTTGATGGCGGTGCGGTAGCCGTTGTCCTGCATCATCTCTGCAAGGGTATATGCCTCCCTGGAGAGGTTTTCCTCGTAAGGAGGTTCGTCCAAGCGCATGTACGGATAGCCATACCGGCCGACGACATGCCAGAAGCGGGTCCTGGCGGTGTGCTGACCCGTGAGGAGGGAGGCCCTGGAAGGTGTGCACTGCGGATTCACATATGCATCGGTGAATAGCATGCCCTCATTGGCAATGCGGTCAATGTTGGTGGTGGTTACGTGTTCATTTCCAAGTGCGCTCACTGCCGGCCATCCCATGTCGTCGATGAAGATAAGCAGGATGTTGGGTTTTTCGGGCGGGTCGGCCTGGCGGGATTGGGCTGTGGAGGGTAACAGCAGGAACAATGCCAGCAATGCAGCGGTCCTGGTTATAAGATGTTTCATTTGTACGTCCTGGTTAGTTAGTAATCTTTTTGGTTATTTTATTTGACCTGGTTGGTCATGATCCGTTATATGCAAAAATAATCAAAGGAATTCAGTCGAGTTTGGTTCCGCAGCGGCTGCAATAACGATCTTTGGGATCATTGGTTGTATGTCCGCATGTGGGACACGCTTTGTGTTCCGATTCCTGCTTTTTCCTGACTGCACGTCCGATCTCCATGGTAAAAATACCTGTAGGCACAGCAATGATCGAGTAACCGGTTAGCATGGCAACCGAGGCAATCATTTTGCCTGCCACCGTGGCCGGAGCAATATCGCCATAACCTACAGTTGTTATTGTGACGATCGCCCAGTAGATGCTTTGCGGGATCGAGGTGAAACCACTTTCCGGTCCTTCCACCATGTACATGATCGTTCCCAGGAAAAGAACCAGCACCAGCACCACTTCAAAGAAGACGATGATTTTAAGCAGACTATGCCGTAGGGCACTTGCCAGCTGGTCTGCTTCTGTAATGTACCTTGAAAGTTTCAGTATCCTGAATACCCTTAGCAGTCGGAATGCCCTGACCGTAAGCAGGAAGTTTGCCGAATCAAATAAGAGACCGAAATAGGTGGGCAGGATCGCGAGAAGGTCTATGATCCCCATGAAACTCGTTATGTATTTCAATGGTTTCGGATGGGAATAGACGCGTAGTATATATTCAGCAGTGAAGATGGCCGTGAAGAACCATTCAGCATTGATAAAGAATTTCGGATAGGCTTCCCGGAGCGGACCGATACTTTCCACGACGACGATGGACACACTCAGCACGATCATGATGAGCAGGGCAATGTCAAATGCTTTCCCCGGCTTTGTGAATGTTCGAAAAATGATGGTATAGATTTTTTCCCTTGTCGTGAGCATACAACAAAAATAAGGAAATATTTTCGAGGGGCTCAATAACCATCCTTGAATTGTCAGTGGCAGAGGAGGGAGGATCTGTTACAGATCAGGCTGTAAGAGTTCGTGCAATCGAAGTTTAGGTGTAAAAAAAAGCCATTCGCATCGCAAATGGCTTTTTTTTGTTTTTTCCTGCAGGCTATTCCGGGGAAATCGCCTCTACCGGACAAACATCTGCACAAGCACCGCAGTCGGTACATAGTTCAGCATCGATGACATAAATATCTCCTTCACTGATCGCTTCAACCGGACATTCATCTATGCAGGTGCCGCATGCAGTACAATCGTCATTTATTACATAAGCCATTGTCGTAAAATTTTAATGCATTAAACTGGTACAAAAGTAAATTCAATTTATTGAAAACCACAAAGCAAAGTTGGAAACTTCTTTATTTAGAATTGTTCTAAAACAGGGGGTTCATGTGTCTCAAATAAAGTGAATCATTGCCCGGGGAACAGGCAGCACAACACTTTCTTACAGGGCATGCTGTTATTTGTTCAGGAGACTGACAGCGAGCCAGCTCATTGTCTGGATACCGGTTTGGATGGCAGCTTCATCTGCTTTGAACCTGGAAGTGTGGAGGGGGAAGATCTCCTCCTGGCCAGGAGTTTTTACTCCGAGTCGGTACATCATGGAAGGGTATTTTTGGGAGTACCATGCAAAGTCTTCGGCTGTCATCCTGATGTCCATGTCCACCACCTTTTTTTCTCCGAGCAGTTCAATCGCCTTTTGTCTGCAATTTTGTGTAAGGTCCGGGTCATTTACCAGGACCGGGTATCCGTGCCTGATCTCTACATCCACTGTTCCTCCCATACCTTCACTGATCCCCTTTGCGATCTGTCGAATCAGCCTGTGCGCCTCTTTTCTCCACTCTTCATTCATTGTCCGGAAGGTCCCTTCCAGTTCCACCTGGTCGGGGATCACGTTCACAGCTCCATTTGCTATCACTTTACCAAAGGAGAGGACCGTGGGAATTTTTTTCGGAGATTTCCTGTTGATCTCCTGCTGTAGGGTGATCAGGATATGGGAAGCCATGAGCACCGGGTCGTTGATCGTCTCCGGAAGGGCACCGTGGCCACCGTTCCCCTTTACTGTAAGATAGATCTCATCGCTGGAGGCCATGTAGGGCCCTGGTTTGAAACCAACAGTGCCGGCTTCCATTTCAGGTAGAACATGTTGAGCAATGATCATATCAGGGCTGATCTTATTAAAGATACCCTCTTCCATCATCAATTTGGCACCTCCCGGAAGTTTCTCTTCTCCCGGTTGGAAGATGAAAAGGACGGTACCTTTAAGCTGTGATCGCAGTTCATTCAGGATCATGATGCTTCCGAGCAAACAGGCCATATGTATATCATGTCCGCATGCATGCATCACGCCCTTGTTTTCAGAGGTAAATTCCAGTCCCGCGTCCTCATTGATGGGCAGGGCATCCATGTCAGTTCGCAGGGCAATGACTGGTCCGCCGGTCATTTCGCCCCGGATGGAAGCCACTAAACCGTTACCGACAAAGGGGAATTCATAAGGGACCTTCCATTTGTCCAGTAGACCGCGTATATAGGTAGAGGTCTCCTCTTCGTTGAATGACAGTTCCGGGTTCCTGTGCAGGTGCCTCCTGATGGAGATCACCTCTTCGAGGTATTTCCCGGCATTTTCTTTTATCTGGTTCTTCAGGTCCATGGGTCAGAAGTCTAGGCTCAAAGATAAGTAGAATATGCGAGGCTGTATCTCCCTGTTTTCCACACCCCATGCCCAGTCCAGTCTGACAAAATAACCGAATATCTGCGAGCGCACCCCCACTCCGAATCCGCCAACCACCGGAGATCGGTTTGAATTGATTTTGACAACAACGGGTGTTCCCGGTTCCGGATTGTTGGGTATTGTTTCGGTATCCCAGGCGTTTTGACCCGTATAGGGGTGCAGCCCTGTCCATGCAGAACCGATATCACCAAATCCGACGATCTGGAAATCATTCAGAAATGCAGAGCTCAGGGGATGATTTGCAAAGTACCTGAAGAGTGGCCAGCGGATCTCCGAGTTGATCAGGGCGAAATTGCTTCCGTTCCTTATGTTTTGTGCAAATCCGCGGAGGTTGGTGGCGACTGCCTGGTAGGAGTAATTCCTGGTATAGTCGATGTCGACCGATTGATCGAACATGGGGGTTCGGATCATCAGCAGGTTGGTCCAGTCATCGACCCCTCCCAGGTAATAGATCAGCGGACTCCTTCCAAAAGAGCCGCTTGCGGCAAACCGGTTGGCCCAGATCAGGGAGCGGTGGATCCTGATGTAATGTCTGAAATCTCCTCCCACCACGTAGAGGTCCGATTCCCGTTCATTGATCTGCCTGTAAGCCTCTGCAAAGATCTTGAATCTCGTACCTTCATTCAGGTTTGTACCAATTTGCCGGATGTTGTCGAATATGAGTTCGAGTTTAACGCCGCCCCATACCTTCAGCAGGTTCTCTTCTGCCAGGTTCGAGATGTCGGTGGAGAGGAACACTGAATTGTCGTGCCTGAAGGAGGCTGTTCCTTTCAAGGCCAGCACCTGGTTAAACGGATATTTTACTGCGCCAAGCACCTGGTGGGTAAAGGTTTTGACAAGGGAGTTTTCATATTGGTTGTTGATCACCTGTCGGTGGAAGATCACCTGCTGGTCAAGCCTGTTCTTAAGGTTCTCGAAGCTCAGCAGGTACTCATTGCTGTTGAAGTCTGCTGAGAACCTCACTCCCCCAACCAGCCTGTAGTCTTCAAATAGATCATTGGCACCCACTTTAAACAGCAGGTTAAAGCCCGGGTTGAAGTAAAATGCACTTCCTGTAAAGGGTTGGTAAGAGTCATACAGGAAGCTGTAATCGATCTGGTTCACGAGCTTATCGGGATAGAATGTTGTCCTGTAATCGATATATACCCTCTCCTTTTTCTCCAGTGTGTCGTAGACAATCTTGATTCCCCTGTCCCTGAGCTGTTCGTTATAATACTTCACCTTTTCCCGTTCAAAGATGTAGTTGTTAATATTGATGTTGAATTCCTGGAGCGGGATGGTATCCTCCCTGAATATCAGCTGGTTGTTATTGATCTCATCCATCTGGATCACCACCTGTTCAACGTGGTGCAGAGAATCCTCCTGTAAGAGTCTGTTCACATGCCTGTTCCTGTATTCAGTATTTTCTAGCCTGTCACCAAATTTTTTCGACAGATCGGCAGGACGGCGATACAGGTTGTACCTGCCATCGTGATAGACCACGCTGCTCACCTGGTCCGTTTCCGGATTAAAGTCCATATCCAGGACATTCCGGTTGTAATTCGTAATTGGAAAGCTGTTTGCAAAATACCTGTAATGAATCGAAGTGTCGATGAACGCTATGGTGCTGTCATATTCAGCATAATATTCATTGATGATTCCGCTCTTGTCGCTCAGGTAGACAAACTGGTCCTCGCCGACACTTTCGGGTTTCATGTGGTTGATATAGTCACCTTCAGAGATCCGCTGCAGCACCCGTTCCTTGTTCTTATAATCGTACACAAAAATGGAGAAAGCTGTTGTGGTGTTATTGGGAGGTCCCTCCCTGTCGACATATAGTGTATCATACCTCCTGTTGGATGTAAACGAGATGCTGTTCATATCATCAATGAATCGGGGATGAAAATCATCTGCAAGGTCGTTTGTAACCCTTTCACTGGTTGCGGAGGCAATATCATAAATGTAGATATCGGTCTGCCCGTTAAATACTGCCGAAAAGACCAGTTTCCTGCGGTCGGGCGAAAAGTCCATCTCGAGGACCTTTTCAAAAAAGAACAGTGTACGGGTGGTCACATCTTTGGTGGTGATATTGTAGTAGTTGATCAGCAGGATTCCCTCTTCTTCAGTGATAAAGCTGAGGATCTCCCCGGAGGGATGCCATGCTGTTACAGGAATGGAGTAATCGGTCACCTGTTCCAGGCGCTGTCCCTGCCTGTAAATTTTCCTGGATTTCCCGGTTTCTGAATCGTGGATCCATATCTTGTATTTTCCCTCCCTGTTGGTCACATAGGAGAGGTATCTGCCATCGGGGCTGATCTCTGGTCGCTGGATGACGGTCTCTTTTTTAGGCTTGATTACCCTGAATTGTTTTCCCGGGAATTCCCCCTTCTCATCGGCACTCATGTACATTCCAAGGTAATAGGCCGACCAATCATTGGAGATCTCTTTAATTTTTTGTCCGAGTACATACATGAAACCATCCTCCACACTTTTATTCACTTTTGTAAGGTAGAGGATGTTTGGAATGATCTGGGCGCCGTACAGGTCGGCAATGTATTTCCACAGTGAGTGTCCGGCATAAACCGCATCTTCGTCGGTAAGTTTCACCAGCCTGTCAAATTTGCCGGAATTGATGCCGTCCTTGACCCGATTCTCGATCGCGTAGTCCCATGGATTGGCCACAAATGAGATGAGTCCTTTCACATACCAGTCGGGCAAATTGATGGTGGTTGTGTTGGCCACATTTGAGAACATGCCTTTGCCGAACATGTACTCATTGATCAGCACCTCTGCGATGGCGGCGCGGATTTGCCTCTCAAGTTCCACGTGGTCTCCCTGGAACCAGAGAGCCACTTTGTTCTGGATGATCTCCGTGGTCCCCCCGGTATTGTATTCCTCATCACCCGAGGATAGTCCGATGTTGCTCTGCCTGAAATCAGACATTTTGTTGTAGCAGATGAAGATCAGTCTCTGTTCGATCTCATAATCAAAAAACCTTTCAATTAAAGGGAGCTCTTTTTCCACGAAATCGGCCACATAAAGTGACAGATCGGTTCCTTCCTCGTAGGAATAGACATCAAACCTGTCGAACCGGTAGAATTTCCAGTAATTGTCACTGAACTGCACCCTGTTCTTCCCGAAGGTCATCTGCATGCCGTTATAGAACTGGGCTCCTGCAGGACTTCCAGAAGTGATGAGCAGTACAAAGACGTACAGAAAGAAAAGTGTTTTATCAATTCTCACAACGATCTCCTAAAGTGCTTAAAAATAAACATTATTCATGACAATGAAGTTCAATCGGATGGCCTGATTTTTGAATGAAAAAAGAAAATGGTACCATTGCAACCTTTTAACGAGGATAAACGTTAATTTTGTGTGTGATCGTCAGGATCATTCAATTTTGTTTCACAGTTGAAAAAATATATAAGATGAAAAGGATCATTTCGGGACTCATTTTTGTGTCGATCATTTTTTCAGGTTTTTCACAATCAAAAAACCCAAGCATATCGTTTGAAAACACCACCCATGATTTTGGAACCATCAGGGAAGAGGCTGGCAAAGTAACGCACAGGTTTGAATTTGTCAATACCGGCGGGGGTCCGCTGCTGATACAAAATGTATCTGCCACTTGTGGGTGTACAGCACCCGACTGGACCAAACAACCTGTACCTCCGGGAGGAAAGGGGTTTGTTGCAGCTACCTATAATCCTGCAGGGAGGCCCAATGCATTCACAAAGTATCTCTATGTGGATTCCAACGCCGAACAGGGGAGGGCGAAGCTAACGATCAAGGGAGTCGTCACACCAAAGCCCAGGACCATCGAGGATGATTACCGGTACAGTATGGGAGGCTTACGGCTGAAGGCCAACCATCTTGCCTTCGGGAATGTGAAGAATGGCGATGAGAAAGATTACCGTCTGGAGGTGATCAATAATTCAGATCAGAAGCTCATGGCTGGATTTGAGCGGGTGCCTTCACACATGAAAATGAAATTTGTCCCGGAGACCCTGAAGCCAGGAGAAAAAGGGTATATAATTGCCACATATGATGCGGCGGAAAAGGGAGACTGGGGAATGCTGATCGACAGGGTCAATGTGCGTGTCAATGGCAAATCAGACAGGAACTATCGCCTGGTCGTCTCGGCAAATATCATCGAGGATTTCTCGGGTATGTCTGCTGCTGAGCTGGCCAATGCCCCACAGGTTACTGTCGATGATGCAGAGGTGAATTTCGGTAAGCTTGAGCAAAATGAAAAGTTCGAGCATGACTTTGTTCTTACAAATACGGGGAATTCAACACTCTATATCAGGAAGATCAAGGCCTCCTGCGGTTGTACAGCAGTACAACCCGAGAAAAAGCAGGTTGAACCGGGTGAAAGGGTAAAGATCAAAACCATTTTCAATTCAGCCGGCAAACGTGGCAACCAGAACAAGAACGTCACGATCATCACCAACGATCCAAAGAGAAGTAACCTGATCCTGCGGATCCGGGGCGAGGTGGTTGTGAGCTGATCTTGACCTTCAACTCAGCGAATTTCTTATCTTTGTTATCCGGGACAAATCCGGACAATGAGTTTATATGGCCAATTACGAATACTTCAACCGGGATATCAGCTGGCTGTCTTTCAATTACAGGGTATTGGAAGAGGCGATGGACCGTTCTCTGCCTTTATATGAGCGGATCAAGTTCCTGGCCATATACTCGAATAACATGGAGGAATTCTATTCTGTCCGTGTAAGCTACTACAAACAGATGCTTCGCCAGGAGAAGCGATTCCCGGAACATATAAAGCGGGTGCAGCCTGCCAGGGTGATTCATGAGATCAACGAAATCGTATCAGAGCAGCAGGTGATCTTTCACAAGGTTTTCGAGGATGAGATCGTGCCAGCCCTGAAGAAAAGCAAAATACAAATCGTCGGTGCCACGGATCATTTCTCAGATGAGGAAGAGGCCTTTTTGAGGGAGTTGTTCTTTATCGAGGTGCTGACCCAGATCCAGCCTGTACTTTTACTGAAGCACCGGATCAGGCCGTTTTTGCAGACAGGCAATGTTTACCTGGCACTTGAGATGGTGATCAGGGACCGTTTTGATAAGAAGACCGGAAAGCGAAGGGAGCAATACGGCATTATTAAGGTGCCACTCGACAGAAACCTCCCCAGGTTCATTGAGTTGCCTCCCCATGACGGGCACTACAAAATCATGTTTCTCGAAGACCTCATCATGCGGCATGTTGAGGCGATCTTCCCGGGATACATTGTAAATAATTTTTATTCTATCAAACTTACCAGGGACGCAGACCTGGAATATGACGATTATGAAGGGGAGGATCTAATCGATGTCATCGAAGACCTCCGTAAGCACAGGTCCCTGGGTAAACCCAACCGGTTCCAATATGACCGCAGAATGCCGGACAAATTGCTCGACTACCTGGTCAAATCGTTCTACCTCGACAGGGACATCCTGGTGAAAGGTGGAAGCAAACATAATTTCAGGGATTTTTTCAGTTTCCCCAATCCCCGGAGCCCGGAACTGGAGATCGAAAAGTGGCCGCCACTTCCAATTCCTTCCATCGAGGAGCACGAGGGATCCATTGCAAGCCTGATCCATGACCGGGACCTGATGCTAAGTGTTCCTTACCAGCGGTACGATTACCTGATCGATTTTCTGAGTGAAGCTTCACGTGATCAGACCGTGGAAGAGATCAAGACCACACAGTACAGGGTGGCAGAAAACTCAACAGTGATCAAGGCACTCATTAATGCCGCCGAGAATGGTAAAAAAGTGACCGTTTTTGTTGAGTTGAAGGCACGATTCGACGAAGAGGCCAACCTTGAGTGGGCATCTGAGATGAAGAAAGCTGGTATCAGGATCCTCTACAGTATTCCGAAGTTGAAAGTTCATGCCAAGATCGCATTGGTGATCAGGCAGGAGGAGAGTGAGATCGGAGACCAGGTCTACCTGGGTACCGGGAATTTCAATGAGAAGACTGCCAAGCTTTACGGGGATCATGGTCTGTTTACCTCACATATCGGTATCGTCAATGAGGTCAAAGACCTTTACAAGCACCTGGAGGATCAGACTTACCAGTGTAAATTTGACCATATCATGGTGCCCGGTTTCAATATGGTGGATCAGTTTACCAGCCTGATCAGGCAGGAAGTAAAAAATGTGAAAGACGGAAAAGACGGGTACATCCTACTGAAGATGAATGGATTGCAGGACATTCCCCTTGTAGAGGAGTTGTATCGTGCCAGTGAGGCCGGCGTGGAGATTGATATCATCGTTCGCGGGATATGCATCTTGAAGCCCAACCAACCCTACAGTAAGAATATCAGGCTGATCAGGATCGTGGATCGCTTTCTCGAACATGCACGTGTTTTCGTGTTCCATAATGATGGAAAACCGAAGATATTTATGGGGTCGGCCGACTGGATGAAGCGAAACCTGAATCGACGTATTGAATGTGTGTTTCCCATCTATGATGAAACCCTGAAGGAGGAGCTCCTGGATGTATTGAACATCCAGCTTTCAGACAATGTAAAAGCAAGTGCCATCGATGAAAACCTGCTGAACGTGCGGGTGTGCAATGAACTGCCTGACCTCCGCTCACAGCTGGCTACATACGAGTATTTCAAGGAAAAATACGGAATGTAGGATCAGAGAAGCTCTTCAAGCTTCTCCCTGAGTTCATCTTCAGAAAGATTACGTGCAATGATAATTCCGTTTTTGTCGAGCAAAACCGTGTGCGGTATTGACTTTACCGCATAAAGGTCTGCTGCCTTGGAATTCCAGTATTCGAGGTCCGACATATGGTTCCAGGTCAGGGTGTCAGCTTCAATGGCCTCCAGCCACTTTTCCCTGTCACGGTCGAGAGATACCCCGACGATATCGAATCCCCGGTCATTGAACTCCCTGTATATTTCAACAACGCCTGGATTGGCTCTCCTGCAGGGTCCGCACCAAGAAGCCCAGAAATCGACGAGCAACACACCATCGCCTACGTAATCAGAGAGGCTTACCATGTTGCCTGTGGTGTCGGGCAGTTCAAAATCGATGTATTCACTTCCCACCTTTACGCTTTTCATTTTCTCAAGATAGTCTGAAAGAAATGCATAATAAGAGGTTCCGTGGAGTTCAGGTCCGAAACCTTCAAGTGCACCTTGGAGCTCAGTATCGGACATCCCGTGGAAACCATTTCTCAGCAGGTAGAGGGTAACAGGTGAAGAGGGATTGTCGGCCATGTAAACAGAGTCGTACGCTGCCTGTTTTTCACTTGCCTCGTAATAGGGTTGGAGGATCACCTGGAGGCTGTCCTGATCGACACCGGCACCTCTTGCCTGGTAATATACCTCGAGTACGCGCGATTTTTCCTCTTCGAACGGTTTGGTGCCATCCTTATATATGTTGAATTCTGCCTGCGGACCGGCATCCACGTCGATATTGACATCCTCGAATGTGCCATAGACCGAATAATTGAAATTGTCCATGAATATCGGTAGAGACTGGCGGTTTCCGGATTCTCCCAGGTACATCATTTCGGGTGCTTCTATGACACCTGCAAGTTCGCCGGTACCCGTTGAATCCAGGACCACAGAGTCAAGTGTGACCATTTCTCCGTCGACATATTGTTTCAGGGCAACACTGGCATTTGCCAGGTCTTCCATTTGTATTTTAATCTTGTAACCCTCTTCGTTATTGCAGGCAATCAGTGCAATTGCCATGAGAAGAATGATGCTTTTTTTCATAATGTGGTATTATCTGATGGTTTGTAAGGAAGCAAAAATACGATCTTTTTTCAGGAACACCAGCTGCCAGCTCTTAAAAAAGGTTAAGGTGGGTCTGAACCGACCCGTTCAGCTCAATAAAAAAGCCAGCAGTATTATTTGCTTTTTTTACGGTTGAAATAGTTCTCCAGGAGTTCGCTGGCCGCTGCAAAACTACTCACCTGGTCGGTTTTAATCAGCTCTTCAAGCTCATCCAAACGATTCCTGGTCACCGGATCATTGAAAAACCTGCTTTTCAGTCCCTCCTGGAGCGCCTGGTACATCCAGAAGGAATTCTGTTCCGTGCGTCGTTGGGTAAAATAGTTGTTCTGACCGGCATGCTGACTGTAGGCTTTGATCATCTCCCATACCTCCCTGATGCCGGTACCTTCCAGGGAGGAGCATGTTTTTACCTGGGGAGCCCATCCTGACGGCGGAACCGGATAAAGATGAAGGGCATTCACAAATTCAGCCTTTGCCCTTTCAGCCCTTTCAATATTGTCGCCATCGGCCTTGTTGATCAGCAGCGCATCGGCCAGTTCCATGATCCCTCTCTTCATTCCCTGCAGTTCATCTCCGGCACCCGGGATCATGAGCACAAGAAAGAAGTCCACCATGGAATGCACTGTTGTTTCAGACTGTCCCACCCCTACTGTCTCGACAATGATGGTGTCGAACCCTGCAGCTTCGCAAAGGATAATCGACTCGCGGGTCTTCCTGGCCACCCCACCCAGTGTACCACCTGATGGTGACGGCCTGATAAATGCATTTTTTTCACCTGCCAGGGTTTCCATCCTGGTTTTGTCTCCCAAAATTGATCCGCCTGATCGGACACTACTTGGATCAATAGCGAGAACTGTGATCTTATGGCCCAGATTGAGCAGGTAGCTTCCGAAATATTCAATGAAGGTGCTTTTGCCTGCTCCCGGTACGCCAGTGATGCCGAGCCTGAGAGAATTTCCGGCATGCGGAAGACATTTTTTGATCAGTGCCTGGGCAATCTCCATGTGCCCGGGAAGAGAGCTTTCAACAAGTGTGATGGCCCTTGAAAGTGCATTGGTGTTTCCCGATCGGAGACCGCTGAACAGCTCATCCGGATCGATGACTGTTTTCCTTGACGACCTGATCTTTTCAATTGCCTGTTCATTGACCGGTGAAGGTTGGTTCACCCCGCGGGCCACATTCAGTGCAGATCTTTTTTTCTTGCTTGCCATTCCTGTTTTTTACCGGAAGTAAAGTTAATGAATTTAATACTGGATGACAGGAACTGACTGCATACTATTTACCGAGGTGTTCGCGGAGTTGTATTTCTGAAGGATATTCCATATTATTGCTATACTTACCACTTAGACCCTGAATACAGCCATTTTTAGGGCATATTCCTATTGTAAAAATTTAAAAATGAGAAGCTTAATACTTTGTTCGCTGATTCCAGCAATCTTTCTTTCCGGGTGTGGAAGGGATGACCGTCCTGCGCTTGCCCCGGTCAAACCGGTCACGGATACCTACTTTGGCGTGGAGATCCGGGATCCATACAGGTACATGGAAAACATGGATGACACCCTCTTCCTGAACTGGATGAAAGCGTATGCTGATTACTCGAAGAAGGTGATTGACGGGATCCCCGGCAGAAGTTCATTGATCGAATTGTATACTGAATTTGACGGGCGTTCCTCCGACAGGGTTTATGGACTCAGCATCTCTGAGAACGGAAGGTATTTTTATCTCAAGATGACACCGGAAGATGAATTCGGTAAGTTATACTACCGGGACGCTTATGAAACGGAGGAGGTGCTTTTGTATGATCCGGCTGACTTCCAGGGGGAGCCTGGTATCACCTTTGTGATCGGGACCTACAAGCCAGACATCGTTGGAGAAACGGTGTTGGTAGGACTGGCACCAAACGGATCTGAAAGTCTGACCGGTATCATTATAGATGTGGAATCTGGTAAAGTATTGGATGACAGGCTACAGCGGGTGTTTGGAGGCATTACATGGCTCGGAAAGGGGAAGGGGCTTTTGTACGGACAGACCAATTCATCCAATGTGCACGATCCGGATAGAATGCTCAATACGAAGATCTATCATCACAAACCTGGCGATCCGCAGGAAGCGGATGCGATAGTGTTTTCATCTAAGAGCTATCCCTCCATTGAGATGCGACCGGAAGAGATCCCTGTGATCATTTATGACAATGATGAAGATGATTATTATCTCTTGCTCAGTACAGTTGACAGGTACCTGAAGTTGTTTTATGCCGATCCCGGTGCATTCAGCCGGAATATGCGTTTTGACTGGACCCCCCTAACAAGGAGTGAGGACAGGATCCAGGATTTTAATGTAAGAGGGGATGAACTTTACCTTTACACGGCAAAAGATGCTCCAGGGTT